>WNGE01000271.1_pt1 | contig 116231 bp, 99 predicted proteins | sample 5400651 | NCBI WGS metagenome assembly WNGE01 (sample SAMN13153370, study PRJNA577476) | soil metagenome | isolation source: 60 cm soil or saprolite under grassland replicate 2 | place: USA:California | collected 2016-06-15 | reverse complement strand
GCGGCGTCGCTGCCGCGGGTGACGTTGCAGGTGCTGCCGTTTGGCGCGGGGGCGCACCCGGCGATGGTGGGCGCGTTCACGGTGCTGCGCTTCGAGGACGCCGAGCTGCCCGACGTCGTCTACCTCGAACACCTCACCAGTGCGCTGTACCTGAACAAGCAGGAGGACGTCGACCAGTACCTGCACGTGATGGAGAGCGTCTGCGTCCGTGCCGCGCCCCCCGACCAGACTCCGGGGATCCTCAACGAGATCCTCAAGGAGATCGACGACCTCTAGAACGCTCCCGCGCTTGCGGCCGACCCGACGCGGCGCCTGCCACGTGACCGGATCGGCCGCAAGCCCTGCTCCCTGGCGGGGCGCCCCCCCGGAGCGCCCTACCCGAGCAGGTGGTCGAAGTCGCCGTCCTTCACGCCCTCGAGGAACGCGCGCACCTCGGCGTCGCTGAAGATCAGCGCCGGCCCCTCCGGGTGCCGCGAGTTCCGGACCGCGACCTCGTGACTGGGCAGCCGCGCGGCCTCGACGCAGTTGCCCTGCGCGCTCGAGCGGCCGCTCTTCCGCCAGCGTGCCCCCCGCAGCTGGCCGGCGGGCATGCCGTTGTACCTAATCGGCGCCACATCTTCAGGCATGAGTCTCACCCATCCCCTCGCTCCGATCCCTGAGGATCCTTCCCCCCGGCTTCCTGGCCCGCACTTGCCCTCTGCACTTGGCATCTGACAGTTGCATCCGCACTTGGCATGTCCGATGATAGCGCGCGTGAAGACATCGCACACGGTGAATCGCGCACTACGGATCGCGCTGATCGCCCCGGTCCACGGCGTCCAGCCCCCAATGGCGGGCGGCAGTGTGCAGCTCGTCTGCCGGCTGGCCGAGCGGCTGGCCGCCCGTGGCCACGACGTCACCGTGCTCGGCACCGGCGAGCCCGACCCGCCGCCAGGCGTCTTCTACGACTGGATCGACACCAGGCGCTCTACCACCAACCGGGACGACCCGTTCCTGGTCGAGGCACTGCACTCGGTCAACGTGGACCGCCTGCTCGACGGCAGCGACTTCGACGTCGTCCACGACCACACCCTCACCGGCCCGCTGCTGGTCCACCGGCACCAGGCCGCCACCCTGCACACGGTGTACGGCGCCGTACCCGACACGGTCGGCGTCCTGCCGTCCGGCGGCGTGCTGCGGCTGCGGCTGATCGCCGTCTCCGACCACCAGCGCACGCTGGCCCCCAACCGGGCCTGGCTGGGCACGGTCCACCCCGCCGTCGCCGTGGACGCCTACCCGTTCGGCGGCGAGCGCGACGGCTCCTGCGTCGTCCTCGACGAGCTGGGCGACGCCCAGGACACCCAGGCCGCGGTCTGCGCCGCGCACCGGGCCCGCCGCTCCGCGGTGGTGGTCGGCCCGGGCAGCGTGCCGGGACGGCCGCAGCCGGTCGACCCGCGGCTCGCCAACCTGCTGGTCGCCGGCGACGCGCTCACCGGCCCGCAGAGCGCCGCGCAGCGGATCGAGCGGATCGCCAGGGCGCACTGCCTGGTCGCGCCGCTGACCGGCGCGTGGCCCTTCAGCCTGGCGATGGTCGAGGCGCTGGCCTGCGGAACCCCGGTGGTGGCGCTGCGCCGCGGCCCCGCCGCCGAGATCGTCGAGCACGGCGTCACCGGCTGGCTGTGCGACCACCCGGACGAGCTCGCCGACGCCATCGCGGAGGTCGACGGCCTCCGGCCCGAGGCCTGCCGCCGCCACGCGCTCGACCGCTTCGACCTGCCACGCATGGCCGAGGACCTCGACGCCGTCTACCAGGCGGCCGCGCCGACCACCCACTACCCCAGCATCCCCCTGCGCCCGGCGCTGCCAGCCTGACGACCGCGGGCCGGAGCGGACCGAAACCTACCTGGCCCGCTCCGGCCCGCCGCCACCGCGCTTCGCTCGCGGACGCGCGGCGCGCGAGCGACGCTCCCTCGGTGAGGCTCAGCCGCCGTACTGGATGCTGTACTCGTAGGGGCGCCGCGGCTGGGCCACCGGGCGGACGGCGTCGACGGTGAGCACCGGCGGCGCTGGGCTGGGGTCGTTCTCGGCCGCGACCGGGCGCGGCTGCCAGCGGCCTTCGACCTCCAGCCACTGGTCGCCGGCACGGCGCGTGGCGTCACCGTGGACCACGACCTGCAGCGCCTCGGCGTCGGCGGCGCAGCAGAAGATCACGAAGCGGGTCAGCCGGTAGCCCTCACCGCCGCGTTCCGGCGCGACGAACCCCACCAGCCGGACCCGCACCCCCTCGAGCGAGCGGTTGCGGTCGCGCAGCCCGCGGGTGATGAACTCGGCCATGGTCATCGGGACCGCGCCGCGGACGGGTGGTGCCAGCGGCGGGTAGGTGTCGCCGGAGCCACCGGGCACCGCGGAGCGGCTGGAGACGGCGTGGGAGCCGAGCGCGGCCGGTTGGACCAGCACCACCACCAGCGCAGGCAGCAGCAGCAGCCAGCTCACCCGCGCGGCGCCGCCCGGCCGGTGACCGGCGTGCCCCGGCCGCGCACGGCCCAGCAGCCCACCGGGCGGCAGCAGTCCGAGCAGCAGCAGCACCACCCCACTGGCCAGCAGGTACGGGGTGAGCGCCGGCCTCACGTAGTTGAGCGCGGCGCCGCTGGCCCAGACCCAGACCGCGGTCGCCCCGAGCACCACCACCAGCAGGCTTGCAGTCCGCTGGCCGGTCACGGCAGCAGCCGCCCGGCGAGCAGGGCGCAGGCGACCGCGACCGCGAAGGTGAGCGGCGCGAAGCGGGCGGCGAAGCGGCGCCCGAAGACGCCCGACTGCATCGCGACCAGCTTGACGTCGACCACCGGGCCGACGACCAGGAAGACGAGGCGCGCGGTCAGCGAGAACTCCCGCAGGCTGGCGGCCACGAAGGCGTCGGCCTCCGAGCAGATCGCCAGCAGCACGGCGAGCAGGCCGAGGGCGAGCACGGCCAGCGCCGGCCGGTCGGCGACCGCCAGCAGTGCCGACCGCGGCACCACGACCTGGAGGGTCGCCGCGGCCGCGGCGCCGACCACCAGCCAGCCCCCGGCCTCGCCGACGTCGTGCAGCGCCGCGGCGGTGAACGTCCGCCAGCGGGTGCCCTCGCCCTCGGCACGGGCGAGCGCCCGCTCCACCAGCGCGTCGCCGCCCACGCGCGACCACAGCAGGCCGACCACCACGGCGGTGAGCAGCGAGCCGAGGAAACGGGCGAGGACCATGCGCGGCTGCCCGGGGAACGCGACCGCGGTCGCGACCAGGACCACCGGGTTGACCGCCGGCGCGGCGAGCATGAACGCCAGCGCCACCGGCGGGGCGACGCCGCGCGAGGTCAGGCGCGCCGCGACCGGCACCGAGGCGCACTCGCAGCCTGGCAGCGCCGCGCCGGCCAGCGCCGCCGCCGGCACCGCCAGCAGGGTGCGGCCCGGCAGCAGGCGCGCCAGCGCCGCGGGCGTCACCAGCGCGGCGATCGCGCCGCTGACCAGCACGCCGAGCGCGAGGAACGGCAGCGCCTGCACGGTGATCGCCACGAAGACGGTCGCCCAGGTGCGCAGCGCCACGCCGCCGAGGGAGCCACCGAGCATGCCGCGCGACCCGAGCGCCAGCAGCAGCAGAAGGACCACCAGCCGCTGGTCGAGCACCCGCCGCCGCGGCCTGGCCAGCGCGACCGTGGTGGCCTTCTCACCGGGGCTGAGCGTGGACCTCATCGCCTCGAACTCCCCGCCCGCACACCGATCGCGGGCCACAGCCCACCGCCGGCGCATCGCCGCCGGCCACCTCGCCAGCAGGGATTCTAGTTCAGCCTCCCCAGGGGCGGTGTGCGGGCGCCCACGGAGGGACCGCCAGCCCCGGTTGCCGGACGCCGGTGGTGGCGCGCCGCTGCTGGTCGTGGCTCCGCTTCAGCGCCCCTTTGGGCGGTGCCGGGCTGGCCGCGCACCGCAGGCTGGCCGCGCGGCTTGCGCGTGGAGTGGCTCAGGCGGTGCGGCGGCGCAGGGTCGCGGCGCCGAGGAGCAGCGCGAGCGTGCAGCACCCGGCGAGGATGGCGAGGTCACGCCAGATGGTCGCGGTGAGGTCCGGGGTGGCGCTGACGCGCTGCATCGCGTCGACGGCGTAGGTGAGGGGCAGCACGTCGGAGACGTGGCGCAGCCACGGGGTCATGGTCTCGCGCGGCCCGAAGAGGCCGGAGAGGAGCACCTGCGGCAGCACGAAGGCCGGCATGAACTGGGCGGCCTGGAACTCGGTGGCGGCGAAGGCGCTGACGAACAGGCCGAGGGCCATGCCGAGCAGTCCGTCGAGGATGGCGACGCCGAGCAGCGGCACGGCGCCGCCGGCGACGTCGAGGTCGAGGGGACCGAGCGCCAGCCAGGAGACGATGGCCGCCTGGACCAGGGCGACGACGCCGAAGGCGATGGCGTAGCCGAGCAGCAGGTCGAGCTTCCGCGGTGGCATCGCCAGCAGCCGCTCGAGCGTGCCGGAGACGCGCTCGCGCAGGGTGGCCACCGCCGTGATCACGAACATCACGATGAACGGGAACAGGCCGAGCGCGACGCCGCCGTAGCGGTCGAAGAACGGCGCGGGCAGCAGCTCGTGCAGGATGGTCACCAGCAGGCAGGGGACGCCGAGCAGCAGCAGGATCGTGCGCGGGTCGTGGCGCAGCTGGGTGAGCACCCGCACGGCGGTGGCGAGCGTGATCCGGGGGCTCACTGGACACCTCCCCTGACGGCCTGCTCCCGCTCGATCAGGCGCAGGAAGGCGTCCTCCAGGTGGTCGGCTCCGGTGCGGGCCTGGATGCCGTCGGGCGTGCCGGTCGCCAGCAGCTTGCCGTCGCGCAGCAGCACCAGCTGGTCGCAGTGCCTTGCCTCGTCCATCACGTGGCTGGAGACCAGCACCGTGGTACCGGCCGCGGAGAGCCGGTGGAACAGGGTCCACAGGTCGCGGCGGAGCAGCGGGTCGAGCCCGACGGTCGGCTCGTCGAGCACCAGCAGCTCGGGCTCGCCGAGCAGCGCGACCGCCAGCGAGACGCGGGCGCGCTGGCCGCCCGAGAGCTTCCCGGCCAGGCGTCCGGCGATGTCGGTGAGGGCGACGGTGGCGATGGCGCGGTCGACGCGGGCGCGCGGCACCCCCAGGACGCTGGCGAAGTAGCGCAAATTCTCGCGCACGGTGAGGTCGGCGTAGACCGACGGGCTCTGGGTCAGGTAGCCGATGCGCGAGCGCAGGGGCGTGGCGCCGGCCGGCAGGCCGAGCACGCGCACCCGGCCGGCGCTGACGCGCTGGGTCCCGACGACACAGCGCATCAGGGTGGTCTTGCCCGAGCCGTTGGGACCGAGCAGCCCGGTGACCGCGCCACGGCGCACCGCCAGGTCGAGCCCGTCGAGCGCCCGCGTGCCGCCGCGCACCACCACCAGCCCCTCGACCGCGACCGCGGGTTCCTGCTCCGCTGCCATCGCACGCTCACCCCGACTCGATCGCACCCGACTCGATAGCACCGCTCGATAATATGTAGCATCACTAGCTATAACACGATGACGATGGAGCGGCAAGGGCTGTTGCTGTAGCATTCCTACCTATGAGAGCCGAGCTGCTCAAGGGCCACCTGGACGCGCTGCTCCTCGCCGTGCTCGAGGAGGGCCCGAGCCACGGCTACGCGGTCATCGAGGCGCTGCGCTCGGCCAGCGCCGGCCGCTTCGACCTCCCCACCGGCACCGTCTACCCGGCGCTGCACCGGCTCGAGCGCGCCGGGCTGGTGCGCGGCCGCTGGTCGACGGTTGGCGGGCGCCGCCGGCGCACCTACGAGCTGACCAGCGCCGGCCGCCGGGCGCTCAGCGAGGAGCGCGGCGCCTGGAAGGAGTTCGCCAGCGCCGTCTCCGCCCTCCTAGGACCCGCGCCATGGCCGGCGGCGACCTAGTCCCCCGCCGGTCCGGGCCCGCCCGGTCGGGCTCGGCGCCGGCAGACGGCCGCACGGCCGCCCCGGTTCCGTCGGTCGAGGGTTACCTCGCCGCGCTCGATGGCAGGCTGACCGGCCCGCGGCGGGTGCGCGCCGCCGTGCTGGCGGAGCTGGAGGACGGGTTGCTCGAAGCGGTCGAGGCCCGCACGGCGGCGGGGCTGGCCGAGCCCGCCGCGCGCGCGGCGGCGCTGGCCGAGTTCGGCGAACCCGCCACGGTCGCGGCGGCCTTCCAGCCGGGCTTGGCGGCCAGGCAGGCACGCGCCACCGTCATGGGCCTGCTGCGCTCCGGCCCGCTGCTCGGGCTGTGCTGGGGCGCGACCTTGCTGGCCAGCGGCGTCACGCCGTGGCACCGCCCGCACGCCGGCCCACTTGCCCTCGCCCTGCCGCTGGTCGGCCTGCTGGTCGTCACGGTCTGGCTGGCGGCGCTGGCCACCTTCGCGGCCACCGGACGGCTGGGCCTGCGCCTGGCCCGCACGCCCAGCTCCCCGTGGGCTGGCTCGCCGCAGCAAGGCAGCACCGGCGTGCGCCTTGCCGGGTACGCCGCCGCCGCTGCCGGCCTGCTCTGCGCCACGCTGGACCTCACCGGCCTCGCCGCGCTCGCCTGGGTCACGGCGAACGCGCCCGGCGCCGTGGCGGCGCTCCCCGCCGCCGTCGCCGCCACCGCCAGCCTGGTCCGCCTCCCCGCCGCGGCACTGGCGTCGCGCCGCTGCCTCGCCGCGCTCGCCCCCCTCGGCTGAGAGACCGCCTCCGTTACCAGCTACGCCGACGGTGAGCTGGGCGAGGTTGGCGCGCAGGCCGAGGCGCGGGACTGCCGGGTGCCCGCCCAGTATCCCGCTGGGCACGGCCGAGGCCCACCCGGAGATCCGGTCGCAGTACCCGATGGGGGCCGGGGACGCCTCTCGGGCTCCCCCGAAGGCGATCACCCCCCGTAGCCGCGGCGGCGAGCCAGGCCGGCGAGCCAGCGCTGCAGCGGGCGCTGGATCGCCAGCGGGATCCCGGTCAGGTACATCTCGGACTGCTCGAACAGCAGCGCCACCTCCAGCGGGTCCTTGGGCGCGCCCCGCCTGGTGACCTTGCCCTGCTGGGCGAGCTGGCAGAGCCGTTCGAGCGCGACGCCGAGCTGCGCGCCAGGGCGCGCCTCCCCCACCAGGCGGACGGGCGCGTCGCTCGGGTTCCAGAAGCGGTGCGGCACCGTCGGCGGCAGGTCGAGGGTCTCCCCCTGGCGCAGCTCGCGCCGGTCCCGCCGGCCGCCGAGGCTCACGGTCAGGACCCCCTCGAGCACCGAGATCCGCTCCTGGGTGCGCTGGTGGACGTGGCGCGGCGGGCCCATCGCCCCCGGAGGGAACAGGATCTCGGCCCGGCCCCAGTCCTCTTCGTTGCGCGGCACGGCCAGGACCGTGAACCGCTCCCCCGTCACCGGGTTCTCCAGCACGTCACCAACGGCCGCCACGGCGCCCCCCTCGGCTCGACCCGTGGGGAACGCAATCACACGCGCTGCCGCCTGTCGAGCGAGCGCCGCCCGACCGTCGCCGCTTCGCGCTACCGTTCGGGCGAGGCCGGGCACGAGGCGGGAGGAGCGGAGCTGCCGAAGCAGAGCGCGGGCATCCTGCTGTACCGGGTCAGCCAGGGGGCGGTGGAGGTCCTGCTGGTGCACCCGGGCGGGCCGTTCTGGGCGAAGAAGGACCTCGGCGCCTGGTCCATCCCCAAGGGCGAGTACCAGCAGGGCGAGGACCCGCTCGCGGTCGCCCTGCGCGAGTTCGAGGAGGAGACAGGGCACCGCCCAGCCAACGAGCGGCCGCTCGAGCTCGGCGCGATCCGGCAGCGCGGCGGCAAGGTGCTCAGCGCGTGGGCGCTGGCCGGCGACCTCGACGCCGCCGCCGCCACCAGCAACACCTTCACCATGGAGTGGCCGCCCCGCTCCGGGACGCAGCGCGAGTTCCCCGAGGTCGACCGTGCCGAGTGGTTCGACCCGTCGACCGCCCGCGAGAAGCTCAACCCCGCGCAGGCCGAGCTGGTCGACCGGCTGCTCGCCACCCTCGGCGACCAGCCAGGGCAGGGGCGCTGACGGGCCGGCTCAGGTCGCGGCGAGGTCGCCGCGGGCGAGGATGGCGCGGTACAGCGACACCGCGTAGACGGCCGCCATGGCCAGGGAGACGATCGCGCCGCTGAGCCACTGGCCGCTGCCGATGCCGCTGCCGGCGACGTAGCCGTTGAGGCTCTCCAGCAGCAGCCCGGCCGCTGCCACGCCATACAGCGCGGTCGCCACCGTCGCCGAGAAGCCGTCGGGCAGCACGCCCAGGTAGCTGGGCTCGCGCCGGCGGCGGTGCCAGAGTGCGTAGCCGCCCAGGACCAGCAGCCCGAGCACGCCAGCCACGACCCGGTACTCCACCACCTCGCCCCAGTGGTGCAGCTCGGCGGCGTGGGCGCAGCTCCCGGCGCGCGGGAAGTACTCGAGGAAGTCGGCGCAGCGGTCGGCCGTGTAGGTGGTGCCTGGCAGGTCGCCCGAGACGAACCTGGCCCCGAACACCCGGCCGAACAGCTCGGCGATCAGGCCGCTGACCCCGATCGCGACCAGGGCGATCGCGCCGAGCAGGGTGGCGGCGCGCAGCAGCTCCGTCAGCAGCGCCCAGGTCGGGACCGGGGAGAGCCGTGGGGAGAAGCGCCGCGCCACGGTCCGCGGGTCGCCGAAGCGCGCGATCGCCTGGCGCTGCGCCTCCTGCTCGCTCGTGCCCGTTGCCGTCGCCTCGCTGGTGGCGTCGCGCAGGTGCTCCTCGGCCTCGGCGAGGATGCGCCGGACGTCGCGGGCAGAGCCGCGCAGCTGGGTGAGGAGCCGGTCGAGGTAGCGTTCGATCAGATCGTCCTTCATGCCTGTCCTCCGACGACCGCCTGCACCCCGTTGGCGAAGCGGCACCATTCCCGTCGCATCTCGGACAAGGCCGTCGCCCCGGTGGCGGTGATCTCGTACAAGCGGCGGCGGCGGCCCTCCTGCTCGGCCCAGTAGCTGCGCAGCAGGCCGTCCTCCTCGAGCCGGTGCAGGGCCGGGTAGACGGTCCCCTCCGGCAGGTCGAACGCTCCCTCGCTGCGCTGCTGCAACGCCCTGATCACCCGGTAGCCGTGCGCCGGTCCCGCGGCGAGGACCGACAGCAGCAGCAGGTCCAGGTGGCCCTTGAGCTGTTCCCGTCTCATACCTCGGAGTACTAAGCATAGTGTTCCGAGGGTGTCCACCCCTTCCCGCGGGTCATCCGGGCAACGGCAGCGCCTGGCCGGGGCCGAAGGCCGCCAGGCGTGGCGCGGGCACCACCGCCGCCATCCGCTCGGCCAGTGGCCTCGGCCGGGAGATCGCGTAGCCCTGCGCGTAGTCGACGCCGAGCTCCCGCAGGCATTCCAGGACCGCGTCGGTCTCGACGAACTCGGCGATGGTCAGCAGCCCCATCTCGTGGCCGATGCGGTTGACCGCCTCGACCATCGCCCGGTCGATGGAGTCGTGCGCGATCCCCCTGACGAAGTGCCCGTCCACCTTCAGGAAGTCGACCGGCAGGTTCTTCAGGTAGGCGAACGACGACAGGCCGCTGCCGAAGTCGTCGAGGGCGAAGCGGCAGCCGAGGGCGCGCAGCTCGTTGATGAACTCGACCGCCACCGCGAGGTTGCCGATCGCCACCGTCTCGGTGAGCTCGAAGCAGACGATCTCGGGGGGGATGCGGTGCTCGGCGAGCGCCACGCGCACGAAGGCGAGGAAGGTCTCGTCGCCGATCGAGGCGCCGGACAGGTTGATCGAGTACAGGTCCCCGCCGGGGTCGGCGCCCGCCCGGTAGCTGCTGGCGAGCGTGGCGAACGCGGTGGCCACCACCCAGCGGTCGATGGCGGGCAGCAGGTCGTAGCGCTCGGCGGCCGGCAGGAACGCCGCCGGCGGCACCAGGGAGCCGTCCTCGTCGCGCAGCCGCAGCAGCAGCTCGACGAAGTCGCCCGCCGGCGCGCCGCTGCCGACCGGGACGATCGACTGGGAGAACAGCTCGAGCCGGTGCTCGCGGATGGCCGCCAGGACGCGGCCGGCCCAGTGGGAGTCGCCCTGCCTGCGGCTGAACTCGCCGTCCTGCGGCTGGTACACGTGGACCCGGTTACGGCCCTTGCCCTTGGCCGTGTAGCAGGCGGCGTCGGCCGCCTGCACGGCCTCGTCCACGCTGGCCGTGAACGCGGTGACCGCCACCACGCCGAAGCTCGCGCCGACGCTGAAGGTGCGCTGCTCCCAGACGAAGCGGGTGCGCGCGAGCGCCTCGCGGAGCTCCTCGGCGATGGCGCGGCCGCGCTCGAGCGGGCAGCTCTCGAGAAGGATGCCGAACTCGTCGCCGCCCAGCCGGGCGAGGCTGTCGCCGCTGCGCATCCCCGCCTGCAGCACCGAGGTGAGCTGGCGCAGCATGGTGTCGCCGGCGACGTGGCCGCAGGTGTCGTTGACGATCTTGAAGCGGTCGAGGTCCATCAGGCAGAGCACGTGCTCCTGGTGCTGGGTCCTCGACTTGGTCAGCGCCTGGCTGACGCAGCGCTCGAACTCGCGCCGGTTGAGCACGCCGGTGAGGGCGTCGTGGCTCGCCTGGTAGGCGAGCTGGTCGGCGAGGGCGCGCTCGCCGGCCTGGGCCTTCTCGGTCAGGCTCCAGTTGGCCACGGCAGCGACGCTGGCACCGGCGACGAACAGCGCGTGCACGCCGGCCCACTTCAGCGGGCTGCGCCAGGCCGCCGCGTGGTTGTAGACGGCGTGCGGGTCGATCAGGCCGACCACCCCGTGGTCGATGCCGACGAAAGCGATCGCCAGCAGGAAGGTGACCCAGTCCTGGTAGAGGGTGATCACGAACAGCATCACGAAGAAGTGGAAGTGGAACTCGATCAGGCCCCCGGACAGGTGGACGAGCACCGCCGAGGCGCTCAGCAGGCCGAACGTGGCCAGGCCGGCACGGACGCGGCGGCTCAGCCACTCCTGGCTCGCGAGCCACGCCGACAGCGCCGGCGGCGCCGCCTCGGTCAGGCTGTGGGCCGGCCCGAAGCCCCGCACCACGCCGAACCAGAACACCCCGACGGCGTGCAGCGACAGCACCCACAGGGTCACCCGGTGGCGCTGCCGCCAGGCCACCTCGGGCAGCGGCGCGCCCCGCGGAAGCGCGCCGCGAGCCCGCTGAGCAAGCTCGACCAGCATGACTCTCCAGTCGGCAGCTCACGGGCGTCGTTTAGCGATCCTCGCGATGATGGTGCGGCACACGACGTCCCTGGACCCTGGGAGCCGGCATGAAGCACCTTGGCATCCTCGCGCACAGCGCGGAAGGGGCCGCGCTCTGCTTCCGAGCCTTCTGCCAGGAGGGATTCGGCGAGCTCGGCCCCCACGACCACCCGGACGTGACCCTGGACTGCATCGCCCTGGCGCGCAGCATGCCCGCCTGGGACGAAGGGGAGCACGACTCGATCCGGGCCACGCTGTCGCTGAGCGTGCGGCGGCTCGCCCGTGCGGGCGCGGACTTCTTCGTCTGCCCGGACAACACCGCCCACATGGCCCTCGAGCGACCAGGCGAGGAGCTCGACCTTCCGGGCCTGCACATCGCCGAAGTGGTCGCCGACCAGGCCGCCCGCGACGGCCGCACGCGCGTCGGCGTGCTCGGTACCAGGTACCTGATGGACGGCCCGGTCTATCCGAGGGCGCTCGCCGCCCGCGGGATCGCCGCCGAGGTGCCGGCGGCGGACGACCGCCGCGTGGTCAACGAGATCATCTTCGAGGAGCTGGTGAACGGCGTGTTCACCACGGTCTCGCGGCGGCGGTACGTCCGCGTCGTCGAGCGGCTGGCGGCGCGGGGCTGCGACGCCGTCGCCCTGGTGTGCACGGAGATCCCGCTGCTGCTGACGCCCGACGCCTCCCCGCTGCCGACGCTGGACTCGACCCGCCTGCTGGCGCGCGCCGCCTTCGACGTCGCCGTCGGCCACCGCGCCCTGCCGACCTGGCGCGGCGGCCCGCCCGACTCACCGTTACCTGACGCTAGCTAGGGCGTCGAGCCGGGTCGCGCCGGGCGGGCGGCCGAGGCCGCCCGCCCGGCGCGAGGCGCTAGTGCAGCTCGACGTTGGTGAAGACGTCGGTCTCGCCGATGCCGGTCTGGTTGAAGGCGCTGTTGCGGCCGTCGGTCCACACCGGGTACACCGCCTCGTCCGAGGCGGCGATGCCGTTGTAGTCGCCGATGAACGCGCCCGAGGTGAAGAACCCCACGTCCGGGTTCCACGACCTGGTCGAGATGCGGAAGGTCTTCCACGAGCTGCCGTTGTTGCCCGAGGTCGCCTGCCAGGTGTCGATGTCGTGGTTGGCCGGGTCGCGCCGGCGGTCGAACCAGATCGCGTGGAAGGTCCCCGACGGGGTCGCGTCGATCCAGGGGAAGAACTGGTCGTTGGGTGCCGGGGCACCGCCGCTCGCCACGCTCAGCGGCTTCGCGTCCGACCAGGTCAGCCCGCGGTCCTTGGAGACCTGGTAGGTGACGTCGCCCCCGGAGGAGGCCCGGTTCACGTAGTTCGTGTAGACGAACACGATCGCCCCGCTGTGCTCGTTGATCGCGAACGCGAGCGTGTTGGGCGCGCGGAACGCGGTCGGCGGCAGCAGGTCGCCGGGGTCGGGGTTGTCGACGAACTGGCCTGGCTTGTCGATGTGGACCGGCGCGGGCAGGAAGGTCGCGCCGCCGTCGGTCGACTTCTGGAAGCGGAAGCCGTGGTCGATCGAGGTGTTGCACTCCTCGAGGATGTAGCCGACGTCGAGGGTGCCGTTCGGCTCGACCTTGGGCACGCTGAACTGGTTGGCCGACTCGCCGAGGCCGCCGCTGCCTGGGGCGTCGGGCACCACCGAGGCGTGGGCGAAGGTGGCGAGCAGCGGGTTGGTGGTCGGCACCGAGTCGGTGGTGGCGACCTGGATCGGGCAGAAGTCGCTGGACCCGTCGGCCAGCAGGTGGAACTTGGTCCAGGTCACGTAGATCCGGCCGTAGTGCGGGCTCCCAGGGTGGTTGTCGACGGTGAGGAACTCCTTGTCGTGGAAGACCGAGTCGTCGACGGTGCCGTTGGCGTAGTCGAAGTTGGTCGCCACCCGTGCCGCCTGCCGGCCCGGCGTCCAGGTCTTGCCGTTGTCGACCGACTTGTAGAGCTGCACCTCGGAGAAGGGCAGGGCGCGGAAGAAGCACAGCTGCGTCAGGTAGAAGGCGTGGTCGCGGCGGCTGTAGGCGACCGAGGGGTCGCCGCCGCTGCAGAAGTCGCGGGTGCCGCCGAACTGCGGCGTGATCCTGGTCGTCAGCCAGCTCTTGCCACCGTTGGCGGTGCGCATGATCGCGACGCCGCCGCTGACGTAGTCGTTGGAGGCCGCGACCGCCACCAGCGGGTTGGCGCGGCTGTAGTCGACCGCGGTCTCGTTCTGCGGCAGCGGCGGGAAGGAGTCGTCGTTCATCTCCACGTTGCGGAGCCCGGCCGAGCTCGCGGCCGCGCCGGCGGCCTGGCCCTTGGCACGGGAGCTGCGCACGGTCGTCGCGTCGGGCGCCTGGGCGCGGACGCCGTTGGAGATGCCGCCGCTGAACCGCTGGACGTGCACCACCCAGCGGGGCGTCTTGACCGAGGCGGGGGTGGGAGGAGCGGCCGAACCGGACGACGCGACCAGCGCCAGCACGACGGCCAGGACTGACACCACAGGCAGGACGATTCGCAAGCGCCGCATGCGCTGCTCCTCTCGAACACACGAGATCCAGACGTCGGGAGCGGTCACGTGCGGCGGCGCGCGGGTGCGCGTGGCACCAGCGGGGCTGCGTCGCCCTGGCCAGTCCGGCACGATCCCCCCCAAGCTCGCCCAAGAGAGCAGAGCGGCATCCTATGGCCACGCAACCGGGACAGGAACCCCCAATTCGCGGACCGTTACGCCCTGGCGCAACGGCACGGCCAGACCGGACGAGCCTGCCGAGCGGCATTGCCGCAGGCGTTCAGTACATTTTCCGGTATTGGACGCATTCCAGGACTCCTGGCGTGATTTACGAGCCAGGCGCCAATGCGGATAATCCCCGCGGCATGGGGCGCGCCGTGCGCGCCGGTGGGGGCTGGCTCGTCGGGGGGCTGGCTGAGGAGGTCTTTCAAAGTGGTCGGATCCGTGCGTCGCCATTTCCGGCATGCGTTGACCGTCGGCGCGGTTGGCGCCCTCGCCTTGGCAGGGCCGGTGGCGCCGGCGCGCGCAATCATCGCCGCGACGGGCTCCGGCCCGTCCGCCGCGGCCACCACGCCGATCCACGACGTCCAGGGGGAGGCGCACCGCTCCCCGATGACCGGCCAGGCCGTCTCCGGGGTCACCGGGATCGTCACCGTCGTCACCGGCAACGGCTTCTACCTGCAGGACCCCAAGCCCGACCGGCGCCAGGGCACCTCGGAGGCGCTGTTCGTGTTCACCTCCTCGGCGCCGACCGCGGCGGTCGGCGACGCCGTCAGCGTTGACGGCCGCGTCTCGGAGTTCCGGCCAGGGGGCAGCGGCGGCGCCACCAACCTGACCACCACCGAGCTCACCGGCCCGACGGTGACGGTGACCTCCTCGGGCAACCCGCTGCCGGCAGCGACGGTGATCGGGGGCGCCGGCCGCGTCCCGCCCAGGACGGTGATCGAGGACGACGCCACCGGGGACGTGGAGACCAGCGGCACCTTCGACCCGCGCTCTGACGGCATCGACTTCTACGAGAGCCTCGAGGGCATGCGGGTCCAGCTCGACGACGCCGTCGCCGTCGGGCCCAGCAGCTCCTTCGGCGAGATCCCGGTGGTGGGCGACGACGGCAGGCGCGCCAGCCTGCGCAGCGCCAGGGGCGGCGTGCTGGCGCGGCCGGACGACTTCAACCCCGAGCGGGTCTTCCTCGACGACCAGCTCGCCCCCACCCCGTCGGTGAACGTCGGCGACCGCTTCCCCGGCGCGGTCGTCGGGGTCCTCGACTACAGCTTCGGGAACTTCAAGCTCGAGGTGACCTCGACGCCCGCCACCGCCTCGGGCGGCATCGAGCGGGAGGTGACCGCCCCGGCCGCGGCCCACCAGCTCGCGGTGGCGACCTTCAACGTCGAGAACCTCGACCCGAACGACCCCCAGTCCAAGTTCGACCAGCTCGCCGGCCTGATCGTGCACAACTTGCAGGCACCCGACCTGGTGGCGGTCGAGGAGATCCAGGACGACAACGGCGCCACCAACGACGCCGTGGTGGACGCCGACGTCACCTTCGGCACGCTGATCGGCGCCATCCAGGCGGCCGGCGGCCCCACCTACGAGTTCCGCCAGATCAACCCGGTCGACGACCAGGACGGCGGCGAGCCGGGCGGCAACATCCGCGTCGGCTTCCTGTTCCGCGGCGACCGCGGGCTCAGCTTCGTCGACCGCCCCGGCGGCAGCCCCACCGCGGCCACCACCGTCGAGGGCTCCGGCGCCGACACCCACCTGTCCTTCAGCCCCGGCCGCGTCGACCCGGCCAACAGCGCCTTCAACGCCAGCCGCAAGCCGCTGGCGGGCGAGTTCACCTGGGGCAGCCAGCACCTGTTCGTGGTCGCCAACCACTTCAACTCCAAGGGCGGTGACCAGCCGCTGTTCGGCCACTTCCAGCCGCCCGCCCGCGCCAGCGAGACGCAGCGCAACCAGCAGGCCCAGATCGTCCACGACTTCGTCGCCCAGATCGAGGCGGCTGACCCAAGCGCCAACGTGGTGGTGCTCGGCGACCTCAACGACTTCGAGTTCTCCAGCGCCCTTGCCACCCTGCGCAGCGGCGTGCTCAGCGACCTGATCACCACCCTGCCGGCCAACCAGCGCTACACCTACGACTTCGAGGGCAACTCCCAGTCGCTCGACCACATCCTGCTCAGCCAGGCGCTCCTCGAACACCGGGTGGCCTACGACGTGGTGCACGTCAACGCCGAGTTCGCGACCCAGGCGAGCGACCACGACCCCCAGGTCGCCCGCATCACCCTCCAGTGACGCAGGGCCTCGGCTCCGCGGCGGAGCCGAGGCCCCAACGAGCCATCGGCGCGCGGTGGTCGGTCCTCGTGTCCTCGAACCGGCCCCGCGCGCCGGTGGCCCGTACGGCGGTCTTCTCCGGACGCGATCAGCTTAGGGGTACAGCTCCGGGACGAAGGTCTGGTCGGTGATCGGCGGACGCACGTACTTGCCGTGGTCCTGCCGTGGCGGCAGCGCGATCTGCTCGGGCGTCAGGTCCTGGTAGTCGACCATGCCGAGCAGGTGGCTGATGCAGTTCAGGCGCGCGTGGCGCTTCACGTCCGCGTTCACCACCCACCAGGGCGACTCCTTGGTGTCGGTGTGGGCGAACATGTCGTCCTTGGCCTTGGAGTAGTCGAGCCAGCGCTCGCGGGACTGCAGGTCCATCGGGCTGAGCTTCCAGCGCCGGGTGGGGTCGTCGAGGCGCCGCTGGAAGCGGCGCTCCTGCTCCTCGTCGCTGACCGAGAACCAGTACTTGACCAGGACGACGCCCGAGCGGATCAGCATGCCCTCGAACGGCGGGCAGGAGCGGAAGAACTCCTCCACCTCCGCCTCGGTGCAGAAGCCCATCACCCGCTCGACGCCGGCGCGGTTGTACCAGCTCCGGTCGAACAGGACCATCTCCCCCGCCGCCGGGAGCTGCGCCGCGTAGCGCTGGAAGTACCACTGGGTCCGCTCGCGCTCGGTGGGGGTGCCGAGCGCGACCACCCGGCAGATGCGCGGGTTGAGGCTCTCGGTGATGCGCTTGATGGTGCCGCCCTTGCCGGCGGCGTCGCGGCCCTCGAACAGCACGACCACCTTGAGGCCGGCGTGCTTGATCCACTCCTGCAGCTTGACCAGCTCGATCTGCAGCCGCGCCAGCTCCTGCTCGTAGGCCTTGCGGCTGATCTCGGTGGGCGCGGCCTTCTCCGCCGTGCCCGCCGCCGTCGCCAGCCCGCCGCCGGCGCGGGCCTTCCCGTCGTGCTTGGACGCCTTCTTCGCCGCTTTGGTCGCCTTCGCCGCCTTGCCCTCTGCCATGGTGGCTCCCGTCGTCGCCCTTCGGGGCCGTCCGCCGTTGCTGCCGGCTATCATCACCGGCCGGCGCGGGGCGTGTCACCACCCGCCGGCCAGGGCGGGCAGCGGAGTCCGGCGATCGGCCCGCCGCCGAGCTGCGGCCGCCGGTCGCCACGCTCAGGAGCCGGCCGGCGCCCGCTGGGCCGTGCGCCACATGTCGAGGACCTCGTCCACGGTGGTGGTGTCCTCGGGGGCCTTGTCGTCGCGGTAGCGGCCGGTGAAGCGCGGGAAGCGCAACGCCAGGCCGCTGTCGTCCTTGAGCTTGCCCCATCCGGCGGTGTGGTTGGGCGACAGGGTCAGCTCCGCGGCGAGCACCTCGAGCACCATGCCCGGCTCGAACCAGACGTCGGGCACAAGCCGCGCGTCGACCCTGGCGGGGCGCTCCGCGCTCTCCAGCGGCTGCAGCCGCGCGGGCAGCGCGGCGAGGTCGGCGTCGCTGAAGCCGGTGCCGCACTTGGTCACCGTGCGGAACTGGTCGGCGGCCGGGTCGTAGGCGGCCAGCAGCAGCGCCCCGTAGATGCCGCGGCGCCTGCCGCGCCCGTAGAAGGCGCCGACCACGGCGAGGTCGAGGGTGTCCGCGAGCTCGGTGCGGTAGTCCCGCTTGAGCTTGATCCACTGCCAGCCGCGCGCCCCGGCCTGGTAGCTGGCGTTGGGGGCCACCGACTTGCACAGCAGCCCCTCGCAGCCGTCGGCGACGGCCTGCTCGAACAGCGTCTCCAGGCGCTCCTCCTCGTCGGCCGGGGCGGCGGTCGAGAGCCGCAGCCGGGGCGAGACGGCGACGGCCTGCTCGAGGCGCGCGCGCCGCTCCAGGTAGGGCAGGCGGGTGAGGTCCTCGCCGTCGGCGTAGAGCAGGTCGAAGCAGAACATGCTCACCGGCACGTCGGTGACGGCCTCGGCGATGCCGTACTTGCGGCGCCTGAACATCACCTCCTGGAAGGGGCGCAGCTCGCCGGAGACCGGGTCGGCGGCGACCACCTCGCCCTCCAGGATCACCTCGCGCGGCGCGATGCCGTCGCCGAGCAGCTCGACCACGTCGGGGAACTGGTGCGAGACGCGCTCCAGGCGGCGGGTGAACAGTTCCAGGTGCCCGTCGCCGGTGCGGTGGGCCTGCACCCGCATGCCGTCGTACTTGTACTCGGCCGAGCAGACCCCGCCGAGCTTGGCGAGCACCTCGGCGGTGCTGGAAAGGCGCTGCGCGAGCATCGGCCGCACGGGGTTGCCCGGCCGCACCTCGATCGCCTCCACCGCGGCCAGGCCGCCGTCGACCAGCGTGGCCGCGACCAGGCCGAGGTCGGAGCAGATGTTGTAGGCGCGCTCCAGCACCGGGCGGTTCGCACGGCCGCCGGCGTGGACCTCCGCGAGCCCGTCGAGGATGGTGGCGGTGCCGATGCCGAGGCGCAGCTTGCCGGTGACGGTGCGGACCAGGTAGCAGGCCTCCGTCGGGGTCGCCTGCCGCAGCAGGTCGACCAGCAGGGCGAGCTTGCGGGTCTGCGAGCCCGTCCCCTCGGCCGCGGCGATCTCGTGCAGGGTGTCGAAGACGACCTTGACCTCCAGGGTCGCCGGCCGCTCGGCGGCGACGGCGCCGAGCAGCTGCTCGGCGGTGTCGCCCAGGTCGCCGGTGTCACGCAGGGTGGCGAGCACCTGCTCGCCGGTCATCTCGGCGGCCTCGGCGACCGCCCGCGCGGCCAGCTTCTCGGCCAGGCCGATCTCGATGCCGGTGAAGTCCGGCGCGATCTGGCCCTGGCACAGCATGGCCACCGTGGGCAGCAGCTCGGCGGGGGTCTGCCGGAACAGGGCGGCGCTGCGGTCGATCAGCTGCAGACGGGCGCTGGCACGCTCCAGCTCCCGGTACGCCTCGGCGACGATCTGGTAGTGCACCCGCGGCCCCCTCGCTCCCGGCAACTCCCCAGCAGGGTAGTTGATCTATTGGACAACGTCGCCTGGTCGGCGCGGGCGACGGCGGGGCGGAGGACATGGCATGCTAGCGGCATGTTGCTGGAGCTGACCCCCGACGAGCTGCTGTCCACCACCCGGGCGGTGCGCAGGCGGCTCGACCTGACCCGGCCGGTGGAGCGCGAGGTGCTGGAGGAGTGCCTCCGGCTCGGGCAGCAGGCACCGACCTCGAGCTACTCGCAGAACTGGCACTTCCTGGTGGTCACCGACGCCGGCCAGCGTGCCGCGCTCGGCGAGCTGTGGCGCGACGTTGCCGGCCCCTACCTCGCCGTGCGCGCCGCGGCCGCGGCGGCCGACGCGCGCGTCGCGCGGATCGGCGAGGGTGTCCGCCACCTGGCCGAGCACATCCACGAGGTACCCGTCCACGTGATCCCGTGCGTGGAGGGAAGGACCGACGGGAAGCCCGGGGCGGCGCAGGCGTCGCGCTGGGCCTCGATCATCCCGGCGGCGTGGAGCTTCATGCTGGCCGCCCGCGCCCGCGGCCTCGGCACGGTCTGGACCACCTTCCACCTGCGCCACGAGCGCAAGGCCGCCGAGCTGCTCGGCATCCCCTACGACAAGGTGATGCAGGCCGCCCTGATCCCGGTCGCGTACACGATCGGCACCGACTTCAAGCCCGCCGCGCGCAAGCCCCTCGACACCATGGTCCACTGGGACCGCTGGTAGCTGGTACTCCAGATCTGGCCGTCGGGTCGGTACCGGGCTCAGCTCGGGGCGGAGGCAAGGCGCACCCGGCTCAGGAACTGCGAGGTGCCCGGCTCGAACGCCTTCGCCGCCCAGCGGGCGTCCTTGGCCAGGGCCAGGGCGGGATGCCCGCGCCCGGGGCGGTCGATCTGCCTGCGGGCGCGGTAGTGCTCGTAGAGCCGCAGGAACTCGGCGAAGTAGACGGCGGCGAGGCGCTGGCTGCCGCTGATCTCGAGCAGGTTCTCGTCGTTGCGGTGCAAGGCGTTGTTGCTCATGTTGGCCGAGCCCGTGTAGATCACCGGGTGCGCGGTCTCCGCGTCGATCACCACGAACTTGTGGTGGATGAAGACCGGGAAGCGCGACCCGACCCCGGGCAGGGCCGACCGCTCCCACCAGAAGCCGTCCGGCTGGCCACCTTGCGGGAACAGGCCGTGCTCGACGGTCTCGCGCTCCAGGACCGACCGGTGCAGGATGTCAACGCTGGCCCGCTCGGCGTTGCCCGCCGGCTCGTCGGCGGCTGCCGCGGCGTGGTCGAGCTTGTTGACCAGACCCAACAGCAGCTTGCCCGCTTCGCCATGGCGCTCGAGGGCATCGAACAGCGCCTGGTCGGTCGGCTTGAACAGCGAGAAGACCACCGAGCTGCGGGCGCGGCCGATGGTGTCGACCACGGCGTCGATCGACGCCCGCCGGCGGGTCGGCTCGGGAGGGAAGAACGCCCGGATGCTCGCCTCGCCGACCTCGACCGGGTCCGACCAGCCTGCGTGGGCGGCGGTCTTGGCGACGGTCGGGTCGTCCTGGAGCAGGCGCTTGCGCTCCAGGTAGAGGGCTGCCAGCTCGGGCGACGCGATCGTGTGGATCAGGTTGGCCTGGGTGGCGATGCCCTCGGTGGTGAAGTTCGCCGAGCCCATCAGCACCGCGGCGGGCACACCTCGGTCCAGGCGCACCAGGAACTTGTCGTGCATGATCGCCGCCCTGGTCCGCTGGAAGAACTCGACCTGCTTGGCGAGGTCGGCCACGCTGTCGTGGTTCTCGTCGTCGTCGCGGGTCTTGTTGTAGACCAGCGAGGCCACGCCTGGGTGGCCGGCGAGCGCCGGGATCACCCAGCGCCGGTCGGTCAGGTGGTAGATCGCGCCCTGCACCCGCTCGGAGGAGTCGAGGAACTCCGGGACCACTTCCTCCATGCCGTTGGCCAGCCAGAGCAGTGCCTCCTGCAGCCGCTCCGGCGAGAGGTCGCCGGTTCCGAACCTGCGGCTGAAGGCCTGGGAGCTGACCACGGCGCGGTTGAACCAGGAGCCGATCCCGTCCTGCTCGGCCGTTGGCAGGTCGACGGCGGTGGTGACCGCGCTGCCCGACAGCAGCCGCGGCGCGGCCGGGTCGCCGACCACCGGCGTCACCGTATAGGTGAAGCGGCGCCCGCGGTCCTGCTCGTCGATGCGCGCGTCCCACCACATGAACTTCTGGACGGGGCTGGTGTTGGAGGGCAGGTCGCCGTCGGTCGCCGGACCGCCGAAGCCGAGGCGGTTGGGCAGCCAGCTCGACGCCGCGCCCCAGAACCCCGGGCGGCGCTCGATGGCGAAGCCGAGGAAGTCGCTCCTCGAGCGCCCGGCTCCCCAGTCGAAGGCCAGCAGGACCAGCGTGGGCGATAGGTAGGTCCTGAGCTTGACGCGAGCCATCTCGTCCCCCGTGGTTGCCGTGCAGCGCCGGCTCAGCCCTCGCTCGGCGCGGGTCTCGCCCCGGACCGCGAGGCCGCGTCCCCATTCTCCCTCGCGGCGTCGTCCACCGTCGTGGCGACCGCCGCCTGGGGCCGGAGCAGCCCCACCCGCTGGACGGCGGCCGGCGTGTTGGCCGGGGCGTACTGGTCCGACGGCCCCTTGGCGTTCGGGTCGATCACGGCCTCGGCCTGCTTCTCGAGCCGCAGCAGGAAGCGCTCCGACATGCCGAGCAGGATCGCCGTGCCGAGCACGGCAGAGGTGGGGTCGCGCAGCGCCTCGAGGGAGGTCCCGATCGCGGTCAGCTGCAGCACGCCGGTCGCCTGCAGCAGCGAGATCAGCACCAGCCCCGCCCAGGCCGCCAGGGCGCCCAGGATCGGCGCGCAGAACAGCGGCGCCCAGGAGCTGCCGTAGGCGATCGGGATGCGCCTGGAGAACACCAGCCGCTGCATGCGGCTGACGATCCCCCCGATGGCGCCGGCGACCAGCAGCACGCCGTAGCCGAGCCCGACCAGCACCACGAGCGGCAGCAGGGCGACCAGGATCACCCAGGTGGCGCGGTTGTACAGCCCGGAGAGCTGGGTGGCCTTGCCGTTGGACGCCTCGTAGATCTCCCCCAGCAGCTCGTCGAGGTAGGCCTGGTAGACGCGCCTGAGCCGCTCGTGGTCCCCGCCGTCCTTGGTGGCGAGCAGGGTGTGGATCACGTCCTGCCACGCCTCCCGCCGGTGCTGCGGCAGCTCGTCGAGCTGGCCGAGCGCCCGCTCCAGGCGGGCGACCAGCTCCTCGTGGCCGAGCATCGGCAGCACCAGCCGCTCGGCCTCGTGCATCAGCACCCACTGGGCGATCTGGTGCGAGCCGTTCCAGCCGACCACGCCACTGACCTTGCTGTGCGGCGACTCCGCCTCGATCTGCTCGATGATCTCCTCGACGCGCTGCCGCAGGCCGTCTCCGGTCACGGACGCCTTGCCGTTCCTGGACGGGTCGCGCGCCACCTGCAGGTCGAGGCGCTTGGTCATGGCGCGCCACTGCGCGTCGGTCCACACCACGTTGCTGCGGGCGATGTAGAGCCACCTGGCCAGGACCACCAACAGCACGTAGACGCCGAGTAGAACCAGACCCCATCCGAAGTCCGACATGGGACTTCGCCTCCCCCCGAAACCGCACCGTTCGCAGCAGAGCACACCGCGGGCCGGGCGCGCGGTGACCCAGGTCACCGCGCGGCTGTGTCGTCGGACACAGCCCGGCCCTTCGGCTCGCTCCGTTCGACCGACTGCGGATGCGACCACCCGGCCATGGGTATGCCGCCGCCTGCCGAAGTAGGCTGCCAGGTCGACGCCGGCCAGCGGGGCCGACATCCGGAGGGAGAGCGGCGTGGCCTTGTGGCGGGTGCGGACGGGGGCCGGCGAGCGGCTGGCCCGCGGCCCGGCCGAGGCGGGGCCGCGCGAGCTGCTGCCCGCTGGGCTGACCGTCGACGGGCTGCTCGGCGGTCCGCCGGGCGCGCTCGATGCCGCCCTGGCCGGGCCTGGCGACGGGCCGCTCCCACCCGGGACCGGGTCGCTCGTCCCGGTCGGCGGGCAGGAGGTGTGGGCCGCCGGGGTGACCTTCTGGCGCAGCCGGGAGGCGCGCATGGAGGAGGCGGAGGCCGCCGCTCCGGACGTCTACGACCGGGTCTACGAGGCGGAGCGGCCGGAGCTGTTCTTCAAGGCGGCTCCCGGCCGCAGCCGTGGCCCGGGCGAGCCGGTCGGCATCCGCGCCGACTCCGGCTGGGACGTGCCAGAGCCCGAGCTGGCCGTGGTCGCCGACCGCCGCGGCGAGGTCGTCGCCTACACCATCGGCAACGACCTGTCGTCCCGCTCGATCGAGGGCGAGAACCCGCTCTACCTGCCGCAGGCCAAGGTCTACCTGGGAAGCTGCGCGCTCGGGCCGGCGCTGGTGCCCGTCGGGGAGGCGCCGGCGTTCGAGGAGCTGGAGCTCCACCTGGCGGTGCTGCGCGACGGCGACGAGGCGTTCGCCGGCACGGTGGCGCTCGGCGACATGCGCCGCCGCCCCGCCGAGCTGGTCGACTGGCTCTTCCGCGCCCAGGAGTTCCCGGTCGGCGCCGTCCTGCTCACCGGCACCGCGATCGTCCCTCCGTCCGGCTTCACCCTGCGGCCCGGCGACCTGGTGACCATCACCGTCCCCGGCCTCGGCGTGCTCAGCAACCCGGTCGAGCTGGTCCCGGCCTGAGCGTCGGAGGACCGTGCCATCATCGCCGTCCGGGCGAAACCGAGCGTGGAAGGGCACCATAGGACCGTGGCAGCGGAGACGGTGATCCAGGCGGCGGAGTTGCGCCGGACCTTCCGGACGACCACCGGCGTCCTGCGGCGGCGGCCGCTCGAGGTCGAGGCCGTCCGCGGCATCTCCTTCGCGGTCCGCCGAGGCGAGATGTTCGGCCTGCTCGGCCCAAACGGCGCCGGCAAGACCACCACCATCAAGATGCTGATCACGCTGCTGCTGCCGAACGGCGGCCAGGCCCGCGTGCTCGGCTACGACGTGGTCGCCAACCCGCGCGAGGTGCGGCGGCGCGTCGGCTACGTCTTCGGCGGCGACCGGGGCCTGTACGAGCGGCTGTCAGGCATGGACAACCTGCGCTACTTCGCCGAGCTGTACGGCATCCCAGGCCGTGACCAGCGCCGCCGCATCGGCGAGGTGCTCGACCTGGTGGGGCTGCGCGGACGCGAGCGCGAGCGGGTCGAGGGCTACTCGCGCGGCATGCGCCAGCGCCTCCACATCGCACGCGGGATCCTCCACGACCCCGAGGTGGTCTTCCTCGACGAGCCGACCATCGGCGTCGACCCCGTCGGCGCCCGCGAGCTGCGCGCCCTGATGGCCAACCTGATCGCCACGGGCAAGACCGTCCTGCTCACCACCCACTACATGTTCGAGGCGGACGAGCTGTGCGACCGCATCGCGGTGATCGCCAAGGGCGAGATCGTGGGACAGGGCACCCCTGCCGACCTGAAGGCGGGCGTGGCCGACGGTCGCGTGACCGAGATCGAGGTGTTCGGCGTCGACGACCCGACCGTGGAGCGGCTGCGGGGGATCGCCGGCGTCACCGCCGTGGTCGTCGAGGACCTCGACCAGAAGCAGCTCCTGGTGATCCGATCGAGCGACGAGCGCGACCTGACCCAGGAGCTGCTGTCGCGGCTCGACGGCGTCTCGGTCGGCCGGGTGGTGGCCCGCGAGCCAACCCTCGAGGACGCCTACGTCGCGCTGGTGACGTAGGGCGAGGTGAGGCCGGCCGCTACGGCGCGCCGGGCGACGGTGCCCTGACGGCGACCAGCGTCGGCGACGCCGGGTCGCGGTTGTCGACCACCACCTCGGCGAGCTGCCGCGGCCGCACGGCGGCGTGGTAGAGCTGCTGGCCGGGGATGTAGCGCTGCTGGTAGCGCTCGCGCACGGCGTCGGCCGAGCCGAACAGCTCGCGGTCGCGCTCGACGGCGCGCCGCAGCGTCTCGGAGAACGGGACGTCCAGGAAGACCCGGAAGTCCCAGGCGTGGTCGAGCTCAGGGCGGAGCAGGAAGACGCCGTCGAAGACCAGCATGGCGTCCTCGGGGGCCAGCCTCGCCGGCACGGCGCGCGGCCGGTCGCTGAGGAAGTCGAAGGTCCCCGTACGGTAGCGGCGGCTGCCGCCAGGGCCGAGCGGGTCGAGCAGGTTGGCGCGGATCGCCTCGTGGTCGAAGGAGTCGAGCCAGTAGCCCTCCGCGGAGCGCTCGCCGCGCCGGTAGCGCTCGGCGCGTGGCCGGTGGAAGCCGTCGACGGAGGCGCGGGTGACCGTGCGGCCGCGCGCTGCCAGCGCCGCGGCCAGCTCGTCGGCCAGGGTGGTCTTGCCGGCCGCGTCGGGGCCGTCGACCGCCACCCGCACCGGGTGGGGCCGCCGCAGCGCGGCGACCATGTCGGCCAGCTGCTCCAGCAGCGCGGCCCGGGTGGGCGAGGCCCGGCCGCCGGCGCTCACCGCACCGGCGCCGCCGCGGCGAGGAAGTCCACGATCGCCGGCGCGAAGGCCGGGTTGGCGACCGCGCTCAGGTGGTCGCCGTCCAGCAGTCCGAGCCGGGCGTCGGCGATCGCCGCCACCAGCACCTCGGGGCGCGTCGCCAGGACGTCGTCGCGGCCGGCGAGCACCAGGGTCGGCGCGGTGATGCGGTCGAGGGCGATCGGGCTGGCGTGCACCGCCGTTGCCTGGGCGGCCAGCGCCGCCCGGTCGGCGCCGAGCGTGTCGGCGAACTCGCGGAACTGCTGCACCAGCGGATCGGTGATGGTGCCCGGGTCGTCGGCCAGCAGCGCGGTGGCCATGTCGACGTTCCGCCTGACGCGGGTGTCGACCCCGCCGAGCTCCACGGCCGCCGCGCCGATCCCGCCGACGACCAGCCGGCGGACGCGCCGCTCGGCGGCCGCCGCGATCAGCGCGACGATTCCTCCCATCGAGTAGCCGACCAGGTCGACCTGGTCGGCGCCGACGAGGTCGAACAGCGCGCCCAGGTCCCGTGCCATCCTGTCCTCGCCGTAGCGGCTCGGGTCGTGCGGCTTGGCCGAGGCGCCGTGGCCGCGGGCGTCGGGTGCCACCACCCGGCGGCCGGCCGCGACCAGTGCGTCGACCACGCCGGGCAGCACCCAGTTGACGTTGGCGTCGACGGCGAAGCCGTGGTGCAGCACCACCGGCGGCGCGCCGCTGTCGCTCCCCCACCGCTGGTAGGCGATCTCCGTGCCGTCGAACGAGACGAACCGGTCCACCGTGTACCCCGCTCAGCTCCCGCCAGCGCCACCGCTCGCGCCGGATCGCCACCGATCATAGTTGGCCGGCGCCGACGGGCCTCCCCGTCACGGCGCCCCTCTGGGCCGGACGCGGACCTCGAGGAGGTGCTCGGCGACCGGCGCCTCGCGCGCCCACGGCTGCGCGAGGCGCAGCCGCCAGACGGCGCTGCCTGGCGCCAGCGCGCGCACGACCAGCACCTCAGGCACGCCGTGCGCGGCCGGCGGCGGCGCGCCAGGGGCGGCCGGCGGCGGCGCGACGGGCTCGAGCTCGATCCGCACCTCGGCGCAGGCCCGGTCGCCACCGACGAGCTCGACCCCCCACCTGCCGGCCGCGCCGGCGGCGGAGGGCAGCCGCCGCCGCCAGCGCCCTTCCGCTTCGAGCGGGAGGACGGCGGGCAGCCCCGCCGTCCAGCGCTCGTCCGGGTCCGGCACCGTCACGCCGGGCCGACCACGGGCCCCTCGTGCCAGCCGGCGCGGTCGCGCCAGTAGTGCTGCAGCTGCCGGTCTTTGCGCAGCACGATCACCTCGAGGTTCATCCCCCACGAGCCCTCGCACAGGCCGGTGACCGCGAGCACGTCGTGCCCGAAGGTGGCGCCGAGCCGCCACTGGCCGTCGCCGGAGTTGTCCCGCCACCAGTGCTGGACCCGCTCGCCCGCGGCGACGCACAGCTCGAAGTTGCCGTCGGGGCCGCGCTCGTCGGCCATGCCCCACTGGCCCTGGATCATCACCGGCGAGCTGGCGATCCCCGCGCCGAACAGCGCGCCGGCGTTCCACGTGAAGCTCGACTCGTCGCGCCAGAAGTGCTGCATCACGCCGTCGGTCCGCACCGCGACGCACTCGAGGCTGCCGTGCGGCGTCCCGTGGCTGGTCTGCACGAGCGTGGGCCCGGAGTAGGCGAGCCCGCTGCCGAAGCGTGGCCCGTCGTGCCAGCCGTCTTCGTCGCGCCAGCTGGGCTGCAGCTCGCCGCCGCTCAGCAGCACGACCACCTCGAAGTTGCCCGGCGTGCCGTAGTCGCCTTGCACGAACCCGGGGACGCCGGCGCAGTCGGTGGGGCCGAAGACGCCGCCGTCCTTCCAGGGGCCGCGGCCGCCGCCCTCGGTCCACCAGTGGTGCAGCCGCCCGCCGCTGGTCCGGTAGACGAGCTCCAGGTTGCGGTTGTAGGTGGTGCCGATCAGCGTGGGGCAGACGGCGGCGTCGGCGGCGAAGGAGTTGGCGCTGCCCCAGGTCCACGGCGGGCCGCCCTCGCGCCAGCGGTGCTGCACCCGGCCGCCGTCGGCGCCGGCCACCTCCAGGTTGCGGTGCAGCTCGCCGTTGCCGCTCTCGTAGAGGTTGCCGTTGTGCAGCCGGCGCTTGGTCCACGGGTCCGGGTTGACGTTGCGCACGCCGGCCTTGGCGTAGAGGTTGATGTTGGCCTCTTCGTAGCCGATCCAGCCGTACCCGCCCATGCCCCAGCCGGCACCCCAGCTGTTCTTGACCAGCCAGGCCTGCCGCGCGTCGTCGTAGCCGACGACCAGCACGAAGTGGGTGCCGCGCAGGCTGTTGGTCGAGGCCGTGCTGCGACGGTAGACGCCCGAGGTGTAGCCGTCGAAGTCGCTCCAGACCTCCATCCAGGCGATCAGCGGCCCGACCGTGTCGAGCCAGTCCTTGCAGGCCTGCACCGTGCCGGCCCACTCGAAGGCGAGCCCGCGCACCGAGCGGCCGCTGCGGTCGGGCGTCGGGTCGTACGGCGGGTCGTTGGTCGCCCACGGGAACGAGCCAGGGTCGCAGATGCCGTGGTCGGCGAAGAACTTGGAGACGTTCTTGAGGTTGCCGTAGTCCGCGCAGGTGGCCCCGACGCCGCGGTGGACGTCACCCTCCGACAGCCGCGTCCACATCGCGTGCTCGATGCGCACCATCGCCTCGACCAGCGCCACCCCGGTGAAGGCCCAGCAGGAGTTGCACGGGTTCTGGTTGCGCACGCTGGTGATCCAGCCCTGCCCCCAGCGGTTGCGCCAGTCGACCGCCGGGGCGGCTCCGGCGTCCGGTGGCGCCCCGGCCTCCCGCGCCTCCAGCACGCCGTAGAGGCCGAGGTGGCGCAAGGTCCGCTCGGACACGGCCGCGCGCACCTCGTCGGCGGTGACGACGCCGCGCTGCAGGCGTCGCACCGCGAGGTACGGGTTGGGCCCGGCGCCGAACTGCCGCAACTCGGGCGCTGCCACCTCGTCGGCCTGCGGCAGGCCCTCGGAGCTGGCCCCGAGCCCCCACTCCGGGACCGCCTCCCGGTCGGCATCGTGCCGCGTCTGCCACCCGAGCGCCTGCTCGTCGAGCATGCGACGCAGCTCGCCGTAGGTCGCCATGGTTGCACACCCCCCACCACGGTCATCCCGGGTCGCGCTGTCGCCTCGTCCTCTTCCTGGCGCCCCGGGCTGACGATGCGCTGACTATGCTCGGCCGCCTCGCGCGAGGTCAATGGCCACACGGCATCCTGTTTGCCCGACGTGTCGTCACCGGCTCTCCGCGGCATCATCTGGGCATGCGCAGTGACGAGGGCTACCTCTTGGACAACCGGCAGGCCGAGGCGGGGACGCGCCTCGCGGCGTCCCCTACGCCCCGAAGCGGCGTCATCTGCACGACGTGCACGTGCTCGTTGGTGGTGTCGTGGTCGAGGGCGAAGCCGACCTTGTCGCGGTAGAAGGCGACCGCGCGGTCGATGTCGCTGACGGGGAGGATGACGACCTCGAGGGTCCAGTCCATCTGGTCGCTCATGTCTCTCCTTTCGGTCAGCGCCCGCGCTCGGCCACGCGGGCCTTCTGGGCGCGCTTGGTGGCGCGGCCGCGGGTGGCCGCGTCGAGGACCTGCTTGCGCAGCCGGATCGAGTCGGGCGTGACCTCGACCAGCTCGTCCACGCCGGCGCGCTCGATCGCCTGCTCCAGCGAGAGCTGCCGCGGCGGCACCAGGCGGATCGCCTCGTCGGCGGCGTGGGTGCGCATGTTGGTCTTCTGCTTCTCGCGGGTCGGGTTGACGTCGATGTCGTCGGGGCGGCTGTTCTGGCCGATCACCATGCCCTGGTAGACCTCGGTGCCCGGGCCGACGAACAGCTCGCCGCGCTCCTGCAGCTGGTCGAGCGCGTAGGCGGTGGTGGTGCCGACGCGGTCGGCCACCAGCGCACCGCCCTGGCGCTGCCGGATCTCGCCCGCCCAGCGGTCGTAGCCGTCGAAGAGCTGGTTGAACAGGGCGGTGCCCCTGGTCTCGGTGAGCAGGACCGAGCGGTAGCCGATCAGGCCGCGCGCCGGCACCCGGAACTCCATCCGCGCCCAGCCGGTGCCGTGGCTGACCAGGTTGGTCAGCCGTCCCTTGCGGCTGGAGAACCCCTGGGTGACCACCCCGACGAACTCCTCGGGCAGGTCGAGGGTGACCGCCTCGTAGGGCTCCTGCAGCTCGCCGTCGACCCTCCTGGTGATCACCTCCGGCTTGGACACCTCCAGCTCGAAGCCCTCGCGCCGGATCTGCTCGACCAGGATGGCGAGCTGCAGCTCGCCCCGGCCCTGCACCTCGAAGGTGTCCGGCGAGGCGGTCGGCAGCACCCGGATGGAGACGTTGCCGAGCACCTCGCGGGCCAGCCGCTCGCTCAGGTGCCTGCTGGTCATGTAGGTGCCCTCGTTGCCCGCGAACGGCGAGGTGTTGACCCCGAACCGCATCGAGAGGCTGGGCTCGTCGATCGAGACCACCGGCAGCGGGCGCGGGTCGTCGGGGTCGGTGACCGTCTCGCCGACGGTCACGTCGCCGAGTCCGGCGAGCGCGACGATCTCGCCAGGCCCGGCGTGCTCCAGGTCGCTGTGGGACAGGCCGGTGGCGCCGACGATCTTGGTCACCTTCGCGGCGACCAGGGTGCCGTCCGCCTTGGCCACGCCGACCTGGTCGCCGAGGCGCACCTCGCCCTGCCACAGCCGCCCCAGCGCCAGGCGGCCGACGTAGGGGTCGGCGTCCAGGTTGGTGACCAGGAACTGCAGCGGGTGCCCCGGCTCGTAGGAGGGCGGCGGCGTGGTGGCGACGATCGCCCGCAGCAGCGGCCCGAGGTCGCCGGCGAGCTCGTCCGGGCGCGGCCCGGCCCGCCCGGCGCGCGCGTCGCTGTACAGGATCGGGAAGCCGATCTGGTCCTCGTCGGCGTCGAGGTCGAGGAAGAGCTCCTCCACCTCGTGGACCACCTCGGCGGGGCGGGCGTCGGCGCGGTCGACCTTGTTGACGCACACCACCACGGGCAGGCGGCGGGCCAGCGCCTTGCTGAGCACGTAGCGGGTCTGCGGCAGCGGGCCCTCGCTCGCGTCGACCAGCAGCAGGACGGCGTCGACCATGCGCAGGGTCCGCTCGACCTCGCCGCCGAAGTCGGCGTGGCCGGGCGTGTCGACCACGTTGATGCGCACGCCGTCGAACTGGATCGCGGTCTGCTTGGCCAGGATGGTGATGCCCTTCTCGCGTTCGAGGTCCATCGAGTCCATCACCCGGTCGACCACCTCCTGGTTGGCGCGGTACGCGCCGGACTGCCGCAGCATGGCGTCCACCAGGGTGGTCTTGCCGTGGTCGACGTGCGCCACGATGGCCACGTTGCGCAGGTCGTCGCGGATCACGAGCACGTCAGGTCCTCCGAACGGGCGCTTGGGATGCCTCGGCGCGGCTCGCGCTCTTCAGCGCTGGCGCCTCGGCAAGATGGTCCGATGGTAGCGGTCGCCGGCTCGCGCCGCCGCCTGCCGCTCCGTTGACCTCCGCATGCCCCGCAGGCAAGGCGACCGCGGATTCGGCAACGACTCGCGACAGTGGTGCTAGCTTCACTGCCATGCAGCCCTACGGCATCACCATCCCGTTCGACGGCATCCTCCTGCCCCGGCAGCGCGACCTGGTGGCCGAGCTGCCCGACCTCGGCTACACCGAGGTGTGGTCGTCGGAGGCCGGCGGCGCCGACGCGTTCACGCCGCTCGCGCTGGCCAGCGCGTGGGCGCCGAGCCTGCGGCTCGGCACCGCGATCGTGCCCGCCTACACCCGCGGCCCGGCGACCCTGGCGCAGTGCGCGGCCACCCTCGCCGCGGCCGCGCCCGGCCGCCTCACCCTGGGCATAGGTTCATCCACCGCGGTGATCGTCGAGCGCTGGAACGGCGGCGACTTCGACCGGCCCTACCAGCGCGTGCAAGACCTGGCGCGGTTCCTGCGGGCGGCCTTGGGCGGGGCCAAGGTGAGCGAGCGCTACCAGACCTTCGCGGTCGACGGCTTCCGCCTGCAGCTGGTGCCCGAGCAGCCGCCGAAGCTGCTGATCGCCGCGCTGCGCCCCGGGATGCTGCGGCTCGCCGGGCGGGAGAGCGACGGGGCGATCCTCAACTGGCTCGCCCCCGACGACGTCCCCACGGTGGCGCCGTACGTGCGCCAGGCCGGTGCGGACAAGGAGCTGGTGGCGCGGATCTTCGTGGCGGCCGGCGACGACGACGAGGCGGCCCGCGCGGTCGCCCGGCGGGCGATCGCCGCCTACCTGACCGTGCCGGTCTACCGCGCCTTCCACGAGTGGCTCGGCCGTGGCGAGCAGCTCGCGCCGATGTGGCGCGCCTGGGAGGCCGGCGACCGCAAGGCGGCCCTGGCCGCGATCCCCGACGAGGTGGTCGACGCCCTGGTGGTGCACGGCCCGCCGGCGTCCTGCCGCGAGCAGGTGGGCCGCTACGTCGAGGCGGGCGTCACGACGCCGGTCCTCGCCCTGCTGCCCGTCGGCGGCGACCCCAGCGAGCTGGTCCGCGCGCTGGCCCCGGCCGCCGGCTGACGGACGCACGGCGCCGCCGGGCCGGTCCGGAAGGTGGCCTGCAGGCGCCCTGGACGAAGCCGCGGAAGCAGATCGCCTCCTCAGCGGTCCTGTCGCGCGGGCGACAGGACCCGCATCAGCGGAACGACTGACCGCGCACCCCGATCGAGGGATGCTTGGTCCCTAGAGGATCGACCGGTCCGATCGCTAAAGTGCTGTCATGCCGTTTTGTACCAAGTGCGGCGCTGAAGGCCCCGACGGGGCCCATTTCTGCCCGGCCTGCGGCGTGGCCATCTCTCCCGCCGCCCCGCGGGAGACCCGCAGGACCATCACGGTGCTCTTGTGCGACGTCCGGGACTCGACCGGCCTGGGCGAGCGGCTCCAGCCGGAGACCTTCCGGAGTGCCCTGACCCAGTACTTCGAGGCTGCCCGGACCGTGTTCGAGGCGCATGGCGGGACCGTCTACCCGCCGAGTGGTGACGGCATCCTGGCGGCGTTCGGCATCCCCAAGCTGCACGAGGACGACGCCCTGCGGGCGGTGCGGGCGGCCGTCGAGTTCCGCGACGCGCTACCGGCCCTCAACCGGGCGCTCGAGCGCGAGCTGGGCGTGCAGGTCGCCGTGCGGATCGGGATCAACACCGGCGAGATCGCCGTCGAGGTGGGTGCGCAGCGCCAGCCGCCGCTGCTCGGCGACGTGCCGAACATCGCCGCGCGGCTCGAGCACACAGCCGCACCAGGTGAGATCGTGCTCGGCGTTGCCACCTGGCTGCTGGTCCGCGACCTGGTGAGCGTCGAGCCGCTCGGGCCGCTCACGCTTCCCGGCCGGTCCGAGCCCGTGCTGGCCTACCGGCTGCACTCCCTTGTCACCAGGCCGTCCGCGCAGCGTCCGACCGTGGAGGCCGACATGATCGGCCGCGAGCAGGAGCTCGCCTGGCTGCGGCTGGCCTACGACCGAACTCGGCGCGAACGAACCTGCCACCTGGTCAACGTGCTCGGCCCGGAGGGTATCGGCAAGTCCCGCCTGGCCTCAGAGTTCGCAAGAACGGTCGCGGGGGAAGCGGCTGTCCTTCGCGGGAGCTGCCTGTCGTACGGCAAGGGCATGACCTTCTGGCCGATTGCGGTGGCCATCCGCCAGGCAGCGGGGATCAGCGGCAACGACCCGCCAGAGGTCGCCCGCTCACGGCTGGCCGCGCTGGTCGGCGGCCAAGACCAGGCAGAGCAGATCACCACCCAGATCGCCCAGCTCGTCGGCTTGACCGAACCGGGCGGCGACGCGCGGGACAGCACCTTCTGGGGGCTGTGGCGCTTCCTCGAGGTGTTCGCGGGCCGCCGCCCGGCCGTGCTGATCATCGACGACCTGCATTGGGCCGAGCCGACCCTCCTCGACCTGATCGAGTACGTCACCAACCACTCCCGCCAGAGCCCGTTGCTGATCATCTGCCTGGCCCGCGAGGTCCTGCTCGAGGACCGCCCCACGTGGAGCGGCGGCAAGCTCAACGTCAGCTCGATGCTGCTGTCCGCTCTGACCCACGTCGAAGCCGGGCAGCTCGTTGCCCAGCTCGCGGGCCGCAGGCCGCTGCCGTCGACCGCGACGGCCACCATCGTGCAGACGGCGGAGGGCAATCCGTTGTTCATCGAGGAGCTCGTCGCCACGACGCTCGACCGTGGCAGCCGCGTTGCCGCAAGACCAGCGGCCGAGAGCCTGGACAAGGGATCGGTGCCGCCGAAGATCCGGGCGCTGCTCGAGGCGCGGCTCGACCAGCTCGAGCCCGAAGAGCGCATGGTGCTCGAACGGGCCGCGGTGGTAGGGGTGCACTTCTCCGTTGCTGCCGTGCTCAGCATCTCCGAGGACCTCACCGGCGAGCACCTGGAGACCATCCTGGACACCCTGGTCGCCAAGGAGCTGATCAGGCCACACGCGCCCGACGTGACGGCGGGCAGCGCGTTCCGGTTCCGTCATGGGCTGATCAGGGAGACGGCATACAACACCCTGCCACTGCGCCCCCGGGCAATGCTGCACGAGCGCCTTGCCGACTTCTCCGCACGGACGCTCGGCGATCGCGCACGGGAAGTCGTCGAGGTCACCGCCCACCACCTACGGGAAGCTCACCGCTACCGCACCAGGCTCGGACCGGCCGACGAACACGGCCAGCGGCTGGCCCGGCGCGCGGGCGAACTGTTCGCCGAGGCCGGACGGCGAGCCTCACTGCGCGGGGACATCCAGGCGACCGTGTCGCTGCTGAACCAGGCCGTCGAGCTGCTGCCGGACGACCATCCCAATCGGCTGGAGACGCTGCTGGTGCTTGCCGAGGCGCTCGGCGGCGCCGGAGACCTGGGACAAGCCACCAGCAGGCTCGAGACGGCGATCAAGGCCGCGCGGAAGGCGGGCGACAGCGGCCTGATGATGCACGCCGTGCTCGGACGACTCACCCTGCAGTGGTACACCGACCTGGAAACGACCCTGCACCAGGGACCTGGCGAGGTCGAGCAAGCCGCCAGAGTGTTCACGCAGCTCGGCGACGACGACGGCCTCTCCAACGCACGGCGGGTGCTCGCTCAGATCCAGGTCACGACGGGACGATGCGCAACCGCCAGGGAGACGATCGGGCTTGCGATCGACGCCGCCCGGCGGGCCAGGAACCAGCGGCTCGAGGCCAGCGCGCTCGGCTGGGCCTGCTGGATCACCTGGTTCGGACCGTCACCGCTGAGCGCCACGATCGCCGAAGCGGAGTCCGTCCTGGCGTGGGCTGAGCACATCGGCAGCCGCCATCTGGAGGCGCACGCCCTGCGGGTGCTGGCCCGCGCCCACGCCATGCGCGGCGACTTCCCCAAGGCGCGAGCACTGCTCGGCACCGCCAGCACCATCACCATCCGACTCGGTGAGGTGCTCTACGGGGCCGACGCCAACTCAGCCGGGTTCATCGAACTGCTCGCGCGTGACTACCCCGCCGCCGAACGCCATCTCCGTCACTCTTACGAGACCCTTGCCCGGTTCGGCACCAAGAACCAGTCGGCAGCAGTCGCGGGGCTGCTCGCCCGCGTGCTCGTCGCACAGGACCGCATCACCGAAGCCGAGCACTTCGCCAGCATCAGTCAGCGCACTGCCGCCAGCAAGGACGTCGACTCACAGGTCAAGTGGCGCCGAGCGCGGGCACGGATCCTCGCAAGCCGCCACCGCTTCGCCGACGCCGAGCGCCTGGCAAGGCAAGAGGTTGCAGTCGCAGCACAGACCGACTGGCCCGACCTGCAAGCAGAGACACACATCGACCTCGCCCACATCCTGCGGCTAGCCGACCGACCAAAGGAGGCTCACCGTCTCGTCCACGAGGCGCTCGAGCTCTACCACCGCAAGGGCAACCTCGTAGGAGCCAGGATGGCCGAGGCGTTCCGTGACGAGCTGGTCGGAAGTCCAGCCGCCCTGCCAACGGCTTGAAGGCATGGTCTGACCGCTCAGTGCTCCAGCTCGCCACGGGTGACCTGTATCCACGTCTTGAGCTCGCGCTCGTTGCGGTACCAGGAGTGGCGGGCGAAGTCGGCCCAGGCCACCCGGCCGATGTCGGGCTGGCCAGCCACCGCCTCGACGATCGGCTGGTGGCTGAGCGTCGTGTCCGACGCCGGGTCGGGCAGGCGGACGTCGTAGGCGGGCCGAGGCACGCTACCCCTTGGCCTGGAAGGTGACCGGCAGGCTCGACAGGCCCCGGAGGGTGACGGTGTCCCTGCGCACCGGGGTGCCGCCGAGCTCCAGGTCGGGTAGGCGCTGCAGCAGCGCGGGGATGGCGATGCGGGCCTCCACCCGCGCCAGCGGGGCGCCGAGGCAGAAGTGGATGCCGCCGCCGAAGGCGACGTGGCGGTTGGGCGAGCGGGCGGGGTCGAGCTCGTCGGGGTCGGCGAACTGGGCGGGGTCGCGGTTGGCTGCGCCGAGCACCCCGACGATCGTCTCGCCCGTGCGCACGGCGCGGCCGTCGATCTCGAAGTCGGCCAGCGCGTGGCGGCTGGTGAACTGCACCGGGCTGTCGTAGCGGAGCAGCTCCTCCACCGCGCTGCCGGCCAGGGAGGGGTCGGCCGCCAGGCGCGCCAGCGCCTCCGGGTGGCGCAGCAGCGCGAGCATGCCGTTGGCGATCAGGTTGACGGTCGTCTCGTGGCCGGCCACCAGCAGCAGCACGCACATCGACACCAGCTCGGGCTCGGTCAGCTGGTGGCCCTGGTCCTCGGCGGCGATCAGCGCGCTGAGCAGGTCGTCGGCCGGGTGGGCACGGCGCTCGGCGATCAGCTCGCGGAGGTAGCCGCGCAGCGCCAGGCGTGCCTGCAGCGCCTGCTCGAAGGCGTCCTCGGCGACCAGCGGGTCGAGCAGGCGGACGAGCTCGCGCGACCAGGTGCGGAAGCGGTCCCAGTCGGCCTCGGGGACGCCGAACATCTCGCAGATGACCGTCACCGGCAGCGGGTAGGCGAGGTCGTCGACGACGTCCATCGTGCCCGTGCCGGCGACCCGGTCGAGCAGCTCGCCGACGATCGCCTCGACCCGCGACCGCAGCCGCTCCACCGAGGCGGGCGTGAACGCCTTGTTCACCAAGGTCCGCAGCCGCGTGTGGTCGGGCGGGTCGACGAACAGCATCGACGGGGCGGCCTCCTCCTCGTCGAGCAGCTGGCCCACCTCGACCGACGAGCGCAGCAGCTCGACCCGCTCGGAGCTGCGCGGGTCGCGGCTGGTGCGCGGGTCGCGCAGCAGCGCGAGCACGTCGGCGTGGCGGGTGAGCACCCAGAAGCCGATCGGGCTGCGGTGCACCGGCTCCGCCCGCCGCAGTTCGTGGTACAGCGGGTAGGGGTCCTCGTGCACCTCGGGCAGGAACGGGTTGAACGCGAGCGTCTCGCTGGTGGACATCGGCAGCCTCGCTTGTCCTGGGTCCGGTCAACCCCCGCGCGGCACGGGACACCTCACCATGATGCCGCACATCCGGTACGTTCCGGTACCACGGGCGCCGAATGCGGCCCCGTCCAGCCCGGCGGGCCGGACAGGGCTGGCGGTGTCAACGGCGCTCGGCCAGGTACGCCCGGCCCAGCTCGCGCAGGCGCCGGTGGGCGCCGCCGTAGAGCTCCCTGGCCGGCAGGATGTCCTTGCGCAGCTTGGACACGAACGTGTAGTTGGGGTCGACCACGTTGGCCACCGGCGCCTCCACCGCCTGGGTGAGGAGCTGGTAGGCGTCGAGCCGGTCGAGGCCCCAGCCCTCGCCGAGCCACTGCACCAGGTCGACCTGGGAGATGCGGAAGGCGTCCTCGAGGGGACGCGCCGACCCGGTGCTCATCAGGTGGCTGTCGCTCTCCAGCCGGGGCCAGGGCGTCGCCGCGCCCTTGACCAGGTCGACCGCGACCACCGTGTCCATCGCCGCCTCGACCGCGACCCCGCAGCTCTCGCCCTCGCCCTGCCTGCAGTGGCCGTCGCCGATCGAGAACAGCGCCCCCTCCACGTTCACGCCCAGGTAGCAGGTCGTGCCGGCGCGCATCTCCGGGGTGTCCATGTTGCCGCCGTGGGCGTCGGGCACCAGCGACGAGCGGGCCTCGAAGGAGGCCGGCGCGACCCCGACCGTCCCGTGCATCGGGTCGAGCGGCAGCGCCACGCTGAGCTCGCCGTGCCGTGCCTGGAAGGTGACCGTGCGCCGCTTGCGGTCGACCTCGTAGATCCAGACCACCTCGGGCAGCGGCTCCTGCAGCAGGGCGGTGGCGTGGGTGCCGGTCAGCGCCCCGAACAGCGGCACGGTGGTGGAGGCGGCCCAGTCCCGCGACGGCTCGATCGACACGAAGTGCAGGGCGAGCGTGTCGCCGGGCTCGGCCCCCTCGACGTAGAACGGCCCGGTCTGCGGGTTCACGAAAGGGAACTCGATCACCCTGGAGACGAGGTCGTCGGGGCCACGCACGCGCCCGCCGAAGGCGTCCTCGGTCCACAGCTCCAGGACGCTGCCGGGCGCCACCCGGCGGACCGGCGCCACCCCGCCGAAGGTCCAGGCGAACTCGGCCGGGTCCGGCCGGTAGCTCAGCACGTCCATGCGACTCGCCTCCTCGGTGCCTCCCGCCGCGGATCGGACACCAGCTCAGATCGGCGTGGTGGCCTCGGCGACGTGCTCCTCCACGAACACCCGGCCGGTCTCGCGCAGCCGCTGCGGCCTCCTGGCGAGCAGCACCAGCAGGAACACCACGCCGAGCGCGTACCAGATCCCCACCACGGGCCCGACCAGGCTGATCGGGTACGGCAGGGCGCTGACGAACGAGAACGCCTCGATCCCCACCGCGGTCAGGAACGCCGGCACGAACGCGACGATGCCCAGCAGCGGCACCACGCCGTGCAGCAGCCAGTTGAACTCGGCCCTCCCCTCGCGCAGGTAGAACACCAGGCAGGAGAGGTTCACCACCATGTAGATGGCGATGATCACCGCGGTGACGATCGTGCCCACCAGCGCGAAGGCGGTCAGCGGCGTGTACTGCAGCCCCAGCCAGACCGACACCCCGACGCCGACCACGAACTGCGCCACCACCGCCACGTCGGGCACCCGCCAGTGCGGGTTGACGTGCGCCAGCGGCCTGGGCAGCAGCCGGATGCGGCCCATCGCGAACCAGGTCCGGGTGGCCGCGTTGGCGGCGGCGTTGGCGTTGGCGATCGCCGAGTTCGCCACCGCCAGGAACACCAGCACCCAGCCGACGCCCCAGGCGCCGCGCGCCAGGAAGTCCCACGGGTTGCCGTCGCCCGCCTTGGGGAACGCGTCGAAGCCCCCCGGCCCGAAGCGCACCACGGCCGCGTAGGTGGTGAGGATGTAGAACAGGCCGATGCCGAGGCAGGAGTAGACGACCGCCAGCCGCACGGTGCGGCGCGGGTCCTTCGCCTCCTCCGCCAGCGGCGCGGCCGCCTCGAAGCCGATGAACGCCAGGATGGTGTAGACCGAGCCGGCGATCACCCCGGAGAAGCCGTGAAAGCCCTCCACGGTGGCGTAGCGGGTGCCGAACACCGCCAGGGTGTTGTGCCCGCCCGCCTTCACGATCAGGGTCACGGCCAGCGCGGCGAACACCAGGATCTCGAACAGGCCGAGCAGGGTGCCCGCCCCGGTGCTCAGCCGCACGCCGAACCAGCCGAGGGCGAACACGACCACGGCGGCGGCCAGCGCCGACACCACCCACCAGGTGTCGTAGCTCCAGCCGAACTCCTGGTTGAGCGTGCTCGCCACCACGTTCCCGAAGATCAGGAACAGCAGCGGCGCGACCAGGGGCTCGACGAAGGCGTAGCCCCAGCCGACCAGGAAGCCGACGGACGGGTGCAGGCCACGCGAGGCGTAGGTGTAGAAGCCGCCGGCCGACGGCAGCACCTTGGCCAACTGCCCGATCGAGACCGCCACCAGCAGGCAGCCGACCAGGGCGAGGATCACCGAGAGCGGCAGCGCCCCGGCGGCGAAGTTGGCCCCGACGACGATCGAGAAGGCCACGGCCGCGGCCGGGGCCATATGGGTGATGGACTGGAACAGGACCTCTCTGAGTCCGATCGCCTCGCGTGCGAGGCCGGGGGACGGACTGCTCTGCGCCACGGCGCGCCTCCTTCTCCGGAGACTTCCCACCAAGACAGCCACCCCGAACGGTGTACCGGCGGCGGGTGGGAAATCAAGCTCGGCCGCCCAGGGTGGATGTCGGTCAGCGCTTGCGCAGCCGCAGTGAGGTCCAGCCGGCGTCGGCGGTCCAGCCGCCGTCGACCGGCAGCGCGACGCCGTTGACGAAGCCGCTGTGGGCCGGGTCGGCGAGGAACGCGACCGCGGCGGCGACGTCGTCGGGGGAGGCGAACCGCGCCAGCGGCACCTGCCCGAGGATGTCGCCGTCGCTGTAGCCGCCGCCGGCCTGGTCGGCGGCGTCCATCTCGGTCTTGACCCAGCCGGGGCAGACGGCGTTGACCCGCACGCCGCGGCCGCCCCACTCGGCGGCCAGCGTGCGGGTCAGCCCGACCAGCCCGTGCTTGCTGGCGTTGTAGGCGGCCCGGTCGGCGAAGCCGCGCAGCCCGGCGATCGAGGCGACGTTGACGATCGAGCCGCCGCGCGCCCGCAGCATCGCCCGGCCGAACGCCTGGCAGAGCAGGAACGGCCCGGTCAGGTTCACCTCCAGCACCCGCCGCCACTGCGCGGGCGTGGTCTCCTCCGCCGCCGCGAGCAGCGAGACGCCGGCGTTGTTGACCAGCACGTCGACGCGCCCGAAGCGGTCGGCCACCCGTGCGGCCAGCGCGGCGACGTCGGCCTCCGCCGCCACGTCGCCGGCGACGCCGAGCGCCTCGGCGCCCCGGCCGCGCACGGCGTCGAGCGCCTCGACGGGCTCGCGCAGGTCGGTCAGCGCCAGGGCGTAGCCCTCGTCGGCGAGCACCTCGGCCACCCGCCGCCCGATCCCCTGGGCGGCTCCGGTGACCACGGCGACTCGTGCGGTCGAACCCATCGGCAGCTCCCTCGTTCGGCGACGGAGTAGCTATTCTCGGGCTGGCCCAGGGGCTTGGTGCACGGCTGTCGGATCTCGGCTGCCCGGCCCCGCCGCACCGCAACTGACCTGCGCGGCGTCCGTGGCCGGGGCGGACGTGCGCGCGCTGGAGGGTGACATGGCTCGTCCCCTGACCCTGCTCGGGTGCTTCGCCCATCCCGACGACGAGACCTGGTCCATCGGAGGCTCCTTCGCGCTGCTCGTCCCCAAGGGCGTGCACGGCGCGGTGTGGACGGCCACCAGGGGGCAGGCAGGCGAGATCGCCGACGGCTCCGGCGCGACCCGCGGGACGCTCGCCGCGGTCCGGGAGGGCGAGGAGCGGGCCGCGATGGCGCTCGTCGGCGTCACGGACGTGGCGTTCGGCGACTTCGTCGACGGCCAGGTGGGCGACGCCGACCCGGCGGCCCTGGTCGGCGCCGTCCAAGGCGCGCTCGAGCGTGTCCGGCCGGACGTGGTCGTCACCATGGAGCCTGGCGGGGTGACCTCCCATCCGGACCACGTGGCCGTGTCGGCCGCCGTCCAGGCCGCGTTCGCCGCCTACGCCAGCACGCCGAGGGAGCGCGAGCCGCGCCTGTACTACTGGGGCGTGTCGGTCTCGCAGCTCACCCGCTTCCGGGAGGTGGCCGCCGAGCAGGGCGTCGAGATCCCGGCGGAGGGCGAGCCGTACGGTCCGCGCGGCACCCCCGACGAGCACTTCACCTGCTGGGTGGACACCTCGTCGGTCGCCGAGCAGGTCTGGCGGACGCTGCAGGAGCACCGCACCCAGTCCGGCGACCCGTTCAGGGGGCTGCTGCACCACCAGGAACGCTGGCGCGAGGTGTTCGCCACCACCGCCTTCGTGCGCGTCCACCCGTCGCCGCTGCCCGGCGAGCCGCCCGAGGGCTCGCTGGTGGACGCCTTCACCACCGGCGCCGCCGACGCCTTACCGGAAGCCACTACCCAGCCGCGCCGATAGGCTGGGCGTGGGAACCGAGCGAGCTGGGAGGCCGCCGTGACGTCAGCGAGCCCGTCGAGCGGGGCGGATGCGACCGTGCCGCGGACCGAGGACCTGTTCAGGCACCTGGACGACCTGCGCACCCACAGCTATGAGGGCGCCGGCCCGCGGGCGCAGCGTGACGAGGTCTTCCGCCGGGCGGCCGCGCTGCTCGACCCGGTGGTGACCGCGATCCTCGACGAGGTCGACGCCGCCGTGCTCGACGGGACCGGCGAGGTGACCCGTGAGCCGGTGGGGAGTGACGGCCGCGACGGCCTGGTCGCCCGCTGGTCGCTGTCGTGGCCTGCCCAGCGGGACCGCGGCGCCGACCCGGTCGCGGTGGTGGCCTGGTTCGGCGCGGCGTTCACCCACGGGCACCTGGCCGGCTCGAGCCTCGGCCACTGGCCGCTGCAGGTGGTCGACGCCGCCGACGCCGAGCGGCAGGCGCCGATCGTGCGCGCGATCGTCGAGGCCGAGCTGCACCAGCGCGTCTTCGACGCGACCTGGCGGGTGATCCCGAGCTACACCCGGCGGTATCCCGACGCGGCTGGCACCGCGCCGTGACGCCCTCCTGGCGCCTGCCTCGCCGGCGTCCGCTACAAGGCGCCGACGAACGAGGTAGCGTGCACCAGGGGAGCCAGGGGAGGCGAGGATGACACAGGGCCCGTCCGCCGCCGCCGGCGAGAAGGTCGAGGCCCCCACGGCGAGCGCTCCGGTGGAGCAGGCGCAGGGGGCTTCCGCGGCCGCCGCGCCCGACCGGGGGTCGCGGTCCGAAAGGTCGTCGGGGTCACTCCTGAGGTTCCTCGACGATCACCAGGACGGGGCGGAGCTCGCGTCGGGCCAGGTCGTCCTGGAGCTCCTGCGGAGCCATCCCAGCTACCTGGACGAGCGGGTCGCGCCAGGTGACATCGGCGACTGGGGCTCGAGGCGCACGGCCAGCGCCCACCTCGACGAGGCGGCAAGGCTGTGGGACGCGGACATCTCCCCCGTGCTCACCACACGCCGCGTGATCCTCGCGCTGGCGATGGATCCCGAGGTCGGGTGGGCGCTCCTGCAGTCCGGGGTGGTCGCCTCGCTGCTCGGCCTGTGGCGGCCTCGGGCCCGGACCGGGCGGGAGCGCGACCACGTCGTTTGGGACCTGCTCAGCGATGCCGGCCGGGCACTGGCCGTGGAGCAGCCGCTGCTGGCGGCGGCGCTCGGCGGTCCGGCCGAGTGGTCGCTAGCGCTGCCCGCGGAGGCGAGCGCGGTCGCCTGGGACCCGACCGGCGACCGCCTGGCCCTGGTCGCCGACGGCGTCGTCTACGTGGCCCGCCGCGGCGGCTCTCCCCAGCGCATCGGCATGCTGGAGCAGCAGGTGCTCTCCCTCGGCTGGAGCGGTCAGGGCGTCCAGGCGTTGTGCCTGGAGGAGGGCAGCGCCCGCCTCGTGCGGATCGGCGACGGCAAGCGCCTTGGCGAGTGGCCTGCCGTGAACGCCGGCACGCTCAGCGGTGACGGCTCGGTCGCATGGCTGCTGAGCAGCGACAGCCTGCTGCGCTGGGTCTCGGGAGGCACGTCGCCGACGCGCCTTGGGCCGGCCGCCCGGCCGCTCGCCGTGGACTGGACGGGCCGTCTCGCCGTCGTCGAGTGGCAGGGCAGCAGCCTCCTGCTGGTCGCGGACACAACCGCCCCTCTCCCCCGGGCCTCGAACGAGAGCTGGCCCAGTGACGGGGCGCCCGTGATCGGCTCTGGGGCACCGCGCGAGCAGCCGTGCGCGCTGCTGACGCTTGGACGGCTCCAGGCCATCGCCGCCGCCGTGGCCGGTGGCGGGGTGGCGGTGGAGCACCTGCCCTTCCCCCCGGTCGCGAACATCGCCACCGGGCCGGGCACGGTGACCGCCCTCGCCGCCGACCCGAGCGGCAGCCGCCTCGCGGTCGCCGTCGGCCGGGAGGTCCGCGTCTGGCCGCTGCAGCGCGCTCTCCAGTCGGCCGAAACGGTGCCGGCATACGACTCCGACCGCGTCGGCGCCGTCGACCTGCTCGACGCGGACAGGGACGCTCGCGCACTGGCCGCGCTGATCGCCTCCCGCGAGCTGAAGCCGCCGCTGGCGATCGGCCTGTTCGGCGCGTGGGGCGCCGGAAAGTCGTTCGTCCTCGACGCCATCCGCACCGCGCTCGGCGAGCTGACCAAGCCGGGACATGCCGAGGGATACCTCGACCACGTCAAGGTCGTCCGCTTCAACGCCTGGCAGTACGCCGAGGTCAACCTCTGGGCGAGCCTGGTGGACGAGGTGCTGCGGGAGATCGGCCCCTTGCCCCGGACACAGCCACCTGAGCAGGTGACGACGGCCAGGAAGGCGGCGACCGCTGCCGAGGCCGACGTCGAGACCGCGGCCGCGAAGATCGCCGGGGCCGAGAAGGCGCTGCGCAGCGCCCGGCGGCGGCGCACCTGGGGACGGTTCGCCTTCTGGGCACTGGCCGCCACCGTCGGGATCGTCGGCGCGGCCGCCGTCGCCGTACTGCTGCTCGGTGCCTCGGCCAAGCTGGTCGCCGGCTACGGTGCCGCCCTGGCCTTGCTGACTTGGACATCCGGAGCCGTCGCGCAGCTGCGGCGCGTCGCCTCCCAGGGCAGCGGGCTCAAGCAGGCCGGCGAGGAGGCTGTGGCGGCAGGAAGGAGGCTGGCAGGCGCGCTGAACGCGGCCGAGGTCCGCACTGCGACGACCGAGCTGCTGGACAGACGGCACGAGTACGAGCTGGCCCAGGAGCGGGCAGCCCGGCTGCGTGCCGAGGCCGACCGGGTGCAGGAGCTTTCGGAGAGCCCGCGCCTGGGCGCCGTCCTGCAACGGATGTCCGCGCTCACCGAGTACCGCGACCAGCTGAGCGTGGTGACCCGGACCCGCGACCGGTTCGAGGCCATCGACGCGGCCGTGACCCAGGCGCGCCGGCGCCGCCCGGAGCAGGGCGACCAGGCGCGGCCCGCGGAGGATCCCGGCTTCCAGCGGGTGCTGATCATGCTCGACGACCTCGACCGGTGCCCGCCGGAGAAGGTGGTCGGCGTGCTCGAGGCCGTGCACCTGCTGTTCGACTTCGAGATGTTCGTCGTGGTGATCGCGGTCGACACCCGCTGGCTGGACCAGTCGCTGCGGATCCGCTACCGGCAGCTCCTCGGCCAGGCCGGCGGCGCGGCGCCCTCGGACTACCTGGAGAAGATCATCCAGCTCCCCCTCCACCTGCCTCCTCTCGACGAGAACCTGGTTCGCGGCATGATGGCCGGGCTGACCGGGGCGATCCTCGAGGGCGAGCGACCGACGCCGGACACGGCGGGACAGCCCGACCAGGACGCGCAACGCGACGGCCAGCCCGACCAGGGCGCCGCCACCGGCGCCGGGCGCCTCGAGGCCACCGAGCCACGGCCGCCGCGCCCTGCGCTGCCCGCCGAGGTGATGCGCATCACCCAACAGGAGGCGAACGCGATGTCCCTGGTGGCGCCGCTGGTGGGCACGACGCCTCGGACCGTCAAGCGGTTCGTCAACACCTACCGGCTGCTCAAGGCACGCGCGCTCGACCCCTCCGAGTTCGACGAGCCAGAGGACGGAATCGGTGACCACGAGGTGGTGGCCTTCCTGCTCGCCCTGGTGACCGGCCATCCCGGCCTCGCCAACCTCCTCCTGCCCGCCCTGGCGCGGCCGGGTCCGGGGGCCAGCGTGCAAGCGACGCTGAACGGCCTGGCGCCGGGGGTGGTGGCTGCTTCGCAGGTCGGGACGTCCGTCCGGTCGGTGGGCGACTGGCTCACCGCCCACGGCTTCGCCGGCGTCCCAGCCCGGCGGCTCGCCGTCTGGGCCTCGGAGGTGGCGCGGTTCTCCTTCGCACCCGCCACCTCGGTGCCGCCCCCGCCAGGCCCCTGAGGGCGGTCGGGGAGCCGCCCCGGACCGCTCAGCCCGGGGATGCCTCGGCGTACTCCTCGTCGGTGACGGGGTCACCCCATTCGGGCGCGCCCCCGATGCTCACCGAGACGTGCGCCATGGGGCTGTCGGGCTCGCCGCCGTGGTAGTGCCACTCTCCCGGCGGGATGGAGACGACGTCGCCGGGGACGAGCAGGTGGCGCTGCCCGTCCCGCGAGCGCACCCGGCCGCGGCCGCTCACGCCGAACAGGAGCTGCCCGCCGGGGTGCGCGTGCCAGTGCGTCCGGGCGCCGGCCGCGAAGTGCACCACCGTGATGCCGATGCCGCCCGGCGCGGGCAGCCCGGGGCTGAGCCGCACCTGCCCGCTGAACCTGCCCGCGTCACCCTGCTCGTAGGGGCCCTCGTCCGCCTTGGCGATCCGCATCGCTGCCTCTCCTCCCCGACGTAGCTTGCCGGCCTGCGCCTCGACGAGGCGTGCGCCGGCGCCGCGTAGCTAGGGCCGAGCGGCACGGGTCGGCCCCGCGCCGCGCTACGGCCGCTCGATCTCCACGCGCTGGACGACCACGTCGTCGCGCGGGCGGTCGTTGCCGTCGCGCTCGCTGCGCGCGATCTCCCGCACCACCTCCATGCCCTCGACCACCTTGCCGAAGATGGTGTGCTTGCCGTCCAGCCAGGGCGTGGCGATCTCGGTGATGAAGAACTGCGAGCCGTTGGTGTTGGGCCCGGCGTTGGCCATCGCCAGGTAGCCAGGCCCGTCGAAGCGGTGCGGGCCGTCCACCTCGTCCTCGAAGGTGTAGCCGGGGCCGCCCCGGCCGGTGCCGAGCGGGTCGCCGCCCTGGATCATGAACTCGGGGATGACCCGGTGGACGATGGTCCCGTCGTACAGCGGGCGCTGCTGCGGCTTGCGGGTGCTCGGGTCGGTCCAAGCCCGCTCGCCCGTGGCGAGGCCGACGAAGTTCTCGACCGTCTTGGGGGCGGTGTCGGGGTACAGCGCGACGCGGATGTCGCCCTTGCTGGTCCGCAAGGTGGCGTGGGTGGTGCTCATCGCTCTCGGTCCTTCCGGGTGGGACGCCTGGTTCGGACCCGTGAGGCTAGCATCAGCCAGGTCGGCCCGCGCATCCCGCGGGCCGGCGGCGGGCAGCACGTACTACCCTTCACCGCCGCCACGCGTTCACGAAACCGTGGTGGGTAGGCACGACAGGAGGCAGGGAATGGAGATCGGCATCGGACTGCCAGCGACCATCCCGGACGCTCAGGCGCGGCAGGTGCTGGGGTGGGCGCGCGCGGCCGAGTCGCACGGCTTCAGCTCGCTGGGCGTGATCGACCGGCTGGTGTACGGCAACTGGGAGCCGCTGGTCGCCCTCGCCGCCGCCGCCGCGGTGACCGAGCGGATCAAGCTCATGAGCACCATCGCGATCGTCCCCTACCGGGCCAACGCGGCGCTGTTCGCCAAGCAGGCCGCCACCGTCGACCACCTCTCCGAGGGGCGGCTGGTGCTCGGGATGGCGGTCGGCGGGCGCGAGGACGACTACGAGGCCTCGGGCGTGGCCTTCAGCGACCGGGGCCGCCGCTTCGAGGCGATGCTCGACGAAATGCGCGCCGTCTGGGCCGGGGAGGCGCGCGGCTTCGCCGGCGCCATCGGCCCCAAGCCGCCGCGCGGCCGTCCGGCGCTGCTGATCGGCGGCCAGACCGAGAAGGCGTTCGAGCGGGCCGCCGCCTACGCCGACGGCTGGATCGCCGGCGGCGGCGGGGCGGACATGTTCGCGCCGGCCGCCGCGCAGGCGCGCGAGACCTGGTCCAAGCACGGCCGCGAGGGCGCGCCGTGGCTGGCGTCGCTGGGCTACTTCGCGCTCGGGCCCGACGCGCGCGACCACGCCGACCGCTACCTCAACGACTACTACGGCTTCCTGGGGCCGTGGGCCGAGCGGATCGCCGCCGGCGCCCTGACCGAGCCGCAGCGCATCCGCGACGCCGTGGCCCAGTTCGAGCAGGCCGGCTGCGACGAGCTGGTCCTGTTCCCCTGCAACCCCGACCCGGCCCAGGTCGAGGCGCTCGCCGAAGTCGTGCGATGAGCGCCTCCGTGGCGCTGCCCGGCGCGGTCGCGGTGGTCACCGGCGGCGCCGGCGGCATCGGCCGGGCACTGGCCCAGCGGTTCGCGCGCGAGGGCGCGCGGGCCGTGGTCGTCGCCGACCTCGACGAGGCGGGCGCGCGGCGCGTCGCCGAGGAGCTGGACTGCCCCACGGGACTCCATGCCGGCGTGGACGTGACCGACCCGGCGGCCGTCGCCAGGCTGGTCGAGAGCGTCGAGCGCGAGGCCGGCCCGATCGACCTGTGGTGCTCCAACGCCGGGGTGGCGCTCGGCGAGGACCTCGGCGGGGACGCGGACTGGGAGCGCTGCTGGCAGGTCCACGTGATGGCGCACGTCCACGTGGCGCGCTCGCTGCTGCCGCGCATGGCGGCGAGGGGACGGGGCCACCTGATGGTCACCGCCTCGGCCGCCGGGCTGCTCACCCAGATGGACGCGGCCCCGTACACGGTGACCAAGCACGGCTCGGTGGCGCTGGCCGAGTGGCTGGCGATCCGCTACGGCGACGACGGTGTCACGGTGTCGTGCCTCTGCCCGCAGGGGGTGCGCACGGCGATGACCGCGCGGGAGGGCGCGGACTCCGCCGTGCTGGCGGCCGGGGCGCTGCTCGAGCCGGAGGAGGTGGCCGAGGCGGTCGTTGCGGGGCTGGCCGACGGCCGCTTCCTGATCCTGCCACACCCCGAGGTGGCGGAGTTCGAGCGGCGCAGGGCGGCCGACCGGGACCGCTGGCTCGCCGGCATGCGCCGGCTGCGCGCGCGGCTGCGGGCGGCGGGGACGCCGTGACGGTGGCGCGTTCCGGCCCCGGACGCACCGGCGCCGCGCTCGCCGTGGGGGCGGCGGAGCGCGGCGCGGATGCCTGTGCGGGGCGAGCGGTCAGCCGGCCAGTGCGACGGTCAGCTCGACCTCGACGTTGTCGCGGACCTTGAGGGCGCCCATGAAGCCCTTGTAGGGCTTGATGCCCCACCTGGTCTGCTGGACCTCCCCGCTCGCGGTGACCGTCTGGTCACCGTTCGCCTGCACCATGAGCCGCAGCGGCTGGGAGGCGCCGGCGAGCGTGAAGCTGCCGTCGATGGTGGCCGTGCCACCGTTGACCGCGACGCTCGTCGACTGGAATATCGCGCGCGGGTGTTCGGCCGTCCTCAGCAGCTCGTCCGCGGTCTTCTTGATCTCGTCGCGGTCCTTGTCGCTCAGTGGCTTGACCCCTCCCACCCCCTCTCGAATCTCGAGGGAGCCCATGTCGGCCTCCACGGCTACCCGTGGCATGGAGCCGTCCGCGGGGAGGGCGACCATGCCCTGCCACCTGGTCACTTCGATGACCAGGTCGTGCCCGACCTTGGAGGCGACGCCCTCGCGGAAAGTCCGCAGGACGAGCCGCCCGTTGGGCGGGCCAATTCGGTACTCACCGGGGGATAGCATCATGGCTCCAAGCTTCTCGGCTCGGCGCCGAAACTTCAAATCGCCGGGAATCTGCAGATATTCGTAGATGACGGGCGAATATTCCTCGCTTCCGCGCGGCCGCTCAGGCGACCGTCTCCAGCAGCAGCCGGGCGCGCAGGCGGGCGTCGATGTTGCCGCCCGAGACGACCGCGGCCACGGGCTGCGGGAACGCCCTGGCCGCACGCAGCCAGAGCGCGGCGAGGCCGGCCGCGCCGGCCGGCTCGACCACCAGCCCGAGCTGTTCGAGGCAGTGACGCATGGCCAGCCAGATCGCCGCGTCGGGCACGGTGAGCACCTCGTCGACCAGCGGCCGGCAGATCGCCAGCGTGCGCGTGCCCGGACGCTCGACCGCGATCCCGTCGGCCATGGTCGCCACCGGCGAGCTGGTCGCCGCCCGGCCGGAGCGGAACGAGGCGGCGAACGCCGCCGCCCCCTCGGCCTGGACGCCGACCACCCGCACTCCCGGCCGCCGCGCCCGCACCGCGCTGGCGACCCCGGCGAGCAGGCCGCCGCCGCCGACCGGGACCAGCACGGTGCCGAGCTCCGGGAGCTGCTCGAGCAGCTCGAGGCCGATGGTCCCCTGCCCGGCGATCACGTCGGGATGGTCGAAGGGGTGGACGAACACGCTGCCCCGCTCGGCGACGTGACGCTGCGCCGCGGCCAGCGACTCGGTGACCGTCCCCGGGACCAGCTCGACCCTGGCGCCGAGCGCCTCGGTGGCCGCGACCTTGACCGCCGGCGCGCCGGCTGGCATGTAGACCACCGCGGGGACGCCGAAGTGGGCGGCGGCGAGGGCGACGCCCTGGGCGTGGTTGCCGGCGCTCGCCGCCACGATGCCGCGCCGGCGCACGGCGGCGGGCAGCCGGGCCACGTGCACGAACGCCCCGCGCAGCTTGAAGGAGCCGGTCCGCTGCAGCAGCTCGCACTTGAGGTGGACCTGCCCGCCTCCCTCCGGCGCCGGGCAGGCGAGCACCGGGGTGGGGATGGCGATGCCGCGGAGCTGCTCGGCCGCCCGCCGGATGTCCTCGATGCCCACTGCGACGGCGGCGGGGATCGCCGCGACGGCAGGTCGGCAGGTCGAGCCGGGCAGGGCGGGTGGCGCCATGGAATGCTCCTCCAAAGAAAAACCCCTCGTGCCCGGGGCACAGAGGGGTGGCGCGCTGGCTGGCGTGAGGTCAGCCGGCGCGCATCACGATAATCGAGCGGTACGAGGTCACGGGCGGAGTGTTGCGCGCCCGCGACGCGCTGTCAATGCAAGCAGGGCGATCGCTGCCGCGCGGCGCCACGAGGCTCACCGAGCTCGGCGAGGCCCATCACCATCGAAGGTCTTTCACCGGTTACAGGGGTGTACTCCGCAACGGTGACATCCCGCCGAGTCGAGAGGCTCCGCCGGTATGGGCTATTTGCAAATTGCTACGTCAATTGCAATTCACGGGGATTCGTCGAAATGCGTGTCACGAGCGCGACATTGCCTTGGTGAATCGCTGCTTACACTCCGGCAACAAGCCCCCCGACGGGTCGACCGGAGGCAGGCAACCAGTGCCGTACACGCGGCTCTTCCACACGACGGTCGGAATCGACGCGGAGCGCTCCAATGACTCCAGCAGAACCGACGAGGACATGGTCGGCCTGCGGGCGGCCATGGAGCGACTGCGGGGCGTCCTGCCGCGGCACGGGATCGAGATCGCCCAGCACGAGGACCACGGCGACGGCTGGTCGGTGCTGGTGGACCCCAGAACGGAGACCGTCGAGGTCTTGAGGACCGTGCAAGAGCAGTTCGGACCCGCCCTGCGGGAGCACAACGACTCGTGCCCGGAGGGCGAGCGGCTGCGGCTGCGGGTGGTGGTCCACGCCGGGCAGGTGGCGGTCGACGACCAGGGAGCCGTCGGCCGTGACCTGAACTACGCCTTTCGGCTGCTCGACAGCGCGAAGCTGCGCCAGTGCCTTGGGCTGACCACGGCGCCGCTGGTCGTCTGCGTCTCGGACGCGGTATTCCGGGACTACGTCCGGCAGCAGCCGAGCAGGCTCCCCGACGGGGTCCACTTCGTCCCGGTCCAGGTCAGTGAGCCGGAGAAGAACTTCCAGGCGCAGGCATGGGTCCACGCCCCCGGTGACGTGGACTTCCTGGCCCGGATCATGGAGCGGGAGGCCGCCGCGGCGACCGACCTGGCGGTGCGCGCCACGCAGCTCGGGTTCACGGCCGCTGGACACCGCGCTGCCCGCGTCGAGCTGGACGGCCGGCTCACCGAGCTGCTGGGGCAGGCGGTGCGCGCCCCCGAGGAGTCGGGCCGACTGGTCGCGGTGGTCGGCAAGCCAGGGGTGGGCAAGCACACGCTGGTCCAGCGTGTCCTGGCCGGGGAAGCGGTCCAGAGCGAGTTCCCGGACGGGATCACGGTCGTCGAGCTGAGCAACCGGCCGGACGACCGCGACCTCGTGGCCGCGCAGCTGCGCATCCTCGAGCAGCTCCACGAGCCGCTCTACCCGGTCGTGGTCGACCCGGACGCCGGTCGCGAGCGGCTACGGCAGGCAATGTCCGGCCACAAGCACCTGGTGGTCATCGACAGGATCCACCGTCGCGAGCACCTGGCGGCGTTCCCGGCGCCGGACACCTGCGCCCTCCTGATGGTCACCGACGACGAGCGCAACGTTCCCGCGGGGGCGCTGGTGCTCCCGGTCAAGCCGCTCAGCGCCAGCGAGGCGCGGCGCACCCTGGCCGCGTCGGCGCAGGCCGGCAGCTCGGTCGCACTGCCGACCGCGGCTCGCAAGGTGGCCGAGGCCTGCGGCAATCTTCCTTTGGGAATCCGCGTCGCGGGACCGCTCGTCGCTGACGGCGGCGTCCCCTGGGTCGACCTCGCCGCCGAGCTTCGGGCCACCTCCCCGCGTCTTGGCCTGCGGCGGGACGCCGAGCTGCTGCTCATGCACGTGGTCGCGGCCGCTGCCAGGCGGCTGCCCCAGCTGGCGCAGGCATGCCTCTGGGAGCTGGGCGTGTTCGACGGGTGCTTCCCCGTGCCCAGGCAGGTCGTCGAGCGGCTCTGGCGACGTCACGGGCTGGATCCCGACGGGGCCAGGAGGTTCCTCGACCTGCTCATCGGCCGCTCGCTGATCCGGCCGGAGCTGTCGGACGCCGTGCGGATGCACGACTGCCTCGCCCGCCACGCGGCCGAGCAGCTGGACGCCCTCGGCTCGACCACCAGCCTGCGCAAGCTGCACGGCTGGATGGCCGACAGCTACCTGCGCGACTGGGGCGGGCTCGACGCCGGGCTCGACCGCCTCGACCTCCCGGGCACCCCTTCTCCAGACGACCGCTACGGCCTGCGGCAGCTGGTCCCCCACCTCGACCGGGCGGGTCGCAAGGAGGAGGTCCATCGCCTGTTCGAGATCCCCGCCCGCGGCGCCGGCACCGAGGTCGGCCGCTGGCACCAGGTGCACGTGCAAGCGGGTGAGCTGGCCTCGTTCCTCGCCGACATCGGTCTTGCCTACCGCCGTGCCGCCGAGGCCCTGGCGGCGGCGCACGACAGCGACCGCGTGCACGCGTACATCACGCGCCAGGCCAGGTACGACATCCTCAGGGCGCTGCTGGACAGCAAGGACGTCCCCGCGCCCGAGGACCTCGCCACCGCGACCGATCTCGGGGTTCTCGACCTGCCGCGCGCCAGGAACTGGATCAACCAGATCAACGATCCGGGAGCGCGAGCCAGGGCCTTGCTGGCCTTCGCAAGCAGCATCGGCACGACCTAGGGGGCGACGGTGAGCATGTGGGACGACCTGAGGCGTTCCTGGAACAGGTGGGGACAATGCAGCCACTTGTGACGGGACTGCGTGCGGTATCGGGGCAGCGCACCATCCTGTTGTTCGACATCGAAGGCTTCAGCGGCCCAGGTCGCAACGACCGGGCGCGTGCCCAGGTGCGCGACGCGCTGCACGCGGCGGTGACCAGGATGCTCGGCGCGACCGGTGTGGTGGAGTCGGACGCCCGCTTCGTGGGCGACGGCCTGCTCGTGCTGGTGTCGCCCAGGGTGAGCTTCGCCCGCGTCCTCAGGGGGGTCTTCACCCACCTGCCGAACGAGGTCGCTGCCTACAACGGGCTGGCCGCCGCGGTGGCCCAGCTCCAGCTCGGGGTCGCCGTCCACGCCGGAGCGCGGCTCTTCGACCCCCACGGCGGGACGGCGGAGGACCTGAACCTCGCCTCCCGGCTGCTGAAGCTGGACTGGGACCGGTTCAAGGACTATCGGCCGTCGCTGCTGAACCCGGTGGTCGTCGCCGTCTCGGACCGCATCTACCAGGAGGTGGTGCGGCACTGGCACCACTACGACCTCGGCGTCGGGAGCTGCGAGCCGGTCGAGGTCAGCGCGAGGGAGCTGCGGCTGCGCGCGTGGCTCTGCGCTCCGAGGGCACCGGAGCGGCCGGCCGGAGCGCGCCGCGGCGGGCGCCTCGCGGCAGGCGCGGCACCGGTGATCGACACCACGCCGCTGCCACAGCCGTTCCTCTTGCGCCCCGAGCTCACCACCGTCAAGGACGCGGTGATCGACGCGGGCAACGCGGCCACGGAACGCGAACGGCGGGTTGCCTTGGCGGGCGTCAAGGGAGTCGGGAAGACCGTCCTGGCCCGCGCGCTCGTCGAGGACCGCGAGGTGCACCAGGCGTTCCCCGACGGCATCGTCTGGCTGGAGCTCGGCGACGAGCCGGATCTCTCCTCGCGGCGGTCGGAGGTCCTGCGGGCGCTTGGCGGCGAGCCCGCGGTGGTCTGGTCGGGCGTGCCGGGGCCGTCGCGGTTCCAGTGGCTCCTGAGCGGCAAGCGGGTGCTGCTGGTCATCGACAAGGTCTGCCACGCGCGACAGCTCGACGCCTTCCCGGCACCGGAAGCGTGCGCCGTGCTCGCCCTTACCCGCTACGAGAAGGTGCTCCGCGGGGCGGGGCACTTCCGGCAGCTCAAGCTAGATGCCCTGAGCGAGGAGCAGGCGCTGCAGCTGCTCGCCGCCTCGATGGGGTACGAGGACCTCGGGCGCCTGCCGCGCCACGCGCGCGAGCTGGTCGAGGTGGGCGGCGCCCTGCCCAGGGAGGTGACCGTCGCCGCGGCGCTGGCCGCTCGCACCTCGGCCGGCCGGCCGTCGCCGGCCACGCCCACGCTCCGCGAGCTGACCGGCTCCGCGGATCCCAGCCACAGGCAGGAGCTGCTCACCGGCATACTGGTGAAGGACCTCGAGGCGCTTCCCGCCTGGCAGCAGGAGTGCTTGGAGCACCTGTGCGTGTTCGAGCGCCGCCTCCCCGTGCCCGGCACGGTGATCGCTCGGAGCTGGCGTGCGCACCTGCCCGACGGCGCCACCGCGACCGCCCTGCTCGACGACCTCGCCGGCTGGTCGCTGATCCGCCGCGGCGGATCGGGCGAGGTCTCCGTCCACGAGGTCCTGCTGGAGCATGCCCGCGACCGGCTCGCCACCAGCGAGTCCAAGGAGCGACTGCGGCGCCTGCACGGGCGCCTGGCCGACGGCTACCTGAGGGACTGGGGAGGGCTCGACCTCGGACTGCCGCGCCTGCGTGGGCTGACCACATGGACGGACGACGACACCTACGGGCTCAGCAACCTGGTCCACCACCTGGTGCAGGCTTGCCGCCTCGACCTGGCGCAGCGGCTGTTGGCCGCCGAATGGCGGCAGGAGCCGCACGCTCGCACGCCGGAGGCGGTGGAGAACGCCTGGTACGCGGCGCACGAGCGGGCAGGGCTGCTGCCCCGGTACCTGGCCGACCTCCGCCAGGTCCACCGGCTCACCAAGCGCGCGGTCGACGACGAGCTTGCCGGCGGCGGCGGCGGTTCGCCGAGCATCGGGCTGGAGGTCCGCTATTTCCTGGTCAACGCCTCGCTCAACAGCGTGGCGGCGAACCTGCCTCCCAGGCTGCTCTCGACCCTGGTAGGGCAGGGGGTGTGGCCCCACGACCAGGCGCTGGCGTGGGTGCGGCGGCTGGCGAGCAGCCAGCAACGTGGCAGCGCGCTCGCGGAGCTGTCGCGGTTCATGCCGTCCCCCCCGCCGCCGCCGCTGCTCAACGAGACGCTGACCGCGTGCGGGAGCATCGTCGACGACCAGTCGCGTGCCGAGGCGCTCGCCGCGGTGGCCGCCGTCCTGCCCCGCGGCGAGCAGGAGGACGTCCTGACGAAGGCGCTGGCGGCGGCGGCGAGCATCGCGGACCCGGGCTGGAGGGCGGCCGTGCTCACCACCGTAGCGGCGACCATGGACCGCGGAGCGGGGCCGGGCACGCCGGTGGCGGGCCGGGAGCGCAACGGCTTCGCGAAGCTCCGCGGCGATCTGGTGGCGACGGCCCTCGGCGTCGCGCACCAGACCGCCGACCCCTGGGGCCAGGCGGAGGCGCTTGCGGGGCTGAGCGCGCAACTGCCCCCGGAGCGGCGCGCCGGGGTCGTGGACGAGGTGCTCGAGCTGGTCCAGCGGATCGACGACCGCGTCTGGCGGGCGCGCGTGGTCGAGCTGGCCGCGCCCCAGCTCTCCCGAGCTCAGCTGCAGGACGCGCTGCGGCTCTGCCGCCGCATCGGCGACGCCGGGCGGCGGGCCGAGGTGCTGGTGGCCGCCGCGGCGTGCCTCGGCGGAGCCGACGGCGACGCCGTGCTGACCGAGGTGCTCGACGCCGCCGACGGCCTGCCCTCCGACGCTGGGCTCGGTGTGCTGGTCGCGGTCGCGCCGCGGCGGCCAGACCAGGTCCTGGCCGCCGCCCAGCAGCTCGCCCCGGCCGACCGCCTCCGCGTCCTCGCCGCGCTGCTCCCACACCAACCACCCAGACGGCGCAGTGAGCTCCTCGACGAGATCCTGGCCACCGTCGACCACCTTCCCGACCCGAAGGACCGAGCCGCTGCGCTCACCGCCGCAGCGCCCTACCTGCCGGCACGATCGATCGCGGCGGCCCAGAAGCTGCCCGACCGGCTCGGCCTCGTCGGCGTTCTGGTGGCGGCCGCGCCGTTGCAGCCAGATCAGGTCCTGGCCGCCGCGGGCGACCTGGCACCACCCGACCGCCTCCGCGTCCTCGCCGCGCTGCTCCCACACCGACCACCGAGACAGCGCCGCAGGCTCCTCCGCGAGATCCTGAGGACCGTCGACACCGTCCCCGACCCGAGAGACCGTGCCACCACGCTCACCGCGCTGCTGCCGCACCGACGACCAAGGCAGCGCCGCAAGCTCCTCGACGAGATCCTGGCCACCGTCGACACCCTCGCCGCCCCGAGCGACCGGGCCGCCGCGCTGCGCGCCATCGCGAACCTCGACGACGCCGCCGTCACGCCCGACTGGGCGGCGCGGTGGCGCCCGCTCCTGCGTGACGCCGCGGCGAGCGGCCGTGAGGAGCTGCTGCTGGTCCTGCCGACCATGCTCCCGGTGATCGCCCGCTACGGCGGCACGCCGGCGATCAGGGAGCTGATCCGGGCGCTCGACGACGTCGGGCGCTGGTGGCCGTAACGGGCGCCGCGGACGAGCCCGGCACGGAGCCCGGCACGGACACGGAGGGCGCCTACCCGGAGGCGCTGCGGAGCCGGCCGACGCCGCCGTAGATGGGGACCGGGAGGGGAGAGGTCTTGGTCTCGGCGTCCGGGCGCCACCGCTGCACCTCGACCAGGCCGGGGTCGAGCAGGTCGAACCCCTCGAAGAACCCTTCGACCTCCGCGTGGCTGCGCGGCACCAGCATCCCCCGGTAGATCTTGAGCGCCTCCACCATCCGCTCCGGGTCGAAGTCCCCGGTCGCGTGGGAGATCGCCAGGTAGCTGCCTGGTGCCAGCGCCTTGCGGAGCCGCGCGAGGATCCCGGCCGGGTCGTCCCGGTCGTGGATGAAGTGCAGGATCGCCACCAGCAGCAGCGCGATCGGCTGCTCGAAGTCGAGCACCTCGCGCAGCTCGGGGTGCTCGAGGATGCTGCCGGGGTCGCGCAGGTCGCCCTGGACGATGACGACCTGCTCGCCGGCGAGCAGCGCGCGGCCGTGGCTCAGCACGATCGGGTCGAAGTCGACGTAGACGACCCGGGCGTCGGGCGCGACGGCCTGGACGACCTCGTGCACGTTGCCCTGGGTCGGCAGCCCGGTGCCGATGTCGAGGAACTGGCGGATGCCGGCCTCGGCCGCGAGGAAGCGCACCACCCGTCGCAGGAACGCCCGGTTGGTCCGCGCGTTGTCACGCGACTCCGGCGCGAGGGCGAGGATCTGGTCGCCGACCTCCCGGTCGGCCGGGAAGTTGTCCTTGCCGCCAAGGTAGTAGTCGTAGATCCGTGCCGGGTGCGGTTGGGTGGCGTTGATCCCGACGTCGCCGTCGCTCACGCGTCCTCCTCGAACGTGCGGACCTGCCCAGGCGGGACGAACCAGGTCATGTCCGCGCGCGTACATCATACCTGCCCAGCGGCGGAACCCCGGCCGGGCTGCCAGGCTGGCAAAGGTTACTGCAATGCGGCGGTGGCACCCGCTGGCAGCACGATCGCCTGCGCGCTTACGCCCGCTTCATGCCGGAGCAGGTTTCCTGTGCGAAGGTTTCGGTACAGGCATCGAGGTGAGCTCTTCAGGAGGATGCTCCAGTGAACGAGGAACGGGTCGTCCAGCTCGTCGAACGGCTGCGGCAACGCCGGGTGCTCGCCCACGTGGCGCGCGCCGGGGTGTTCCAGTTCGGCATCCGCGTGGTGATCCCCGACGGCCGCGAGGCGGTCTGGGACACCGACGGGGCCGCCGGCCTGGAGGCGCAGGTGCTGCAGGACGGCGTGCTGGTCGGCTACGTGCCGACCGTGCCTGGCTCGCAGGACTTCGACGACGACGCGGTGGTGGAGTGCATCGCCAACACCGACTACGACGCCCTCTAGCAGGGCGTCACCGCGGCCGCCTGTCCCCCGCCGGCCGTGGCGAGCAGCCCGGGCCGGGTCGCCAGCGGCGTCCGCGAGCAGCACAGGATGGCGACGTCGTCGGAGAGGTCCCCGCCGTTGGCGCCACGCACGGCCGCCAGCAGGCCGTCGAGCACGGCGTCCAGCTCGTCGCCGGACGCGAGCAGGCCCGCGACCGTCTCGACCAGCGCCTCGATCCCGAAGCGCTCCACCGAGCCGGGTGACTGGAGCCCTTCGACCAGGCCGTCGGTGTAGCACAGCAGCGTCCAGCCGGCGCCGACCTCGAGCGTCTTGGACTCCCACGCGAAGCCGTCGTCGTGGATGCCGAGGGCCGGGCCACCCGGCACCTCCTCCACCCGCACCTGCCCGGCCGAGAGCAGCAGCGGCGGCGGATGGCCGGCGGACGCGAGCGTGACCCTGCTGCGGTCGGGGCTGATCCAGGTGCAGAAGACGGTGGTGAACATCTCCACCGACGGCCGGTTGTAGACCAGGACCCTGTCCAGCCCGTCGAGCACCGCGCCCGGCCCGTGGCCGGAGAGGACCAGCCCCTGCCAGGCGGCCCGCAGGGCGACGCCCACCGCCGCCTCGTCCGGGCCGTGCCCGGCGACGTCGCCGATCAGCGTGGCGACGGTGCCGTCGGGCAGCTCCAGGGCGTCGTAGAAGTCCGCGCCGAGCAGCGCCCGCTCCTGCCCGGGCTGGTAGCGGGTGCGCAGCAGCAGCCCGGAGTCACCCAGGGAGAGCACGGGCAGCAGCCCGCTCTGCAGCCGGCGGGACGGCTCGGCCTGGGCGTACGCCTCGGCGAGCTGCCGCTCGCGCTCCCCCAGCGTGCGGCCGGCCCGCTCCCGCTCCACCGTCAGCGCGGCCAGGATCAGGCTGGTCGCCATCACCGCCGCGGCGGACGTCTGGGTGAGCAGGAAGCTCTGGGTCTGCGTCGACTCGACGAACGGCCCGTGACCGTGCGCCGTCAGCCACACCAGCACCGCCGAGACCACCAGGCTGGCGATTGCCGCGCCGGCCTGGCGGAAGCGGATCGCCGCCCACACCAGCACCGGGAAGACCAGGAACGGCCGTGCCACCCGGTCGGTGAGGCCGACGCCGCAGACCAGCACCAGGGTCGTCGCCAGCACCACCGCCTCGAGCACCCTGGCCGGCTCCGGCGGCCTCCAGCGGCGCCAGCCGGAGGCGAGCAGCAGCAGGGGCGCGACGGTCAGCATGCCGGAGGCGTCGCCCAGCCACCAGACCGCCCAGGCGGTCCGCAGGTCGCCACCCGACTCCTTGCCGCTCAGCCACAGGACCCCGACGCCGACGCTGGCGCTGACCGCCGTGCTCAGCAGGGCGGCCGGCCCTGCCAGAGCGAGCGCGTCGCGGACCCGGTCGATGGCGCGGCGGAAGCCGGCACGACGCAGCAGCCAGCCACCGGTGAGCGCCTCCAGGGTGTTGCCAACCGCGATCGCCGCGGCCAGCCACAGCGGCACCGGGGTCGACGCGTTGAACACGAACGCCCCGAGGAACACGCCAAGGGCCGCCCGGTTGCCGAACAGCAGCACGCAGGCGAGCGCGATCCCGCTCGGCGGCCACACCGGCGCGATGCTCGTGTGCACGAACCCGAGCCAGAAGGCCGCCTTCGCGGCAGCCACGTACGCCGCGGCGAGCAACACCGTCTGGGCGAGCTTGCCCGCCCATCTCCGCAAGGCGAGGTCGCCTGCTGGACCCTCGGGCATCGCCCGGACCCCCCAGCCCTGACGCAAGCCTGGAGCCCTTCAACGGTCCAGCAGCCCTAGCCAGGTACCAACCACTGTCAGCCGATCAACCGTGCCCGCGACCGTCGTGCAGCCGGCACCGACGGTCGCCCGCAGGCACGCTACCACCCGCTCAGGACGGGCGGAACTCCGGATCTGCACGCGGACGGAAATGCGGCGCGCATGGGCGATATGCACGGCTCTTCACCACTTGGCGAGGCCCTTGACTGCCCCAGTGATAAACAACTATGGTACGAAACCTCGCCAATAGGTAATTCTCGCGACCATAACCGCAGTGGCCAGGGAAGGCTATATCGCGGAAATGAGCAATGGCGGGCGACCACGTCCAGGGCGGCCGGCACGACCCCCACCGGTCGCCCTGGACGTCGATGCACAGACAGGTATACCTAGCCCATGAAGGCGTTCTGCGATCACCCGGCGGGACTACCCGAAACCCGCCCATGACGAACGGTCGTCGACGTGGTTATGCTGGTTGTCGTGGATTTGCCGAGCGTTGCGTGTTCCCCCCAGCGACGATCCAGACCAAGGGCCTCGTCCCCCACGGCCGTAACGGAGCTCGGCAGGGCGCGTCCGGCGCTGCCCTGTCCGACCTGACGGTGAGGACGGTGTAGTGGAAGGTCGCCATGCTTCCAGGCCGCGAAGCGGTCCGAGCCCGTACCTGTTCGCCGGCATCGCCGCCATCGTGCTGGTGGTGGTGCTCGCGACCCGGTTCCTGTTCGGCGCCGAGGGCCGCCTCGGCCAGGCAACGTCCGGTCGGGACTGCGTCACCGTCACCGTGGCATCGTCGCCCGACAAGTTCGCCCTGATGCAGCAGTTCGCCGCCGAGTACGCGGGCACCAAGCCGACCGTGGACGGGCGCTGCGTCAGCATCAACGTCACCTCGAAGGAGCCCGCCGCGGCGGCGGCCGCGCTCGTCCACGACTGGAACAGTCCCGTGGACGGCCCCAGGCCGGAGGTGTGGTCGCCGAGCTCGACCGAGTGGGTGGGTCTGCTGCAGGCGCAACGGGCGCTCAACCACCGTCCCAACATCATCCCGCCGGAGCTTCCCTGGGTGGCGACCACGCCGGTGGTCATCGCCATGCCCCGTCCCGTCGCCGAGGGGCTCGGCTGGCCCAGCAGGCAGCCCACCTGGACCCAGGCGTACGGCCTGGCCCTGCGGGGCTGGAAGGCGGTCGGCAAGCCGCAGCTGGGCGACTTCCGCATGGGCACCAGCGACCCCTTCGTGTCGACCGCCGGGCTGGGGACGCTGATCGGCTCGGGCTACGCGGCCGCCCAGCTCGTCTACCACAAGCCCACCCCGCTGAGCGTCTCGGTGCTGCGCAACGAGCTGGTGCAGCGGACGCTGCTCGGCTTCGACCGGGCGGTGAAGGAGCGCGCCCAGTCGAGCGCCGAGCTGCTCAGCAAGCTGCAGCAGGCCGACCAGCAGAACCCGAAGTCCGTGCCGCTGGTGTTCTCCGCCCTGGCGGTCGAGGAGAAGTCCGTCCTCGACTACAACCAGGGCAACCCCACCGGCGACCCGAGCTCGGACGGGCACCAGCCGAAGCCGCGGGTGCCGCTGGTCGCCGTCTACCCTAGCGACGGCACCGTGCTGGCCGACCACCCCTACGTCGTGCTCAACGCGCCCTGGGTGGACGACGCCAAGCGGGTCGCGGCCGGCGGCTTCCTCTCCTACCTCCAGGACGACCAGCGGCAGGCCAAGTTCCAGCAGGCCGGCTTCCGCAACCACAAGGGCGAGGCGGGACCGCTCGCCACCCAGCAGAACGGCCTGCTCGGCAGCCAGAAGCTCAACTCGCTGTCGACGCCCGAGCCGACCGTGATCGCGGCGCTGGTCAAGGGCTACTCGCAGAACCGCAGGAAGGGCAACCTCGTCTCCCTGATCGACGTGTCGGGGTCGATGAAGGAGCTGGTCCCCGGCACCAACTCGACGCGCATGGACCTGGCCAAGCGCGCCGCCCTCGGCGCGCTGCCGCTGCTGAGCGACGAGGGCACCTTCGCCCAGTGGATCTTCTCCACCAACCTCGACGGCGCCAAGGACTACAAGCAGCTCCTCCCGATGGGCCCGATGGGCGAGGTGCTGTCCAGCGGCAGGACCCGGCGGGACACCATCACGCAGTTCGTGACCACGCTGCAGCCCAGCCACGGGGACACGGGGCTGTACGACAGCACCTGGGCGGCGGTGCAGTTCATGCACACGCAGTACAAGCCCGAGCGGCTCAACGCCGTGATCCTGATCACCGACGGCCACAACGACGACCCGGGCGGCGGCCTCACCCTCGACCAGCTCATCGCCAAGCTGCACACCCAGGGCAAGCAGGTGGTGCACATCGTGGCGATCGGCTACGGCCCGGAGGCCGACCAGGTGGCCCTGCAGAAGATCACCGGCGCCTCGGCCGGCGTGGCCATCGCGGTGCGCGACCCAAGGGACATCCAGAAGGCGTTCATCGAGGCGCTGTCGCGCTTCTGACCTGGCCCGCCACCCCTGTGTAGGCTAGGCGCCATGGAGTTGCCAGCGTCCGAGGCCCCGGCGGCGGAGGGCTCGACCACCGAGGCGGCCGAGCCGCCGAGCTCGCTGCCGCGCGGGCCGCACGGCCTCCCGCGCGACGTGGTGGTGCGCTCGCAGCGCACCCGCATGCTGCGCGCGCTGGTCGAGGTGGTCGCCGAGAAGGGCTACGTGGCCACCACCGTCGCCGACGTGATCGGCCGCGCCGGCGTCTCCCGCACCACCTTCTACGAGCAGTTCAAGGACAAGGAGGACTGCTTCCTGGTCGCCTTCCAGAAGGGCGGGCAGGCGCAGTACCTCAGGGTGATCGAGGCGGTGCAGTCGGCCACCGACCCGGTCGAGCAGCTCCGCCGCAACCTGCGCGCCTACCTGTCGGAGCTGATCGCCTTCCCGGCGTCGGCCCGTGCCTTCCTGCTGGAGGTCCCCGCCGCCGGGCCTCGTGCCCTGGCGATCCGCGACTCGATCGTCGACGGCTACGCCAGGCTGCTGGCGCACCTCTACGAGCGCTTCCGCGAGCGCCAGGAGGACCTTCCCGAGCTGCCCGGGGAGGTCTTCCGCGCCGCCGTCGCGGCAGTCGACGACCTGGTCATCTGCTGGATGCGCGCCGGGCGGGTGAACCAGCTGGCCGAGCTGGAGCCGATCGCGGCCTACGTGGAGCTGGCCCTGTTCGGGCTGCCGCAGGCCGCCGCCTTCCTGCGCTGACGCGGCGGACCGAGGCTCCACCATGCCCGCAGTTCGCACGACTTGACAGCCCGTCGACGCTGCGTAATCTGTCCTTCGACAAGTGGTAAACACGACAGTACGCAACTCCTGGGAAGGCGCGCCGATGAGCGAGGCGGGCGAGATCACCAACGAGCGGGCCGACGCCATGGCCTCGTCGGTCTCCGCCGAGGTCGAGTGGCACCTCGGCGAGGTCGCCAGGGCGATCTGCGCGGCGCCCGCACCGATCGGCGAGGAGCTGCTGCGCACCGTGCTGACCGGCTTCGCGGAGATCGTCCGCCAGCTGGTGCAGCGCCGCGAGGAGGCCCCGGCGGCGGCTCCGTTCCTCTTCGCCGACCAGGTCGTCTCCGAAGCCGCGCACATGTGGGAGTCCCGCATCCGCGAGGCGACCCACAACGGCTCCGCCGACTGACGCCAGCCGCCCGCCACGCCAGTACTTCACAATGCACGGCATGACGACCTCTGTGCAGCGACGCATCGCCGAGGAGCTCGGCGTCAGGGAGCGCCAGGTGGCGGCCGCGGTCGAGCTGCTCGACGGCGGGGCCACCGTGCCGTTCGTGGCCCGCTACCGCAAGGAGGCGACCGGCGCCCTCGACGACGCCCAGCTCCGCACGCTCGAGGAGCGCCTGCGCTACCTGCGCGAGCTGGAGGAGCGGCGCGCGGCGATCCTCGACTCGATCCGTGCCCAGGGCAAGCTCGACGACGAGCTCGAGGCGCGCGTCGTGGCGGCCGACTCCAAGGCGCGGCTCGAGGACATCTACCTGCCCTACCGGCCCAAGCGCCGCACCAAGGCGCAGCTCGCCAGGGAGGCGGGGCTCGAGCCGCTCGCCGACCAGCTCCTTGCCGACCCGTCACGCGACCCGGAGGCGGCCGCGGCCGCCTTCGTCGACGCCGGCAAGGTCGTCGCCGACGCGGCAGGGGCACTGGAGGGCGCCCGGGCGATCCTGGCCGAGCACTTCGCCGAGGACGCCGACCTGATCGGCGCGCTGCGCGAGCGGATGTGGTCGCACGGCCGCCTGGTGTCGCGCGTGCGGGACGGCAGGCAGCAGGCCGGCGCGAAGTTCGCCGACTACTTCGACGCCTCGGAGCCGTTCACCAGGCTGCCGTCGCACCGGGCGCTGGCGATCTTCCGCGGCGAGAGCGAGCAGGTCCTCGACCTCACCTTCGCCCCGGACGAGCAGCCGGAGCCGGGGCTGAACGCCTACGAGCAGCAGGTCGCGCAGCGCTTCGCAGTCGCCGACCGCGGCCGCCCGGCGGACGCCTGGCTGCTGGAGACGGTGCGCTGGGCCTGGCGCACGCGCATCCTGGTCCACCTCGGCATCGACCTGCGGGCGCGCCTGTGGCAGGCGGCGGAGGACGAGGCGGTGCGCGTGTTCGCCGCCAACCTCCGCGACCTCCTGCTCGCCGCCCCGGCCGGCGCCCGCCCCACCATGGGCCTCGACCCCGGCTACCGCACCGGTGTGAAGGTCGCGGTGGTCGCCGCCACCGGCAAGGTGGTGGCGACCGAGACGGTCTACCCGCACCAGCCCCAGCGCCGCTGGGACGAGGCGCTGGGCGTGCTCGCGCGCCTCGCCCGCGAGCACGGCGTCGAGCTGGTGGCGATCGGCAACGGCACCGCCTCGCGCGAGACCGACAAGCTGGCCGGCGAGCTGCTGGCGCGGCAGCCGGCGCCGAGGCTCACCAAGGCGGTGGTGTCGGAGGCCGGCGCCTCGGTGTACTCCGCCTCGGCCTACGCCGCCGAGGAGCTGCCAGGGCTGGACGTGTCGCTGCGCGGCGCGGTGTCGATCGCGCGGCGTCTGCAGGACCCGCTGGCCGAGCTGGTCAAGATCGACCCAAGGTCGATCGGGGTCGGCCAGTACCAGCACGACCTCTCCGAGGCCAAGCTGGCCCGCTCGCTCGACGCGGTGGTGGAGGACTGCGTCAACGCGGTCGGCGTGGACGTCAACACCGCCTCGGCGCCGCTGCTGCGGCGCGTCTCCGGCATCGGCGAGGGGCTGGCGGCGAAGATCGTGGCGCACCGCGACGCGCGCGGCCCGTTCCGCTCACGCCGAGCGCTCGGCGACGTCCCTCGGCTGGGGCCGAAGGCGTTCGAGCAGTGCGCCGGCTTCCTGCGCATCCCCGGCGGCGACGACCCGCTCGACGCGTCCAGCGTGCACCCGGAGGCCTACCCGGTGGTGCGCCGCATCCTGGAGGCGACCGGCAGGGACCTCCACCGGCTGATCGGCGACACCGCGGTGCTACGCGCGCTCGACCCCGGGCGCTTCGTCGACGGCACCTTCGGCCTGCCCACTATCTCCGACATCCTCGCCGAGCTGGAGAAGCCGGGCCGCGACCCGCGCCCGACCTTCAGGACCGCCAGCTTCGCCGAGGGCGTCGAGCAGCTCGCCGACCTCGAGCCGGGCATGCTGCTCGAGGGCGTGGTCACCAACGTCGCCGCCTTCGGCGCCTTCGTCGACGTCGGCGTCCACTCCGACGGGCTGGTGCACGTCTCGGCGATGTCCAACCGGTTCGTCGCCGACCCGCGCGAGGTCGTCAAGCCGGGCGACGTGGTGCGGGTGAAGGTGCTCGCGGTCGACCTCGAGCGCAAGCGCATCTCGCTGACCCTGCGGCTCGACGACGAGGCCGGAGGACGCTCCCGGCCGCGGCGGCAGGACGACCGGCGCGAGCCTCGAGCCGGTCCCGCGCGCCGTGACCGCGGCGCCGCCCGTGGCGGGCGGCAGGACCGGGGCGGGGCGCCCGACACCGCGCTCGCCGACGCGCTGCGCCGCGCCGGCCTCGACCAGAGCCTCGGCCGACCGGACCGCCGCGGCCGCTGAGCTGGTCCCTCAGCCGGCCAGGTGGGGACCGAGCAGCGAGAGATCGGCCGGGCCGAGACGGTCGGCGGCGGTCTTGGCCTGGTGCCAGTACGGGTACAGCAGCGGCGGGCGGCTGACCTCCTCGAGCCGCGCCTGCTCCTCCGCGGTCAGCGACAGGTCGGCGGCGCCGAGGTTGTCGGCGAGCTGCTCGGCGGTGCGGGCGCCGATCACCACCGAGGTCACCGCCGGCCGCTCGAGCAGCCAGGCCAGGGCGACCTGCGCGGGCGAGGCGCCGCGGTCCTTGGCAACCTCGACCAGCACGTCGACGATGTCGTAGAGCTTCTCCTCGTCGCGCACGGGCGGCTCGTCCCAGCCGGAGAGGTGCCTCGACCCGGCCGGGCCAGCCTCGCCGCGGCGGTACTTGCCGCTCAGCAGGCCGCCGGCGAGCGGGCTCCACACCAGGATGCCGAGGCCCTGGTCGATCGCGGCGGGCACCAGCTCGTACTCGGCCTCGCGGGCCTGCAGCGTGTAGTGGATCTGCTGGCTGACGAAGCGGGCGAGGCCGCGGCGCTCGGCGATGCCGAGCGCCTTCATGAGCTGCCAGCTGGCGTAGTTGGAGCAGCCGACGTAGCGGACCTTGCCGGCGCCGACCAGGTCGTCGAGCGCCTCGAGGGTCTCCTCCAGCGGGGTCTGCCCGTCCCACTCGTGGACCTGGTACAGGTCGATGTGGTCGGTGCGCAGACGCCGCAGGCTGGCCTCGCACTCGGTGACCAGGTGGTGGCGTGACAGCCCGGCGTCGTTGGGGCCGTCGCCCATGGGCATGCGCGCCTTGGTGGCCAGCAGGACGTCGTCGCGGACGCCCTCGACCACCTCTCCGACGATCTCCTCGGAGAGGCCCGTCGAGTAGACGTTGGCGGTGTCGAACAGGTTGACCCCGGCCTCGAGGCACTGGTCGAGCTGCCTCCTGGCCTCGTCGACGCCGGTCGACCCGACGCTGGCGAAGCCTCCCTTGCCCCCGAAGGTCATCGTGCCCATCGTCAGGATCGAGACCCGCAGACCAGACGCACCCAGTTGCCGATACCGCATGGAGCCACTCCCGCCTCGCCGGATCGTGTTCGGTCATGGAATCTACCCGCGGACCGGTCCGGCCGGCACGGGTGACCGCCGGCCGGCACGGGTGACCGTCGGAAATCGCTTGCTCCCAGGTGCGGGGGCCGGCACAGTGCTGACTGTCACGTCGACCGGCAGGTCCGAGCCGGTGAGCACGGAGGAGGTGCGCCATGGCAAACGCCGCCATCAGGGTCGGGACACGCTCCCACCCACTGGTGCATCTCCCCGCCCGCTGACGAGCCCAAGTGCGGCGCGCACGCCCGAGGGAGGTGCGATCTCCCAAGGAGCACCCGTGCGCGAGCGCGACATCGAACGACTCTTCGCCGGTGACGCCGGCGACACCCAATCCATCGACGAGCTGTACGACCTCCTCGACGCGCCCGCCCGCGAGCGGATGCGCCGCGAGCGGGACGGCGAGCCGGCGCCGGGCAGCAGGGGCCGCCTCACCGAGCAGGCGCGCGAGCGCCTCGCCCAGCGGCGCGAGGAGGCCGCGAGCGACGACGCGCCCCCGGCGGGCGACCGCTGGTCCACCTGGGGAGACGCGGACGAGCGCGGCCCCGAGCCGCACCCTGGCTGGCTGGTCACCGAGCTGGCCGCGGTCGACCACGAGCTCGGCGTCATCAAGACCGGCAAGGAGGCCGACGTCCACCTGGTCGAGCGCGCCCTGCCGGAGGGCGAGCGCAGCTGCCTGCTGGCGGCCAAGCGCTACCGCACCGGCGACCACCGGCTGTTCCACCGCGACGCCGGCTACCTGGAAGGGCGGCGGGTAAGGGCGAGCCGCCAGCGGCGGGCGATGGCCAACCGCACCCACTTCGGCCGCAACCTGATCGCCCAGCAGTGGGCGACGGCGGAGTTCGCCGCCCTGCGCGAGCTGTGGGCCGCCGGGGCGCCGGTGCCCTACCCCGTCCAGCGGGTCGGCACCGAGCTGCTCGAGGAGTTCGTCGGCGACGCCGACGGCACGGCCGCGCCGCGCCTGGTGCAGCTGCGCCCGGACCCGCGCGAGCTGGCCGAGCTGTGGCGCCAGCTGCTCGACGCCATGGTGGTCCTGGCGCGGGGCGGCTACACCCACGGCGACCTGTCCGCCTACAACCTGCTCGTCCACGACGGGGAGCTGGTCCTGATCGACCTGCCGCAGCTGGTCGACGTCGTGACCAACCCGCAGGGCCGCGCGTTCCTGGAACGGGACGTGCGCGCCGTCACCACCTGGTTCGCCGCGCGAGGCCTGCCAGGCGACCTCGCCGACGCCGGCGCCACCGTGGAGCTCCTGCTCGCCGAGGCAGGGCTGGGGCACGTCCGCATGGGGTGATCGTCAGCCCATGCGGACGCGGCGCCGGAAGGCCAAGGCGGTGAGCGCGAAGGTGAACGCGCTGAACAGGGCGGCGGCCACCACGCCCTTGAGGACCACGCCGCCGTGGATGCCGAACAGGAAGCTGCGGGCGGCCTCGACCACGTAGGTGATCGGGTTCACGCTCACCGCCTTCTCGAACCAGCCGGTCATCAGGTCGCGTGGCAGCGCGCTCGGGGTCAGGAACAGCAGCGGGAAGAAGATGATGAAGGTCGACTGGGTGGCGCGCACCGAGCCGGTGGCCAGCGCCACCGAGATGCTGACGGCGGCGAAGCCGACGCCGAACAGCAGGGTGAGCCCGAGCAGGCCGAGCGCACCGACCAGGTCGTTGCCGGCGAAGCGGACGCCGATGGCGTAGCCGAAGATCAGCAGCGCCAGGCTGTAGCCGAGCACGGCGAACAGCTCGCCGAACAGGGTGCCGACCACCAGCGCCGAGCGCCGCACCGGGGTCACCGAGAGCTTGTCCCAGTAGCCGTTGGAGATGTCGAGCACCAGCGCGTTGCCGCCGGAGGTGCTGGCCGCGGCGAACAGGATCGAGATGGGGAGCTGGAAGGCGGCGTAGCTGGAGACGTGGAACGCCGTCTTGGCCACGTCGCCGAGCGCGCCGACCTGCACCACGAAGAAGAACACCGGGATGATCAGGGCGAAGATGAACAGCTCCGGCTCACGCAGGATGCCCCGGACGGAGCGCACGGTGATGGCGGCGACGTCGGAGATCAGACCGGCGGGGGCGGCCAGGGTCCGCGGGTCGTCCGAGGCGGTCCGGACGCTCATCACGCACCCCTCCCCGCCGGCTCGGGGGTCCGTTCCTCCTCGGCCGCTGCCCGCTCGGCCGCGTCGGCCATGCGGCCGCCGGTGGCGGCCAGGAAGACGTCGTCCAGGGTGGGACGGGAGACGCTGACCGCGCCGAAGCGGACCCCGGCGCGGTCGAGGCCGCGGACGAGCACGGCGATGTTCTGCGGCCCGTCAGGGACGAACAGGGTGTAGCCGGTCTCGGTGCCGCGCAGCTCGCCGTTGGGCAGCTCGCCGCTGGACTGCAGCTCCTCGATCGCGACCCGGGCGGCGCCGGTCTCACGCTCGTCGACGGCGACGTCGATCACGTCCGCGCCGACCTCGGCCTTGAGCGCCTCCGGGGTGCCCTGGCGCACGATCCGGCCGGCGTCGATGATCGCCACCCGGTCGGCCAGCTCGTCGGCCTCCTCCAGGTACTGGGTGGTGAGGAAGATGGTCGCCCCGAACCGCTCCCGCAGCTCGCGGATGCGGTCCCAGATCAGCACCCGCGAGAGCGGGTCGAGCCCGGTGGTGGGCTCGTCCAGGAACAGCACCCGCGGCCGGTGCAGCAGGGCCGACGCCAGGTCGAGGCGACGCTTCATGCCGCCGGAGTAGGTCTGGATGCGGCGGTCGATGGCGTCGACCAGGCCGACCAGCTCGGTCACCTCGCGGACCTGCTCGGTGAGCACGGCGCCGCGCAGGCCGTAGAGGCGGCCCTGCAGCGTCAGCAGCTCGCGGCCGGTCTGCTTGGGGTCGAGGCCGGCCTCCTGCAGGGCGACGCCGATGAGCCGGCGTACGGTGGTCCGCTCGCCGACCACGTCGTGGCCGAGCACCGAGCCGGACCCGCTGGTCGGCTGGAGCAGGGTGGTGAGGACCCGGACGGTGGTCGACTTGCCGGCGCCGTTGGGCCCGAGGAAGCCGTAGATCTCGCCCTCGGCGACCTCGAGGCTGACGCCACGAACGGCCTCGACCTCACCGAACCGGCGGACCAGGTCAGTTGCTTGGATTGCGGTAGCCATCGCTGCGTAGTGTAGGCCAACCTTGTGACGCGAGGCCGCTCAGCAGGACTCGCGGTGCGCGCCTCCCCGGGCGGACGGCGGCAGGAACTCGAGGCGCAGCGAGTCGCTCCTGGGCACGAGGATGGCGACGCCATTGCGCGGGGACCAGGCGGCCGGCAGGAACAGGTACTGGTCCCCGGCCTGCAGCATGAGCTTCAGGCCGTCGTAGCGGAAGCGGTAGGCGGCCTCCGGGTCGCGGCAGCGCAGCTCCCTGACGCCGGGCGCGTGCAGGCTCAGGCTCCGGTTGCTGTAGACCACGGCGTCAGGGTACGTCGGCAGCTCCGCCACGAACTGGCGCGCCCGCGAGCGGCCGACCGCGGCGGAGTAGTCGCTGGCGGCCCAGAACAGGCTCAGGCCCACGAGCACGAACACGGCCGCCCATTCCGCCACCGCCGCCCACTCCGCCCGCGCGGCGCGGCCGGCCCGCGGCCGCTCGGTGAGCAGGCGCCGCAGGTGGATCGCGTACACCAGCAACAGCACCCCGAGCGCGAGGCTCACGGGCGCGGCCGCCACGTAGCTGTTGAGCCGGGTGCGGACGAAGATGCTGGTGATCCCGCCGCCGGCCAGGGCGAGCCCGGCGACGCCCGCGACCGGCAGGAGGACGCCGACCACCCGCGGGCGCGCCCCGACCGCGAGGCGGGCGCGCAGCAGCGCGTGGCCCCACAGCACCAGCAGCCCGGCGCAGGCGACCACCATCAGCGGCACGAACAGCCCGTCCAGGCTGCGCATCACGTAGTCGCGGTTGCTCAGTCCGAGCAGCGTCCAGTCGACCCCGAAGTAGTGGAAGAACCAGACGGCGTGCGACCAACCGAAGTAGAACAGCAGCGAGGTGAGCAGGGTGGTGGGCGCGACGATCGTGCCGAGGATCCTGGTCAGCTGCGGCAGGGCGAAGCTGGGCGCCGCCGCCGCCGCGGGCGCGGGAGCCTCGGCCGGCGGCGGGGAGGCAGCCGCGGGCCGCTCGGACGGCCGTTCGGCTGGCGCGGCCGGAGCCCCGGCCGAGGACTCGGCGTCCGTCCGCGTCGTGGTCATGATCCCGGCCCGGTCACGAGGTGCCCGTCGGCTGCGACTCGATGCTCTCGGTGCTCTCGGTCGACCCGGTGTCGACCGTCGGCTGGGTGTCCCCGGTCGACCCGGTGTCGACCGTCGGCTGGGTGTCTGGACCCGTCTCGGTCGTGCACGGCGCTTGGCCCGAGACGATCACCACCGTGGTGCCGCGCTTGACCGTGGTGCCCGGAGGAGGCTCCGTCGTCACGAACTGGCAGGCGGTGAAGCTGGACTCGTCACGGGGCTCGACCTCCAGGCTCACGCACAGCTCGCCGCCGCACGTGGCCCTGATGGCGAGCTCCAGCCTCTGCTTGACCTCGTCCAGGGGGAGACCCTGGGCCTGGGTGATCCTCGGGATCTGGATCGGCGCCCCGAGCGCCTCCCCGCCGCCGCCCCGGCCCACCGGGGACCCGGGCGCCCCGCCGCCCTGCCCCTCGGAACCCTGCCCGCCCGGCTGTCCCGTGGCGTTCTGCCCGCCAGGCTGGCGAGCGGCATCCTGGCCGCCAGGCTGCCCGGCCGAGCCTCCCCCGCCGCCCGGGTCGCCACCACCGCAACCGGCGAGCAGGAGGCACACCACGAGTGCGTACGCCAGACGGCGCAATGCTGTCATCGGGACCTCCCCCCACAGCTCGGTCGCCGAGTATCAACCAGTCTCTATCTGAGCATCGCGTCGTCCAGGTGATACGACAGTCCAGCGACCTACGAGTACCTCAACAGGATCGACTGGAGTATCGGCTCGGGCGAGCCCGACCTCACTCGTACGGGTCGCGGGGCGCCGGCACCTCGACCACGTTGCTGGCCGCCACGATGGGCAGCTCGCCGCCGCCCGGCTGGAAGGTCCCGGTCACGGTCACCCAGCGGTCGCGCGCGGGGCTGCGCACCCCGACGACCCTCAGCACCACCGGGGCGGCGTCAGCCGCGCAGCAGGCGATCTCGTAGCGGGCGAGCCGGAACCCGCCCGTCTCGGTGCCCGCGACGAAGCCGGTGAGCTGGACCGTGGCACCGTTGAAGCTGGCGCCGTCGTGGTCGAAGGCGCGCTGGCCGAACTCGAGCAAGGTCATCCTGACCGGCTGGTCGCGCGCGGTGACCGGCGGCAGCACGGCGCCGCCGGCGCGGACGTCGACCTTGGCGCCGCGGCCGACGCCGTAGCTGCCCAGCGTGGGGGGCGCCACCAGCAGCAGCGCGGCGATCGGCGCCAGCAGCAGCCACCCGACCCGGTCGCCCTCGCCACCGCGGTGGCCGTGGGCGTCGGCGGGCTCGGCGTGGCGCAGCGCCTGTGCCAGCGTCACCAGCCCGAGGACGATCACCGCGGCGCCCGCGACGGCCAGCCAGGGGCCCATCCCGATGCGGACGTAGCGGCCGTAGGTGCCGGTGAGCACCAGCCGCAGCAGCACGGTGCCGACCAGCACGCTGATCAGCCCACCCGCCGGGGTCACAGCAACCACCACGCGACCACGGCGCTCGACACCAGGGCGACGGCGAGCGTGAGCGGCGCGAAGCGCAGCGCGAAGCCACGCCCGAACGTCCCCGCCTGCAGCGCGATCAGCTTCACGTCGACCATCGGCCCCACCACCAGGAACGCCAGGCGGGCGCCGAGCGAGAACTGGGTGAGGCTGGCGGCGACGAAGGCGTCGGCCTCGGAGCACAGCGCCATCGCCACGGCGAGGGCCGCCAGCGCCAGGAACGCCAGCGGCCCGGCGCCGGCGACCGCGTCCAGGACGCTGCGGGGCACCACGGTCTGCAGGGTGGCGGCGGTCGCCGCCCCCACGATCAGGAAGCCACCGGCCTGCAGCAGGTCGTGCTGCGCGGTGGCCGCGAGCACCGCCAGCGGCGGCCCCTCGGGGACGGGCCGGCGTCGGACCCGGGCGAGCAGGTCGTCGCGGCCGCGGCGCGCCCACAGCAGGCCGACCACGGTGGCGGTGAGGAGGCTGGCGAGCAGGCGGGCGAGCACGACCTGGGGCCGGCCGGGGAACGCCACCGCCGTCGCGGTCAGCACCACCGGGTTGACGGCGGGGGCCGAGAGCAGGAAGGCGAGCGCGGCCGAGGGCGGCGCGCCGCGGTCGACCAGCCGACGGGCGATCGGCACGGAACCGCACTCGCAGCCGGGCAGCGCCACCCCGGCCGCCGCGGCCATCGGGACCGCCAGCGCCGGCCTGGCGGGCAGGAGCCGGGGCAGCAGCCCGGCGGGGACCAGGGCGGCGACCGCGGCGCTGATCACCACGCCGAGCACCAGGAACGGCAGGGCCTGCACGGCGATCGCCACGAAGATGGTGGCCCAGTGGGCCACCGCCGGGCGGTCGAGGAGCTCCACCAGGAGCGGCCGCAGCAGCGCGGCGGCGACCACCACCAGGGCGACGCCGACGACGCCGGGCTCGACCGGGCGGGGGCCACGGCGTGCCTGCCGCCCGCCCGCGAGCTCCACGCCCGGCGTGTTCACCCCCTTGACCACGCTTCTCCCCGAGATGTAACCATCGCTTCCCACAGACATGAAATCATGCGTAATCGGGTTCGTGTGTTGCGGTGCCCGGTGAGCTGGCAAGGATCGCGTCAGGGGTCAGGCAACGCACGAATCCGATTAGAGTCCCGACGATGGGCGAGTGGTGGGAGGACGAGGATGAAGCGAACCTCGCTGCGGAGCTGGGCCAGCAGCATGGTGGTTGCGGCGGTCGCGGTCGCCGTGGTGGTCGCGGCGCCCCTGGCCGCGCCGAACCGGCAGGCGACGGGGGGCGTCACCATCTCCGGCGCGCGGTCGCTCTCCGACCAGGTCTCGGTGAGCTACAGCGAGGTCGACAAGCACCGCACCAGCGACGTGCACCTGCTCGCCTTCAACGACCTGCACGGCAACCTCGAGGCGGACGGGCTCAACCTCTACGGCAAGTTCGCCGGCGGCGCCGCCTACGTCGCCAAGGCGATCAAGGACCGCCAGGCCCGCTACGGCAAGCGCCAGGCGACCGTGTTCGCCGGCGACAACATCGGCGCCAGCCCCCTGGCCAACGGGCTCTTCTTCGAGGAGCCCAACACCATCGCCACCAACCTGATGCACGTGGACTTCGGCTCGGTCGGCAACCACGAGTTCGACAAGGGCTCCGACGAGCTGCGCCGCATCCAGAACGGCGGCTGCCGCCCGGTCGAGGGCTGCACCGCGGCCCCCTACGCGCTGGCCAACGGCGGCACCACCAACGTCTTCCCCGGCGCCGACTTCGAGTACCTGTCCGCCAACGTGATCGTCGACGCCACCGGCAAGACGCTGTTCCCCGCCTTCGCCACCAAGACGTTCAAGACCGACAGCGGCAGGAAGGTCCCGGTCGGGTTCATCGGCGAGGTGCTCGAAGGGACGCCCACGATCGTCACCCCGACCGGCGTGGCCGGCCTGACCTTCCAGGACGAGGCCGACGCCGCCAACCGCAACGTGAAGAAGCTCGAGCGCCTCGGCGTCAAGACCTCCGTGCTCCTGGTCCACCAGGGAGGCTTCCAGACGAGCCCCGCCGCCCTCAACGGCTGCAACGGCAACCTGGCGGGTAGCCCGATCGCCGACATCGCCAGCCGGCTGGACCCGGCGATCAAGGTGATCGTCTCCGCCCACACCCACGCCGAGTACCGCTGCACCATCACGGCCAACGGCGTCACCCGGCTGATCACCAGCGCCTCGTCGTTCGGGCGCATCCTCAGCGACATCACCCTCACGCTCGACGACAAGAGCGGCGAGCTGGTGCAGTCGAGCGCGGAGAACGTCCTGGTCGAGAACGCGCTCAACACCCCGGGTCCCGGCGTCACCCGCATCCCCGACACCTCCAAGGAGGACCCGCAGGTCCAGGCGGTCGTCAACCAGTACGTCACCGCGGCGGCGCCGCTCGGCAACAAGGTCATCGGCCGCATCCAGGGCGACCTCACCAGGGACGCGTCACCTCGCGGCGAGTCGGCGCTCGGCGACGTGATCGCCGACGCCCAGTTCGTGGCCACGCAGCCGGCGGCGCTCGGCGGCGCCCAGCTCGCCTTCATGAACCCGGGAGGCATCCGCGCGGACCTGCACGTCGGCGACATCTCCTCGGGCGGGGAGGCGCCGGGCGAGGTCACCTACGGCGAGGCGTTCTCCGTGCAGCCGTTCGGCAACAGCCTGGTCACCAAGACGATGACCGGCGATATGATCCGCCGACTGCTGCAGCAGCAGTTCCCCGGCTGTGGCGGCCAGACCGTGCAGCGGACCCTGCAGGTCTCCAGCAGCTTCTCCTACGAGCAGGACCCGGCGGCCACCACCTGCGAGGGCCACGTCGGCCGCATGTTCGTCGCGGGGACCGAGGTGGCCGCGACCGACTCGTTCCGGGTGACGATGAACAACTTCCTCGCCACCGGCGGCGACGGGTTCGGGGTGTTCAACGAGGGCACCAACGCCCTCGGCGGCGCCCAGGACATCGACGCCCTGGTGGCGGCGTTCGCCGCCGCCGAGCCGGCCGGGATCGCGGTGCCGCCGCTCGACCGGATCGTCGCCCCCGGACCCTGACGCGCTGATCACGACCGCCGCCGGCGTAACGCCGGCGGCGGTTGCACGCTTTACAGAAGCGCTCGGTGCGCCACCTCGCTTTGTTGCATCCCTTTTCGGGTGTTGACGCGGGCTTCACCCGATGTCACGTTGCCTTGCGCCTTTGTCCGTCGCGGACCGAAGGGGGACCGGGATGGCCCGATCGAGAACGCTCCTCACCGGGAGGTGGCGGCGCGCGGCCGCCGTCGCCACGATCCTGTCCGTGCTCGTGCTCGGCAGCCAACCGCTCGTCAGCCAGGGCAGCACCGCCGTGCCCGCCGGATTCGCCGCAGCCTCCGTCTCCTCACGAGCCGACAGCCTGCTGCGCCGCATGACGCTGGCGGAGAAGGTCGGCCAGATGGACCAGATCGTCATCGGCAAGCTGAAGGCGGCGAGCGCGCCGGGCAACGGCGACTGCAACGGCGGCAACAACGACCCGCTGCAGCCGGCCTGCCTGGAGAAGGTGCTGATCACCAACAAGACCGGCTCGATCCTGGCCGGCGGCACCGACAACCCCAAGGACAACACCGGCAAGGGCTGGGCGGAGCAGTACAACACCGTGCAGCGCTACGCCATCGACCACTCCCGGCTGCACATCCCGATCATCTTCGGCGTCGACGCGGTGCACGGCTTCGGGCACCCCTTCGAGGCCACGCTGTTCCCGCAGTCGCTCGGGATGGGGGCCACCTGGGACCCGGCGCTGGCCGAGGCCGCCGGCGCCGCCACCCGCGGGCAGCTCCTCGCCACCGGCGGGAACTGGAACTTCGCGCCGGTCCAGGACCTGGCGCGGGACAACCGCTGGGGGCGCTACTACGAGACCTGGGCCGAGCAGCCCGCGCTCAGCGCCGCGATCGGCGGCGCCAACATCCGCGGCATGCAGGGCGGCGGCTTCCACGCGCCCCAGGTGGCCGCGACCGTGAAGCACTTCGCCGGCTACTCGGGGGCGATCAACGGGCACGACCGGGTCGAGGCCCAGCTCCCCATCCGCTACCTGCAGGACCAGTTCCTGCCGTCGTACGCGGGCGGGATCGACGCCGGCGCCGCCACCGTGATGGTCGACTCCGGCTCCCTCAACGGCGTGCCCGCCACCGCGTCCCGCTTCCTGCTCACCGAGGAGCTGCGCAACCGCCTCGGCTTCAAGGGCGTGGTGATCAGCGACTACGGCGACGTGCCCGCGCTGCAGAGCGCCTACCACGTCGCCGCCGACCTGGAGCACGCGGTCGCCCAGGCGGTCAACGCCGGCATCGACGTGAGCATGACCCCGATGGACTCGGCCGGCTGGCAGGACGCCCTGATCGGCGCCGTGCACGACGGGCTGGTCTCCGAGAAGCGGGTCGACGCGTCGGTGCGCCGGATCCTCACCCTCAAGTTCGAGCTGGGGCTGTTCGACCACCCGTTCGTCGACCCCGACAAGGCCGACGCGGCCGTCAAGGCCAACCGCGACCTGGCCCGCAAGGCCGCGGCCGAGTCGGTCACGCTGCTGCGCAACCAGGACGGCGCCCTGCCGCTGAAGACCGACCTCGGCAAGATCGTGGTGACCGGCCCGAGCGCCGGCTGCGAGGCCGCCGAGCCGAGCAAGGACCCGGCCTGCCAGGCGGCGATCGCCAACCAGCTCGGCGGCTGGAGCGTCAGCTGGCAAGGCCCCTACCAGAAGCTGGACCCCGCCGACCACCGCAACTGCTGCATCGGCCCACCCGACCAGATCCCGACCGCGACCACCGTGCTCGACGGCATCAAGGCGGCCGCGCCGTCGACCAACGTCGTCTGGGCACCGGACAAGGACAAGGCGGTGGCGGAGGCGGGCTCGGCCGACGCCGTGGTCGCCGTCGTGGGCGAGAAGCCCTACGCCGAGGGCCTCGGCGACAACCCCTCCCCCACCCTGCCGTCGGACCAGCAGTCCCTGATCCAGGCGCTGGAGAAGACCGGCAAGCCGGTGATCGTGGTGGTGCTCGCCGGACGGCCGCTGGCGCTCGGCCCCGGCGCCGACGCCAACGGCCTGCTGATGGCCTACCTGCCGGGCACCGAGGGCGGCTCGGGCGTGGCCGACGTGCTGTTCGGCAAGGTCAACCCGAGCGGCCGGCTGCCGGTGAGCTGGCCGTCCGAGGCCACCCAGAACCCGCCGACCTCGATGTTCAACCCCTCGGCGCCGTCGCTGCTGGGCGACCAGCCCAAGTTCCTCGACCAGCTGCCAGGCACCAACTCCGGCCAGGGCTCCGGCTACAACCCGCTGTACCCGTTCGGCTTCGGGCTCTCCTACACCACCTTCAAGGTCAGTGGGCTCTCGGCCACCGCCAGCGTCTCGCGGCACGGCAAGGTGACCGCGAGCTTCACCGTGGCCAACACGGGCAGCCGGGCGGGGACCGACGTGGTGCCGGTCTACGTGCACCAGCCCGTCAGCGGCGACGGCATCGTGGTGCCGCCCAAGCGCCTGGTCGGCTTCGCCAGGGTGGACCTCGACGCGGGCCAGTCGAAGACGGTGCAGGTCGCCTTCTCCACCGGCGAGCTGGCCGTGACCGCCGGCGACATCGACGGCACCGGCCGCAGGGAGATCCAGCCGGGCGCCTACCAGGTCCAGGTCGAGGACCTGTCGGCGGACTTCACCGTCAAGGGCTGACCGGACCGTGAGGGGCGCCGCGCCTGCGGCGCCCCTCCACCGGCCTGCTCGGCGCCACGCTCAGGTGCCGAGCAGGCCGGGCAGGTCGGCGATGCTGTCGATGACCGCGTCCGGCTCGGCCTCGGCGCCCGGCTGGGGCCGGCCGCCCTTGCCGCTGCGGACCAGCACCGCGGCGGCGCCGACGGCGTGCGCGCCGCCGATGTCCGCCGTCAGGTCGTCGCCGACCACCAGCGCGGTCTGCGGTCCGCGGCCGAGCGCCCGCAGGGGCGCGGTGAAGAACTCCGGCGACGGCTTGCCGAGCACCCTGGCGCTGCTGCCGGTGGCGTACTCCAGCAGCCGCACCCAGCCGCCGGTGTCGAGGTGCTCGCCCCGGTCGCGGACGGCGATGCGGTTGACCTGGGTGGCGACCAGCTCCGCGCCTTCCCGCACGGCGCGGAACGCCTCGTCCAGCTCGTCATAGGTCGCGCCGTAGCTGGGGTCGGCGACCAGCACGTGGGTGGCCGCCTCGCCGGGGCCGGCGAGCAGCAGCGCGAGCAGGCCGCGCACCTGCTCGGAGGCCACCGCCAGCACCCGCGCGCCTGGGGCCGCGGCGAACAGCTGGGCCGCGACCGCCACCGGGGTGACCAGCTCGTCCTCGGAGGCCGCGAAGCCGAAGCCGGCCAGGCGGTCGGCGAGCGCCGCCGGGGTGATCGAGTCGGTGTTGCTGGCGAACCGCAGCGCGAGCCCCTGGTCGCGCAGCCGCCGCACCGCGTCGGGCGCGCCCGGCACCACCTGGCTGCCCACGTACAAGGTGCCGTCGAGGTCCAGCAGCACCGTGTCGATGCCGTGCAGCCGACCCACCGCCCACCTCCTCGAGCCCACCCGCAAGCCGCCGAGGCAAGGCTAACCGGTCCAGGGCCGGCGCTCCCGGACGAAAAGGGGCACGCTCCCCGCGAGGCTGCACCCTCCTCAGCGGGCGATCAGCACCGGCCGGTCGGCGTGGTGCAGCACCTTGTGCGCCACGCTGCCCAGCAGCACCGCGGTCAGGTCGGAGCGGCCGTGCGAGCCCATCACGATCACGTCCGCGCCCAGCTCCTCAGCGGCCTCGACGATCACCCGGGCCACGTGGCCGTAGCGGATGTGGCGGAACTCGGTGCGCGCCTTCACCCCGGTCGCCCCGAGGTCCTTGGCGTAGCGCTTGGCCAGCTCGATCGCCTCCGTGTCCGAGGTGTAGTCCGCGCTGGTGACGGTCTGGAAGCGGGCCGGCAGGATCTCGGTCACGTGCAGCACGACGACCTCGGCGTCGTCCTGCACGAGCTGGGTGGCCAGGTCGACCGCCTTCTCGGCGTGCTTCGACCCGTCGACGGCCAGCAGGACGGTTCCGAACATGGGATGGTCACCTCCCCGACGTAAGGGTCCAACGGGAGTATCCGCCCGCAACGCCGCGCCGCCGAGTGCCGGAGGGCCCATGGCCGCCGAGCCATCTGCCCCGGCCGAGCCAGGCACAGCCTGCGGCTGGCCGCCGGCTTCCGGCCTCGACGACGACCGCCTGGCATGTGGGAGCATTGCCCCACGCTGCACCACCTGAGCCGGTCGTGGTGGTCACCGGACCGGGAAGGCGCGAGCCACCCGGGTCGTACCACGGAAGGGGAGGCGCGTGAGACGCCTGGCACTGGTGGTGTCCCTGCTGCTCGTCGCCGCGCTGGTGGTGGTGTCGCCGGCGCCGGCCGAGGCGAGCTGGGCGGTGGGGTCCGCGGTCACGGTGGCGCCGGCCGCGTGCGCCCCGACCGGACGGTCGGCCGACGCGGCCATGGGCGCCGACGGCCTGGTCCGAGGGTTCGTCCGCTTCCAGGGAGCGGCCTGCACCGACACCCACCTCACCTGGTTCGAGGGGGCCGGCGCCACCTGGCGCCACGCCCCGAGCACGTACCGCGGCAAGGTCCTGGCGGTGGCCGACGACGGCGCCACGACCTGGGTCCTGTACGCCGCCGCCGACGGCACCCGCCTGGGCAGCCGCGACCGCGCCGGGGTGTACCTGCCCAGCAGCCGGCTCTCGACCAAGGCCGCCCTCTCCGGTGACCTGGTGGCGGCCGGCGGGCGCTGGTGGGCGATCTGGGCCGAGCGGGTCGGCACCGGACGGCTCGCCTCCTTGTACCAGGCCAGGACGATCGGCACGGCCGCTCCACGGCAGCGGATCACCTCGGCGCCGTACGTCGACGGCCGTCCCAGCCTCTCGCGGGTGGCCAGCGGCACCGCCGTGCTCGCCTTCGAACGTGCCAACTCCGTCAGCGGGCGGTCCGACGTCCGCTTCGGCAGGAACCCGGGCGGCGGCTGGTCGTTCAGCGCGCTGACCGCCAACGGGACCAGCCGGGCCGCCAGCCTCGCCACCGCCGGTCAGGTGACCCACGTGGCCTGGCAGCAGGGCACCCGGATCGTCCACGCCGACAACCCCGGCGGCTCGTTCCGCAGCCACCTGTTCGCCACCCCGGGGGCGGCGCCACGGGTGGCGACCTCGGCGGGGCGGGTGTTCGACGCCTGGACGCTGCCGCGTGGCAGCCGGCCGGCGCACGTGTTCCTGGCCGAGCGCGCCGGCGAGCTGTGGACCGGCAACGACGTGACCGCGGCCGCCACCTCCCCGGAGGCCGCCGCCGCGGTCGTCGCCGCCGGCGGCTCGGCGACGGTGATCGGCGCCGAGGCGGCACGGCTGTGGGCGAAGTCGCAGCTGCGCCCCGACACCGGCGGGTTCCGGCGCCTCGGCGTCTGGGTCGACTACCTCGACTACGGCCTGGACCCGGCCAGCGCCGTGCGGGACTTCGCCGCCCACGGTGTCCACACGCTCTACCTGCAGACCGCCCGCTACTCCAGCCCGAGCGACGTGCTCTACCCGGAGCTGGTCGGACGCTGGATCGAGCAGGCGCACGCGGCCGGCATCGCGGTGGTCGGCTGGTACCTGCCCGGCTACAGCGAGCACCTGGCCACCGACGTGCGCCGCACGGTGGCGATCGCCGGCTATCGCAGCCCGGCCGGCCAGCGCTTCGACGCGCTCGCGGTCGACATCGAGTACCAGGGCGCGAGCAGCAGCGTGGCCGAGTTCAACAGCGGCGTCGCCAGCCACCTCGCCCGCGTCCGCGCCGCGGTCGGGGCCCGCTACCCGGTCGGTGCGATCGTCCCCGCGCCGCTGGGGATGGCGCTGAACCCCTCCGCGTGGGCAGGCTTCCCCTGGTCGGCGATCGGCCGCCACGCCGACGTGGTCCTGCCCATGTCGTACTGGTCCTACCGCCACGACTGCCCGGCCAACCCGCTGCACTGCCCCTACCAGTACACCCGGGGCAACGCCGCCGAGGTGGCTCGCCGCACGGGCCTGCCCGTCCACGTCATCGGCGGCGTCGGCGACCAGGTGACCGCTGCCGGCGTGAACGACTTCGTCGACGGCGCCGTCGACGAGCGCGCCTACGGCGGCAGCCTGTACGACTACCGCACCACCGCCCCGGCGTTCTGGTCCGACCTGGAACGCCTCGCCTCGCTATAGTCGGCTGCCCGGCAGGCCGGACCGACCCGACGGGACCGCTGGGAGGACGCAGTTGCCGACCGCCGACGAGCTCGCCCTGCGTGACGGCACCAGGATCGTGGTGCGCCCGATCCGGCCCGACGACAAGGACCGGCTGCGCGACGGGTTCGCCCTGCTGTCGGCGCAGTCGCGCTACCGGCGCTTCCTGACGGCGCTGGACGAGCTCAGCGACGAGCAGGTCCGCTACCTCACCGAGATCGACTACGACGACCACATGGCCTGGGTCGCGCTGGACCCCTCCCGGCCGGACCACCCGGGCATCGGCGTCGCCCGCTACGTCCGCCTGCCCGACGACCCGACCGTTGCCGAGGCGGCGGTCACGGTGCTCGACGACTACCAGGGCAGAGGGGTCGGGACGATCCTGCTGCGGCTGCTCGCCGAGTCCGCCCTCGAGCACGGCATCCGCTGCTTCCGCGGCTACGTGCTGGCGGCGAACGACCCGATGGTGGAGATCCTGCACGACCTCGGCGCGACCGTGACCAACGAGGGACCGCTGCTGCGCGTCGACGTCCCCATCCCCGCCAGCCCCGAGGAGCTCCCCGACACGCCGACCGGCCGGGTGTTCAAGTCGGTGGCCAAGCGGCGGCTCCCCGCCTTCCGGCTGCGCTATCCGGGAACGCCCGCCCAAACCGCCGAGTAGAGGTTCCTTCGGCAAGCGGAGCGCCGGGCTCGCGGTGGGCACCGGGATGCTGGCCGGCCGGGGCCGCTGTGGAGGCGTGCTGGTTCCGATTGACAATTGCGGCCGGGTCGAGTCCTTTCCGGCGTTGGCGCGACGCGGGGCTGGGGCCGTGCCGTGACCGCCGCACGCCATGCTGAGGCCCTAGACCCGCAGGGTCGTGCTTCAGCAGAGAGAGGTCGCCATGCGACCAGCCCGCAGCATCACCGCCCTCATGTTCGCCGCCACCGTTGGGCTGCTCACGCTCCTTGCCGCGCCGGCATGGGCCGCGCCCACGACGCCACCCTTCGCCGTCCACGTCAGCCCGAGTCCGGTCGCCGCGGGGCACGCCGTGACCCTGTCCGGTTCGGTCGGCCCGGACGCGGCGGCCTCGGACTGTTCAAGCATCAGCATGTACTCCATCGCGTTCGGCCCCACCAACGACGACCCCGCTTACACCGCGGCGTACGCGACCGCCAAGCCGACCGGCAGCTTCACGGCAACGATCACCATCCCCCGCGCCAAGCCGGCCGGGACCTACCCGATTTACCTGCGCTGCGGTGGGGGGCTCGCCGGCGGGGGGACGCTGGTGGTGCGGGCCGCGCCCACGGCACCACCCGTCGCCATCCACGTCAGCCCGCGTTCGGTCGCCGCCGGCGACACCGTCACCCTGTCAGGGTCGATCGGCCCGGACTCGGCGGGCTCAGACTGTGCAGGCGGCGTCGCCTTGCTCTCCAAGGCGTTCGTCCACACCTACGACTTCGCCGACGTGCCCGCGGTGATCGCGGCCGTCAAGCCGGACGGCGCCTTCACGGCGACGACCACGATCCCCCGCGCCAAGCCGGCCGGGACCTACACGATCACCGGCCGCTGCGGCGGGGGGAACCTCGGCGCCTCGGCGACGCTGGTGGTCCGGGCCGCGGCGTCACCGACCACCACGGCCGCTCCCACACCGCCCGCGACGAGCCCGTCGGTGACCCAGCCGGCCGTGCCGGCGCCGGTGACCGGGCCAGCCACCCCGGCCACGGCCCAGCCGGCCAGCCGCTGGGTCATTCCCTGGCTGGCAGCGCTTGGCAGCGGCACGCTGGCCGCGCTGGGCATGTGGCTGCTGTACCGGCGGCGACACCTGGCCGGCCTCGGCCGGCAAGGACGATCCCGGATGGCGAACTGAGCACTGCGGCACGCCACCGGCGGACACGGTCGACCGAGCCATCCTGCCTTAGCGGCCGGGCGGTCAAGCGTCCGGCAAGTGGGTGCCTCCGTCCACCGGTGCGCCGTCCGGGGTGGCTGGCGGAGCCGGCGCGTCGAGCGCCCGCTCGCGGCGGCGCAGCGCCGGCCCGGCGGGCAGCAGCGAGAGGGTGGCCACGCTGGCCACGGCCAGGCAGCCGAGCCACAGGGGCCGGCTGCCGAGGTGCTGGAACGTCCAGGTGCCTGCCAGCGGCGCGAGAAAGCTCGCGATCCCCCACGAGCTGCCCCACACGCCGAGGTAGCGGCCGCGCATCGCGGCGGGCGCGATCGTGGCGACGATCGTCGGCGCGGCGAGGTTGAGGGTGATCTCGCCGAGGGTCCAGACGCCGACGGTCGCCGCGTAGCCGGGCAGCGTGCTGACGAACGCGGTCAGCCCGAAGCCGAGGCCCGCGAGGACGCCGCTGGCGGCGTACACATCCAGTGCCGGGCGGTCGCGCAGCAGCCGCGCCACCAGCGGCTGCGCCAGGACGATCAACGCCGGGTTCACCGCCACGGCCAGGCCGTACGCCTGCGCGTCCAGGCCGTCGGCCCGCATCGCCAGCGGCAGCGTCACCACGAACTGCAGGTACACCGCTGCCGCGGCCAAGCTGCTGGCGGACAGCGCCACCAGCAGCGGGTCGCGCAGCACGGTGCGGTAGCCGACCTGGTCGGCCGCTGCGGCGGGCCTCGTCTCCGGCACCGCGCGGGCCACCACCACCGCGAACCCGAGGCAGGTGGCGGCGTCGGCGACGAACAGCAGCCCGAAGCTCCGTTCGGCCAGCGCGCCACCGGCCACGGTGGCGACCCCGACGCCCAGGTTGATCGCCCAGTACAGCAGGCCGTACGCCCGTTGCCGGTCGGCCGGGTCGACCAGGTCGGCGACCATCGCGGCCACCGCCGGGCGGTAGAGGTCGGTGGCCAGCCCCGCCGCGAAGGCGCAGACGGCCACGGCCGAAAGCGGCCGCGCCGCCCCGAGCGCCAGGTACGCGACGGCGGTCGCGACCATGCCGGCGGTCAGCGTCGGCCGCCGGCCCAGCCGATCGCTCAGCCAGCCGCCGAGCGGCTGGCTGAGCAGCGAGCCGAAGCCGAACCCGGCCATCACCGCGCCCGCAGCGGTCGGCTCGAGGCCCTCCTCACGGACCAGGTACAGGGTCAGGAACGGCGCGACGAAGTAGCCGAGCCGGTTGACCAGGGTGCCCGCCCACAGGAACCAGAACGGGCGGGGCAGCCCGCCCGTCGCGTCCCGCCACCAGCGCCGTGCCGGCCCCGGCGCGGCCACGAGGCCCGAGGCCTACAGGCCGATCTCTGGAGCGACCTGCTGGACGCCCTCGATCGCCGCGGCGATGAACTCGTCGAGGGGGAGCCCGAGCGACTCCTCGGCCTCGTACACCTCCGCCCGGTTCACGCCGGGGGCGAACGCCTTCTCCTTCAGCTTCTTCTTGACCGAGGACACCTTCATGCCCTCGGACCGCTGGGGACGGACCAGTGCCGCCGCCACCAGCAGCCCGGCGATCGCGTCGGCGTGGACCACCGCCTGCGACATCAGGTCGGTGCGGTACTGCTCGTGGGCGTGGGCCAGCACCGCGTTGACCACCGGCTCCTCCACCCCGGCCTCGCGCAGCCAGCCCGCGGCCAGGAAGGCGTGCCGCGCCAGGTCCTCCCCGGTCTGGTCCTGGTCGAGGTCGTGGAACAGCCCGGCGAGCGCCCAGCGCTCCTCGTCCTGGCCGAAGCGGCGGGCCAGCGCCCGCATCACCCCCTCCACCGAGATCAGGTGGCGGACGGTGATGTCCTTCTCCGTCTTGTCCTTCACCAGCGCACGCGCCTCAGCCAGCTCCACGGTCGAGCCTCCCTCCATTCGGTCACCCAGGCCATCCAACCACACCGACCACGCGCCGGGACGCGCTCGCGTCAGCCGGGCCACCCCTGGCCGCTCCAGCACATCTCCCAGAAGGCCAGCTCGAAGCGGGCGGCACGGGCGAACACCGCCGCCAGGCGCGCGGCCATCGCCGGCGCCGGCGTCCCGGCCAGCTCGTCCAGCTCCTTTCCGAGGCCGGCGACGAAGGCGCGGAAGGCGTCCCCGGTCCAGTTCTCGATCCAGTCACGGTAGGCCGAGGCCGCCGGGCCGCCGGCCGCCACCGCCGCCCAGGTGTCGAGGTAGGCACGCTCCGCCGCGTACAGGCCGGTGAGGCCCTCGAGGGCGCCGTCGTGGGCGCAGCTCAGCAGGTAGCTGGTGTAGCCGAGGCAGACCGGCCAGGGCTCGACCTCGAGCAGGAAGCCGTGCGCCGCCGCCGTGGCGGCGAAGCCGTCCGCCTCGGCCACCAGGCCGTCGTGCAGGCCGGCGAGCAGGCGGTCCAGCCCGGCAGGCAGGCCATGGGCGCGCAACGCGGCCAGCACCCGCCGCTCCTGCAGCACGAACACCCGGTCCTGCTGGACCCATGCCTCCAGGGCCGGCTCTGGGAGGCTCCCGTCGGCCAGGCCGAGCACGAACGGGTGGGCCGCCATCGCCGCCCAGACGGCCCGGTTGGCCTCGACCATCCGCTCGCTGAACCCAGCCACCCGTCGATCCTACAGAAGGAGCGCGGTCCGGCCCGCGCTACCACTCGACCAGCTGCCAGATCGCCGGCTCCAGGCGGTCCCGCTCCCCCACTTCGGCGAAGATCGCGACCGCCAGCTTGAGGTGGCGCATCGCCTCGTCCGGCTGGCCGGCGGCGTGGAACAGGTCGGCGAGGTTGTTGTGGAGCGCCGCCTGGCGGTGGCGGTCGCCCTGGGCGCTGCACAGGTCGAGCGCCTCCGCGGCCAGCTCGATCGCCTGGTCGAGCCTGCCGGCGGCCTGGTGGCTGAGGGCGAGGTTGTTGAGCGCGGCGACGCGCGCGGCCGGGTCGGGAAGGGCCTGGGCGAACGCCAGGCTGCGTTCGAGGTGGCGCCGGGCGCGCTCGTGGTCGCCGGCGCCGGCGGCGAGCATGCCGACGAGGTTGTGGCACTGCGCCAGCGCGGCGGGGTCGCCGGCGGCATCGGCCAGCTCGAGCGCCCTGACGGCGAGCTCGGCGGCCTGGTCGCTGCGGCCGCGCCGGTGGGCGGTGAGGCTCTGGTCGGCGACCAGCCGGGCGCGGGAGGCGCTGTCCGTGCCCTCGGCGGCGTCGAGGGCCGCGAGGGCCGCCTCCAGGTGCACCTCGGCCGCCTCCCAGTCGCCGCGCCGGTGGTGCAGGCTGCCGAGCTTGTGCTCGACCATGGCGAGGTCGCGGGGCTGGCAGCGGGCGGCGGCGGCCTCGTACGCGGCCAGCGCGCCGCCGTACTCGCCGAGGAGGGTGTACAGGTCGCCGAGGGCGAGCTGCAGCCGCGCCGCCCCGTCGGGACGGCCGAGCGCCAGCGCCGCCTGGTAGTGGGCGACCGCCTCGCGGTTGGCGTACAGCGCGGCGGCGCGCTCACCGGCGCGCGCGAACCACGCGGCCGCCTCGGCGTCGTGCCCGGCGAGCTGGAAGTGGTGGGCGATCGGGGCGGCCTGGTCCTCGGTGTCGCGGACACGGGCCAGCGCCTGCGCCACCCGCCGGTGCAGCAGCCGCCGGCGGGCCAACCCCGCCTGCTCGTACACCAGCAGGCGCACCTGCTCGTGGCTGAAGTCGTAGCTGGTGGCCGGCCCGCTCAGCTCGTGGATCAGGCCGAGCCGCACCAGCTCCTCGATCGCCCCGATCGCCTCGTCGTCGCTGCGCCCGCTGGCCTCGCGCACGATGTCGACGTCGAAGGAGCGGCCGATCACCGCCGCGGCGGTGAGGAGCTGCCAGGCCGCCTCCGAGACCCGCTCCAGCCGGGCCTGCAGCAGCTCGCGCGCGCCGCTCGGCAGCGCCGGCAGGCCCTCGTCGCCGTCGTCGAGGGCGGCGAGGTACGCGACCAGCAGCAGCGGCAGGCCCTCGCTGCGCCGGTAGAGCTCCTCGGCCGCGGCGCTGTGGGCGGGCGCGACCGCGTCCACCAGTGCGGCGGTCGCGGCGCGGTCGAGGCGGTCGAGCGCCAGCGTGCCCGTCGTCCCCGCGCGCTGCGCCTCGGCGGCCACGCGGCGCAGGTGGTGCCCGCGCGGGACGTCCTCGTCGCGCCAGATGGCGAGCAGCAGCAGCGGCCAGCGGTCCAGCCGGCGCGCGAGGTAGCCGACCACGTCGAGGGTGGCGTCGTCGGCCCAGTGCAGGTCGTCGAGGACCAGCAGCCCGGCATGTGGACCCATGGCCGCGGCGAGCAGGGCGCGGCAGAGGCCCTCGAGGAAGCGGCCCTGCGCCCCCGGACCGTCCGGCGCGGGGAGGACGGTGGCCGGCGGCACCAGCGGGGCCAGCTCCGGCAGGAGCCTGGCGGCCTCCGCCAGCCAGTGCGGCTCGAGCGCGCGCGCCCAGGCGCCGCCTTCGGGTCGCGCCAGGGCGGCGCGGAGCCCGTCGGCCAGCGGCCCGTAGGCCAGCCGCTCGCCCTCGTAGCAGCGGCACACCAGCACCTGGGAGTGCGCGGTCGCGACCTGGGCCGCGAAGGCCTCGGCGAGCCGGGTCTTGCCGACGCCGGCCTCGCCGGTGAGCGCGACCAGCCGGCCCCTGCCGTCCCGCTCGACGCCCGCAAGTGCCTCCGACAGGGCGGCCCACTGCGGCTCGCGGCCGACCAGGGGGGGCGGCGCCGGGCCGCCCGGCGCGGCCGCCCGCGCGGCCGCCGCCGGTGGGGGTGTCGGAATGGCGGCCTCCGGCGGTGGTGTCGGCGGCGGCTCGACGCCGCCCTCGGTCACCTGCTGGTACAGGGCGGTGGTCTCCTCCAGCGGCGACACGCCCAGCTCCTCGTCGAGGATCCGGACGCAGGCGCGGTACTGGCGCATGGCGGCGCCGCGCTGCCCGCTCCAGGCGTACAGGCGCATGAGCTGCCGGTGGGCGGGCTCGTGCAGCGGGTCCAGCGCCAGCCAGCGCTCGGCGTCGGCGATCGCCGCCTGCCAGCGCCCCCGGACGGCCTCGGCGTCGACCAGCCGCTGCAGGGCGGCGGCCAGCTCCCTGCGCAGCGTGTCGGCCTCGGCGAGCTGCCAGTCCTCGAACTCCGGGGCATCCCGCAGCGCGAAGCCGGCCAAGAAGTCGCCGCGGTGCAGCGCGACCGCCTCGGCGAGCGGCTCCGCGCAACGAGAGCAGGCCCGGTCAGGCTCGTGACCGTGGGCGTCGCAGCTCGCCACGAGCTTGCGGAAGCGTTCGATGTCCAGCACCATCCCCGGCGCCACCAGCTCCAGGCCGCTGCGGTCCGCGGCGACCCGGGCGACGCCGCCGAGGGCGTGGTTCAGCGCGGAGAGCGTCCGCCGCAACGCGGCGCGCGCGTGGGCGTCGTCCGCCTCGGGCCACAGCAGCGTGGCGAGCTCGTCGCGCCCGTGCCGCCGGCCGCTGCACGCCAGGTAGGCAAGGAGCGCGACCGCCTTGCGGGTGTCGACCCGCAGGGGCGCGCCGCCCACCTCGACGCTCGGCGCTCCGAGCAGCGCCAGCCGCAGTGGAGCCATGTGCCTCTCCTGGTCGCGCGCGCTCGGTACGGAGCGCAACATGGGAGCTGACCAAGCCGCTCGCCGTAACGCTGGGTCGTAACGTTACCGGAACGGACCTCGGCTACAACGGGGTCGGAGGTGGCGATGTCGACAAGAAAAAGCTGGAGAAGCGGGTGGTCGGCGCCTCGCCTGGAGGCGGCCGACCCAGGGGTGGCCGACGCGGGGTTGGCCGACGCGGGGGTGGCCGACGCCACGGCGCGTCCGACCGCCACGGCGGCTGAGCTGGACATCGCGCCCAACGACCCGCTGCTCGCCTACCTCTCGAGCGGGCACGCGACCGTCGACCTGGACGCGCTCGAGCTGGACTCGCCGGCCCTGGCGGTCCTGCGGGCCGAGGGGACACGCCTGGTGGTGCCGCTGATCAGCCAGGGCGAGCTGATCGGCCTGCTGCGCCTCGGGCCGCGGCGCAGCGAGCAGGAGTACTCGCACGACGACCGCAAGCTGCTGGACGACCTGGCCGCCCACGCGGCGCCCGCGGTACGGGTGGCGCAGCTGGTGCGCCAGCAGCAGGCCGAGATCCGCGACCGCGAGCGGATGGAGCAGGAGATCAAGGTCGCCCAGCTCATCCAGCAGCAGTTCCTGCCGCACGAGCTGCCCAAGCTGCCCGGCTGGCACGTGGCCGCCTACTACCGGCCGGCCCGCGCGGTCGGCGGGGACTTCTACGACTTCCTCCAGCTCCCCGAGGGGCAGGTCGGCGTCGTGGTCGGCGACGTCACCGACAAGGGCGTCCCCGCCGCGCTGGTGATGGCGACGACCCACTCGATCCTCCGGGTCGAGGCGCTGCGGCTGGTCGCCCCCGGCGAGGTGCTGCGGCGGGTCAACCAGCTCCTGCTCGACGAGATGCCCCCCAACATGTTCGTGACCTGCCTGTACGTGGTCCTCGACCCGGCCAGCGGCCGGCTCCGCTTCGCCAACGCCGGCCACAACCTTCCCAACCTGCGCCACCGGGACGGCGTCACCGAGCTGCGCGCCACCGGCATGCCGCTGGGGCTGCTGCCCGACATGGAGTACGACGAGCACACCGCCACGCTCGAGCCGGGCGACAGCCTGCTGCTCCACTCCGACGGGCTGGCCGAGGCCCACTCGCCCGACCGGGAGATGTTCGGCTTCCCCCGGCTGGCCAAGCTGTGCGGCGAGCGCGGCGGCGGCGAGGAGCTGATCGACCTGCTCCTCAGCGAGCTGGCCTCGTTCACCGGGCCGGGCTGGGAGCAGGAGGACGACATCACCCTCGTGTCGCTGCAGCGCAGCAGCGGCAGCGAGGTCGGGCCGCGGGTGCTGGACGAGTTCGAGGTGCCGAGCGAGATCGGCGCCGAGCGCGCCCCGACCGAGCGGGTGCTGCGGGCGGTGTCAGCGCTCGACCTGGACGCCGCACGACTGGAGAAGCTGCGCACGGCCGTGGCCGAGACGATCATGAACGCGGCCGAGCACGGCAACAAGGGCCGGCCGGAGCTGCCGGTCGCGATCCGCGTGACCGCCTCGGGCGGCAGCCTCGAGGTGGCCGTCACCGACCAGGGCGGGGCCCGGCCGATCGCCGAGGCACCAGTGCCCGACCTGCAGGCCAAGCTCGCCGGCGATGAGAACCCACGAGGCTGGGGGCTGTTCCTGATCCGCAACATGGTGGACGACCTGCGCACCTCCGGCGACGGCCTGCACCACACGGTCCACCTGGTCCTGCAGCTTCGTGGCACCGAGATGGAAAGGACCGATGACGGTGAGTGAGACGAGGGTGGCAGTCCGCCGGCGGGGCGAGGTCGCCGTTCTCGACATCGCCGGCGACATCGACCGTGACGCCGACGGGCCGCTGCAGCACGCGTACGAACAGGCGGTCGCGCCCGGCGAGGCCGGCGGGGTGCTGCTGAACTTCGGCGAGGTCGGCTACATCAACTCGACCGGCATCGCGGTGATCGTCGGCCTGCTCGCGCGGGCGCGCAAGGAGCACCGGGCGATCAGCGCCTACGGCCTGACCGAGCACTACCGGCACATCTTCAGCATCACCCGACTGTCCGATTTCATCGGCATCTACGGCGACGAGGACAGCGCGGTGCACGACGCGGCGGCGACCGCCGGCGACGCACGAGCCCGCGCGGCGCGAGGAGGGGGCGAATGAACCAGGAGACCGGCTCGATGGACGTCCGCCAGGTGAGCGGCGTGGTCAGCGTGGTCGACATCCGCGGCGACGTCACCGCCGGCAGTGAGGGCGTCCTCAGCGACGCCTACGGCCGGGCGAGCACGCCGACGACCAAGGCGGTCGTGCTGAACTTCAGCGGGCTCGAGTACATGAATTCTGGCGGCATCGGGATGCTGGTCACCCTGCTGGTGCGGGCCAACCGCCAGCGCCAGCGCCTGCTGGCCTACGGGCTCAACCAGCACTACCGGCAGATCTTCGAGCTGACCCGCCTCGACGAGGCGATCGGCATCCACGACAGCGAGGAGGCGGCGGTGGCCGCCGCGGACGGGCGCTGAGCGAACGAGGGGAAGCAGCCATGACCACCCAACCGGAGGAAGCCGGCGGCGAGGCCGCGGAGCTCACGCCGCGAGACGCCGCCAACTGGGCCAAGCACGTCACCACCCTGCGGCTCGGCGAGGTGCCGTCCGAGGCCATCAACCTGAACGTCACCGGCAAGCGGGTGGTCGGCCCCATCCAGGGCTTCGGCAAGCTGTGGCAGAAGACCTACCGGGTCGAGCTGGCCGGCGTCGAGACCACCCCCGCCGCGGTGATCGCCACCTGGAAGCAGGCGTTCGCCAGCTTCTGGCCCCGCACCGCCCGCTACTACGGCCCGCTGACCAGCATCGCCCCCGGCGACGTGGCGCTGCTGAACCTCTCGATGGGCGGCGGCGTCAAGCTGTCGACCGGGATCCTGGTCCTGTACGCCGACGAGGAGTCGTTCACCTTCATGACCCCGGAGGGGCACATCTTCGCCGCCTGGATCACCTTCAGCGCCGCCACCGGGGAGAACGGCGTCGTCGCGGCGCAGACGCAGGTGCTGCTGCGCGCCAACGACCCGCTGTACGAGCTGGGCATGCCGCTGGTGGTCCACCGGCGCGAGGACCGCTTCTGGCAGCAGACCCTCGCCAACCTCGCCCGCCACCTCGGCGTCGCCGACCCCGAGGTGACCACCGCCGCGGTCTGCGTCGACCGCCGCCGCCAGTGGTCCAAGGCCGGCAACCTGTGGCACAACGCCGGGGTCCGCTCGACCATGTACGCGCTCGGCGCCCCCGTGCGGGCCGGGCGTCGGCTGCTGGGCGGCGCGGACGACTAGCCAGGCGCGGGGAGGCGCCGTGACGAGGCTGGCCTGGTCCCTCTGCGGCCTGTCGGTCGCGCTCGCCCTGGCCAGCGTCGCGCTGGCCAGCTACAACGGCGAGACGCCCAACGACCTGGTCGCCGCCCACCACGCCATCGGCATCGTGACCGCGCTGACCCTGCCGGTGGTCGGCGCGCTGATCCTGGTCCGCGACCGGCGCCACCTGCTCGCCTGGCTGCTGGTCGTCGACGGCGTCTTCCTGGGCGTCTACAACTTCACCCAGCAGTACGCCCCCCTGGCGCTCGGCCTCACCGCGCACCGGCCGTCGCTGCCCGGCGGGGAGCTGGCCAGCTGGCTGGCGTCCTGGACCAACGTCCCCGGCATCGTGATCGGCGCCGGCTTCCTTCTCCTGCTGTTCCCCGACGGGCGCCTGCCGTCGCGCCGCTGGCTGCCGGCCGGCTTGGCCGGGCTCGTGCTCCTCGTCGTCCCGACGGTCGTCCTCGCCGTGGGCTACTGGCCGTACCGCGGGCCGGAGCTGATCACCCAGGAAGGGCCGGAGCCGCCCCTGGTGGGCAGCACGTTCTGGATCGCGTTCGTCGGGTCGCTGCTGCTGGGCGCGGTGGGCGCGGTCGCGCTCATCGTGCGCTTCCGCCGTTCCGGCGCCGTGCAGCGCCAGCAGATCAAGTGGTTCGCGTACGCCGCGGTCCTCAGCGTGCCGCTCAGCAGCCAACCTGAAGCGCCCGGCTACGGCCCCTACCTGGAGTTCCTCGGCACGATGCTCCTGTTCGCAGGGCTCGCCGTCGGCGTCTTCCGCTACCGGCTCTGGGAGATCGACCGGCTGGTCAACCGCACCCTGGTGTACGGGCTCCTGACCGTGGTCCTCGGCGGCGGCTACGCCCTCGGCGTGCTGGTGATCGGCCAGTGGGTCAGCCCGAGCGACCATCCCAACAGCCTGGTGGTGGCGGCTACCACCCTGGCGGTGGCCGCGCTGTTCCAGCCGTTGCGCGGCCGCATCCAGCGGGTGGTGGACCGGCGCTTCTACCGCCGCCGCTACGACGCGGCCACCACCGTCGACGCCTTCGTGGCGCAGCTGCGCCAGCAGGTCGACCTGCACGCCCTGACCGCGGAGCTGCGCGCGGTGGTCGACCAGACGATGCAGCCGACCCACGTGTCGCTGTGGCTGCGCCCCACCGCACGGGAGCTGGCCAGGCTGGACCTACGCCGCTCGCGCTGACCGAACTCGGGTGTTGACGGCTTCCTCCACTCCTGCGTTACTTGTCTGCTGTGTCCCGAACGGGGGGAGGGAGCCACGCGCCGCCCTTCGACGAGTCCGGCGTCTTCGGCCCCAAGACCGACAGCGCCGTCCGGGAATTCCAGAAACTTCAACAGCCTGCAGGTGGACGGGATCGTGGAAAGAACACCTGGAAGGCCCTGCTGGAGCAGTGGATGGCGCTGGACCTCTCGGACTGAGACAGGTCGCTCGACCCGAAGGGCCGCGCACTGAGCGCGGCCCTTCGGCGATCCTGGGCTTGCGTCCGCGGTGGCGGCCACGCCACCCTCCTGGCGACCGCGACGCACCCGATCTGAAGGAGGACGGCGTGCCCGACAGCTCTGCCCGGGTCGCGATCGTGACCGGGGCCGGCAGCGGCATCGGCCGCGCGGTGGCGCTGGCCCTGGCCGGCGGCGGCTGGGCGGTGGTGCTGGCCGGCAGGACCGCCGCGTCCCTGCAGGACACCGCCAGGCGCGGCGACGGCCTCGGCGGGCCGCTGCACGCGGTGCCGACCGACGTCGCCGACGAGGGCTCGGTGAGCGCCTTGTTCGAGCGCACCAGGCAGGCGTTCGGGCGGCTGGACCTGCTGTTCAACAACGCCGGACGGGGCCATCCCGAGGCCGGGATCGACCGGCTGCCGCTCGAGCAGTGGCGCTCCGTGCTCGAGGTGAACCTCACCGGCACGTTCCTGTGCAGCCGCGAGGCCCTCCGGCTGATGAAGCGGCAGGCGCCGAGGGGCGGCCGGATCATCAACAACGGCTCGATCGCCGCGCACGCGCCGCGCCCGCTCGCCGCCGCCTACACCGCCAGCAAGCACGGGGTCACCGGGCTGACCAAGGCCACCTCGCTCGAGGGTCGTGGCTACGACGTCGCCTGCGGCCAGATCGACATCGGCAACGCCGCCACCGAGATGACCGCGGGCACCGCGCAGGGTGCGCTGCAGCCCGACGGCTCGGTCCGGCCCGAGCCCCGCATCGACGTGGAGCACGTCGTGCGCGCGGTCCTCTACATGGCCAGCCTGCCCCTGGACGCGAACGTGCAGTTCATGACCGTGATGGCCACGGAGATGCCGCTGCTCGGGCGAGGCTGACCGCAGCGCCACCGAACTCTGCCCTCACATCTCCCAGACCGGCCTCACCTCGATCGCCCCGAAGCGGGCGACGGGGTGCTTGGACGCCACCTCGATCGCCTCGTCGAGATCCTGGCACTCGATCAGGTCGTACCCGCCGACCTGTTCCTTGGTCTCGGCGAACGGCCCGTCCGACAGCAGCACCTCGTCGCCGCGCACCCGAACCGTGGTGGCGTCGCTGACCGGCCGCAGGCGCGAGCCGTGCAGGCGCACCCCGCGGCCCTCCATCTCCTCGAGCCAGGCCGCCGGCGATGCCTCCTCCGGGCTCACCTCGACGGACTCGTCGCCACAGATGAACAGCATGTACCGCATGGCTCCTCCTCGGTCGGTTCGCACTCCCGCAACTCTCCTACGACGAACGGGGACGGGCGCGGTGCCCCAGGCGGCGCAGCCGCCAGTGGCGCGGCCGCCGCCTGACCGCCAGGACCGGAGCATCCGGCATCGCGGACCAGGCCAGTTCGTGGGTGGCCAGCGCGGCGAAAGGAGCGGCCAGCAGGTCGGACATCGCATGCCTCCATCGTCCAGCGCCCGGTGGGCGCTTCCTGTCTTGCGTCGGCACCCAAACGACGAACGGGAACGACCGCGACGGACACCCGCGGCCGAATCTTTCCTCACGGCTCCCCGACGCACGCCGGCGTGCGGTCCTCTTCGTCGCCCTCGCCGTCGTCGCCGTGACCGTCCTGCGGCACGCAGGCGCCGCCGGTGACGAGGCCAACCACGACCGGGCCGGCCAGCACACGAGGAGCGAGTCATGAGCGTACGAGGTGGCGCGCAGGCCAGCTCGGTGCCGTAAGGCTGGCCTCAGCTGCCCTCCCCGGCACCTGGTGCCTGCCGGCCCGGGTGCGGCAGGCGGTCGTCCGCACGGACCTCCGCTTCGAGGACGTCGAGCGGCACGGCGCCGTGGCGCAGCACCGCGTCGTGGAAGTCGCGGACCTCGAAGCCCGAGCCGGGCTGGCCCTCGAGCTCCTCTCGCAGCGAGCGGATGCGCAGCCTGCCGATCATGTAGGCGAGCGCCTGCCCGGGCCAGGCGACGTAGCGGTCGACCTCGTTGGCGATGTTGCCCGGCGACAGCGCCGTGTTGGCGAGCATGTAGTCGATCGCCTGCCGGCGGGACCAGCCGAGGTGGTGCATGCCGGTGTCGACCACCAGCCGGCAGGCGCGCCACGCGTCGAAGGAGAGCATGCCGAGGCGTTCGAGGTCGCTCGAGTAGAGGCCCATCTCGTCGCAGAGCCGCTCGGTGTACAGCGCCCAGCCCTCGCTGTAGGCGGGAAGGTAGCCCACCCGCCGGAACATCGGCAGCTGGGTGAGGCCCTGGGCGATCGCGGTCTGGAGGTGGTGGCCGGGGACGCTCTCGTGGAAGGCCAGCGTCTCGTACTCGAACCGGGGACGCTGCGTCGGGCTGTGCGTGTTGACGCAGTGCATGCCCGGACGGCTCCCGTCGGTCGCCGGCGGGATGTAGTAGCCGAGCACGGAGTCCGACGCCTCGAACTCGCTCATCTCGGTGACCACGCACGCGGCGATGTCGTACGCGTGGAACCGGTCGGGCAGCGCCTCGTTGGCCCGCGCCAGGGCGGTCGTGGCCGAAGCGACGATCTCGCCCGCCTCGCGGAACCGCAGCGCGGGATCGTGACGCAGCCGGTCGAGCACCGCGTCCACCTCCGACACGCCGAGCGCGCGGCCGCCGAGCTCCGACAGCTCGTCCCGGAGCCCGCGCACCAGGTCCACGCCGATGGCGTGGATCTCGTCGGGGCTCAGGGTCGTGGTGGTGTGGGCGCGGACGGCCGCGGCGTAGCCCTCGCGGCCGCCGGGAACGTGGCACACGCCCACCCGGTCGTCGGGGCGGCTCACCGGCAGCAGGTCCTCCTGCATGGTGGCGCGCAGCCGTCGCAGCGCAGGCCGCACGACCGTGGCGACGACCTCCGCCACCGCGGCCGGCAGGCCGTCGTGGGCCAGGTCCGGTGGCAGCGTCGCCGCGACGATCGGGTCGCTCTCGACCGGCGCCTGCAGCAGCGCGTCGATCTGGGCGACGGCCTGCCTGGTGCCGCTCTCGGTCGGCGTGCGACCGGCGCGGGCCGCCTGCAGGTAGCGCTCCCCCACCCCGTCGAGCCAGCCGCCGAGCTTGGCGCAGCGCGCCAGGTAGTCGAGGGCGTGCTGCTCGCTCACCAGGGGCGCCCTCGGCACGATCGAGATCAGGGCGGTCTGCGCGCCGATCGTGGTGGCGCTGACGGCGAACTCGTCAAGGGCGGCGACCATCTGTGCGCTCTCGTTCCGCGCGGTCGCCACCAGCACCGCCTGGGTCGTCCGGTCGCTCGGGGCGAGCGCCGACGGGTCGATGGCGCTCGCCCGCTCGGCGATCGAGTCGAGCCGCCGGGCAGACGTCAGCGCGGCCGTCCGGGACGGGTCGGGCACCTCCGCGTCGTACCCGGGCACGCCGGCAGTGGTCGCGTTGAACGGGTTCGCCGTCAGCGTCTCGGTCAGGTAGTCGTCGGCGAGCCGGTCGAGACCCAGGTCCACGTCTGCGCTCCCTCTCCCACGGTCATCGTGATGCTGTAGTACTAGCAGCCCCGAAGGCAGAACGCCGAGGTGCTTGCTCGAGGCCGAGGCGCTCGACCGCGACGCCGTCCGCGCGGTGATCGAGGCGGCCGGGCTGCGACCGATGGGACGACCCAGCGGCCCGTTCGGGCTCACCCGGCGGGAGCTCGAGGTGCTCCGCCTGCTGGTGCTGCGGCCCTGGCCGCGCCTTGCCCCCGTCAACCCTCCCCTTCCGGCGTCACGCTGAGCTCTTCCGCCCCGGGGAAAGGAGCCTCGAAGCGCCTCCGGCCGGCTTGGCGCCTCGACACAGGTCGAGTGACGGCAGACTCACTCCCCCTCGGCGGCGGGGGTCGGGGTGCCGTCCCTCGACTTGCTGGCTACCGGCTGAATCGTCGCGGCGGTGACGAACGCACCGAAGACCCCCGTGACGAGGGCCACCAGCCCGGCGACGTCGAGTGCCCAGGTGTCACTGTTGACGTAGATCGCGATCACCGCCCCGACGCCGGCGACCGCCGCCACCCCAGCCGAGGCGATGCCAACCCCGCTACCGAGCCAGCTCCAGAATTCGTGGCTGAAGACGGCCTTGGGGTTCGCGGAGTCCTCACGTCGCAAGACCCATGTCCAGCACAACGCGGCGATCTCGGTTACCACGACGATCGCCAGCACCCTGGGCCAGTACGGATAGGCCACGGTGAAGGTGAACGGCACGTCGGTTCTTGCCACGCGAGGATCGACGATGCTGACCGTTCCCTCGTACGTCCCGGCATCCGCGGTCGAGACGCGCGGGCCACCGTCGCTGGGGGAAGTGCGTCCGGTGCGGGCAAGGCAGATGCGGAGCCGAACGCGCCCGTCCAGGAACTCCGCTCGTGCGGAGTAGTTGGCGCGATTCAGGTCCGTGTCGTCGCTCCGAACGAAGGGATCGAAGTCAACGGCGAGCAGCGAGCCCTGGCTCAGGACGTTCTTCCCTCCCTGGAGCTCGAAGTCGAGCTGACGACCCTTGTGCCCGAGCGACCTGCCAAGCGCCAGCGTGCTCGATTGACCCGGCTTCAGCGCGAGGCTCGGAGGGCGTCCCTTCGGCGCCCGCTGGCGGGCACCCGGTGCGGTCGTCTGCGGGCATTGGCCCTCAGCCGGTGCATGCATCAACAGTGGGACCAGCCAGATCAGTGCCACGACAGCGACGAGCACGATCCCGAGAGGCACCCAGACGCGGTCGCGGCGTTCGCGGCGTTTCACTGCGACCCCCCCAAATCGTCACAGCGTGCAGCATTACAAACGATACAACCTGCTTGATTCTATCTAAAGGGATCTACCTAGGGATCCGGTCGCAGTAGCCGATGGGGGTTCCCGGGGGGGAGCTGTCTTCGGGCTCCCCCCCGGATCAATCAGAGATTCCCTGCCAGCTTGGTGCCGTCGATGCTGCCCCAGCCGGTGCAGGCGTCGTAGCCGGGGCCGGCGTCGTAGGCGCCGTTGCTGCCGACCACGATGTCGTTGAACACCCCGGCGGCGGCGAGCTTGCCGTACAGCAGTGGGGTCAGGAAGCCGACGGGCCGGCCGAGCTGCTGGTTCACCCGGGCGAGCAGGCCCGCGAACAGGGGCGAGACCGCGCTGGTGCCGCCGATCGGGAACTCCTGGCCGTCGACCCGGACGAGGTAGCCGGTCTGCGGGTCGGCGTCGGCGGCCGCGTCCGGCACGGCCCGGCCCTGGTGGTGGTCCGGGTTGGCGGAGACGGGGACGCCGACGGCCGCCTGCCACGGCGGCAGGTCGAAGACGTCGCTGACGCCGCCGCCGGTGGCGCCGCCGCCAGGCTCGTTCCACACGACCTCGCTGCTGATGGCGCCGCCCGCGGCCTCGAGCCGGGTCCCGCCGCAGGCCAGCACGTGCGGGCTCGACGCAGGGAAGTCCGTGTGGGCCAGGTTGTCGCCGACGCGGTCGTTGGAGCCGTCGTCGCCGGCCGCGCACAGGATCGTGACCCCGACGACGGCGGCCTCCTGGCAGGCCTGGTCGAAGGCGTGGATCGCCTGGTCGGTCCAGGCCACCTCGGGCGCGCCCCAGCTGATCGAGACGACCGAGGGCTTGCGGTGGGTGTCGTGGACGGCGGTGGTGAGCGCGTCGAGGAAGCCGCGGTCGCTGTTGGGCGCGTAGTAGACGGCGATCCGGGCCGCCGGGGCGACCGCGCCGGCGACCTCGATGTCGAGCATCACCTCGGCGTCGGCGCTGTTGGGGTCGCCGGTCGGGCGGTTGCGTCCTCCGTCGACCGAGACCGCGGTGACGCGCGGCGTCGGCAGGCCCAGCTCGCCGAAGTAGGCCTTGAGGTCGGCGCGACGGTGGCCGCCGCCCAGCTCGATGATGGCGATGCACTCGCCGCTGCCGTCGGCCCCGGCGGGGAAGTTGTACAGCGCGGCCAGCTCCGGCGGGGTGAACACGCCGCCGACGGCCCTGGGCGTAAAGGCCCCCTGGGTGACCCCGAGGCGGAAGTGGGGACGCGCCTGGGGCCGGTCGTCCAGGCCGAAGACGCCTTCCACGATGTCCGCCAGGTCCGCGGGGATGTGGACCGGGCCGGTACGGCCACGGTAGGTGCCCTCCTCGTACTCGTAGGAACCCAGCTCGACCCCGAAGGCGGCGTTCATGGCCGCCACCGTGCCCGCCAGCACGACCGTCCGGCGCGCCGCGCTGACCTCGACCACCTCGAGGTCGTGGTCGTGGGCGAAGTCCTCGACCTGGGCCAGCTCGTCGGCGGTGGCGCCGTGGGCGGCGGCGAACGCCTCCCGGTCCACCCGCGGCTGCGCCACGGCCGGCAGCGCGCCCAGCTCCGCGGCGTCGGGCAGGTCCCTGCCCGCCGGGTCGCGGCGGACGACGACCGACACCTCGATGCGCTCCTCGGCCGGCGCCGGGCCGACCAGACGCGCCCCCGCGAGCGGTTCCCGCTCGCTGCCCCGAACCGCATGCCTTCTCGAGTCTGACACGAGCCCTCCCCTGTCGCCTGCCGCCGAACGGCGCCGATGCTCTACGGAATTGAAGCAGGCCACCGTGGGCAACGGCGTGCCGGGCGACACTCCGAGGCTGTGATCTCCGTCACAACATCGGACCACGCCGGCCCGAGGTGGGCGACCTGGTGTCCTTGTGGTTGCCTGTGGTTCGTCCTGTCGGTGAGGCGGGCGCCTGGGGCGCCAGCCGGGGACCAGGGAGGGAGACGAGCATGGCGCTGTATGCGGCGCTGCTGTACTACCCGGAGGAGCGCTACTGGACGAACCCAAAGGAGGCCGAGGCCGTCCTGCCCGAGTACCGCAAGTTCCACGCCGCCGCCATTGCCGCCGGGGTGGAGCGCGGCGCGCAGGCGCTGCACCCGGTCGGCACCGCCACCACCATCACGGTCGCCGGGGGCAAGGGTGGTGACGTCATGGTCACCGACGGGCCGTACGCGGAGGCCAAGGAGGTCCTCGGCGGCTTCGTCCTGATCGAGGTCGAGGACCTGGACGAGGCGATCCGGTGGGCCGCGCGGATCCCCACCGCCTGGCGCGGCAAGGTCGAGCTGCGCCCACGCAGGAGGTCGGCCGCAGGGCGCGCGCGTAGCCGGCCGCAACCGCCTGGATACGGGCGATCGCGCGCTTGCGGTTGATGAGGATCCTTTCGCTCTTGACGCAATAGGTCTGGTCTGGGACTTTTGGTGTCTTGGCTTGGTGCGGAACCGAAGCGAGCCAGGTTCCGCGCCGACTCTCGAAGGGGGGCGTGGATGTCCGAGAGCACGGGCCCAGGCGAGTCCGAGAACGCCGGCACCGGCCAGGATCCCTACGTCGAGCGACTCCGACCAGATCCCTCGCAGCCACCACAGCGGGTCATCGTCCTGTCTGGCCTGCTCGGCAACAGCGACCGTCCGGGGTACCAGCGGCTGTACTTCAACCGGGAGCTGGACTACTACGCCGAGTTCAAGGGCGAGGACGTGCTCCATACCGAGCGGATCCCCGCCGACGAGGCGCCCCTGCCAGGTCTGGAAGCCACCCGGGTGACCATCCGCCGTGACGCGACGGTCGACTACACGCGCACGAAGCGGGCGCAACCTCTCGATGAGTTCGACCTCGACCTGCGGCTCGCCGGCCGGGCGCGACCGCCCAGGGTAGGGCTCGAGCCCGAGACCTGGGAGGCAGAGTGCCCTGGCCCGTCGATGTTCGCGGCGTGCGAGACCGACTTCACCTGCGTCTGCGGGGACACCGTGCAGATCACCATCTGCCGTGGCCGGACCTGCATCGACGTATGCACCGACGACACCTGCCGGACGCTCTGCGACCAGGCCACCTGCGAGACCTGCCGGACCCGCTGCGGGCAGGAGACCTGCCAGACCTGCCAGACCTGCCAGACCCAGTGCAACCAAGCCACCTGCCAGACCTGCCAGACCCGCTGCGGACAGGCGACCTGCCAGACCTGCCGGACCCGCTGCGGGCAGGAGACCTGCCACACCTGCGAGACCGTCTGCGAGTTCACCTGCAACCCGCACGTCTTCACCTGCGGACCGGACCCGCAGTGCGCGTAGGCAGGAAGGATCGGGTGCCGCTGCGGGGGACCCGGTCCTGGGCGACCGGGCTCCGGCCCGACGTGGCCGCCACGGCGCTGCCGGCGGCGCTGGACGCGGCTGCCCGCCTGCGCGACCCGGCGCGCGTCCAAGACGCGGTCGCGGCCGCCGCGAGGCAGACCAGCTTCCCGGACGCCGTCCATTGGGAGCCGTACGGGGTCGCCCAGGGCAACGCCGGCCTGGCGTTGCTCTGCGCCCAGCTCGACGCGTGCTGCCCGGGCGAGGGCTGGGACCTCACCGGGCACCAGCTCCTCGCCGCGGCCGCGGACGGAGCCGAGCGCGCCCCGAGGCTCTCGCCGGGCACCTTCGGGGGGGTCGGCGGCCTGGCCTTCGCGGCGTGGTCGCTGTCCCGTGACGGGACGCGTTACCGGCGGATGCTCGAATCGCTGGAGGACGTCCTCGTGCCGCAGACCGACTGGCTCGCCGGACGTGTCGCCCGGCAGGACGGCCTGCCGGTCAGCGAGTTCGACCTCATCTCGGGGCTGAGCGGCATCGGCGCCTACCTGCTGTGCCGCCGCGACCGGCCGGAGGTGGCGGGTGCGCTCGACGCCACCCTGCGCAGCCTGGTCGCCCTCACCGGCGAGGGCCGCGCCGCCCCCAGGTGGCACACGCCCGCCCGCTTCATGGCCGACGACTCGATGGCCCGCCACCACCCCAACGGCAGCCTCAACTGCGGGCTGGCGCACGGGATCCCCGGGCCGGTGGCGCTCATGGCGCTGGCAATCCGCGACGGCGTGGTCGTGCCCGGCCTGGCCGAGGCGCTGCACCGTGCGGCGTCCTGGCTGGTGGCACACCGCACCCACGACGCCTGGGGTGTCGCGTGGCCGACCGCCGTGCCGCTCGACGCCGCCGGCGGCGTCGACGCGACCGGCACCGTGGAGCCGGGCCGCGACGCGTGGTGCTACGGAAGCCCTGGCGTCGCGCGCGCTCTCTGGCTCGCCGGCGACGCGCTCGACGATCCTGGGATGCGCCGGCTTGCGGTCGAGGCGATGGAGGCGGTCTTCCGCCGGCCGGTGGCACGGCGGATGATCGACTCGCCGACGTTCTGCCACGGGGTGGCCGGCCTGCTGCAGATCACGCTGCGCTTTGCGCACGACACTGCGCTGCCGTCGTTCGCGGACGCCGCCGAGACGCTCACCAGGCAACTGCTGGGCACGTACGAACCCGACCAGCTTCTCGGCTTCTACAGCCTCGAGCCCGGCGGGAACCGCGTCGACCAGCCCGGCCTGCTGGACGGCGTGCCGGGCGTGGTCCTGGCCCTGCTCGCCGCCGCGGTCGGGGTCGAGCCGTCCTGGGACCGGCTGTTCCTGCTGGCATGAGAGGGCGTTCCGCAGGTCTCTATCAGCCGCTGGACTGGGCGCTGGTGCGCGCGCCGCTGCTGCCGGTCGAGGACTACCTCGCGCTCGCCGGTATCCTCCGCTCCGCCGAGCGGCCCCTCGCGGACCTGGTCGCGCGGCAGCCGCGGATCCGCCGGGCCCTCGCCGTCGGATCGAGCGACCTGCTCGAGGCGCTGGGACGCGCCAGCAGCGGCAAGGACGTGGCACGGCAGGAGTCGAGGCTGCTGCGCTACCTCATCCGGATGTCGACCCGGCCTACCCCTTACGGCCTGTTCGCCGGCGTCGCGCTCGCCCGTTGGGGGCCGATGACGGACCTCCGCGTCGGCTCGCCGCCGCGGCTCCGTGCGCGGCCCGACATGGCCTGGCTCGTCGGCATGGTGCTGTCGCTGGAGGCCCGCCCCGAGGTGCGAAGGCAGCTCCGCCTGGTGGCCAACCCCGCCGCCTGGGTCCACCGGGGCCGCGTGCTCCTCGCCGAGCGCTCGCCGACGCGGGACGGGCCCGGCTGGGGGCCTGCGGTGTCGGTGCGCGCCACCGGGGCTGTGCGCTTGGCGCTGGCCGCCGCGCGCACGCCGGTCAACCACCAGCAGCTCACCGCCAAGCTGCTGGCGGCCCCCGGGGCGAGCCAGCAGAAGGTCGAGGCGCTGATCGACCAGCTGTGGGAGCAGACAATCCTGCTCACCGACCTCCGCCCGCCCCTGACGGTGCCGAGCCCGGCGCGCTGGGTCGCCGATCGGCTCGCCGGCGTCCCGGCGGCGCGGGAGGCCGCGGCAGGCCTCGAACGGCTGCTGCAGGAGATGGAGGCGTGGGACGACCTCCCGCCCGAGGACAGCACCAGCGCCTACGCGAAGCTCGTCGGCGCCGCCAGGTCGCTGCACGCCGCGCCGTCCTCGCCCTGCATCCAGGTCGACATGGCCGCGTCGCTGGCCGGCTCCCACATCAACGCCGCCGTCGCCGACGAGGCGGCCCGCGCCGCCGAGCTGCTCCTGCGGCTCACGCCCGCGCCGCGCGGGCCGGCGTACCTGCAGGCCTACCGCCACGCCTTCGAATCGCGCTACGGCCACGAGCGACAGGTCCCACTGCTCGAGCTGCTCGACCCGGGCGCGGGGCTAGGCCCACCGTCCCTCCACGACCACGGCGGCTGGGGCGGGGGCGAGGTCGACCCCGAGCGCGGCGCGCTGCGCCAGCGGACGCTGCGCGACCTCGCCCTGACCGCCCTGCGGGACCGCCGCCGGGTCGTCGAGCTGGACGAGCGCGTGCTGGCCCGCCTGGAGACCTGGTCGCCGGGGCCGGAGACGTCGCCGATCTCGCTCGACATGTCCGTCTTCGTCCTCAGCCCGTCGCGGGAGGCGTTGGACGCCGGCGACTTCCAGGTCGTGGTCGGACCGAACCTCGGGGGCTCGGCCGCCGGGCGCAACCTCGGGAGGTTCGCCGAGCTGCTCGGCGATGAGGCGCTGGCGGCGCTGCGAGCGGCGGCCCGAGTGGAGTCGGCCCACCTGCCCGACCAGGTCTGGGCCGAGGTCGCGTACCTGCCGCACCGCTTCCGCTCGGCCAACGTCGCGGTCCGGCCGGCGGTCCGTGACCACGAGATCGCCGTCGGCACCTCGGCCGGTGTCGACACCTCCCGGGTGATCCCCCTCGCCGAGCTCATGGTCGGCGTCCGCGACGGCCGGCTCCGCGTGACCTGGCCGGCCCGGGGTGCCGAGGTGGTGGCGTGCGCCGGCCACATGCTCAACAACACCACCGCTCCCGCCGTGGTCCGCTTCCTCGAGGACGTGGGCAGGGACGGAACCGCGCAGTTCAGCTCGTTCGACTGGGGACCCGCCGCCGGGCTGCCGTTCCTGCCGCGGGTGCAGTCCGGCCGGATCGTGCTCGCCCCGGCGCAGTGGCGCATCGATCCGGGGATCCGTGACGACGAGCTCCTGCCGGATCCCCGGGCGGCCTTCGCGGACGCACTCGGGGCGTGGCGGGACGGCTGGCAGGTCCCTGGCCACGTCTACCTCACCGTAGGCGACAACCGGCTGCTGCTCGACCTCGACGACCCTGCGCACGCCGAGGAGCTGCGTGCGGAGCTGAAGCGCCTCGACCACGGAGGCGCCATCCTGCTGCACGAGGCGCTGCCGGGCCTCGAGCATGCCTGGGCGGCCGGGCCGGGTGGCCGCTTCGTCACCGAGATCGTTGTCCCGCTGGCGCTCCGTGGCGCCCCGACGCGGGGGCCCGCCCCTGCCCCGCAGGCCACCCCGGCGGTCGTCACCGCGGACGACCCCATGGTCGACCGGGTGCGCCCGCCTGGCAGCGAGTGGCTGTACGTGAAGCTCTACGGCCCCGCCAGCGCCGAGGACGAGCTCATCGCCGGGCCACTGCGCGAGTTCTGTGACTTCACCCATGCCGCCGGGTTGGCCGAAGAATGGTTCTTCCTGCGCTACGCCGACCCGGAGAGCCACCTTCGGCTCCGTTTCCGCGGCGACCCCGAGGATCTGCTGCGCCGGCTCCTTCCTGAGGTCTCCTCCTGGGCGCGGGAGCTGATGGCCGACGGGCTCTGCCAGCGGTTCACGTTCGACACCTACGAACGCGAGCTGGAGCGGTACGGCGGCCCGGCGGGGACCGCGGCCGGGGAATCGCTGTTCGCCGCCGACAGCAGGGCGGTGACGCAGCTGCTGCCCCTTGCCGTCCGGCGGATGCCAACCATCGACCGGACCGCCCTCGCCGTGCTGAGCATCGACGACCTGCTCGCCGGCCTCGGCCTGGACGAGCCCGAGCGGCTGCGGTGGTACGAGCGGCACGAGACCTCCCGGCACGACGCCGGTGCGGAGTACCGGAGCCGCCAGGCGGCGCTGCGACCCCTGCTCGGCGATCCCCGGCGGCTGGCCGCCGAGCCCGGCGGAGCGCAGCTGCAGCGGGTCCTCGGCGAGCGGCGGGCCGCGCTGGCACCGGTCGCCAAGCGCCTTGCCCTCCTGGCCGAGCACGGCGAGCTGGGACAAGACCTCGACGTGCTGTGCCGAAGCTACGTCCACCTCCACTGCAACCGCCTGCTGGGATCGGGTGCATCCACGGAACCGCTGGTCATCGGCCTGCTCCGCCGGCTTCGGGCGGGACTGGCTCGCGCACCGGTCAGCACCACTCGTTGACGCGTACGCCGGCCCTCCGCATACCAAACCCCGGCAAGCCGGCGCAGGCCACGGAGCTCGCGATGACCTTGGCGTGGCAGGGCGGAGCGGCGCTCCTTGCAGGCCGGGAGCCGGGACGGGAGGGCGCCCCGGCTCCCGGCCTGACGGTTGCCTACCCGCGGTTGAAGGGGTGGACGTAGGGGTTGGTGCCGTTGTAGAGGCCGGCGGGGTTCGGGTACCACAGCCACACGTGCAGGGTCACCAGGTCCGGGTGCCAGAAGTTGAACCGGGCACCGCTCTGGGGGCTGCGCGTGGGGCACTTGTCCTGCGCCGCGGCGGCCACGAAGGTGCCGTCCTTGTAGTGGCAGGCGGCGGCGAACGAGCCGTAGGTCGCGCCCGGCAGCGGTGGCGTGGCGGGCTTGGCGGTGAAGACCCACTCCAGGGCGCCGAGCTGCCAGGCGTTGCCGTGGCGCTCGTACACCAGGGCGTGGGGCTTGGTGACGTCGAAGCCCTGGATGGTCGGGTTGAGGTAGTGCCAGCCCATGTCGGGGATGTCGTGGGTGATGATCTGGTAGCCGGCGGCCTTGGCCGCGTGGAGGTCGGTGGCGTACTTCGCGGTGGCGAGCCGGGCGCGGGCGAGCTGGCCGGCCAGCTTCTGGTTGCCAGCATTGTCGGGCGCGGCGATGGAGTGCGGGTCGACCGCCATCGCGCTCGCCGGCTCCGCCACGTCGGTGGCCGCCGTCGCGCTCGCCGGCGCCGCCGCGGCGGCCGTCCGGGTGGGCCCGTCCGCCGCGGCGCGGACCGCCCACGCGGCGGTCGCCAGCAGCGCCACGCCGAGCGCGACGATGATGATCCTTCTCATGGTTCCTCCTCGGATCAACGGTGGAAGTACGGGTCGAGGACCCGCACCTCGGTGATCCGGTCTACCGGCAGGCCGTTGCGCTCGGCGGCGCCGCGGATCGCCTCGGGGCTGGGGCCGTCGTAGACGCAGTAGGTCTTGCTCTGGTCACCGGTGACGTACGAGTGGATCCAGGTGACGCCCTGCGTGGCGTTGACGTCGACCACGGCCAGGCAGGCCTTGGCGCCCTGCTCGTCGGCCGGGATCTGCAGGCCGTCGGCGAAGGTGCGCTCGACGATGTAGCGGGGCATGCTCCCCTCCTGTCCTGTGCGCCGGGATGTCCGGCTGCCCCAGGAGTGTCGAGCGGGCCCCGGTCGGGCCACATCAGGAGGTTGTCCCCATCTTGCGCCGCGCGGTCCCTATCTTCGCGGCGCCGCTATTCATCTCCGCGCCGGATCTCCCGCTCCGCCGCGACCCGACGCCGAGCTTGGCGAGGACCGCCGAGACGTCGCCCGCGCCCACCCGCCGGCGAGCTGGAGCACGTACGGCTTCGAAGCAACGGCGGGGATCTCACCATCGAGGCCGGCGCGCCGGCGCCAGCCGACCAGCTCGAACAGGCAGGATTCCGGTGAGGCCAGCCGCCGGGCGTCCAGGTCGCCTACTGCGGTGAGGGCGAGGGGACTCGGGACCGTAGGGAGTGAAGGCGGCCCGTGCGCCCCCAGCTGATCTCGATGGTCGCCGTGGCCGCCAGGACGATCAACGGGTCGAGGTCGTCGACGACGGTGACGGTGGCGCCCCAGGTGGCCGCGGCGGCGAGCCAGTAGGCCGAGACGGTGGCGGCGGCACGGCCCCCTCGGACGAAGGCGTACTCGAGCGCGGTCGCGTCACCTTCGATCCGCAACGGCTCCTCGCCCACGACGTCGAGTGCGTAGCGGACCCGGGAGGGCGCTCCGGCGAGCGCGTTGCGCAGGGCGGCCAGCACGCGGGGGACGTGCGGCGCCGGTTGCTCGCGAAGCTCCGCCCGCAACCGGTCCGACGCGTGGATCGCGAACCGCGGCAGGAACGGCGAGCCGCGCTGCCGGACGGTGGCGAGCTCGTCGCCGCCGAGGCTCCGCAGGGACCAGCAGCCAGCGCGGCCATTCGGCCCTTGCACCCAGCAGACGTCTCGTCCGGACTCGTCGGTGACGAAGATGTCGAGGTCGCTTGGTTGCAGGACGAACCGCACGCCTGAACGTCTCCTCCACGGGGCACGATGTGCGCCAACGGTGGTGACAGGACGTGAAGACGGCGCAAAGATCGGCCCCCCGGTTGCAAAGAAGTTGCAAAGATCCTGGCGGCCCGGATCTATGCTTTCCGCATGGCCCCCAAGTGGCGCGCTGCCCTGAGAAGGCGACGGACGGCGCTCGGGTATGCGATCGCGGTGCTCGCCGCCGGGGCCGCCACGGCCGTCCTGCTCACCTTCCGCGGCCGTGTCGACCAGGTGATCGTCGTTCTGGCGTTCCTGATGGTCGTGGTCGCCGCCGCGGCGACCGGTGGCTTCGCTCCCGGCCTGCTCGCGACCGCCCTCGGCTTCCTCGCCTTCGACCTGCTGTTCATCCCGCCCTACCGCACCTTGCGCGTGGCCCACCGGGACGCGTACGTGTCGCTGGCCGCCTACCTGCTGGTCACCGTCGTGGTGAGCACCCTGGTGGCCGCCCGCGAGCAACGACGCCGTGAGGCCGAGCAGCGGGAGCAGCAGGCCCGAACCCTGTACACGCTGTCGCAGAGCCTGGTCGTCTCCGGCGACCTCGACGCCACGCTCGCCGGCGTGGCACGGACGGTGCGGGCGCTGTTCCAGCTTGCCGGCTGCGCCATCGCCGTGACCGAGTCGCCGGGGACGATCCGCCTGGCCGCATCTGACGGCACGCTCCCCCCTGACGCGTCCGCGCTCGCCGAGACGGTGATCGCCACGGGGAGGACGAAGCACACCGAGGCATCCCAGGGCGGCCTCGAGGCGGGCAGGCCCCTGGCCCTCCCGATGCAGGCCGCCGGGCTCACCGCGGGGGCGCTGATCATCCTGGCCAGCGACGACCACACGCCGGCTGTCGGGGAGGCGGAACGACGGGTGCTGGTCACCTTCGCCAACCAGGCCGCCGTGGTGGTGCTGCAGGCCCGCCAGGAGCAGGAGCGGGCACGCGCGGAGACGCTCGAGGCGACCGACCGGCTGCGCCGGGCATTGCTCAACTCGGTCTCGCACGACCTTCGCACCCCGATCGCCGCGATCAAGGCGTCCGCGGCAAGCCTGCTCGACCAGGAGGTCGCCTGGGACGACGCGCAGCGCAAGGAGTTCCTCGACACGATCGACCAGGAGGCAGACCGCCTCGCCCGGCTGGTCGCCAACCTCCTGGACATGTCGCGCATCGAGGCCGGCGCGGTCAACCCGCAGCTCGTCGACGCCTGGCTGTCGGAGCTGGTCGGTCGCGCCGTGCAGCGGGTATGGGCGGGGGCGGAGCAGGCGATCCGCGTCGACGTGCCCGAGTCGCTCCCGCCGGTGCTTACCGACCCGGTGCGCCTTGACCAGGTGCTGACCAACCTGCTCGACAACGCTCGCCGCTACGGCGGCGACGGCCTGGTCAAGATCGTCGGCCAGACGGTCGACGGCACGGTGGAGCTGCGCGTGGTCGACCACGGGCCGGGCATCCCAGAGGCCGAGCAGGAGCGCATCTTCGACCAGTTCTACCGGGTGCGGCGCCCCGGCCAGCGCGCCGACGGCACCGGGCTCGGCCTGAGCATCTGCCGTGGGCTGGTCGAGGCGATGCGCGGCAGGCTGTGGGTCGAGACCGCGCCGGGTGGAGGTGCCGCCTTCGTGCTGCGGCTGCCCCGGGCGGACCGGCGACCATGAGCAGCCGCGTGCTGGTGGTCGACGACGAGCCGGCGATCGTGCGTACGGTCGCGGCCAACCTGCGTGCCCGCGGCTACGAGGTCCTGACCGCCACGACCGGAGAAGCCGCCCTCAGCTCGGTGGAGCTGCACCAGCCCGACTGCATCGTGCTCGACCTCGGCCTGCCCGTCATGCACGGCCTCGAGGTCCTGCGCCGCCTGCGCACCTGGAGCACCACGCCGGTGGTGATCCTCACCGCCGTCGACGGTGAGCACGACAAGCTCGTTGCGTTCGACCTCGGCGCCGACGACTACGTCACCAAGCCGTTCGGAATGGCCGAGCTGCTGGCCCGGGTGCGCGTCGCGGTCCGCCGCGGGGAGCAGGCCAAGACCGGGGTGCGACCCCACGTGGTCGAGGCCGGAAAGGTCAGCGTCGACCTCGACAGCGGCCAGGTCACCGTCGACGGGCGGCCCGCCAGGCTCACCCCCACCGAGTACCGGCTGCTCGAGGTCCTTGCCGCCAACGCCGGGCGGCTGTGCACCCACCGCTTCCTGCTGGAGCGTGTCTGGGGGCCCGGCTACGGTGACGAGAGCCAGTACCTGCGCGTCCACATCGCCAACCTGCGCAAGAAGCTCGACGACGCGCCCACCCCGCGGGTGCTGCTCACCGAGCCCGGCATGGGCTACCGGCTGGTCACCTCCGAGTCCACCTAGTTCCGAGCCATGGCCGTCGCCTGAGCTGCTGCTCGCCGTCGAAGCGTCGGCCGGGGCGCCCCTGGCTGAACCATGCGGTTTCGGATACGGTCCAGCCATCCGGCACGGAAGCCGGGGCCGGCTTCGCGGTGGGGCCTTCTGCGCAGGAGACACGGGCACGATGAGCGACGATCCCCGGGGAACGGTCGAGACGCCACCGGGCCCGAGGCTCGAACCGGTTCCGCGCCCTGAGACGTTCCCGCCGTACGAGTCGCTCGGGTACCGGCTGAAACGGCTGCTGCTCGGCCGACCGCTGCGGACGGCCGAGGCCACCCACGAGCGCATCCCCAAGCGGGTCGCCCTGGCGGTGTTCTCCTCCGACCCGATCTCCTCTACCGCCTACGCCACCGAGGAGATGCTGCTGGTCCTGGTGGCGACCGGGGCCGCCGGCATGACCCTGGCGCTGCCGCTGGCCGGCGGCATCGCGCTGCTGCTGCTGGTGCTGGTGGTCTCCTACCGCCAGGTGATCCGTGCCTACCCCCGCGGGGGCGGCGCGTACATGGTGAGCCGCGACAACCTCGGCGGCCTGTGGGCGATGGTCTGCGCGGCGGCGTTGCTGATCGACTACGTGCTGACGGTGGCGGTGAGCGTCTCGGCCGGCACCGCCGCGCTGGCGTCGGCGATCGACCCGATCGGCGACTGGCGGGTCGAGATCTCGGTCGCGTTCATCGTCGTGCTCGCCTGGGTCAACCTGCGCGGCGTCAAGGAGGCTGGCAAGGTCTTCGCGGTCCCCACCTACGTGTACATCGTGAGCCTTGGCAGCGTGGTGGTCTGGGGGATCTTCCGGACGGTCGTCGGCGGCCTCGGCCCGATCGCCTACGGCGCCGGCGAGGCGAGCCGGCTGGTCGGCGCCGAGCAGGGCACGCTGGCGGCCGTGTCGCTCTTCCTCATCCTGCACGCCTTCGCGGCGGGCACCACCGCGCTGACCGGCGTGGAGGCGATCGCCGATGGCGTCCCGGCCTTCCGGCCGCCCGAGGCCAGGAACGCCCAGAAGACCCTGGTCGTGATGGCCGTCATCATGGGATCCCTGTTCCTCGGCATCACCTTCCTGGCCCAACGGCTCCAGGTCCACCCCTTCGAGAACGGCAACCCCACGCTGGTCGCCCAGATCGCCCGCTACGTCCTCGGCGGCGGCAGCGGCACGGTCGTGTTCGTGTTCGTCCAGGTCGCCACCCTGTTCATCCTGGTCCTCGCCGCCAACACCGCCTTCAACGGTTTCCCGGTGCTGGCCTCGTTCGCGGCGCAGGACGCGTTGCTGCCCCGCCAGCTCCGCAAGCGCGGCCACCGCTTGGTCTACTCCAACGGCGTCCTGCTGCTGTCGGGCGCTGCCGTCTTCCTGGTGATCGCGTTCAAGGCCAGCGTGCACCGCCTCATCCCGCTGTACGCCATCGGCGTGGTGACCTCCTTTACCCTGGCCCAGGCCGGCATGACCCTGCGGCACCTGCGACAGAAGGAGGAGGGCTGGCGCAAGGGCCTGGCCATCAACGGGCTCGGCGCCGCCGTCACCCTGGTCGTGCTGGTCGTCATCACGATCACCAAGCTCCGGGCGGGCGCCTGGATGGTGGTGGTGGCCGTGCCGGTGATCGTGTGGCTGCTCAGGCGCACCCGGCTCGCGTACCACTCGGAGGTCTCCGAGCTCAAGGTCGAGGCAAGCGAGCGGCTCGCCCCACCGAAGCCACGCCACGAGGTCGTGATCCTGCTGGAGGACCTCGACCGGTCGGCGATCGGCGCGCTGCAGTACGCCCGCCAGCTCAACCCCCTGCACATCACCGCGGTCCACGTCGCCGTCGACCCCGACCACGCCAGGGAACTGGCACGGCTCTGGTCCAAGGTGCACATCCCGTCCGTGCTGGAGGTGGTCGACGCGCCGGACCGCAACCTGCTCTCCGCCGCCCAGGAGGTCGTCGCCGAGTTCGTGCAGCCCGACACCGAGGTCACCGTCCTGGTCCCACGGCGCGGCTACGCCAAGTTCTGGCACCGGGTGCTGCACGACCGCTCCTCGGCCGGACTGGTCAAGGTGCTCGGCAACATGGACGGCGTCAACGTGACCATCGTCCCCTTCCGCCTCGGCCGCCGTCCCCTGCTACGGTCCGTCCCCACGCGCGAGCCGTCCGCCAGGGTGCGCACCTAGCTCGCTGCCGCCAGGCGGCCTGGGCTGCGCTTGCCACGCCAGTCGCGCGGCAAGCGCAGCACCACCGCAGGTCCGCAGATCAGGCGGGCGGGGCGAAGAACTCGAGCGCGATGCCGTCCGGGTCGCGGAAGCTCACGCCCGAGCCGTAGCTCGCATCCTTGATCTCACCGTGCGCGATGCCGAGCTCGTCGAGCCGGCTTGCCCACTTCTGGAGCTCAGCGCGGTCGGCACAGCCGAAGGAGACGTGGTCGAGGCCGACCCTGAACTCGCTGAACCTCTCGTCGGGCGCGGGCGTCGCATGCTGGTGCAAACCGATCAGCATGCCATTGCCGACCAGGTACACGGTGTGGTGGAAGTCGGGATCGGTGTCCTCGTCCAGCACTGGCTTGGCGCCGAGGAGCGCTTCGTACCAGGGAACGCTGACGGACAGGTCGCGGACGGTGAGCGCAACGTGGGTGATGGGCGGAAAGGCGGTCACGTGGTTGCTCCTGCTCGACGGGATCCGGACCAGGGCGGCGATCCGGTGACTGCTGTCAGGATGAGTATCCCGTGCGAGCCGGTGGGTGGCCATGACCGGGACACCGTTCTTGCCTATCAGGCTCGCTTGGCGAAGTCGGCCATGCTCCCCGAGAAATCCACGGAGATGAACGTCTCATCCTCCACGGTCCAAGCGTCGTGGCCGGGAGGGATCACGTACGCGTCACCAGCGCCGGCTTCACCCTCCGAACCATCGTCCATCACTACCTTCAAGTGCCCTGAGACGACATAACCGGTATGTGCCACCTGGCAACTGTCCGTTCCGACGATCGGCTTGACGTGCTGCGACCATCGCCAGCCCGGCTCCAGCACGGCCCGTCCCACCGTCATGGCCCCCAGGGCCACGACCTCGGCTCTACCCTTCTCGAACGGCCGCGTCTCGTCGGGGGAATCGAGGCTCTTGGTCTCCAAACCTGCCATCAGGACCCTCTCCTTCTGCGGCCGTGGTGTCGGCCTGGGCGATGTCTGGAGCGAGCGCAGCTCCCCCGAGCGCTGGCCAGCCCCTCGGGCGCGCATGCAGCAGCGCCGCTCCCCAAGGGTTTGATCGGATGCCGAGGTCAGTAGGTGAAGGCTGACCAGCCAGAAGGTTGCTACGCGTCGCGTCGAACCTTCGGCCGGAGTCTCAGCTTGCCGGCCTCCCAGGTCTACGGTCGATCCCTCTGCTACCACCGCGAGCTGTCGGCTTGGTCGGCGCCGACCATAGGTGGGGTCTCAGCGTGGGGCTGGCTGGTAGCAGAGCCGCAGGAGCTGGACTTCGTCGTTGGGCGCGGTGATCACCACCTGGTCGATGGCGGTCCCGGTGACGACCAGCGTCTCCGCCACCCCTTGGGCGACGGTCATCGACGTGATGGCGCCGGGGACGCCGCCGGAGAACGCCTGCACCGTCGCGGGTGCGGCGAACCGGACCAGGGTCGCCTCCACCGACACGCTCGGGGTCGGTAGCCCCACCTCGGTGAGGTAGCTGCACTGCAAGCCGGTGAAGCCGCCGGCGGCCTGGATCTCAGTCGTCGGTGTCGGGTTGCCGAGGTGGTCACGGACGGTGAAGGTCACGCCCTGCTCGGTCCGCGGGTTCGGACCGCTCCCGGGGGTGAATCCCTGGAAGTCGACGCACACCGTGCGGGTGCAGGCGCACACGATCAGGCCCTCGAGGGTGCCCACGACGTCGCCGCCCTGCTCGAACGCCTGCGGGTCCAGGCGGAACCGGTAGGTGCCGATCAACTCGCAGCCGACCAGGTGCTGGTCGACCGCACGGTCGATCGTGCCGCAGAAGCGGCCCTCCATCCAGCCGGGGGCATGGCAGTGCTGGCACGGCTCGAACGGGTCCTTGCGGTGCGTGCCGGCGTTGGTGATGCCAGAGATCCTGCCGCTCGCCGCGGCGCCGCTCCCGGTCCACCTGAACGTACCGGCATGGAACCCACGCCTGGTCGGGTCCCCGTCGGAGAACGCATGGACCAGGTCGCGCACGTAGAAGCGGCCATTCAATGCCGCGCCCTCCTCGGAGTCGCAGCCCTGCTCCGGCCCGCTCGGGTCCACGGCGAGGTAGAGCAGGTGGATCGTCTTGAGCGTGCGGCAGCGGTCCTCCGGGCACTCGTCGTCCTTGCGCTCCAGCAGACGCAGGTCGCCCTTGGCGTCCTTGGAGACGGCATGCAGGCAGACGCTCCTCTCGTAGACCTCGGCAGGATCGTCCGGGCATTGCAGGCGCATACGTGCGTCCATGCGGACCACCTCGTTCGAGCGTGATGGGACGACGAATCGAGCAAGCGCGTCGATCGACCCGCTCAAGACCCACCTATCCTGCGGCGATGGTGCACTCCCTGTCAGTGACGCCGGTCACAGCTGACACGGCAGACAATGCACCCGAGCAGACGATTTGCGCTGCTTGCCAGCCTGAGGCCGAAGTGGCTCCGGTTGCTCAGGTCATTCGTCTCGATCGACAATCGCGACCGGGTCGAGTCCCTTTTGCCGTTGCCGTGACGCCCGCCCGGCGTCATGCCGTGACCGGCCCCCGCCACGCTGTAGCTCTCGACCCACCGGGTCATCCGTCTCCTACAGAGAGCTAGAGAGGTCATCATGCGACCAAGCCGCATCATCACCGCCGCCATACTCACCACTCTCGTAGCCATCGCCGGCTGCACTGCCCACCCCACCCGACCGGCCGTTGCACCCACCCCCGTGTTGGCCACGCCGCCAACCTCAACCTTCAGCTCCACCCCGCGCCCCACCAGTCCAGCACCACCGGCGCCCTCGCCAAGGGTGACCACCACACCCCCCTCGCCAAGGGCCACCACGCCCTCGCTCGCCGCCCAGCGCCTGCTGCGTGCCTGGCAGGCACAGCACCGTGCGGCCGCCCTGCAGCTGGCATCAGGGCAGGCAGTCGACGCGGTCTTCGCCCGCCCGCCCCGATCGCTCCGCAACCCCACACTCACCGGCTGCTTCAATCGCGCGGGCGGCTATGACTGCGCCTACAGCGCCGGGCTGACCTGGCTGCGAATGCGCATCGAGGGGGGCGCTTCGGCCGGCTACCGAGTCCAACGAGCGATGTTCGCCGACCGTATCAGCAACCCTGTGACCTCTACCCGGCTGCTGTATCAGGCCTGGGCGGCCGACGACCGCTGGGCTGCCCTGGCGTGGGGATCACCCAACGCGGTCCAGACGCTGTTCGGTTTGCACCGCGACCGCTACGCGCTCACCGGCTGCGAGCTAGGCCAGACCTCCTTCATCTGCCACTGGAAGGCCCGCGGATACGGCATTCGCATGGACGTCGCTGGAGGCGCCTCAGTTGGCTACGGCGTCGAAACGGTCGACCGCGACTCCGTGCCGATCCTGTAAGCCTGTCGTCCCGCTGGCATGGTCGCGCCACGGCATAATCTCTGGCCACGCGGCTCCGATTGGATCACCTGCATTCCCTGGCCAGACCACCCGTGCCGCTGATCGAACGACCCGGCAAGGTCGGCGCCCGTCGCCCGCGTAGGCACTGGTGCACAGGCTTTGTCGAGGGCGAGGGTCATGGTGCGCGGCCGTCGACGACCTCGAGGAGGATGTCGCCGTGGCAGGGCCGCTCGGGCGGGCACCAGCAGGCCAGCGTCCTGCCGGCCAGCTCGCGGCGGGCGGCCTCGACCAGCTCTGGGTGCTCGCGGAGGTGGCGACGGTA
>WNGE01000279.1_pt1 | contig 116847 bp, 104 predicted proteins | sample 5400651 | NCBI WGS metagenome assembly WNGE01 (sample SAMN13153370, study PRJNA577476) | soil metagenome | isolation source: 60 cm soil or saprolite under grassland replicate 2 | place: USA:California | collected 2016-06-15 | reverse complement strand
ACCGGCCCGCCGACGCCCACCAACGGGTCTGGATGCGCATCGACGGCAAGCTGCCCGACGACCCGCTGCTGCACGCCTGCACGCTGACCTACGCCTCCGACCTCACCCTGCTCGACTCGGTGCTCTCGGTACACGGCGAGGTTTGGGGGCCGGGTGGCATGGTCGGGGCGAGCCTGGACCACGCGCTCTGGTTCCACCGGCCGTTCCGTGCCGACGAGTGGTTCCTGTACGACTGCCAGAGCCCGTCCGCGGCCGGTGGCCGGGGGCTGGCGACCGGCCGGATGTTCACCCGGGACGGCCGGCACATCGCCACCGCCGTCCAGGAGGGACTGCTCCGCAAGGTCGGCGCGGCGCCCTCCTGAGCGGCCTGCTGGCGGCGCCCGGGCGTAGTCGGCCCATAATGGGCCGTGCGCCTCTCTGCCCGGGTGGATTACGCCCTCCGTGCCGTTGTCGAGCTGGCTTCCGCCGGTGCCGTGGCGGACCGACCGGTCACCGCCGACCAGCTCGCCCAGGCCCAGGGCATCCCAGCCAAGTTCCTGGAGAGCATCCTGCTCCAGCTGCGCCGGGGTGGCGTGGTCAATGCGCAGCGCGGGCCGGAGGGCGGCTACTGGCTGGGCCGGCCGGCCGCGAAGATCTCGTTGGCCGAGGTCATCCGGGTTATCGACGGGCCGCTGGCCAACGTCCGGGGGCAGCGGCCGGAGGCGCTGGGTTACCAGGGTGCGGCACGCTCCCTGCAGGAGGTCTGGATCGCGTTGCGGGCCAGCGAGCGGGAGATCCTGGAGCTGGTCACCATCGCTGACGTGGCCTCCGGCGAGCTGCCCGACCGGGTACGGGAGCTGACCGCCAACCCGACCGCCTGGATCTGATCCCGGAGTGCGGTTGCCTTCCGCCGCTCGTGCCCTACATAATAGGCTACCAACCTGGTCGACAAAGTAGGGAAGGCAATCGTGGGGCGAACGACCCGAGCGGTTGCGGCGCTGGCCGCACTGGTCCTTGTCGGCGGCGTCGCGGCCTGTGGAAACGGCTCCGACAGCGCAGCGTCGTCCGGGCCCGCGGTGACCCTGTCGCTGGTGGCGTACTCCACGCCACAGGCGGCGTACAAGAAGATCATCAAAGCCTTCCGGGGTACGCCGGCTGGCAAAAACGTGAAGTTCAAGGAGTCCTACGGCGGCTCCGGCGACCAGAGCCGGGCGGTGGAGTCCGGCCTGAAGGCCGACCTCGTGGCCTTCTCCCTGGAGCCGGACATCACCCGACTGGTCAAGGCCGGCATCGTCGCAGAGGACTGGAACAAGACCGAGCACGACGGCATGGTGACCGACTCCGTGGTGGTGATCGCCACCCGCAAGGGCGACCCGAAGCATCTCAAGACCTGGGACGACCTGCTCGGCTCCGGCGTCCAGGTGATCACGCCGAACCCGTTCACCTCCGGCGGTGCCCGGTGGAACGTGCTGGCCGCCTACGGCGCGAAGTCCAGCAAGGGCACCGACAAGGTGGCCGGTGTCAGCTACCTGGCCGCGCTCTTCCCGCACGTGTCCGTACAGGACAGCAGTGCCCGTGCGTCGTTGCAGACCTTCGTCGGCGGTAAGGGCGACGCGATGCTGGCGTATGAGAACGACTCGATCTTCGCGCAGCAGAACGGCCAGGCGCTGGACTACACCATCCCGGACGACACGATCCTGATCGAGAACCCGGTCGCGGTGACCAAGAGCAGTCCGCACCCGACCGAAGCCAAGGCCTTCCTCGACTTCCTGTTCACCCCGACCGCGCAGAAGATCTTCGCGGAGAACGGGTACCGCCCGGTGGTGCAGGGCGTCGGTGGGCCGAGCTTCCCGACCCCGTCCGGGTTGTTCACGATCAAGGATCTGGGTGGCTGGACCAAGTTGAACAAGGACTTCTTCGACCCGGCTGCGGGCGTGATGGCCGGCATCGAGCAGAAGCTCGGGGTGGCGACCAGCCCGACCCCGGCCGCGAAGTAACGAACCATCGACAGAAGGCAACCTGGTGGCTACCACACAGACGTCGACCGGTACCGGTGTGGCCGCACCGGCACCGGTCGACGCCGCGCCGGACGCGCCGCCGGCCCGCCGGGGCCGGCGGCGCCCCGCCGTGGGTACCGGCCTCGGCCTGGGTACCGCCGTGCTCTACCTCAGCCTGATCGTGCTCCTGCCGCTCGCCGTGGTGGTCTGGCGGGGCGGCAAGGACGGACCGGGCTACTTCTGGCAGGCGGTACGCACTCCGGACTCCTGGGCCGCCCTGAAGCTGACCCTGGTCGCGTCGCTGGTCGTCGCGCTGATCAACCTGGTGATGGGTACCGTCATCGCCTGGGTCCTGGTCCGTGACCGGTTCCCCGGCATCGCCGTGGTGGACACGCTGATCGACCTGCCGTTCGCGCTGCCCACGATCGTGGCCGGACTGGTTCTGCTGGCTCTCTACGGAGCGACCAGCCCGCTGCACGTCAACCTCGCGTACACGCAGATCGGCGTGGTTGTTGCGCTGCTGTTCGTGACGCTGCCGTTCGTCGTGCGTACCGTACAGCCGGTTCTGCTGGAGCTGGACCGGGATATGGAGCAGGCGGCGTACTCGCTGGGCGCCAGCCAGTGGGTGACCTTCCGCCGGATCATCCTGCCCAACCTGGCCCCGGCCATGCTCTCCGGCGCCGGCCTGGCCTTCACCCGGTCGATCGCCGAGTACGGCGCCACCGTGCTGATCTCCGGGAACCTTCCGTTCAAGACCCAGGTGGCCTCGGTGAACATCGTCGGGCGGATCGAGAGCGACAACATCGCCGGCGCCGCCGCGGTATCCACCGCCCTGCTCCTGATCGCCTTCGCGGTGCTGATCCTCCTCGATGTCATCCAGCGCTGGGCGGCCCGCCGTGGCTAAATACCTGCTGCGCGCCCTCGCCCTGATCTACCTGCTGTTCCTGCTGGTCATCCCGGTCGGGCTGATCGCCTGGCGGACCTTCGGCGACGGGCTCGGGCCGGTCGTCGAGGCGCTGACCTCCGACGAGGCGCTGCACGCCATCAAGCTCACGCTGACCATCGCGGCCTGGGCGGTGGTCGGCAACACGATCTTCGGGGTCGGTACCGCGGTTCTGCTGGTCCGGCACGACTTCCCGGGCAAGCGCCTGCTCAACGCGCTGATCGACCTGCCCCTGGCGGTGTCCCCGGTGATCGCCGGTCTGGCCCTGATCCTGGTCTACGGCAAGTTCGCGCCGGTCGGCGGCTGGCTGGAACAGCGCGGCATCCAGGTCATCTTCTCGATCCCCGGGATGGTGCTGGCCACCATCTTCGTTTCCCTGCCCCTGGTCGTCCGGGCGGTCGCGCCGGTCCTGGAGGAGCTCGGCGTGGAGCAGGAGCAGGCCGCGCAGACGCTGGGCGCGACCGGCTGGCAGACCTTCCGGCGGATCACCATCCCGGGTATCCGCTGGGCGCTCGCCTACGGCGTGGTGCTGTGCATGGCCCGGGCGCTGGGCGAGTACGGCGCGTTGGCGGTGGTGTCCGGCCGGATCGTCGGCGAGACCCAGACGCTCACCCTGTTCGTCGAGGACCGCTTCCAGAACTTCGACCAGCCGGCCGCGTTCGCCGCGGCGACCCTGCTGGCGCTGATCGCGATCGTGACCCTGCTGCTGACCAAGCTCCTGCGCCCGAAGGGCAACGACTGATGGCCATCGAGGTACGTGACGTCAACAAGTCGTTCGGTACCACCCCGGTGCTGCGCGACGTCTCCGTCGACATCGCCTCGGGCTCGCTGACCGCGCTGCTCGGGCCCAGCGGTGGGGGCAAGTCCACGCTGCTGCGCATCATCGCCGGGCTGGAGCAGCCGGACACCGGTACCGTGGTGATCTCCGGGGTGGACGCGACCCGGCTCGCCCCGCAGCGGCGCAACGTCGGGTTCGTCTTCCAGCACTACGCCGCGTTCAAGCACCTGTCGGTGTTCCGCAACGTCGCCTTCGGGCTGGAGGTGCGCAAGCGGCCCCGGGCCGAGGTCCGCCGCCGGGTACGCGAGCTGCTCGAACTGGTCCACCTGGAGCAGATGGCCGACCGGTACCCGGCCCAGCTGTCCGGCGGGCAGCGCCAGCGGATGGCCCTGGCCCGGGCGCTCGCGGTGGAACCGCAGGTGCTCCTGCTCGACGAGCCGTTCGGCGCGCTGGACGCGCAGGTACGCAAGGAGCTGCGTACCTGGCTGCGCCGGCTGCACGACGAGGTACACGTGACCACGGTGTTCGTCACCCACGACCAGGAGGAGGCGATGGACGTCGCCGACGAGATCGTGGTACTCGCCAACGGCGAGGTGGTGCAGGTGGGCAGCCCGGACGAGATCTACGACAACCCGGCCAACCCGTTCGTGATGAGCTTCCTCGGGCCGGTCACCCGGCTGGGGGAGTACCTGGTCCGGCCGCACGACATCGACGCGTCGGTCACGCCGCAGCCGGGCGCGACGGCCGCGGTGGTGACCCGGATCGTGCGCCTCGGCTTCGAGGTACGCATCGAGATGCGCATCGATGACCGGGAGGTCTGGGCGCAGCTTACCCGGGGTACCGCGGACAGCCTGGGCATCGCACCCGGGGACACCGTCTACCTACGTCCCAGCCCGCACGCGAAGCTGCTGGCCACCGCGGCGTAAGCCGCCGGACCGGTGGCCTCACCCGGCCCGATCCGGTGGGCCGGCCAGGAAGCGACCCGCCGAGGTGATCCGGGGTGGCGGGGCGGCGTCGCGCAGCTCCGGCCGGCCCGGCGCGGTCAACCACCCGGGCAGCAGGTAGGCACCCGGGCCCCGGCGCGCCCCCGGCCCGCCGCGCGCCCCGATGTCCTTCGCGTGCAGGGGCTCGCCGCAGACCGAGCAGATCGTGGTCGCCTCGGTCACCTGCCCGCAGCTGTGGTGCATGATCGTGACCGGCGGCCCGGCCGGCTCGGCCGCCCACCGGTCTCCCCAGCGCATCAGTGCGAGCAGTACGGGTACCAGGTCGGCGCCCTTGTCGGTCAGTTCATACCGGTAGCGCAGTGGCCGGCGCTGGTACGGGGTACGGGTCAGCAGCCCGTGTTCGACCAGCGTGGTGAGCCGGTCGGTCAGGATGTTGGTGGCGACCCCGAGGTCGCGCTGCAGCTCGTCGAACTTGGTCAAACCGAAGACGATGTCGCGCAGGACCAGTGGCGTCCACGGCTCACCGACGACCGCCAGAGTCCGGGCGATCGAGCACGGCATCGTCTGGAAATCGGTGCGCTGCATTACCGCAGCGTAGGGTAGTGCCACCAGGCGAGGCGGGCCACCTGTCGGCGGCCCGCCTCGACAGTGTCCACGGTTACCAGCGCTTCATCCACGGCACCCTGGCGTCCAGCCAGTCGCGCAGCCGGGCGACCTCGTCGGTCCGGCTGTCCAGCCAGGGCAGGTAGCCGGCGATCGCCATCACGCCGAGTGCGACGGCCGCGATGCTGGCCAGCAGCCCGAACAGGGCCACGCTGTGGCCGGTGACGCCGCGGCGGCTGGCGCCGACCAGCCCGCCGGCTGAGATCGCGCCGCCGAGCACGCCGAGCGCGACGCCGACCGGCGCGAGCAGGCCGGTCATGGTTGCGGCCAGCGCGGCCAGGCCGACGATCAGGCCGAGCGTGGCGAACGCACTGACCCGGATCCACCGGGGCGGTGCCTCTCCCACGGGTACCGGCCGCTCGACGACCCGCTCCGTGGCCGCTGGCCGGTCGGCGACGGTGTCGTCGGCGACGGTACGGTCCGCCAGCCGCCGGTCGTCGATCACCGGCTGGCGCGGGTCCGGACGGTCGACGGTCTGCGTAGTATCCTCGTCAGCGGCCCGGTGACGGTGCGGAATACCGAGTCTCGCCACGGCAGACCTCCCTCTCAAATCGATACAGATGTTTACCTTGTTCCTGTACCCAGCGTGGCGAGCCGCTACACCGGACAATACGGGTATGAGCGACCGGCTGACCGAGTACCGGCGCAAGCGCGACCCGGGGCGTACCCCGGAGCCGGTGCCGGAGCAACCGCCCGAGGCGGGGCACGGCGACACGTACGTGATCCAGCAGCACCACGCCCGTCGGCTGCACTGGGACCTGCGGCTGGAGCGGGACGGCGTGCTGGTCTCCTGGGCGCTGCCCCGCGGGCTGCCCCGGGATCCGGCCCGCAACCACCTGGCCGTGCACACCGAGGACCACCCGATGGAGTACGCCGACTTCGCCGGGGACATCCCGGCGGGCGAGTACGGTGCCGGCCGGATGGTGATCTACGACAAGGGCCGGTACAGCACCGAGAAGTGGCGCGACGACGAGGTGGTCGTGGTGCTGCACGGCGAGCGCGCGGCCGGGCGGTACGTGCTGTTCCGGAGCCGGGGTGACGACTGGATGATCCACCGGATGGACGGGCCGCCACCGGGCTGGACGCCGATGCCGGAGGTCGAGCCGAGGCAGCCGACCCGGGCGGCGAAGCTGCCGCCGGACGACGGCTCCTGGGGGTACGAGCTGGACTGGCCCGGTACCCGCGCACTGGCGGCGGTTTCCGGCGGCCGGCTGGAGCTGACCGCGGCCGGCACCGGGATCACCGGCTATCCGGAGCTGCGCGCCATGGCCGAGGCGCTGGCCCCGACCGAGTGCCTGCTCGACGGGGTGGTGGTCGGCTTCACCCCGGACGGGAGGGTCGGACCGCCCCGGGAGCCGCTGCCGGACTCCGCCCAGGCCCGCCGGCTGGCCAGCCAGCATCCGGTGCAGTACCTGGCTAGCGACCTGCTCTGGGTGGACGGACTGTCCACTGTGGACGAACCGTACGCGCGGCGGCGGGAACGGCTCGCGGATCTCGGACTGGCCGGTCCGCACTGGCAGGTGCCGCCGTACTTCCCCGGTGGCGGGAAGTTCGCCCGGGACGCGGCGCGCGAGCAGGGCGTACCGGGTGTGCTCGGCAAGCGCCTGGACGCGCCCTACCGGCCGGGTCGTCGTACCAGGGACTGGCTGCGTATCTCAGCCTGACCGGATCTCAGCCTGACCGGCGTGCGGTCAGCAGCACCATGCCGGTGTAGCCGTAGTCGGGCAGGTCGGGGTCGGGATCGATCCGGGACAGGGTCAGCTCGCTGGTGTGCGGCGCGAAGGCGTCCCGGACCACCGCGCGGTCCACCGGGTAGCCGGGCCAGCGGGACCCGTCGCCGAGCCGGTAGCTGGGCATGTTCTCCATGAACGCGGCGACCAGGTGGCCGCCGGGGCGGACCGAGTGGATGAAGGCGTGGCAGAACGCGGTGAACTCGGGGGCGTCCTCGGTGATGCTCTCGGCGACGAAGTTCATCGATGCCGCGGCGTACCGGTCGGCCGGGATCTCCAGCACGTTGCCGGGCACCACGAGCACCCGGGACAGCACCGTGGCGAGGTCGGGCAGGTCCGGGTTGAGCTCGCGGCAGCGCGCGTGGAACGGCTCCCAGCTCGGGTCCGGGCCGTAGCGCTGCTGGCCGAGCAGGTAGGCCACGCAGGCGGCGCTGCGCTCGACCGCGTCGATCCGCTGGCTGGCCGCGCCGGCGAGGATCAGCGGGTACAGGTTGGGGCCGGCGCCGAACTCGAGCGTCCGGCTCAGCCCGCCCGGCGCGAAGCGCCGGTAGAAGGCGGAGTGGTGCACGATCACCGCGTCATCGCTGGCGTGCAGCTTGCGGTAGTTCTCCGCGAGGTAATGGGAGACCGGCCACCGGTCCCAGTTCACCGCGGAGTTACGAACATTCATACCCGATGATGTACCCAGACGTTGGGTTCGACGTATACCCCGAAACCGTGCCGCACGTCACAGTGCACCGGTACGAGTGCACCCGGTACCCGGACCGGACCGGAGGTGTCGAAGGGCAGGCCGGTCCACGAGCGCCACTCGGCGAGGGTGCCGGAGATCGTGGTGGAGTGGGGCGCGAGTCCGACCACCCGACCACCCGCCCGGATATGTACCCGTAGCCAGGGATCGACCGGCAGCCCGTCCGGCCGGGTCCAGCCGACGTATTCGCCGAGCGGGATATCCGGGTGGTCCGGCTTGCCGGCGGGCCGGACCGGCGCGACCAGGCTCCGGTAGCCGAGCTTGGCGGTCTGCTCGCGGACGGCGTCGAGCATCAGCATGGACAGGCCGGCACCGCGCCGGTCGGTCCGTACCGTCATCTCCACCAGGGCCACGAGGGTGCCGGACCGGCCGGCGAGCCGGTCCTGGACGGCCCGTACGATCACCGCGTCATGCCCGGCGGGCAGTACCTCGTCCGGGTCGGCGCTCCAGTGCAGCGGAAAGCTGAAAGCCCGGGCGACCGGGCTGTCCTGATCGACCGCGACCAGACAGTGTTCCGGGTAGGCGGTGACCACCTGATCGTAGAAAAGGGACGAAACCAAGTCGTGATACATGAACTCCGGCCAGGCATCCCGGAAATCATCGGGACGCGACAAGATATCCGGCCGGTCAGCCAGGCTGATGATCTTCAGGTTCATGGTAGGAAATCCTCAGCCCGGTGAGTTCATGGTCGACAAGGTTTGACAGGGGAGATCTCGAACCATCCTGCCATCACGTGGTGTGGCTGGCTGTGGACAGAAAGGGGGGTACGTGTCCAACCGATTGGTCATCGGTGGCTACTTTCTGTTGACCGCCGTCCTCTCGGTCGGGTTCTACGCCTTCCCCGGCTGGCACATGGTGCTCTGGAGCGCGATCGCGTTGGCCAGCGCCGCAGCCATGGCACTGGGCATCCGGCGGCACCGCCCCCGCCGCCGTACCCCCTGGGTCGTCCTCGCCGTCGGCGTCCTCACCTTCGCCGCCGGCGACACCACCTACAACCTGCTCACCACCGTCTTCGGGCAGCAGAACCCGTTCCCCTCCTACGCCGACCTGTTCTACCTGGTCACCTGTGTTCTGGTGAACGTCGGCATGGTGCTGCTGGTCCGCTCGATGACCCACGGCCGGGACCGGTCCAGCCTGGTGGACGCGGTGATCCTCACGCTCGGCGTGGGCCTGCTGGACTGGATCTTCCTGATCAACCCGTACGTCGTCGCGCCCGACCTCACCCTGCTCCAGAAGGCCGTGTCGATCGCGTACCCGCTCAGTGACGTCCTGCTGCTCGCCACGGTGTTCCGGGTGCTCGGCACCGCCCGGCGCAGCCCGACCGTGGTGCTGCTCGGCATCGGCTGCGCCGGCCTGCTCTTCTCCGACGTGGTCTACGGCCTCGGCCAGCTCAACGGCTCGTGGCAGATCGGTGGCCCGATCGACCTCGGCTGGATCGCGCTGTACGCCTGCTGGGGGCTGGCCGCGCTGCACCCCTCGATGGTGCGGCTGACCGAGCCACGGCTGATCCGGCAGGGCGAGGTGGGCTGGGTACGGCTGACCGTGCTCGGGCTCTCCGCGGTGATCGCACCGGCGGTGCTGCTGATCGAGACGCTCCAAGGCAACGTGCGGGACGGCGTGGTGATCGCGGTCCTCTCCGCGTTGATCTTCGCACTGGTGCTGGTGCGGCTGACCGGCGTGGTCAACCGGCACCGCCAGGCGCTGACCCGGGAGCGCGGGCTGCGGGAGGCGGCCAGCGCGCTGCTGCTGGCCAGCGATGTGGACGCGGTGGCCCTGGCGGTACGGATCGCGGTCGGTCAGCTGCTCCCGGCCGGTACCCCGCACGAGGCGGTATTCGGGGAGACGAGCTGCCCGTTGTCCGGCGAGGCGACCCAGCTGGTCAGCACCGAGCGGCTGGATCCGGCCCTGCGCGCCCGGGTCGGCCGCTTCCCGATCGCGCTGTGCTGCCCGCTCACCCGGTCCGGCCGCCCGCATGCCACGTCCCTGGTGGGCAGCCTGGTGGTCGCCGCGCCGGAGCACGCGCTGGCCGTCCTGCACTGGCCGGCCGAGTCGCTGGCCGCCCAGGCGGCGCTGGCCCTGGAACGGATCGCGCTCACCCAGGAGATCAACCGGCGGATCGGCGAGGATTACTTCCGCACGCTGGTACAGAACAACTCGGACCTGATCTTCATCGTGGACGACCAGAACCGGATCCGGTACGCCAGCCCGTCCGCGACAGCCGTCTTCGACGGTCCGGCCCCGGCCGGCTATCCCCTCGTCGACCTGGTGGAGTGCACCGACCGGCTGATGGCGGTGCAGCTGCTCGACCTGGTGCGCTCGGGTGGGCTACGGGCCGACGCGGTGGACTGGCGGCTGCCGATGCCCGACGGCGGACTGATGCACGTCGAGGTCTCCTGCCGGGACCTGCGGGCCGACCCGACGGTACGCGGGCTGGTGGTCACCATGCGCGACGTCACCGAGCGACGCCGGCTGGAGCGCGAGCTGACCCTGCAGGCCTTCCAGGACCCGCTGACCGGGCTGCCCAACCGGGTGCTCTTCCAGGAACGGGCCGGCCAGGCGGTCGCGCGCAGCCAGCGGACCGGCCGGGGTACCGGCGTGGTGCTGATCGACCTGGACGACTTCAAGGAGCTCAACGACACGCTCGGCCATGCCGCCGGGGACGAGCTGCTGGCCGCGGTCGGGGCCCGGCTGGCCGACGCGCTCGGGCCCGAATACACCACGGCCCGGCTGGGCGGTGACGAGTTCGGCGCGCTGGTCGAGGACGTCACCACGCCGGACGAGCTGGAGCGGCTGGCCGAGCGGACGCTGGTGGTGCTGGCCGAGCCGCTGCGCGTCGGTGGGCAGCTGGTCCACGTACGGGCCAGCATCGGCTTCGCGCTGGCCGTCGAGGCCGCCGACGGCGAGGACCTGGTCCGCCAGGCCGACCTCGCGCTGTACGCGGCCAAGGGCGCCGGCAAGGCGCAGTGGCGGCGGTACCAGTCCGAGCTGCACACCGCCGCGGTACAGCGGCTGCTGCTGCGGGCCGAGCTGGAGCGCGCGGTGGAGCAGGGTGAGTTCGCCGTGCACTTCCAGCCGATCGTCGCGCTGGACAGCGGTCGGACGGCCGGGTTCGAGGCGCTGGTGCGCTGGGCGCACCCGGATCGTGGCCTGCTCGCGCCGGAGCACTTCATCGGCGCGGCCGAGGAGTCCGGCCTGATCGTGCCGATGGGTGCGTTCGTGCTGCACCACGCGATCGTGACCGCCGCCCAGTGGTACCGGGAGTGCCTGACCGGGTCGACCCGGCCGCCGTACGTCAGCGTGAACGTCTCCGCCCGGCAGTTCCGGACCCTCGGCTTCGTCGACTCGGTACGTGCGGAGCTGGCCGAGTGCGGGCTGCCGCCGCACCTGCTGATGCTGGAGATCACCGAGAGCCTGCTGCTGCGCGACGACGACAAGGTCTGGGCCGACCTGCAGGATTTGCGGTCGATGGGGGTACGGGTGGCGATCGACGACTTCGGCACCGGATACTCGTCGCTCAGCTACCTGCGCCAGGTACCCATCGAGCTATTGAAGATCGACAAGTCGTTCGTGGACACCGCGTCCTCGTCGCCGAGGCAGCAGGCGTTGGTCGAGGGCATCGTCCGGCTCGCCGACGCGCTGGGCCTGGTCGTGGTGGCGGAGGGCATCGAGCGCGACGCCGAGCGGGACCTCCTCGTTGGCGCTGGGTGCAAATACGGTCAAGGCTACCTATTCGCTCGGCCCATGTTGTACGAAGACACGGTAAAGTGGCTCTTCTCCGACCGGGTGGCGGCCTAGCACCCCTTCGCGAGGAGGAGGCGCAGGTGCCAACCCCGGAAACTGCGGGCTGGCTGCCTGCTGTCGATCCCCGTAGCGCTGAGCTGGTGCGGCTGGGCAACGAGACCCGGATGTACGACGCGGTCATCGACGAGATCCGGGGCCGTTCGATCCGCATCGGCGAGCACTGGCTGGCCGACTTCGCCTCGTGCAACTATCTCGGCTTCGACCTCGACCCGGAGATCATGCTCGCGATCGAGGAGCAGATCCGCCGGTGGGGTACCCACCCGAGCTGGTCGCGGCTGCTCGGCAACCCGCGGCTCTACCCGGAGATCGAGGAGCGGCTGACCGCGCTGCTCGGCGCGCCGGACACCCTGCTCCTGCCCACCGTGACGCACATCCACCTCTCGGTCGTCCCGGTGCTCGCCGGGCAGGGCACTGTCCTGCTGGAGGCTCAGGCGCACCGGACCATGTACGACGGCGCGGTGCACGCCCGCGCGCTGGGCGCGACGGTACGCCGGTTCCGGGCCGAAGAGCCGGACGAGTTGGCGCGCCTGCTGCGGGCGGCTCCGTCCGGGTACCCCCGCCTGGTCCTGCTCGACGGGTTGAACAGCATGACCGGCAACGTACCGGACCTGCCGGCGTTGGCCGGGATCTGCCGCGAGCACGGTGCCTTGCTCTACGTCGACGACGCGCACGGCTTCGGGGTGCTCGGCGAGCGCCGCCCCGACGAGACCTCGCCCTACGGCGCGCGGGGCAACGCGGTCATCAGGTACTTCGGGGAGAGCTACGACAACGTGGTGCTGGTCGGCGGTTTCTCCAAGGCCTACTCGTCACTGCTGGCCTTCCTCGCGATACCCACCGAGCTGAAGCGGCACCTCAAGGTGGCCGCTCCGCCCTACCTCTACTCCGGCCCGTCCCCGATCGCCTCGCTGGCCAGCGTGCTGGCCGGGTTCGACGTCAACGAGGCGCGCGGGGACGCGCTGCGCGCCGAGCTGCACCGGCTCAGCGCGCGGGTGCTCGACCAGGTACGCGCGCTCGGTGCGACCACGCCCAACGTCGGCCATGCCCCGATCATCGAGCTGCCCGTCGCGCCCCACGTCGACCTGGCCGACGTCGCGGACACGTTGTGGCACGCCGGGGTGTACGTAACCCTGGCGGCGTACCCGTTGGTGCCGCGCGACCAGGTCGGGTTCCGGGTCCAGCTCACCGCCGCGCACACCGACACCGAGGTGGACCGGCTCAACGCGGCGCTGCGCGGCCTGGCCGAGCAGGGCGCGCTACGGCTGCGGTCGTAGCGCGGAGACCGTGAACACCACCGGCAGCGGTCCGTATGCCAGCAGGGCGGCCAGCCGGACCGCGCCGGCCTGGTCCATGCCATTGACTGCGATATGTGCGTCCGGGGTTGCCGTACCATCCGTGCGCGGGGCCGCGACCACCTGCCGATCCACCACGACGGCGACCTGCCGGGCGGCCGCGGTGAGGGCGGCCCACCGGGCCTGTCCGGCCGGCGTGAACCTGACCCGGACCGACCAGCCGACGGCCGCGTCCAGGACGGCGCTCACCCCGGCCAGATCCGGGTGCTCCACACCGGCCGGGCCGAGCAGATAGCTGTCCATTCCGGATACCGGGGTGACCGGGCCGTTCAGGACCGCGTGGAAGCTCAGCCGGCCGGGTGCGGCGAGGCCGCGCAGCCCGTCGGCGTCGCCGCTGGTGACCCGGACGGTCACGGTAGCGGCTCCGGTCACGGTGGCCGACGGCTCGCCGTAGCCGGCCGCCGCGAGCCGCTCCAGGAGCAGGTCAACGGCGCGCCGCAGCGCGCCATCCGGGGGTACGCCGACGGTGTGCAGCACCATCACCAGCCCGCCCGGCCGGAGGGTGAGTCGGGCCGGCTGCCACCCGCCGGTGCCGACGGCGGTGGCGAGGACGACCAGCAGCGCGGCGGACAGCCCGAGCCACCACCGTGCGCTGCTCCGCGCCGCGACGGTTCGCGGTGTCGCTGGTCGCAGTGCTGGACCGGCTTCGTCCCGCCTCATGTCGGGAAAGCCTAGTACCCACCGGAATGGGGCCTATCCGTTGCGCTACCAGCCGGGTAGGGTACCGCGCCGGAACAGTTAAGTATTGAGATTCATCGTTCCCACGGATGGGGGATCCCGGTGAAACCACGAAGTCGGATCGCATTGACCGCGGGTATCGCGGTCCTGGCCCTGACCGGACTCGGTGGTGCCGTCGCATTGGCCGGACAGGCCGGCTCGGTCGCGGCCGCCGAGCAGCTGCTGTCCCGCGACAGGCCGGTGACCGCGTCGTCCAACGGCGGCTGCTGCCTCGCTAAGAACGCGGTGGACGGCAGCCTGTCGACCCGGTGGGCCAGCGCGGCCAACAAGGACCCGTCCTGGATCTACGTCGACCTCGGGCAGACCGCCAACGTCACACACGTGCGGCTCACCTGGGACCTGTCCTGCGCGGTGGCGTACCGGGTGGAGACCTCGCTCGACCACGCCACCTGGACGCCCATCTTCACCACGTCGACCGGCGACGGCGGGGTGGACGACCTGACCGGAGTCTCCGGCAGCGGCCGGTACGTGCGGGTGTACGGCACCAGGCGCTGCCGGGCCGACGCCACCCACGGGTACTCGCTGAAGGAGTTCGAGGTGTTCGGCAACGGCGACAGCGTCCCGCCGACCGCCCCGGGTACCCCCGTGCCGGACGCCGTCACCCCGACCACGGTGACCGTGCACTGGAGCCCGTCCACCGACAACATCGGGGTGGCCTTCTACGACATCTACAAGGACGGCCAGCTCTGCGGCACGGTCACGGCACCGGCCACCAGCGGTACCTGCAGCGGGCTGAGCCCGGACTTCGACTTCGGTATCTACGTCAATGCCCGGGACGCGGCCGGTAACGTGTCCGACCCGAGCCCGAAGATCATCGTGCACACGCCGAAGGGCGAGGTCCTCCCGCCATCGGCACCCACCAATGTGCACACCACCTCGGTCACGAGTGTCAGCGTCGGGCTGGCCTGGACGGCGTCGACCGACAACGTCGGGGTGGCCGTCTACACGGTCTACGACGTGACGTCGGGCAGCCGGGTCAGGGTGGGTAGCTCCGGTGACGCCACGCCGAGCGCCAGGGTCGAGGGCCTTACCCCGGATACCGACTACCGCTTCGTGGTCACCGCCTCGGACGTCAACAAGAACGAGAGCGACCCGAGCGCGCCGCCACTGCTGGTGCACACCCCGCCCGGCGGCTGCACCGGACAGCCGATCTGTACCGTCACCACGGTCGGTACCGACAACGACGTGGTGTGGGGTCTGGTGACTCTGCCGGACGGTTCGCTGCTGTACAACCGGCGCGACGCACACAACATCGGCCGGCTGGTCCCGTCGACCGGGGCGAAGAGCATCGTCGGCACGGTACCCAACGTGCAGAGCACCAACGGCGAGGGCGGGTTGACCGGTCTGGAGATTTCGCCGACCTTCAGCACCGACCACTGGCTCTACCTCATGCACACCTCACCGACCGACAACCGGATCGTGCGGATCAGGTACAACCCGGCCACGGCCACCATCGACACCAGCACCGAGCAGGTGCTGCTGACCGGGATCAAGCGCAACACCTTCCACAACGGCGGCCGGCTGCGCTTCGGCCCGGACGGCAAGCTCTACGCGTCCACCGGCGACGCCCAGTCCGGGGCCAACGCGCAGAACGTCAACAGCCTCAACGGGAAGGTCCTGCGGCTCAACCCGGACGGCACGGTGCCGTCGGACAATCCGTTCCACAACTACGCGTGGAGCTACGGGCACCGCAACCCGCAGGGCATCGCGTTCGATTCCCAGGGCCGGCTGTGGGAGCAGGAGTTCGGCAACAGCATCATGGACGAGACCAACCTGATCGTGAAGGGTGGCAACTACGGCTGGCCGTCATGTGAGGGTACCTCCGGGACGTGTGGCACCGCGGGCTTCATCAAGCCGGTACACACCTATCCGGTGGGCTCCGGCTCGTGCAGCGGGCTGACCGTGATCCGGGACGTCATCTACATCGCCTGCGAACGCGGGCAGCGACTGTACCGCGAGGTGATCAGCGGCACCGGAGTCACCAACGTGCAGCAGTTCTTCGTGGGTACGTACGGTCGGCTGCGTACCGTCGAGCCGGCCCCGGACGGCGGGATGTGGCTGGCCACCAGCAACGGCGGCGACAAGGACAGCACCCCGAACAACAGCAGCAACAAGATATTCCACGTCGCCCTCGGGTGAGTCTGCGGTGCGGTGCCCCGCTCCCGTTCGCCCGGGAGCGGGGCACCCGCCTCAGCCCTGCGATGATGAGCCGTGCTGGTCATCATGGCCGGGCTGCCGGCCACCGGGAAGACCACCGTCGCGCGGGCACTGGCCCGCCGGCTCGGTGGGGTACACCTGCGGATCGACACCATCGAGCAGGCGGTGGTGCGCTCCGGCATCGCGGCCCATCCGCTCGGCCCGGTCGGGTACGCCATCGGGTACGCCCTCGCCGGGGACTACCTGCGCCAGGGGCTGACCGTGGTCGCCGACTCGGTGAACCCGTTGGCCATCACCCGGGACGCGTGGCGCGACGTCGCCCGGGACGCCGGGGTGGACCACGTCGACGTGGAGGTCGTCTGCTCGGATCCCACCGAGCACCGGGACCGGGCGGAGAACCGGGTGGGCGACATCCCGGACCTTCGGCTACCGACCTGGGCAGCTATCGAGGCTCGCGAATACGAGCCGTGGGACCGGGAGCGCCTGGTCGTCGACACCGCCGGGCGTGACCTCTCCGCATGCGTCGACGGGATCGTGGCCGCCCTCAAGAAGCCGTGAGGCTCACCGGTTGAGCATCGGGAACATCCCGTCGCCGGCCGCTCGCATCCGGGCGGCCGCGCCGACCATGATCTCGTCGGCCCCGGAGGCCAACCCGGCCAGCGCCTCGGCGAGGAACTCCTCGAGCGGCATGCCACCGTGCGACCGGCCGGGATCGTCGCGGCGGTCCGCCCCCAGCTCGGTGTCGGTCGCCTGCGGGGCCAGCTCGACCACCCGGATGCCCATGCCCTTCAACTGGTACCGCATGGTGAGGGTCAGCGAATGGATGGCCGCCTTCGTGGCGCTGTAGAGCCCGACCTCGGCGAGCGGTACGAACGCCAGCCCGGACGAGATGTTGACAATCGTCGCGCCCGGCTTGCCGGCGAGGTGCCCGGCGAGCAGGGAGCTGAGGTGCACGGGTGCGACGAGGTTGAGCTCGATCTCCTGGTGTACCCGGGCAAGGTCGACCGGCCGGGTGGCGTCGAACCGTAGCTGTACCCCCGCGTTGTTGACCAGGACATTGACCGCCGGGTGCCGCTCGACCAGCCAGTCCACCAACTCCAGGCGCTGCTCGGCACCGGCCAGGTCGCAGGCCCGGGTGACGATCCGGGGCAGCCGCTGGCGTACCTCGGCCAGCCGGTCCTCGCGCCGGCCGCAGACGATGACGGTGTTGCCCCACCCGGCGAGCCCTTCGGCGAGCGCCAGCCCGATGCCGCTGGTGCCCCCGGTGATCAGGATCGTGCTGTCCTTCATGGTCATGGCACAAAGGATCTCAGACGGCCGGCCGCGCGCTGCGGGCACACGAACCGGAGCCGGACGTGCCACGGCGGCCCGAACCGGGGCCGGGCCACTGTGGCACGTCGCGTTGACTCAGATGGTGCGGATGTTGACCGCCTGCGGGCCCTTCGCGCCCTGGGTGATCTCGAACTCCACCCGCTGGTTCTCGTCCAGGCTGCGGAAGCCGTCGGACGCGATGGCCGAGTAGTGCGCGAACACGTCAGCGCCGCCACCGTCCGGGGTGATGAAGCCGAACCCCTTGTCCCCGTTGAACCACTTCACGGTACCGACCGTCATGTCTTTCTCCTTTGCAAGGCTGCTGGAGGCCACACCTTGTGGACTCCGCGTCGCCGCGTTGATCACCTTGTCCCGGAAAAGACCGGCAACACAAAGAGCGCCCGGGGGTCGGATACCCACCAGGCGCTGGCAACGTATTCGGAAACCAAAACTGCAACCCGCCCACCCTAGCACGCTTCGTCGGGTGGCGGGACGGATCAGAGCGTAGGTTGGAACGAGCCGGCCGCTGTGGCGCGTCGCCAGGTCTCCGGCCCGCCCTCGAACAGACCGTGGACAGGTGGTTGAGATGCCGGACGATGACCCCACAGGTCTGCTCTACGTCCTCACCGTCGGCCGGGAGAAGGAGTTGGTGCTGCGGCTGCACGGCTCCCCGCCGACCAGCGAGGACCTCGGCGCGTGGATGCGCGACGGGAGCGTCCGGGCACTGATCGTCTCGCGGTACAGCGACGAGGAGACATCGACGCTGTTGTTGAACTTCGCACATGTGGTCGGGGCCCGGATCGCGCCCTACAGCGAGAGTCGTAGCACCTCCTTCTGAGCCGGCGGCCTACCGGCCCAGCTCCACGTGCAGGACCTTGTTGTTTCTCGGGCTGGGCACCCCGTCGTTGTTGCTGGTGGTCACCCAGAGCCCGCCGTCCGGTGCGGGCTCGACGGTACGCAGCCGGCCGAACGTGCCGATGAGGAACGCCTGCGGCGGCGCGGTGCCCGAGCCCTGAATCACCATCCGGTACAACCGCTGGCCGCGCAGGGCCGTCATGTAGAGCACGTCGTGCACGATGGCGAGCCCGCCGGGGGAGGCGGCCGCGACGCCGAACGTGCGTACCGGCGCGATGAACTCCGCGTGGCCGCAGTCGCCGGCGGTACCCTCGCATGCCGGCCAGCCGTAGTTGCCGCCCTTCACGATGAGGTCCAGCTCGTCGGCCGTGCTCGCGCCCATCTCGGCCGCCCAGAGCCGGCCCTGCGAGTCGAAGGCCAACCCCTGGACGTTGCGGTGGCCCAGACTCCACACGTAGTTGTGGAACGGGTTGTCCGAGGGGAGGGTACCGTCCGGGTTCAGCCGCAGGACCTTTCCGTTGAGGCTGTTGAGGTTCTGCGCGTTGGCGCCGTTCTGGGCGTCGCCGGTCGCGGCGTAGAGCTTGCGGTCCGGGCCGAAACGCAGCCGGCCACCGTCGTTGAACTTGTTGCGCGCGATACCGGCCAGGAGCACCTGCTCGGTACCGGTGTCCAGCGCGCCGTCGGGGTATCTGATCCGCACGATCCGCGCGTCGGTGGGTGACGTGTGGAAGAAGTAGAGCCAGTGGTCGGTGGTGAAGGTCGGCGAGATCTCCAGTCCGGTCAGGCCGCCCTGGCCGTTGGTGGACTGCACGTCGGGTACGTGCCCGACCACCTTGCTGACTCCGGTCGCGCTGAGGTGGACCAGGTTCGCGGTGTCCCGTTCGGTGAACAGCACCGTGCCGTCCGGCAGGGTGACCAGTCCCCACGGTAGGTCGTTGCTCGTACCGGCGACGGTCACCTCGCAGACCGCTACGCAGCCGGGGCGCGTCCGGACCACGAACTGCGCGCTCCTCGCCGACTCGTTGCCCGCCGCGTCGACCGCGCTGACCTGGAAGGTGTACGTGAAGTCGGGGGTAAGGCCGCACACCACGAAGTAGGTGTTCGGCGTCTCCCCGATCAGCTGGCCGCCGCGGTAGACGCGGTACCTGACCACGCCGACGTCATCGTGCGCCGGATTCCACGCGAGTGTCACGCAGGTGCTGCCGATGTCGATGGCGTGTACGTTCCCCGGCGCGCTCGGCGGCGTGTGATCGTCGCACGGCGGAGTGGTGACGGCGATCGGGTCGGTCGGGTTGGACATGTCGCCGGCCGCGTCCCGGGAGACGAGGTGGATCCGGTAGCTGAGGTTGGCCGCCAGCGGAATCGTGATGCTGGTCCGGTCACCGGCGACCGTTCCGGCGAGCTGGCTGTCGCGGAAAGCGTCGACCGCCGCCGGAGGGACGCTGAACGGATCCCAGCCGATGGTGACGGAGGTGCAGGTGACCTTGATGAGCCGGGGATGCGCCGGTGGCGGGAGCGGGCCCGGTGGCCCGTACACCTGGAACTCGCGCAACGAGTAGCCCTTGCCGGGCGCGTTGGGGCAGCGCTTCAGCATGAGCACCCGGACCCAGCGGCCGGTGCCCTTCACCGCGATGTTGTCCACTCCACCGTTGCCCTTGGTGGTACTGAAGATGGTGGTCCAGACCGCGTTGCCGGGTGAGGTCTGGATCTGGTAGGAGCTGGCGCAGGCGGTGTCCCAGTGCAGGCGTACCCGGACCAGCTGGCTCATCGTGCCGAGATCGACGGCGATCCACTGGGTACCACCGGAATTGCTGGCCCAGCGGGTGGCGGCCCTGCCGTCGACCGCGTTCCTGGCGGGGAACCCGGACCTGGTGGTGAACGCGGTGGCCGGGTGGTTCTTCGAGAGGAGAACGTCAGTGGGTGCCGCACTCGCGACGGTGGTGACTGCCAGCCCGGTGCCCAGCAGCGCGACCGCCGCGACCAGGGACAGCGTGCGAAGTCGTCCGGCCATGGTCCTTCCGGTGCCTTTCCTCTGCGTGGGTCGGCTGGGCGAGGCCGAAGTCGTATCAACAGAAGTACGCAATTGATTGATGGTCGTCAACCAATGATTCGGCCCGGCGGTATTGTGTCGGGATGGAGGCGCCCTTCCGGGACGTCGAGCTGGCCGACGCGCTGCGCCCGTTCGGGCAGTCGCGCATGCTGCCGGCCGCCGCATACACCTCGCCGGCCGTCCTGGCCTGGGAACGCCGGCATCTGTTCGCGGGCGCGTGGACCTGCGTCGGCCGCCGGCCCGGGCCGGCGGTCACCCAGTGGGCGGTCACCGCGGGCGACGTCGGCGTACTGGTCACGATCGATGGGCCGCGGATGCGGGCCTTCGCGAACATCTGCCGGCACCGCGGGCACGAGCTGCTTCCCGACGGGGGTACGACGACCCGGCACAGTGTCGTCTGCCCGTACCACGGCTGGGCCTACCGGCTCGACGGTGCGCTGGCCACCGCGGCCGCGATGCGTGCGGTGCCCGGGTTCGACGCCGGCGAGCACGGTCTGGTCGAGGTACCGGTGGCCGGGTGGCAGGGCTGGGTGTTCGTCAACGCCACCGGCGGCGCCCCACCGCTGCCCGACTACCTCGGCGGCCTGGCCGAGCTGATCGAGCCGTACCGGCCCGGCGCGCTCCAGCTCGGCGCCCGGCACGACTACGAGGTCGCGGCCAACTGGAAAGTGATCGTCGAGAACTACCACGAGTGCTACCACTGCCCGTCGATCCACCCCGAGCTGTGCCAGGTGTCCCCGCCGACCTCGGGCGACAACTGGGATCTGCCGGGTGTGTGGGTCGGCGGCTCGATGGATCTGCGGCAACACGCGGAGACGATGTCGCTGTCCGGGAGGAGCTACGGCGCCTTCATCCAGGGCGCTCCCCGGGAAACCGTCCGGTACGTCGGGCTCTTCCCGAACCTGCTGATCTCCGCGCACCCCGACTACGTGATGACCCATCGGCTCGCCCCGCTCGCTCCGGACCGCACCCGCGTCGAGTGCGAGTGGTACGTCCCGGACGGAGTGGCCGATCCCTCGTACGCCGTGGAGTTCTGGGACATCACCAACCGGGAGGACTGGGCGGCCTGCGAGTCGGTGCAGCGCGGCGTCTCGTCACCGCACTACCGGCCCGGGCCGCTCGCGCCCGGCGAGGACGCGGTGTACCAGTGGACCACCCTGGTCGCCCGGCTCTACCTCGACCCGGTCGGCGGGCTTCGCGCGGCGACCGCCGTTCACTGACGGGTCGGGTCGCGGTCCCGCGCCGATCCGGCGCCGCCCGGTACCGGTTCGATATCGCCGGACCGCGGCACCGGCCGTCCCGTGGAGGATCCTCAGGCATGGCCCACGATAGCGTGCGTACCCTGCCCCGCTTCGCCTGGCGACCGGTCGCGGCGGTCGCACTCGCCGCCCTGGTCCTGCTGACCGCGACCATCAACCGGTACGGGTACCACCGCGACGAGCTGTACTTCCGGCTGCTGTCCGACCATCCCGCCTGGGGATACGTGGACGAGCCGCCACTGACCCCGATGCTCGCCAGGCTCGGCATCGCGCTCTTCGGCGACCACCTGTGGAGCATCCGGAGGTGGCGGCACCGCCGCCCAGACCCTGGCCGCGATCGGGTCCTGCGGCAGCCTGGTCCTGGTCGCCGGGCACCTGCTGTCCACGGCCTCGTTCGACCTCGTGGTGTGGTTGCTGGTGATCCTGTTCGCCGCCCGGGCGCTGCTGCGCGGGCAGCCCCGGTGGTGGCTGGCCGCCGGGTTGGCGGTCGGGCTCGGGCTCTACAACAAGCAACTGGTGGTGCTGCTGCTGATCGGGCTCGGTGCCGGGCTGCTGATCGCCGGGCCGCGCCGGGAGCTGCTCAGCCCGTGGCTGTGGGCCGGGCTGGGGATCGCGCTGGTGGTCGGCGCGCCCAACCTGGTGTACCAGCTCACACACGACTGGCCGCAGGCGAAGATGGCCGAGGCGGTGGCCCGCAACAAGGGGCACGACGACCGGATCATGTTCGTCCCGTTCCAGTTCCTGCTGCTCGGGCCGCTGCTGGCGCCGATCTGGATCGCCGGCTGGGTACAGCTGTTCCGGGCGCCGCAGTGGCGTCCGGTGCGGGCGCTGGCCTGGGCGTACCCCGTCGTGGGTGTGCTCGTGCTGGTCACCGGCGGCCAGGTCTACTACGCCTTCGGCCTGTTGCTGGCGCTCTACACGGCTGGCTGTGTGGTCACCGCCCGGTGGGCGGCGGCCCGGCGGGCCCGCTGGGTCGCGGTCGGCGCCGCGCTCGTGCTCACCGCGGCCACCTCGATTCTCATCGGGCTGCCGGTGCTTCCGGAGCGTTCGCTGCCACCCTCGATCGTCGCGGCAAACCAGACCATCGGCGATTCGATCGGCTGGCCGGCGTACGTGCGCCAGGTGGCTGCGGCATACCAGGCGCTACCCGCCTCGGACCAGGCGGTCGCCGTACTGGTCACCAGCAACTACGGCGAAGCCGGTGCGCTGGACCGGTACGGCCCCCGGTACCGGCTCCCGACTGTCTACAGTGGACACAACGAGCTGCACCGGTACGGTCCGCCGCCGGAGTCCGCGACCGTGGCGGTGTTCGTCGGCTTCGAACGGGTGGGCCGCCTCGGCTACTTCGACTCGTGTACCGAGGTCGACACGCTGGACAACGGGGTCGGCGTGGACAACGAGGAGCAGGGCGAGCCGATCACGGTGTGTCGGGGCCGGAACCGGCCCTGGCGGGAGATCTGGCCGAGCCTCCAGCACTACGACTGAGGGAACTGCCGTCTCGCGCGACGCGTCCAACGGTCATGCGCCTGGTCCGGTACGCCCTGGTTGTCGGTGGGCTCACCGCCGTGCTGCTCACCGCCCTGCAGCTGACCCGCTCGCGGGCCGAGCTGGCTCCGCTGCTGGTACCCGGCCCGCCGGCATCGGTCGAGCTGCCCCCGATCACGGTCACCGCGGGCGGCGGCTTCTCCGCGACCGCGTGGATCTGGTCGATCAGCCCGGACGGGTCGTGGACCTACCAGGTGCGCAACCACGGCCTCGCCCCGGACCAACAGCGCAGCGGTCACCTCACCGAGGAGCAGCGCCGCCTGCTCGCCGCCTTCGCGACCGATTCCGCCCTCCAGGCCGAGCTGCGGGTACCGCTGCCGCAGTGCAAAATCTCGGATGGCGACGACGCCCGGACGAAGGTCGGCGCGGTGGAGCGGGTGGCCAGCTGGTGCCGCGAGGACCTGCCCCACATCGCCCGGCTCCGCGCCTGGATCAAGGCGGCCATCACCTGACGCCGGTCAGCCGGTGAAGTCCTCGGTCAGCCAGACCGTACCGTGGCTGTCGCGTACCACGTCGATGCCGATGTGGGTGAAGCCGCTGCTGAGCAGGTTGCGGCGGTGCCCGTCGTCCGGCGGCTTCTCGTTGAACATCGCCTGGTTGAGGCCCTTGGCGGCGTCGGTGATCGCGGCCGTGGTGTTGGCATGCGGGCCGGACTCGCCGATGTTCTCGCCGGCGGTGTGCCACTGCACGCCCTGCGCCCTGATCCGGTCGCCCAGCGACGGTTCGTTCGGGCAGCGGTGGGACAGGCCGCAGCCGGCGATCATCACCAGGTTGTGCTTGTGCGCGCTGGCGATCAGGCCGGGGAGCATGGTGTACGGGCGCAGTCCGGCCGCGGTACGCCAGGCGTTGGTCTGAGCCAGCACCGCGTTGGCGGCGGCCGAGCTGCCCGGTACCGGTGGCGGCGCCGGCGCGCGGGTGGTCGGTGCCGCTGACGGCGACCGTGACGCGGACGGGCTCGGCGCTGCCGACGGGGTGGCGGACCCGGAGGCGACCGGGGACCCGGTCGGGGAGTCCAGGGTGGCGGACGGGCTCGCCGAGCCATCGGCCCAGACGACCGCGGTCGGTCGGGCGCAGCCGGACAGTGTGCCGGTAAGCAGGAGCAGGACGATCAGCGGTACGGCGAACCGGGAGGTGACCATCGGCCTTCCTGACGTTGACGGCAGGACCTGGCCATCTTACGGATCCAACGTTGTCAACGCATCCCCAACGGTCAGCTGGGGTCGGGTGGTATCCGGGACACCCAGAGCGTGACCCCGATCAGCGTGTCCGAGGGATCACGCAGCGGCAGCGCGGAGGTGTGGATCCGGCGCGGCTCCCCGTACGGCGAGGCGATCAGGACGTCCCGGTAGATCGGGTCGTAGTTCTTGCCCACCGGCGCGAACCCGGGCTCCAGGCGGTACGGCAGCCCGTCCGAGCCGTTCGGGGTGAGCACCTCGAACAGGTCCATCAGCGGGGTACCCGGCTCGATCGGCAGGCCGGTGACCTCGACCGCCCGGGGTGAGGCCCGCCGCACCGTCAGGTCCGGTCCGAGCAGGATCAGCCCGATCGGCAGCCGGTCGAACGCCGCGTCCAGGACCTGGTTCGCCGCCACCAGCCGCGCGTGGGTGTACGCGTTGTCGAACGCGATCGCCGCCTGCGCGCAGAGCACGTCGAGCAGGTCCAGGTGCTCAGCCCCGAACCAGCCGGACAGGTGCCGGTGCTCCAGGTAGAGCACCGCGATCAGCCGGTCGTCGCGCATGATCGGGGTACACAGCAGGGCGCTGGGCGCGTGCCGGCGCAGGTACGCGTCCCCGGCCAGCTCCTCCGGCAGCTCCTCCGGCCGGCCGCCGAGCGGCCGGCCGTTGCGGTGCACGTACTCGACGACGGACATCGGTACGTGCGCGGCGCTGGGCCGGTCCAGGTCGGCGAGCACGGTGATCCGGCCCCGTTCCGACCGCGCGGTCGCGGCCAGGTGCAGCCCGGGCTCGGCGGGCAGCAGCAGCGCGCCGCGCTCCGCGTGGGTGTGCTCGATCAGCAGCTTGAGCAGCGTGACAACCAACCGGTCCGGGCTCAGCTCACCCGCGATGGCCTGGAACGCCCGCACCATCGCGAGCAGGTCGAGCTGGTCGAAGGTACGGTCCGGCCGGGTGGGTACCGCGGCGAGGGTCCGGTCCACGTGCGCGACCAGGGCCGGGGCCCGCCAGCGCTGGTAGCAGTCGCGGGCCCGGCGCAGGTAGGCCACCGCGGCACCGATCTGCGCCCGGCTCAGTGCGTGCCGTCCGCCCAGTTCGGCGGCGAGCGCCTCGACCGGCACCAGGCCGTGCTCCCGGGCAGTGTCCACGGCCCGCGCGTACCGGTCGGCGGCCCGTTCCGCGTCGCCGGCCAACCGGGTCCGCTCGGCGGCCAGCAGCGCCGCGTACGCCGCGAACGCGGCCGGGCCGTGCCCGGCCCACTCGTCCAGCCGGGCCTGGTGCTCGACCAGCTCGGCACTGATCGCGCGCTGGGTGTCCGGGTCCGCGTTGGGGTAGCTGTCCGCCAGTGCGAGCGCGTGGAAGCAGGCGGCCACGGCACCGAGGAAGCTGCCCGGCCGGTCCTGCGGTACCCCGTTGGCACCGGCCTCGCCGAGCAGGTAGGCGCCGACCGCGCCGACGATCGAGGGGGACTGGCCGCGCCCGGGCAGCCCGCGCAGCCGGGCGATGGCCCCGGCGGCGGTACCGCTCAGGTCCGGTACCCCGTAGCGGTCGGCCAGCATGCGCACCTGGTCGACCTGCTCGGCAAGCGTGCTCAGCGGAGCACCGAGCACGAACCGGTGCGCCACGGCCAGCATGAGGTTGTCCAGCGCCAGCGCGGGCTCACCGTCCTCGATGCCCTGGCGGAAACCCTCGTCCAGGCACGCCAACGGATCGACGTCCGGCTCGTACCACAGCGACCGGACCAGGGCTCCGACCGGCGCTAGCCGGGCCGCGAGGCCGGATGCCGGGCAGCTGTCCCGCAGGGCCAGGGCGACCCGGGCGGCCTGCGCGGCGCTCGCCGCGGCCGGGCCGTCGCAGAGGCCGGCACGGTCGGCCAGGGCCACCGCGTAGCCGGCGAAGGCCAGCGCGGCCGACGGCGTCGGGCCGAACTCGAACGCCAGCCGCACCCCGGTCGCGGCGAGCAGCGCGGCCCAGTCGTCCAGCGGCGCGGTGAGCACGATCGCGTCCGCGATCACGTCGAGGGCCAGCACCACCCGGGGGTCGCTGGCGGCCAGGCCGCCGGTGAACTCGTCGACCCGCAGCTCAGCCAGGCGGCGGGCGAGCTTTCCCGCGGTGGTACGGGCAGCCGCCGCCCACCGTTGCGGCTCGGCCGGCAGGTCGACCCGCAGCAGCTGCAGCGCCTCGGCCGTGGCACCCCGCTGGGCGAGCACCCTGGCCTGGGCGAGTTCGTCGAGGGCGTACCGGCTGGCGGCGTCCAGCAGGTCACCGGCGCGTACCGGATCGTCGGTGGTACGGGCCGCGTGCAGGTGCACCGCGTACGCCAGCGGCACCCGGCGGTTCCACGCCTGCTCGGGCAGCAGCCCGATCGCCGTGCGGATCCGGTCGTCCGCGACCCGCAGAGCCCCGAGCCGGTACGCGTGCCGGCTGGCCGCCAGCGCCTGCTCGGCGACCCCGGTGCGCTGGTCGTCGTCGCCGGGTAGGTCGGCGCACAGCCGTACCACGACCTCCGGGTCGGCCGGTCCCGGCTGGCTCAGCAGCATCCGGCCGACCGCCGCGTCCAGTTCGGCGCGCTCGGGGTCGGCGAGTGTCTCGCGCACCGCCTCGCGTACCACCTCGTGGGTGAAGCGGTACTGCCCGTGACCCGGCGCCTGGACGAGCAGGCCCTCGCGCACGGCCGCACCGACCAGGTCCCGCAGCTCGTCCCCGGTCAAACCGGTGACCCGGGTCAGTGCCGGCAGGTCGACCGGGCCGCCGAACGTGGCGGCGACCTGCAACATGCGCAGCAGCCGGGTCGGCAGGCCGGCCAGCCGGCTCTGCACCGCGGGCGCCAGCGCGCGTACCGCCGGCGCGTCGGCGACCGCGCCGGCGTCCCAGCGCCACCCGTGCTGCTCGTCGAACCGCAGCAGCTTGCGTTGCCGCAGCTCGCGCAGGAACTCGGCGACGGCCAGCGGCCGGGAGCCGGTCCGGTCGGCGACCACGCGGGCCAGCTCGGCCGACTCGCGCTGGCCCGCGCGCAGGGTATCGGCGAGCAGCTCGGCCAGGACGGTGTCGGGTAGCGGGCGCAGGGTCAGCGTGCCGCCCACCCGCCACGGGCCGCGCTCGCGCAGCAGCCCGCCGAGCGGCCCGGTCAGCTCCTTCGGCCGGTACCCGCCGACGACCAGGACACCGGTGGTATCCGGATCGGCGAGTACGTGCCGCAGCAGATCGACCGTTGCCGCGTCGATCCGGTGCAGGTCGTCGAGGATCAGGGTGAGCGGGCCGCCGGTGCCGGCGACGCTGGACAGCAGCCGGCGTACCCCGAGGCGCAGCAGCATCCCGGCTGGCTCACCGGACGGCGCCGGGTATGCCCGGCCGGCACCGACCAGCGGGGCCAGCTCGGGAGCCAGCGCGACCAGCACCTCAGTGGCGCCGCCCAGCTCCTCGGCCAGCCGGGTGCGCCACCCGTCCAGCTCTCCGCCGCAGCGCATCATCAGGTGCCCGGCAAGGTCGCCGAGCAGCCGGCCGAGCCCGGCGTACGGTGCCGTGTCGGTGGCCCGGAAGGTGGTGCGGGCCACCCAACCACCGCCGATCACGATGCTGTCGCCGAACGCGCCGAGCAGTGCGGACTTGCCCAGCCCGGGATCGGCACTGACCCAGATCAGCTCGGTGCCACCGGCCTGGAGCACCCGTTCCCGGGCCGCGCTGAGCTGGCCGAGCTGGCGGACCCGGCCGTAGAGCCGCCCGGTGAAGGCCGCCCCGCGCGGGACGTCCACGAGGCCCGGCTGGAAGGCGTCCACCTCACCGTATGCGGCCAGGTCGTCCTGGCAGCGGCGGAGGTCGGCGAGCACGCCACGGGCAGTCTGGTAGCGCTCCTCGGGCAGCACGGCGAGGAGCCGGTGGACCACGCCGGCCACTCCGGGCGGCAGTTCCACCACCGGTGGGGGTACCCGGGTGAGCTGAGCATGGGTGAGCTCGGCGGCCCGGGTACCGGCGAACGGGCGGGTACCGGTGGCCAGCTCGTAGAGGACCACCCCGAGGGCGTACAGGTCGGCCCGCTCGTCAACGTCACGGGAGAGCCGGCCGCTCTGCTCCGGCGCCGCGTAGTCCGGGTCCGGGCCGGCGTCCAGCAGGGTCAGCTGACCAGCCGGATCGACCAGCACACTGTCCGGGGACAACCCGAGGTGCGGCGGGCCCACGCGCCCGTGCCGCAGCTCCAGCGCGGCCGCCATCCCGGCGGCCAGGTCGAGCAGCATCGTCACGGGCAGCGGAGTGCGCCGGGAACGCAGGGTGGCCGCCCCCACTGAGGTCGGAGTCCCAGCCCTGGGCTGGCTGTGCATCGGCACCTGGCCCCTTCCGCACGTACCGGCGGCACGGGCTGTTACCGTCCGTCAGCCCCGGACTGCGGACAAGTATTACAACGGGGTATCTCCGGCGCAATCCTCTCAGTTGTTCTGGCCGGCCAGTTGTCCTGGCCGGCCAGTCGTCATGGCCGGTCAGTCGTCATCGTCGGGCAGCTGGCTGAGCGTGATCCGGTCGAGGTCCGGGGCGGACCCGGTGACGTTGAAGAACCTCACCGTGTTGGTCCGGCCCGTCAGCTTCACCACGATCGAGCGGGCCACCACCGGCGATTCGAAACCGCTGCCGCACAACACCACCGGTACCGGCGGGCCACCGTTGACACTCAGGTAACCGGTACGGGCTCCAGCCACCAACCCGACGACCGTCAGCACGTACTTCCCGCCCTCGTCGACCGGTACCGTCAGGGTCACGTCGTTGCCGGCGCCGTTGCCGATGTTCTCCACCTTCCGGCCACCCGAACACACCGCGCACGGCGCGACCCGGGCGAGCCCTTGCACCACACCGTTCTCCGCCTCGACCATGACGGACTTCCCCGGGGTACCCGACGGATGGCTGTAACCGAGCCACATCTCGTCGATCTGCAGCTTGTGGAAGAACCTCGGGGCGTTGGCCTGTGCCCAGGTGTCGAGCACGTCGAGCTTGACGAACCGGGTCGGCCGGTCCAGGTTCAGGTCGACGAACTGGACGCCGCGGGCGCTGGGCATGACCGCGCTGACCACCGGCGGACTCCACCGGATGCCGTCGTCACTGACCGACACGGTGAAGTTCTTGATGCGCGCGGAATCCTCCGGCCGGCCGAACGTGGTGCGGTTGTACGTCGGCGACCACTCCCGCTGGTTGACCGCGAGGTAGGCGACCTTGCGGCGGGTACCCAGGTCCAGCGTCACCGACACCGGCACGGTGGTGTTGCTGTCCCAGTAGGTCGTGTGGTCGCCGTCGACGAGGTTACCGGCGGGGAACCCGTCGGCACTCGCACTCGCCGTGGCGCTGAGGACACCGTTCGGGTATGCGCCGATCCGACCGGCGGTCTGCACCGTGAACACCGTGTCGAAGGCGTCCCAGGCGGTGATCCCGTTGATGGTCAACGAACCGCCCTGCTGGGTGAAGGACATCGGGGTACCGGTGCGGAAGTTCTGCACACTGACCACCCGGTAGTCGTTGTCCCGCAAGGTGAGTGCGGTCGCGGTCGCCGGCTTGGTCAGCACGTGGACGTAGTGCAGATCCGGATCGGCCTTGCTGACCGTGGTGACCCCGTGCGCCCCGTCGTTCCAGTCCCCGGGCTTGAGGCCGCCGTACAGGTATCCGCCGCCCTCGACCCCGTGGATCGCGCTCCAGATCCCGTCCAGGAACACCTTCGCGTCGTTGTTGAACTTCTCCTGCTTGCTCGGGAAGCGCCCGTTGACCTGAGCCGTCTCGGCCATCAGCGACTTGATCGACGAGCCGGCGTTGGACACGATCCGGCCGTACGTGATCGGGTAGTCGACGTCGCCGTCGTGGCCGTCGTACCACCAGTTGCCGGTGGTCGGCAGCTTCCACTCGCCCTCGGTCAGCCGCGGCATCGGCGTCCAGACCGCCTGCGGGTAGTCGTACGGCGGGGTCATGCCGACCTTCTGCTCATGGCTGACCATGTCGAAGAGCGGGGTGTCCTCGTTGTTGTTGGACAGCGTCATCTCCGGTCGCTGCGCCCGGATCCGTTCGTAGAGCCCGTTCTGCTCCCAGTACTCGTTGTCGTTGTCGATCCAGAACCCGGCCAGGTCCTGGTACCTGTTCATCACCTCAACGAAGTTGTCGTAGCTGAACTCGCCGAAGCCGGGCCGGGTGTGCAGGTTGACCGTCTTGTTCTTGTAGGCCGAGTACGCCGCCGAGTCCAGCCAGCTCGGCTTGGCCAGGTCGGCCGGGTCGGTCGGGTCCGGTGGCCGGGTCGGCTGCCATCCCTCCCAGTACCACTGCGGGTCGTCGGTCATGTAGAGGACCACCTTGAGCCCCTTGGCTTTCGCCGCGACGATCAGCTCGCCGAGGAAGTCCCGCGTGGTACTGCAACTGCCGGGGATGGCAGAGGGCCAGGCGCGGGCGTACCCGAGCCGGCTGTGGAACGAGGCCAGCACGAGGTACTGCACGTGCAGCTTGAGCCCCTCGTCGACCCAGTAGTTGGCGTTCCAGCCGCCGTCTGTGACGGCCTGCTCCCAGGCGGCACAGTCCTTGTAGCCCGGTGCGGTGCGCATGCCCCAGTGCAGGAACAGCCCGTTGGTCGAGTCGCGCAGCCACTGCTGGCGCGGGTGGAACAGCTCGGCGTGTGCCGGGCCGGCCACGACGAAGAAGCTGACCAGCAACGAGGCCAGGGCGACCAGGACGACAGCGGTACGGTGGAGCAGCTTGGAGCTCATCACGCCTCCCCGGGGTATCGATCGTTCTCAACGTACCTCCAGGTCGAAGGCTGTCAACCTGAGTGTCCGGGCGGGTAGTTCGAGTCCTCGGGCGCGAAGCTGGCCAGGTCAGCTATCTTGTTTCTCCGTCTCTTCCGTCTCTTCCAGCTCTTGCAGCCAGCGGGCGCGCAGGTCACCCAGCTCGCGGTAGGCCGCGCCGAGGCCAAGTCCCACCGCTGCCGCCATCACCAGGGCCATCAACCGCCACAGGTCGGCCGGGCCGTGCCAGGACAGCTGGCCGTACCGGTTGACCAGGAAGCCGTTGAGGATCGCGAAGCCGATCGCCAGCACCGGCGCGAGCGCCAGCTGGTCCAGCGTCGCGGCGGCGAACCCGGCGAGCGCGAGTGCGAGGACGCTCAACCGCCACCCGTCGCCCGCGATGGCGGCGCCGACCAGTCCGGCGGCGACCATCAGCGCGGCGCCGATCCCGACGTTGATCCCCACGGGTGGGGGCTCCGGGTCAGCCCACCGCCAGGCCGGACCGACCCGAGCGGACTTCATCAACATGGGGCACCTCCGCTCGCAGTCAAGCTCGGGTCCGGACCGCGCGGCAGGGACCTTGACGCGAACGTGACGGCCGCGCCCGGGATTTTGACGAAAAAACAACGGGGTACCTCGTGGCCGCCGCTCCGGCTGGCACGATGTACTCGATCTCGGAGGGGGACCATGACTCAGACGGTGGACGAGAAGGCGCCGAGCCAACGGCTACGTTCGTGGCTGCTGGCCGACCTGGACGCCGGTCAACCGCCGCCCGGGCCGCACGCGAAGGAGTCGGCCGAGCACCAGAAGCCGTGGTGGCAGGTCATGTGCCTGACCGGGCTCGACTATTTCTCCACGCTCGGTTACCAGCCGGGGATCGCGGCGCTGGCGGCCGGTGTACTGTCCCCGATCGCCACGCTGGTGCTCGTCGCGCTGACCCTGTTCGGCGCGCTGCCGGTCTATCGCTGGGTGGCCCGGGAGAGCCACGAGGGCCAGGGGTCGATCGCCATGCTGGAACGGATCCTGCCCCGCTGGTCGGGCAAGCTGTTCGTGCTCGTCCTGCTCGGCTTCGCGGCCACCGACTTCATCATCACCATCACGCTCTCCGCCGCCGACGCCACCGCGCACATCCGGGAGAACCCGTTCCTGCCGGACTTTCTGCGCGGCCAGCAGATCGGCATCACCCTGGTGCTGGTGGCGCTGCTGGCGGCGGTGTTCCTCAAGGGGTTCAAGGAGGCCATCGGGATCGCCGTGGTGCTCGTCGCGGTATACCTGGCGCTGAACACGGTGGTGATCGCGGTGTCGCTGGAGCACATCGTGGCGCATCCGCACGTGGTGGTGGACTGGCGCGCGGCACTGCACACCGCATACCCGAGTCCGGTGATGATGGTCGCGGTGGCGCTGATCGTGTTCCCGAAGCTGGCGCTGGGCCTGTCCGGGTTCGAGACCGGGGTGGCGGTGATGCCGCTCGTCAAGGGAAGGCCGGACGACGACCCGCGGCGCCCGGCCGGCCGGATCCGCGGCACCCACCGGTTGCTCACCACGGCGGCCGTCATCATGAGCGTGTTCCTCGTCACGAGCAGCTTCGCGACCACCGTACTGATCCCGCAGGGTGAGTTCCGGTCGGGCGGGCACGCCAACGGGCGGGCGCTGGCCTTCCTGGCGCACGAATACCTGGGTAGTGCCTTCGGCACGGTCTACGACCTGAGCACCGTGCTGATCCTCTGGTTCGCCGGCGCCTCGGCGATGGCCGGACTGCTCAACCTGGTACCGCGCTACCTGCCCCGGTACGGCATGGCGCCGGACTGGACCCGGCACATCCGCCCGCTGGTGCTGGTGTTCGCGCTCACCTCGTTCGGCATCACGCTGGCTTTCCGGGCCGACGTCGACGCCCAGGGCGGCGCGTACGCCACCGGAGTGCTGGTCCTGATCACCTCGGCCGCGTTCGCGGTCACCATGTCGGCGCGGCGGGCCGGCCGGCGCCGGGCAACCATCGCATTCGCAGTCATCACCGCGATATTCGTCTATACGACGCTGGCGAACATCCGGGAGCGGCCGGACGGCGTGAAGATCGCCTCGTTGTTCATCGCCGCGATCGTGACCACCTCACTGCTGTCCCGGATCACCCGCGCCACCGAGCTGCGGGTCGACCGGGTCGAGCTGGACCAGGTCGCGCACCGGCTCGTACTGCAGGCCGCCCGCGGCGCCATCCGGGTCATCGCGAACGAGCCGGACGAGCGGGACGAGAAGGAGTACCGGGAAAAGGAGGCGGAGGAGCGGGCGGCCAACCACATCCCCGAAGGCGACCGGGTGCTCTTCCTGGAGGTGACCCTGACCGACCCGTCGGACTTCCAGACCACCCTGCACGTCGCCGGGGAGGAGCGCTTCGGGTACCGGATCCTGCGGGTGGAGAGCGCGGCGATCGCCAACAGCATCGCCGCCGTACTGCTGCACATCCGCGACCGCACCGACCGTCTGCCGCACATCTACTTCAGCTGGACCGAGGGCAACCCGGTCATCTACCTGTTGCGCTACCTGGTTTTCGGAGACGGCGAGATCGCCCCGCTGACCCGCGAGGTGCTGCGCCAGGCCGAACCGGACCGGCGGCGCCGCCCGCTCGTCCACGTGGGTTGAGCGGGCGGCGCCGGTCGTTGCTCAGCCCACGGCCACCAGCTCCGGCTCGGGAGCCACCTCGACCGGCTGCGGTGCCCGGCCCCGCATGAAGCGCGGCGCCCACCAGTTCGCCTTGCCCAGCAACGTCATCAGCGATGGCAGCACCACCGCGCGAATGATCGTCGCATCGATGAGAATCGCGCTGGCCAGCCCCACCCCGAGCTGCTTCATGTCCAGCGTGCTGAGCGTACCGAAGATGGCGAACACGCCGACCATGACCACCGCCGCACTGGTGACCACGCCGGCCGACCTGGTGATGCCCTGCGCGACCGCCTCCCGGTTGGGTACCCCGGCATGGATCGCCTCGCGGATCCGGCTCACCACGAACACGTGGTAGTCCATGGACAGCCCGAACAGCACGACGAAGAGGAACAGCGGCAGCCACGAGACCACCCCGTGGTTGGACCGGAAGTCCAGCAACCGCTCCGCCCAGGTGTGCTGGAACACCAGGACCAGCAGGCCGTACGCGGCGGCGACGGACAGCATGTTCAGCACGATCGCGGTCAGTGCCACGACGACCGAGCGGAACGTCCACGCCATCACCAGGAACGTCAACAGCAGGACGAACCCGACGACCAGTGGCAGCTTCTCCTTCACGTGCTGGGAGTAGTCACCGGTCCCGGCGATCGGGCCGGTCACCGCGTACTCGACGCCGGACAGCTGCCCGACGGTCGACGGGACCAGGTCGCCGCGCAGCCGGTCCAGTGAACGCTGCCCGTCGGCGGTACCGGTGTTGTACGGGGTGCCGATGGCCAGCAGCGTGACGGTACCGTCCGGCGAGGTGGTCAGCTCCGGTTGCCGGTCGTGCGCGAACAGCGGGTCGGTCTTCGCGCGCGCGGCCAGCTCGTCCAGCGTCGCCTTCACCTGTCCGGCCTGCCCGGCCGCGGCCCGTACCACCACGACGTGCTGGGTCCCGGTGCTCGGGAACGCGGTCGTCATCCGGTCGTAGGCCTGCATCACCGGGGTGGTGCGTGGGATGTCCTGGATGCCGGGCAGCTTCAGGTTCATGCCGAGCGCCGGTACCGCGAGGGCCACCAGCGCGCCGGCGGACAGCACCAGCGTCACCACCGGGTACCGCAGCGCCGGTCGCAGCAGGGCCGACCAGAACCGGTTCCGGGGCGCGACCCCCTGCCGGCTGGCGGTCAGCCGCCACAGGAACGGGATGCGCGGCCGGTCCACCCAGCGGCCGAGCTTGGCCAGCAGGGCGGGCAGCACGGTCAGCGAACCGATCACGGACACCGCGACCACCAGGATCGAGCCGACCGCGAACGACGTGAAGATGTTGTCGCCGGCCAGGAACATGCCGGCCATCGAGATCATGACGGCGACCCCGGAGACCACCACCGCGTGCCCGGAGGTGGCCGCGGCGATCTCCACCGCGTCCAGGTGCCCGGCGCCCCTGGCCCGCTCCTCACGCTCCCGGCGGAGGTAGAACAGCGAGTAGTCGACTCCGACCGCCATTCCGATCAGCAGGATCACGCTGCTCACCGCGTCCTGCGCGGGGATCAGGTGGGAGGCCACCGCGGACAGCCCGATCGCCGAGCCGACCGCCGACATGGCGAGCAGCACCGGTACCCCGGCGGCGATCAGCGCGCCGAACGCCACCAGCAGGATGGCCAGGGTCACCGGCAGGCTGAACAGCTCGGCCCGCTGGAAGTCCTTACCGATGGTGGCGGAGAGACCCTTGTCGATGGAGGCCCGACCGACCTCCTCGACCCGCAGGGTCGGGTAGTCCCGTTGCACCGCCGCGGTGGCGTCCAGCAACGGCTGTACCCGGTCGGCAGCGGTGTCCGGGTCACCGGCCATGGACACCGAGAGCATCATCGTGCCGCCGTCCGGCGAGGGGATCGGCCCCTCCACCTTGGTCACCCCGGGCAGTGCCCGCATCCGCCGCGCCGTTTCGTCCATCGCCGCCCTGGCGGTGGCCCGGTCCAGCCCGCCGGAGCGGGAGGTGACCAGGACCCGTTCCACGGTCGGGTCGGTGGGGAAGTGCCCATCCTTGATCATCTGTTCGGCCCGCGCGGTCTCCCCGACGTCGCCGGAGTCCTGTGCCTGGTTCGTACCGGCGATGTTGCCCATCGCGATGCACGCCGCCACGAACACCACCCACAGCGCCATCGCCCGCCACGGGTGCGTCGCGCTCCACCGCGCGATGCGTACGGTCAGCGGTCTGCGTTCCACGTTCGTCCCCCTCGTCGTCAGCTCATCCGAACCTGACGCTAGAGACGGGCGGGGCCGGTGCCATCCGGGCTGCTACCGGAGCGGCCCCTGAGGAGGCCAGCCCGACCACCGGGGTAGGGCCAGCCCGAACCGCTTCTCATATTTCCTTGTCCGGCAAGGGTTCCAGGCCGTCCGGTGAGCCCGGTCACCCCTAGGGGTCGATCGGGTACGCCGCTGTCGCGATCTCGACATACACTACGCCGGTGAGTGCGGTGCTCCTGTTGCTGGCGTTGCTCGGGCTGGCCGGCTGCCCCGGGGCGCCGGCTCCGGCAGCCTCGTCCAGCACCGAGCTTCTGTCCACAGTGGACGGCGCGAGCCTGGTCCGGTACCACCTCCCGAACGGCAGCGTGGCATACCTCCAGAACATCGACGTCCGTCGGATGCACATCGACCAGGTGACCGGTCCGCTCGACCGCGGCACGCCCGCCGCACCCGGCAACTACTATCCGGGCGGCACCAGCCCGCGCGTGCAGCGCATCACGGTCGACCGGATGCAGGAGTCCTGCCGGGCCCGGTTCGGCGCCCGGACCTTCGCCGCGGTCAACTTCTCCTTCTTCGAGGACTACCAGCCGAGCACCCAGCTCTCCTTCCCGGTCAAGGCCGGCGGCGTGCTGCTGAGCGCGGGCAGCAGCCCGTACGGCCCGGTACCGCAGGCCAAGCACCCGTACTACCGGATGGTGTCGCTGCGCGTGCTGTCCTGGGACGAGCACCGGGTCAGCATCGGACGCTACTCGCCCGCGACCGGCGCCCCGCTGGACGACCCGGGTACCCGGGACGCGCTGGTCACCTACCGGTACACCGACCACCCGTCGTACGCCCTGGACGCCGACCCGCCCAACCGGTACCAGGTGCTCGGCGTCGTGGGTACCGACCATCTGCTGATCGCCACCGTCGAGCACGCGACCCTGGACGACGCCGCGCAACTCCTTAGGCGCCAAGGGGTTCAGGGTGACATCCTCACCTTTGACGGCGGAGTCTCCACGTTCCTGTGGAGCGTGAGCCACGGCACCCTGGTACCGGTCACCAACAAGGACGGTGCCCTCCCGCACTACCTGTGTATCCACAGTGGACAGTGAACGGTACCTGCGTAACGGCGTGGTGTAACGCTGCGGGTTCACCCGATGTCGCCGGCGCGGGCGACGCCCATCCTGGTCTCAGCCCCCATCCGGCAGGCAGTCGAAGGAGAGACCGATGACCACACTGAGCGGCAGCTACCCGTTCCAGCTCCGCGCCAATGTCCAGGCCAGGCTCGTCGCCGGGGAAAGGTACCTGGTCGAGCTGCTCCAGCGGTTCAGCATTCCGGTGCTCCGGGTCGCGATGAGCCTCGTCTTCTTCTGGTTCGGCGCGCTGAAGGTGGCCGACGTGACCCCGGTGGGCGATCTGGTCGCCGACACCCTGCCCTTCCTCGACCGGCACTGGCTGGTACCCGGCATGGGTGTGCTGGAGGTCCTGCTCGGTGTCGGGTTGCTGGCCCGCTGGCGGTTCCGGATCATCCTGCTGACGATGATCGGACATCTGTCGGGTACGTTTCTGGTCCTGCTCGTCCTGCCGAACCTCGCGTTCCAACAGGGCAATCCGTTGCTGTTGACGACCACCGGTGAGTTCGTGGTCAAGAACCTGGTGTTGATCGCCGCCGCCATGGTGCTCCTCGCCTGGACCGGTCGACGTCCGGCACGCGCGACCGGCTCGGCCTGAAGCCGAGCCGCCGGGCGGTCAGGACAACGCCAGCCAGCCGGGCCGGAAGTACCAGTGCCGCCCGGCCCGCAGGTGGGTGACGATCGCCCGCTGCAGGGCGGTTTCCTGGGGGAGCCGGTCCAGCTCCCCGGGATGCAGCGGCTTGCGCTCGCGCAGGAAGACGAACTCCAGCACTGCCAGGTCGTCGTCGGGCTGTTCCGGCTCGGGCGGCAGGAGCCGGAAGCGGCGCTGGAACGCCACGATGTTGGCGCCGGCGGACAGGTACCCGGCCAGCTGCGGGTCGAGCAGCCACGAGTTGCACCAGGCGTACCGGTAGGCGGTGTCCGGGAAGTGCTTGCGGAAGAAGGCGGTCGCGTGGTCCAGCGAGGCATCCACGACCGGCGGGCTCAGCGCTCCGGTCGCGGGGATGTGGATGTCCAACGCCGGCCCGGTAAGGTCGGTGTCGTGCCAGAGCCGGGCCACGTCGCCGACCCGGAGGTACTGCAACCGGCCGAGGTGGAAGAGCACGCCCCGGAAATGCGGCGTCAACCAGCCGGGGGACAGCAGGCCGGGCCGGCCGGTTACCCGCCGGCCCAGCGCCAGGTGCCGGCCCAGGTCGGCGAAGGTCGCCCAGGACACCTCGGCCGGGATACCGAGACCGGCGTGGTAGTCGAGCACTTCGGGCAGCGCGCCGAGCAGCGCCCAGGGGTACAGGTAGGGCGCCCGCAGAGGGGGCCAGTGCAGCCACCCGTCCAGCTGGCCGAGCCCGGTCACCAGCTGCCGGCGGGCCCGCTCCAGCCGCCACCACTGGAAGGGCGTACCCGCGGGGCTCGGTCGGGCGGCAAGCATCGCGGCCCGGTCGGCCTCCGCCAGGCCGAGCCGGTCGAGCAGCGCGGCGGCCTGGGCCGGACCGGGCAGCGTCATGAAGCGTGGGCGCGGTCGTAGGCCGCGCGGGCCGCGGCGATCGCGGCCCGGTGCCGCTCCGCCCACGTGGTCAGCGCGACCAGCGACTCGTAGAGCTCACGCGCCATCTCGGTGGCCAGGTATTCGACCTTCGGCGGCACGGTCGGGTAGACGGTCCGGGTCAGCAGGCCATCGCGCTCCAGGTTGCGCAGGGTCAGGGTGAGCATCCGCCGGCTGATTCCCTCGATGGAGCGCTCCAGCTCGGTGAAGCGGACCGGACCCTGGGACGCCGCGACGATGATCCCGATGCTCCACTTGCCGCCCACCCGATCGAGGACCTGGCGGACGGTACAGGCCTGGTCCTCCACGTCCGGGAGGTGACCGTCCACACACCGCGTCCCGGTGAGCTGCATGGATACACCGGTGTTCCCCTGGGACATGCGAGTGCCTCCTTACTCCGGCTTCAACGGTCACACAGGATGGACGTAGTTACAAGTCGTACACCTTTGGAGGCATCATGTCCCGCACGCGCTGGCTGAGCCTGGTCGTACTCTGCGTCGGCATGCTCATGATCATTCTGGATCAGACCATCGTGAACGTGGCGCTGCCGACCATCCAGCGCGACCTCGGCTTCACCCAGGCCGGCCTGGCCTGGGTGGTGAACGCCTACCTGGTCGCCTTCGGCGGCCTGCTGCTGCTCGCCGGCCGGCTCGGCGACCTGGTCGGCCGCAAGCGGGTGTTCCTGGCCGGGCTGGCCGTGTTCACCTCGGCGTCGGTGCTGTGCGGAGTCTCCGGCAGCCAGCCGATGCTGATCGCGGCCCGGTTCCTCCAGGGCGCCGGGGGAGCGCTCACCTCGGCGGTGATCCTCGGCATGATCGTCACGACGTTCCCGCGGCCGCGCGAGCGGGCCACCGCGATCGGCGTGTACAGCTTCGTGACCTCGGCCGGAGCCTCGATCGGGCTGCTCGCCGGCGGGGTACTGACCGAGGCGATCAACTGGCACTGGATCTTCTTCGTCAACCTGCCGATCGGCGTCGCAGCCGCGATCCTCGCGGCCCGCCTGATCGACCCGGATCGCGGGCTGGGGCTGCGCCGGGGAGCCGACGTGGCCGGCGCGTTACTGGTGACCGCCGGACTGATGCTCGCCGTGTACACCGTCGTGCAGGTACCCGAGCGGGGCTGGGCCGCGCCGTGGACCGTGGCCTCCGGCGCGACCGCCGCCGTCCTGCTGGCCGGGTTCGTGGTGCGCCAGGCCCGCGCGGTCAACCCGTTGGTACCGTTGCGCATCTTCCGGTCCCGCGACCTCTCCGGAGCCAACCTCGTCCAGGCGCTGACCGTGGCCGGCATGCTGGGCATGTTCTTCCTCGGCGCGCTGTACCTGCAACGCGTGCTGGGCTACCACCCGCTCCAGATCGGCCTGGCGTTCCTACCGGTCGCGGTCGGGATCGGCGGACTCTCGCTCGGCTTGTCCGCGCGCCTGACCACCCGGTTCGGCGCCCGCAGGGTTCTGCTGGCCGGGCTCGGGCTGATCACGGTCGGGTTGGTCGTGCTGACCCGGGTGCCGGTCGACGGGCACTACCGGACCGACCTGCTGCCGGCCCTGCTGCTGCTGGGGACCGGCGCCGGCCTGGCCATCCCGGCGATGATGACCCTCGCCATGTCGGGCATCCCGCCGGAGGACGCCGGGCTCGCGTCCGGTCTGGCCAACACGACCGCACAGGTCGGCGGTGCGATGGGAGTCGCGGTCCTGGCCACCCTGTCGACCCTGCGCACGCACCGGCTCGCGGCGGCCGGATACCCGGCCGCCGCCGCGCTGGCCGGTGGGTTCCGGCTGGCCTTCGCGATCGGCGCGGTGTTCGTGGTGAGCGCCATGCTGATCGCGGTCACCGTGCTGCGCCGGCCGCTAACCCAGGTGGGCCTGGACGACCCCGTAATGCCCGCTGATCCGCCAGTCGGGCACGGTGGCGTCGAGGCGGGTGACGGTCGCCCGGTCGAGGCCGACGCACACCTCTGACTTGAGCGTGCGCAAGGCGACCAGCGGCGCGGGGAAGTAGCCGGCCACCTCCACGAACGGCGCGGTGGCCGGCCAGCGACGGTCGCCGACCAGCCGCCGGTAGTTCAGATCTCCTTTGATCACAACCAGATCCGCCGCGGCGAACCGGTCCGCCAGCTCGGCGGGCAGGTGGTGGAAGTCGAACGGCGCGGCGTGGAACCGGTGCGTGGCGATGCTCAGCCGACCGTCGTGGGCGGCCTCGCGCAGACGGTCCGCGCGGTCGCGGGGGAGCTGCCGTAGCGCGGCGACCAGGTCCGCCGTGGTGACGTCCGAGACGTAATAGGGGTACGGCTTGACATGCACCTCGACCGCGCCGGCCCGGCCGGTCGCGAGCAGCCGGTCGAGCAGCATGAGGTCGGCCAGCAGTTCGGTGCCCGAGTTGTCGGTGACCAGGCAGAGCCGGCGTACCGTACCGGATTCGAGGATGGCGAGCACCGGCCCGCTGTCGTCGGCCAGGATCTGCCCGGTGTTCTGTACCGCCGTACCGCCGCCGCCGATCAGGAACCCGAGGTCGGCCTGGTTACCCCACATCGCGGCGTACAGCAGGGTACCCAGGTCGACCTTCTCGTCCACAGTGGACGGCGCAAGCTCGGCGGCCTTGAGGAAGCCGAACGGGTCCAGGCCCGCCCACGGACCGGGCGGGTACCAGCCGACGGCCTCCAGGAGCCGGCGGTAGAAGTAGCTCTCCGCCCACAGGAACGGCAGCTCGATCCACGGCCGGCCGTAGTAGCCTGCGCCCCACCGGTCCCAGTCCGCCTGGTCCCGCGCGCCCTCGGGCAGCCGTTGGACCGTGCCCCCGGTGCTCTCCCGCAGCAGCGTGTCCAGCGCGGCCAGCTGCTCCGGCCCGTACGGGTGGGCCGCGCGGATCTGGCTCAGCAGAGCCGGATGCCGCCCGTGGAACACCCGCCACGCGAACGATCCGGTGGGTCCGACCAGGATCTCCGGTGCCGCGGTCACCTCACGAGCGTATCGCCGACCTGCTCAGCCACCACCGCTGCGACGCCGAGCCCGGGCGGCCCGAGCCGAAGACGCGGGCACCGACCACGCCGGGCTGGCGGCGTGGCAACCGGCCGAGCACGGCCAGCTGCCCGCTGAGCTCCAGGCGTCGGCGGCACGGCTCGGGCTCGCCACAGGTCGCGCAGCGCCCACTCGTCGCGGAGATCAGGTGCCGTTGCAGCTCGACCTCGTCGTAGTCGAGCGCGTGGCTCAGGTACGTCGTCACGGCTGTCTTTCCTTCGTGGGGGCGGGGTGGCCGCGCGAGGGGGGCACGCGGCCACCCCGGATCTCACCGGCGTACCCGGTGGTCCACAGTGGACGGTCGCTGGTTCGGCTGGCCGTGCCTCGGTGCCGCCTGTTCGTACCGCACCGGGGCCAGCGGGCCACCGTCGACCAGCTCGGCCATCCGGCGTACCGACGGGTCGCCCTCGTCGGCTTCGTAGTCGTGCTTCCAGGTGATGTCCACGCCGTCCGGCTGGCCCAGGTTGCGCAGCACCGGAGTGAGGCCGACACACACCACCAGGTTGACCACGAGCGCGATCAGCCCGATGTAGATGGACTGTCCATTGTGGAAGCCCATGTGCGAGAGCGTCCAGGCGGAGCCGCCGAAGTGCGGCCGTACCACCCGTCCGTTGGCGGCCAGCTGCGGCGTCTGGTAGAGCAGGAGCACCCCGACCAGGAGGCCGGCGAGCATCCCGGCGAGCAGGGCACGCCGGTGGAACCAGCTGGTGTAGAGGCCCAGCCCGACGGCCGGCAGGGTCTGCAGGATGATGACCCCGCCGATCAGCTGGAGATCGATCGAGAACTGCGGGTTGAGCACCAGGATGCAACCGACCGCGCCGAGCTTCACCAGCAACGAGGCGATCTTGCTGACCCGCAGCTCGGCCGCGGGTGTCGCCTGCGGGCGCAGATACTCGCGGTAGATGTTGCGGGCGAACAGGTTCGCCGTCGCGATCGACATGACCGAGGCGGGTACCAGCGCGCCGACGCCGATCGCGGCGTAGGCGAACCCGGCCAGCCAGGGCGGCAGGAAACCGTGCAGCAGCGCGGGGAGCACCGTGTTGCGGTCCCCGCCCACCGGCTTGGTCTCCCACGCGATCGCCACGAAGCCGAGCAGCGCCAGGATGCCGAGCATCCCGGTGTAGATCGGCAGGGCGGCGAAGGTACGCCGGACCGTCTCCCGGTTCTTGGCCGCCAGCACACCGGTGATGGCATGCGGGTACAGGAAGATGGCCAGCGCCGAGCCGAGCGCGAGGGTGACGTAGTTGAGCTGGCCGGTGACCGGCAGCAGCAGCCCGTCGGCCTTGCTCGGGGTGGCGGCGAAGTGCAGCTCGGCCGCGCGGAACACACCGGACCAGCCGTTGAAGTTCATCTCGACGGTCAGCAGCACGGCGAGCACCACGTAACCGAGCAGGATGTCCTTGACGAACGCGATCATCGCCGGTGCCCGCAGCCCGGAGTGGTACGTGAACACGGCGAGCACCGCGAACGCGACCGCCAGCGGCCACTTGCCCGGTACCCCGAGGGTGCCGAGCACCGCCTCCACACCGACCAGTTGCAGGGCGATGTACGGCATGGTCGCCACGATTCCGGTCACCGCGACGAGAAGTGCCAACCCGCGCGAGCCGAACCGGGCCCGGACGAAGTCGGCCGGGGTGATCAGCCCGTGTACGTGTGACACCGACCAGAGCCGGGCCAGGGCGACGTACCCGAGCGGGTACGCAACCACGGCGAACGGCACCGCGTAGAACCCGGCCGCCCCCACCCCGTACACCACCGCGGGCAACGCCACGAAGGTGTACGCGGTGTAGAGGTCCCCGCCGAGCAGGAACCACGACACGTAGGGACCGAAGCTGCGGTTGCCCAGTCCCCACGAGTCGAGGTCGTTGAAGCTGGCCGGCCGGCGCCACCTGGCGGCCAGGAAACCCAGCACGGCCACGCCGACGAACATGCCGACGAAGACGCTCATCTCCACCTTGTGCGGCACGGTCATCGCCGCCTCTGGGTGAGCACGCGGACGATCGTGGTGATCAGCATGGTCAGCGGGACGAAGGCCAGCTGGCACCAGTAGTAGAACGGGAAGCCGAACAGCTTCGGCTCCATCCGGTTGTACAGCGGCACGATCAGCGGGAGGATTCCCGCGATGAGCAGCAGCCAGGACCAGTGGTCGCGCCGCTTGGCCCGCTTGGGTGGCGGTGCTTCCCGGAGTGACTGGTACACCGAGCCGCCGGGTCGCTGACCCGGTCGGAAGTGGTCCGTCATGTCAACTCCTGCACCGGTAACTCACCCTCGGCGTACCGGTGGCGCAGCACCTTCTTGTCGAACTTGCCGACACTCGTCTTGGGTACCTCGGGGATCAGCGCCCAGCGCTCGGGCAGCTGCCACCTCGGCACCCGCTCGGCCAGGAACTCGCGCAGCGAAGCCATCCCGACCGTGGAGCGCAGGACGACCGTCGCAAGTGGACGCTCACCCCAGCGGTCGTCGGGTACCCCGATCACCGCGGCCTCCAGCACGTCCGGGTGGGCCATGAGGTGGTTCTCCAGCTCGACCGAGGAGATCCACTCGCCACCGGACTTGATGACGTCCTTGGCCCGGTCGGTCAGGGTGAGGTAGCCGTCCGGGGTGATGCTGCCGATGTCGCCGGTGCGCAGCCAACCGTCCCGGAACTTCTCCGGGTCGGCGTCGCCGTAGTAGCTGCCGGTGATCCAGGGGCCGGACACCTCCAGCTCGCCGACGCTCTGCCCGTCGTTGGCTACCACCTCGCCGTCCGGCCCGACCAGCCGCGGCTCCACCATCGCGGGGAAGCGTCCCTGGCTGAGCCGGTACCGCCGGCGCCGCTCCCCGGTCGCGTCCGCGGGCGGGCGGGCCAGGGTACCCAGCGGCGACATCTCGGTCATCCCCCAGGCGTGCAGCAGGATGATCCGGTGCCGGTACTCATAGGCATCCATCAATGCAGGTGGGCATGCTGAACCGCCTACGATGATCTCCTTCAGCGAGGAGACGTCGACCTCCGGGTGGCTGTCGAGGTACTGCAACAGCGACGTCCACACGGTCGGTACGCCGGCCGCCTTGTTGGGCCGCGCGGCGGCGATGAACTCGGCCAGCGGTTCGGCCGCGAGGAACCGGTCCGGCATGGCCAGCCCGGCGCCGGTGAAGAACGCGGTGTAGGGCAGACCCCAGGCCATCACGTGGAACTGGGGTACCACCGCGAGGATTCGGTCGGTGGCGGACAGGTCGAACAGGTCCGGCAGGGCGACCGCGAGGGCGTGCAGGTAGATGGAGCGGTGGCTGTAGACGACCCCCTTGGGATCGCCGGTGGTACCCGACGTGTAGCACATCGCCGCGGCGGCGTTCTCGTCCACGTCCGGCCACGGGTACCGGTCCGGCCGGCCGGAGATCAGCTGCCCGTAGTCGTGCACCGGTACCCTGACACCGTCCAATGTGGACGAGTCAACCACCGAGCCGTTGACGATGATGTGTTCGACGGTCTTCATCTGGGGCAGGATCTGGGCGAACACCGGCAGCAGCGAGGCGTCCACGATGACCACCCGGTCCTCGGCGTGGTTGGCGATGTACGCCACCTGCTCCGGGGCGAGCCGGATGTTCAACGGATGGATGACCGCGCCCATGCACGGCACCGCGAAGTACGCCTCGACATGCTGCTGGTTGTTCCACATGAAGGTGGCGACCCGGTCGCCTTCACCGATGCCCAGTTCGCGAAGGGCACCGGCGAGCCGGGCCGCGTTCGCTCCGACCGTGTCATAGCGGGCGTGCCGGAAGCCACCGGGGATCGCGGTGGTCACGTGACTGGTCGCGTGGAATCCGGCACCGTGCTCCAGGATCCGTCGGATCTGGAGCGGTACGTCCTGCATAGTGCTCAGCATCGCTGGCTCCTTGGGATTTCGTTGATGCGCCGACGGTGGGGTGGGTCCGCCGCCGGTCGGGTACGGCGGACCCCACCGATGTCGTTAGTGGGTGGGCGTGTAGGACTCGGCCAGCGGGGCTGCGAAGAGGTCCTGCACCTGGCTCAGGCCACCGGGTGAGGTGGAGTCGGGCTTGAGGATGTAGGTCTTGCGGGCCGGGATGGCGCCGGGCTTGCTGAAGTCGAGCGGTGCCACCAGGCCGTTGGTGTCCACATTGGACTGACTCTGGAACGCCTTGAGCAGGCCGGCCCGGGTCAGGTCGTTGTTCTTGCAGGCGGTGTCCAGGATGCCGGCCATGATCTGTGCCTGGGCGTACCCGAACAGGGCGTACTGGATCTTCGTGGCGTCCGGGTACTTGGCCAGGAACGCGGTACGCACGTCAACCGCGCCGGACGAGCTGGCGCTGAACGGGGCGATCGAGGTGGCGACGTAGAGCTGCTTCTCCAGCGCCGGCTTGGCGGCGGTGGCGAGCAGCGCGGTGCTGAAGGAGGGGCCGTTGCCGACGAACGGAACGGCGTACCCACCGGCCGCCGCCACGCCCACCGCGGACGCGGTCTGCGCGGGTGCGATGGTGAGCAGGACGGCCTTGGCGCCGGCCGCCTTGAGCGCGGTCACCTGGGAGGTGAGGTCGGCGGTGGTCGGGGCGATCTTGTGGGGCAGCACGGTCAGGCCGTACTCCTTGGCGGCCGCCACCACTCCGGCGTTGCCGTTCTGGCCGTAGTCGCCCTCGTGGAAGATGTGACCGATCTTGTCGCCCTTGACCAGACCCTTGGTCTTCACCAGCCAGTCGATCGCATTGATCATCTCGACGTCGTACGTGGTCCCGCTGATCACCACGTACGGGTTGCTCAGCAGGCTGGACGACCAGGACAGCGCGCCGGTCAGCATCTCGTCGGACTTGATGCTGTCCAGCAGCGCGGCGATCTCCGGCGAGCCGAGCAGCTCGTGCAGGGCCAGCACGTCGTCCTTGACGGCGGCGTACGCGGTCACCGCGTTCTGCGGGTTGTAGCCGTGGTCCTTGAGCACGAACTCGACCTTGCGGCCGCATACCCCGCCGGCCGCGTTCTTCTTGTCCCAGAACAAGGTCCGGCCCTGCTCCACGGCCTTGCCCAGTCCGGCATACGGACCGGTCCGGTCGGTCAGCACGCCGAGCTTGATGGTGGTGTCGGTGACCCCCGGTCCGGTGGCCAGCTTGCTGGTGCCGGAGCTGGCCGAGGTGTCCACGGCCTTGGTACTACAAGCGGTCGCGGCCAGAACGGCCGCGAGTGCGGCCGCCACTGCCAGGTTTCGTCTGGATAACAGCATGAATTCTCCTTTACGTGGTACGCCGTAGGCGTGCGGTCAGGCGCCGGCCGAGGCCGGCGGCCCCGCCCGGTTCGATGAGCAGGAGGAGGACGAGCGCGGCGGCGTACGCGAACCGGGCCGCCACCGCCGGACTGACCCCGTCGCCGCCCGGCTCGGCCAGCCCGGGCAGCACGTCGGAGTAGCGGTCCAGCACACGCGGCAGGCCGGCCACGAAGATGGCGCCGGCTACCGCGCCGGCCGCCGAGCCCAGCCCACCAAGGACGACCATGACCAGGAACTCGATGGACATCGCATAGTCGAACGTCACCGGCACGATCCGCCCGAAGGCCAGTGCCAGCAGAACCCCGCCCAGTCCGGCGTACATCGACGAGACGAGGAACGCGTAACCCTTGTAGCGGGTCACCGGTACGCCCATGATGCCGGCCATCAGCTCACCGTCGCGCACCGCGCGCAGCGCGCGTCCGGGCCGGCCCCGGACCAGGTTGCGGTAGTACAGGTAGGCCGCGGCGGTGACCGCGAGGGCGAGGTACCACAGCTTCTCCTCGCGGTGGAACGGCACCCCGAGCACGAACAGCTGGGCGGCGGGTGTCCCGTTGTCGAAGCCGAAGTCGCCGATCGCGAACGCCGGTACCGTGCGCCCGTTGTACCCGCCGGTGAGCAGCGGCGCGTTGGCGAGAATGTGCTGCCCGGCGAAGACCAGCCCGAGCGAGGCGATGCCCAGGTAGATCCCGCGTAGCCGGGCGGCCACCGGGGAGAACAGCAGCCCCGCCAGCCCGGCCAGGAGCACCGCGAGCACCGCCGCCAGGAGTGGTGGCAGGCCCAGCCCGCCCTGGTGGCTCACCCCGACGGTGCGGCTGGTTCCGGCGAAGTACGTGTAGCCGTAGGCACCGACCGCGATGAAGAACGCGTGCGCGAGCGAGAGCTGACCGGCCTGACCGAGCAGCAACCCGAGCCCGAGCGCGGCGACCGCCGAGGCGAACGCGAACAGCCCGAGCTGGAGCCAGAACCGGTCCAGGTAAAAGGGAATGGCGAGCAGGACGACGGTTGCCGCCGCGCCGATCGCGAGTGCGGCGATGCCGCTGCGCCGCTGCGCCGGCACCGGCTCGGGGGTCCGGACCACGGTCCGGGTACGTAGGTCAGACACGGTGCAGCTCCCGGGTGCCGAACAGACCGGAGGGGCGGACCAGCAGCACGAGGATCATCACCACGTACGGCATGACGGAGTGGAAACCCAGTCCGAGGAAGGACAGGTGCGACTCGTACCCCTCGGCCAGTGCCTCGGCCACCCCGACGATGAGGCCGCCGATGATGGCACCGCCCACCGAATCCAGGCCGCCGAGGATCGCGGCCGGGAAGGCGGCCAGTGCCACCGCGGCCGTCCCCGGTTGCAGGCCCGGAGTGGGGAAGGTGGTGATGAACACCCCGGCCACCGCGGCCAGCCCGCCGGCCAGCATCCAGGCCAGCGCGGAAACCCGCTTCCTGGGTACGCCCATCAGCGCGGCGGTCTGCGGGTCATCGGCGACCGCCCGCATCGCGATGCCCCAGCGGGACAGCTTGAACCAGGTCAGGAATCCCCCGATCAGCACCACGCTGATGACCAGCCCGGCGATCCGGGCCTGCGGGATGGTCAGCTCGCCGAGGCGGACCACCTTGTCGCGCCAGGGATCTGACATCGGCAGGATGTCGAAGCCGAGCCGCCGGGTGATCTCGGTCTGCGCGACGAGATCGACGCCGATCGTCATGATGCTGACCGTGATGACGGTGGCGCCGGCCAGCGGAGCCAGCAGCAGCCGCTGCACGAGCAGTCCGATGAGCGCCGCCGCGATCACCCCACCGAGCACTGCCAGCGGGAACGGCACGTGCGCGAGGCCGAGCCGGGCGATGGCGTATGCGCCGATCATCAGCAGCGCGGGGTGCCCGAAGTTCACCACGTCGCTGGACTTGAACACGATGACGAAGCCGAGCGCGAGCAGGGCGTACACCGCCCCGAGCGACACCCCACCGGCGAGTAGTTGGACCAGCTGGGTCACGTCAGCCCTCCGTACCGAGGTAGGCGCGCTGTACGGCCGGGTCGAGCCGTACCTCGTCAGGGGTTCCGTCGGCGATGCGTACCCCGAAGTCGAGTACGGTGACCCGGTCGGCGATCCCCATCACCAGGCCCATGTCGTGTTCGACGAGCAGGATCGGGATGTCCAGCGCGTCCCGGATGTCGCGGATCAGGTGGGCCATCAGCGCGGTCTCCTGCGCGTTCATCCCGGCTGCCGGCTCGTCGAGCAGCAGCAGTTCGGGCTCCACGCACAGCGCCCGGGCAATCTCGACGCGCTTCTGGTCGCCGTACGGCAGCCGGCCAGCCGGCGTACTGAGCTTGTCGCCGAGGCCGAGGAACGCGGCGATCTCCCCGGCCCGGTCCCGGTGCCGGCGCTCCTCCCGGCGTACCCGGGCCAACCGCAGCGGGGTGCCGACGAACCCGGCCCGGGTCAGATGGTGCCGGCCCAGCAACAGGTTCTCCTCGACGGTCTCCCGGCCGAGCAGTGCGATGTTCTGGAAGGTGCGGGCCACGCCGAGCCCGGCGATGTCGTGCGGCGGCCGGCGGGTCAGGTCCACCCCGCGGAACCGCACCGCCCCGCTGGCCGGCCGGTAGGCACCGGACACGACGTTGAAGAGGGTGGACTTGCCGGCCCCGTTCGGTCCGATGACCGCGTGGACGGCCCGGGGCGCGACCCGGAAGGAGACCCCGTCGAGCGCGGTGACCCCGGCGAACCGGACCGTGACCGCCTCCACGGCGAGCGCGGCGGTCGTGGTGTCCACCGGCCCGGTGACCGCCGTCACCTGGTCCACCGGCTCAGCGCCGGCCGGTCCGGCCCGGAGGTGGCCAGCTCCCGGTCCACCGCCACCTCGGCGTCGTGGGCCAGGTAGCTGTCGCGTACCGAGTCGTTGGTGGCGAGCACCTTGGCCGGGCCGGAGAGCGACACCTCGCCGGTGGTGAGTACGTAGGCGTGGCTGGCGACACCGAGTGCCATGGCGGCGTTCTGCTCGACCAGCACCACCGTCGTACCGGCCTGGTTGATCTCGGTGATCACCCGCCCGATCTGGCCCACCATGCGGGGCGCCAGACCCAGGGACGGCTCGTCCAGCAGCAGCAGCCTGGGTGAGGACATCATCGCCCGTCCGATCGCGAGCATCTGCTGTTCGCCGCCGGATAGCAGCCCGGCGCGCTGATTTCGCCGGTCGTACAGGATCGGGAACAGCTCGTACACGGTGCGCCGGGCCCGTACCCGGGCCACCGTGGCCCGGGTGGCGAAGCCGCCCACGCGCAGGTTCTCCGCCACGGTCAGCCGTTCGAAGATCCGCCGCCCCTCGGGTGCCTGGACCACCCCGGCGGTCACGATCGCCGCGGGCGAGCGGCCGACCAGCGACCGCCCGTCATACTCGATGCTGCCCGCGGCGATCGTCCCCCCGTACTCGTGCAGGACGCCGGAGATCGCCCGCAGCAGCGTGGTCTTGCCCGCGCCGTTGCTGCCGAGCACCGCGACCACCGCACCCGCCGGCACCTCGAGGGTGACCGATCGGAGACCTACGATGGAACCCCGGTAGGTGACCCGGAGATCCCGTACGATGAGCATCGATATTTCCGCCCTTCGCCTGCCGGTGCGCCCCGTAACCCGCCGGTAACCTGGCTGATGGACGAGCAGCGTGCTCCCCTCCAGTTGTTGATCGGTAGCGGCAAGTGGAGGTCCCAATCTGGAGGTCTCCAAGTGGAGATGGCTTTTTGGGCAGCCGGGCGTCTACCATCCCGGCATGGGTCGCCGTGACGGGGCGCAACCGCCTGATGTACTCCTCGCACTCGACGAGGACTACGCGAAGACGCTTGCACTGCTCGACCGCGCCCAGGCCATGCAGCGGATCATGGCCAACGTGCCGGACTCGGTCGGCGTCGACACGGCCTGGGTCGGCGAGCCCGAGGGCCCCGATCGGGTGGTCCTGCAACACATGGTCAACGGGCTGGCCGACGGGGTCACCGGCCTGGTCGTACCGGAGGGGGTCGGGCTGGGTGGGCGGGTCCTCTTGACCCGGCGTCCGGTCTGGGTGAGCGACTACTGCACCACGCCGAACATCCCGGAGCTGTTCGTGCACCGGGCCACCACCGAGCGGATCCACGCGATGATCGCGGTCCCGATCGTCCACGATGGACAGATGCTCGGCGTGATGTACGCCGCCAACCGCAGCGACCTCGAGTTCGGCGACCGGACCGCGCAGGCGCTGCAACGGGTCGCCGTGCAGGCGGCGGCCGCCCAGGTGATCGCCGAGCGGGCCCGGCACGCGGCCGAGGTCGCGGTGCACGAGGAGCGCCGTCGGCTCGCCCTGGAACTGCACGACACCGTCGGGGCGATGCTGTTCACCCTGCGGGCCGGGATCCACCGGCTCGGCGACGAGCCGCAGCCGCACCACCGGAAGAGGTCGCGCTCGGCGTGGCCCTGCGCGAGCACTGCCGGGCGTTCACCGAGCGCACCAGGATCAACGCCCGTACCCTCACCCTCACCGACCTGCCGACCCTGCCCTCGTACCGGATCCGGGTGCTCGCCGATTTCGCCCGCGAGGCGCTGCTCAACGCGGAGAAGCACGCGCACGCCCGGTCGATCGTGGTGAGCGTGTTCGGGTTACGCGACGGGGTGGCGGTCACCGTCTCCGACGACGGTGTGGGGCTCTGCGACGGGTACGCCGAGCACGAGGGGCTGGGCCTCGCGGCGGTGTCGGAGCGGCTCGCTCAAGTGGGCGGGGAGGCTAGCATCGGGCGCAACGACGATGGCGGGGTGACGGTGCAGGCGTGGTTGCCGACGTAGCCGAACAGGTACGGGTACTGGTGGTCGACGACCACCCGATCGTCCTCGACGGCGTGACCCTGGCCCTGCACAACACCTCCTGGCTCCGGGTGGCCGGGTACGCCCGGTGCGGGCGGGACGCCATCACCGCGGTGCAGACCCTGCGCCCCGACGTGGTCCTGCTCGACCTGCGCCTGCCCGACATGCTCGGGCCCGAGGCGGTTCAGGCGCTGCGGTCGCTGGACCCCTCCGTGAAGGTCATCATGTTCACCGCATACCCCGACCACGCCGCGCTCGACGCGGCACTGGCCGCCGGCGCGCACGGGATGGTGGTCAAGGACAGCGAGCCGGCCGACCTGGTCGACGTGATCCGGCGGGTGATGGCCGGCGAGCGGGTCGGCTGGGTGGTCGACACCGGCGCGGGCAGCGGCGGCGCGCTGCTCAACCGCAAGCTGCGCGAGCACGGGCTGACCCGGCGGGAGTACGACATCCTCCGGCACGTGGCGATGGGCCAGACCAACCCGGAGATCGCCGTCGCGCTCGGGTTGACCCGCAACACGGTCAAGACCTACCTGCAGCGCGCGCTGGAGAAGCTCGGCGCCCGCAACCGGGTCGAGGCCCTGTCGAGGGCCAACCAGCTCGGCATCCTCTGATCCCTACCAGCCCGCATCGGCCGGCGCCGGTGTCGGCTTTCCGATGTATGTCTCCGCACTCGTCACCCCTCGTATCGGTGACCCGCCAGTTCGGCCTGGGTCAGGACAGGGGGAGCGATCGTGGGGGAGTACATCGAGGAGGAGACATCGGTGACGTTGCATGCCGTCACCGCTGCCGCCGCAGCACACCCGCCGGCCCCGGCCGGCGCCGAACACGCCCGCAGCCAGTACACCACCCTGCTCGCCACGAACCCGAACTACTTCGGTCAGCTGGCCGGCAGCGGGTTCGAGCCGGAGCTGGTGAAGAGCTACGACACGACGTACGAGGACCTCTGCGGGGTCGGGTACAGCCCGGAGCGGCGCCGGCTGGAGGCCACCGTGGTGATCAAGCGGGCCACCGGGTACAGCGGCCCGCTCTGCTGGCCCGGCTCCCGCGAGTACGTCCGCTTCTACGTCGACTACGGCGCCGGCTGGCAGGACGCCGGCATCGCCGCCGCCGAGGTGCACGACATCCCGGACGGCAAGGACTGTGCCGGCAGCCCCGAGCACCCGCTGTCGTACGTGGTCGGGGTGCCCTACGACCCGCCCGGGAAGGTCTGCGACTCGCCGCAGCTGCCGCTGGTACGGGCGATCCTGTCGTGGCAGACCGCGCCGCCGCCGGCGCAGCCGGACTGGCCGCCGGTGTGGGGGACCCGGCACGAGTGCCACATCCAGATCCCGCCGCGCCGGCCCAAGCTCAGCGACCTGGTCACCTGGTTCAAGCCGAAGCTCACCACCGACGTGACGCTGCCCAAGTGGTACGGGCCGGCGGCGGACGCGGAGATCGCCGCGCTGCCCCCGGCCGCGCGCGGCATCGCCAAGCTGCGCGCCGACTACGCCGACGTGGAGGTACCCCCGCACCGGTACGGGATGGTCGACATCCACCCGCTGCTCACCAGCGGGAACCCCGAACTGGTGGCGCAGAAGGCGAGCGGGTGGCAGGCGGCCGGGATCGACTGGGCGGCCGCGGTCAAGGCGCTGCTGGCCACCAAGGGCGACGTGTCCTACGAGGAGCTGGAGTGCGTCGGCCTGGACAACAACACCGACATGCTGGTCGGTACCTTCCGGGTGAAGAAGCCGTACGGCTTCAGCGGCGGCCCGTGCTCCGCCGGCAGCACCGAGTACGTCGCGTTCTGGGCGGACTGGGGTAACTCCGACTGCGCGTACACCTACCTGGGCACCGTCAAGGTGGGTACCCACGACTTCTCGCCGGTGCCCGCGGGCGGGCTGTGCTACTCGGCGCTGCTCCCGGTCGACCTGACCAACGTCCGGCGCGGCTGCGACCAGCCGGTCATCGGCCGGATCCGGGCGGTGCTGTCCTGGAACGCCCCGCCGTCCACCACCGACCCGGACGCGGTCCCGCACTGGGGCAACCGGGTCGACGTACACGTCCAGGTACGGCCGGGCGACCCGGTCTCCGGGCCGCACATCACCGTGCTCGGCGGCGTACCGACCGCGAAGATCGAGAAGTTCGGACCGAACATCGGGATGACCGCCCCGGACGCCGCGTTCCAGGAGAACGGCATGCCGACCGACGGCCTGGGCCGGCCGTGCCCGTTCGCCGGCCGGGTGAGCGTGCACGGCGAGGGGATCACCCCGGGCCTGACGCTGTACCGACTGCTGGTCCGCGACGTCACGCAGAACACCGGGTTCACCCCGGTGACCACGAAGTTCTGGGTCACCGACTTCCTGGGCAACCCGGTACCGGTGACGCCCGGCCCGGACGGCTGGCTGATCGCTCCCGCGCAGAACAGCACGCACATGCTGGGCTGGATCGACACCAGCGGCGACGACCTGTGGGAGGTACGCCTGGAGCTGTCCAGCTCGCTGGTCACCGACACCAGGCCGGTCCAGCTGGACAACACGCTGCGGCTGGCCGAGGACAGCGGGCCGGCGGACCCGGACAACACCGGGGACCTGCACATCACCTCGGGTGGCGACTGCGGGAAGTTCACCGTCGGCGACACCATCTCGGGCTGGTTCGTGGCTCGCGACCGGCATTTCGCCGGCTACTCGATCGACACCGTGCCCTTCGCGGCGCCGGCCGGTCAGCTGAACCCGTCGTCGGGCACCACGCAGACACCGACCGGCGGGCTGACCTGGTCGCTGGACACGGCCGGGATGCAGCCGTGCGGGTACGTCATCGAGTTGTGGGTGTCCGACCTGGCGATCGTCAACAGCGCATACACGGGACGGGCCCGCCGGGTCACCAGGGGATTCTGCCTGGACGCCTGAGATCGATAGACCCCGCTGGGTGCCTCGCGGACCGGGGCACCCAGCGGCCCGTGTCCATACTCCGATCCGATCAGGAGTCCGAGTCGATGACCAGCCGGTACACCTTCTCGTACCCTTCGGCCATGCCGGTGAGATCGAAGTTGCGGGCCACGTGGGCCCGGCAGGCGGCGGGTTCCAGTTCGATCGCGGCGGCGATGCCGGACGCCAGCTCGTCCACGGAGTCGCAGATGATCCCGGTACGGCCGTCCACCACCACCTCGGAGACCGATCCGAAGCGCAGCGCCACGACCGGGGTACCGCAGGCCATCGCCTCGATCATCACCATGCCGAACGGCTCCGGCCACCGTACCGGAAACAGCAGGCAGGCCGCCTTCGCGCAGAGCTCGCGCAGGCCCGCGGCGTCGGTCTCGCCGACGTAGGTCGCGTTGTCGCCCAGACGGGGGCGGATCGCCTGCTCGAAGTACTCCTCCTCGGCGGGTTCGTTGACCTTTCCGGCGAGCACGATGCGCCGCCCGGCGGCCCGTGCCGCGTCGATCGCCAGGTGCGCCCCCTTGTCGGGATTGAACCGGCCGAGGAACAGTACCCAGTCCTCCTTCTCCTCCTGGTAGGGGAAGCTGCTCACGTCGAGGCCGTTGTGCACCGTGCCGACCCAGTTGAGGTCCGCCGCCCGGAGGCGCTGGTCCTCGGAGATCGCCACCAGCGACACCGAGTCGCCGAGCTGCCGGTAGTAGTTGCCCAGTTCGCCGTCCATCGGGCCGTGCATGGTCGCCACCGTAGGCGCGGGCCGGCCGGCCGCGGTCAACGGACCGGCCAGCGTGTGATCGTGCACCACGTCGATGTCCAGGTCGGCGAGCAGGCGCGCGGCCGCCGCGGCGTGGATGACCTCCGGCATCGGCTCGCCCAGCCGCTCGGAGGGCGGATGCTGGTAGGTCCGCAGAAAGTCACCCGGTGTGCCGTCCTGTCCGGCCCCGACCAGCGTCACCTGATGGCCTCGCGCGACCAGAGTCCTGGTGAGGTCCGCGACGACCCGCTCGATACCTCCGTACGCGTCCGGCGGGACGTTGAACCACGGCGGGGCGACCATTGCGACGTGCAGCGCGTTCACCACGTCTTGATACCGAAAATGGGAGTGGCGGAAACCCCGCCTCAGTCGCTCGGCGTAGCGCTCGGGCCGGCCGCGGCCTCGATCTCCTCCGCGATCCTCCACAGTGGAGTGTTCGGACGCACCCGCAGCACGAGCACCTCGTCGCCGGCCGGCGCCCCGGATTCGGCGCGCAGCCACCCCGGGTACGTCTCGCTGACCATCCGCAGCGCACTGTCCAGCTGGGCATGCGCGTCGCCGGTACCGCCGTCGCGCAGCCACTGCCGGAGCACGTAGTTGTGCGTCGCCACCACCGTGGCCGCCGCCACCTCGTGCAGCAGCCGGTGCTGGTCGTGCCCGCGCAGCTGCCGGTGCAGGTATTCGGCGAACACCCGCTGGTACCGGGTGGTCGTGGTGATCTCCCGTTCCCGCAACGACTCCACCTCGCGGATCAGCCGGTAGCGGCGGACCGCCAGCGGCGGGTCCCCGGTGTACATGCCGAGCACGAGATGGGCGGCCCCGGTCATCAACTGGAACGGGGTCTGCCGGGGATCGGCGGCGGCCAGGTGCTCCTCGACCCGGCGCAGGCAGTCCTCGTGGTCGGGGAAGACCGCCTCCTCCTTGCTCCGGAAGTGGCGGAAGAAGGTACGCCGGGCCACCCCGGCCGCCTCGGCGATCTCGTCGACCGTCGTCTTGTCGTACCCGTTGGCCTGGAAGAGGTTGATCGCGGCGGCGGTCAGCTCTTCCCGGACCGTCCCCCGCACGGCGTGGACCATAACATGACCCCTTCCCCGGGTGGCACTCAGTGCCTTATAGTATGGCACTGAGAGACAGAGGAGCCCCGATGACCGCGTTCGACGTGTACCAGCTCACAGAGGAGCACCAGGCGATCCGCGAAGCCGTGCGCGCGGTGTGCGAGGGCAAGGTCGCCCCCAACGCCGCCGCGGCCGACGAGACCGGCGAGTTCCCGCAGGCGTCCTTCGACGCGCTGCGCGCCGGTGACTTCCACGCCCCGCACATCCCGGTGGAATACGGAGGCGCCGGAGCCGACGCACTGGCCACCGCGATCGTGATCGAGGAGATCGCCCGGGTCTGCACGTCGTCCTCGCTCATCCCGGGCGTGAACAAGCTCGGCACCATGCCGTTGCTGCTGGCCGGCTCGGCCGAGGTCAAGCAGCAATACCTGCCGCCGGTCGCGCGCGGCGACGCGATGTTCTCCTACTGCCTGTCCGAGCCCGAGGCGGGCAGCGACGTGGCGGCGATGAGGACGCGGGCGGTCCGCGACGGCGACGGCTGGGTGCTCGACGGGGTCAAGCGCTGGATCACCAACGCCGGCGTCTCCGAGTACTACACGGTCTTCGCGGTCACCGACCCGGACGCCGGCGCCCGGGGCATCTCCGCGTTCGTGGTGGAGAAGTCCGACCCCGGAGTCAGCTTCGGAGCGCCGGAGAAGAAGCTGGGCATCAAGGGCTCACCCACCCGCGAGGTCTACTTCGACGGGGTACGGCTGCCCGACTCCCGCCGGGTCGGGGAGGTGGGCACCGGCTTCGTCACCGCCATGCGCACGCTGGACCACACCCGGGTCACCATCGCCGCGCAGGCGGTCGGCATCGCCCAGGGCGCACTCGACCACGGTCTGCGCTACGTCCAGGAGCGCCAGCAGTTCGGCCGGGCGGTCGCCGAGTTCCAGGGCATCCAGTTCATGCTCGCGGACATGGCGATGAAGCTGGAAGCCGCGCGCCACCTCACCTACGTGGCCGCCGGCAAGTCCGAGCGCGACGAGCCCGACCTCACCTACTTCGGCGCGGCGGCCAAGTGCTTCGCCTCCGACGCCGCCATGCAGATCACCGTGGACGCCGTCCAGCTGCTGGGCGGATACGGCTACACCAAGGACTTCCCGCTGGAGCGGATGATGCGAGACGCCAAGATCACACAGATTTACGAGGGTACCAACCAGGTCCAGCGCATCGTCGTCGCGCGCAAGCTGCTGGGGCGGTGAGCCGGATGAGCCTGGCGACCGCGTCGCATCTGAATGCCGGACGGATGCTGCTGTCCGGCGGGGTGACCCCCGGGCGGGCCGTGCTCGGCGACGACCCGGCTCTCGGCCTCGCCCGGCCGCCGGTCCTGCCGGTGCTGCTGCTGGAACCGGTCGAGACCTTCATGGCCGTCGACCCGACCGGGCGCAGCCGCGAGCTGCAGACGGAACTGCTTGTCCAGCAAGGGTTCCAGCGCTTCGGCGACGACCCGGTGGAGCCGCTGCCCGGCTGGACCGTCCGGCGTACCACCAGCCAGGTGCAGATCCGCGACGAGACCGGCGAGCTGTGGGCGCACTCGTACGTCCGGCCCGGGCGGCGCTGGCTGGACACGGCCAACGCGCACCGGCAGGTGCTCGTCATCTACGGCACGCTGGTCGGGGTACGGGCTCCTCGTGGGGTCCCGGCCGTCCAGTACGCCGCCGCGCACCGGGCCGCCGAGCTGCAGACCGGCCGGGCCCGCGGGCTCGTCGCCGCCGCCGTGCTCACCTGGCAACCGTGACCCGGATCCCGGGCCGCCAGCGTCGCCGGCCCGGGATACCGCACCGGGCCGCGCTGCTGCCCGGAGACCGGATGGAGTGTTCCTGGTACCTGCCGGTCAGCGGCTGAGCAGCTGCACCGCCTCTTCCTCGCGGGTACGGGCGGTGTCGACGAGGTCGGCCAGCTCGTGGAACAGCGCCCGGCGCCCGTCCCCGCCGAGCGGGTCGGCCCGGGCAGACTCGGTGGCCAGCTCGTCGATGCGGACGGTCAGGGCACGGATCTCCGCCTCGGCGGCCCGACCCTGGCGCAGCATCAGCGAGAGCCGCTCCTCGGCCAGCTCGGCATACCCGCCCAGGCCGGTCGACACCTCGCCGGCCCGGGCGGCCAGCCGGGACCAGAGCGCACCGGACTCGCGGAACAGCCCGGCCGCCTCGGCAAGCCGTGGTGCGCCGAGGATTTCCGCCGCCTCGTCGAGGAAGTCGGCGTACAGCGGCCGGGTGGCGCCCGGAGCCGTGTACTGCTCCTCCAGGCACTCGTACAGCCGCCGGATGCCATGGAAGAACGGTACCGGCGCGCCGAAGCGGGCCGTCCAGCCCAGCTTGCCCCGGGCGTCCCGCAGCTGCCCGGCCAGCCGCCGCATGCCGGAGAAGCCGAAGTTGACGTCGAACGAGTTGCCGAGCACCGGCCCGGTCAGGTGCGCCACCGTCATCACGAGCGCGGACCGTACCGCTCCGGCGAGGTCCACGGCGGACGGTCCGTTGTGGACGGTCAGGCGAAGATGGCGGCTCTTCTTCGATGCCGCCCACGCGGCCCCGAAGTCGTTGCGCGGCAACGGTTGCGGGCTCACCGCTAGGTCGTCGACGTAGCGGGTGGGACCGGACAGTCCAGCGACGACGACCCCGTACGGCTCCGCGTAGGCGGCCGGTGCGCAGCCGTGCCACGGCAACCGGGTGCGGTCCACCTCGCAGTACACCGGCTGCCCGGCGCCGAGTGCCTTGTCCAGTGCGGCCAGCGCGGACGGGGTGGAGGTGCTGTGCGCCTCGGTGAACCCGATGCCGAGATGGTCGAGCGCGGTGGGCAGCCAGGGCGCCGGGTGGTGCTGGGCCACGATGGTCAGCAGCGGCGGGAAGCCCTTGTACTCGAAGACGGCGTACATGAAGCCGATCCCGCCGGCCAGTCCGGCGAGCAGAGCCTCGCCGTACGGCTGCCCGGTGTGCGGTGCCACCTCCCCGCTCTGCCGGAGCAGGTGGGCCAGGAGCGAGCTGGCGTGGTGCTGGCCGACGCCGAAGCGGTCGTAGCCCGGCACGATGCCGTCGGGCAGTACCGGTGCGCTGTCCCGAGCGGCCTTGGTGACGACGTGGCGCCGGGCGGTGGTGTAGGACTCGCCGGTGCGCGCCATCCGGTCGCGTACCAGCTGCTTGAGGTGTTTGCGTTCGGTCATGGTGGACCCCTGTGGACAGCGGCGTGCGGTGCCTGCCCACGCCGGCGCCGCGGCCGCGTCTTGTCTACAGTGGACAGTCGCACCGCCGCCCGCGATGGCATGGGGACCACCTTCGCCTCCGCGTGGCCGGCGGGCGTGGGCCACCGGTCAGGAGGTATGGCGCGCGGGTCGCGCCAACCGGCATCCTACCGCACCCGGACCTTCCGCCTGCCGGTAAGCGACGCGGCCGGAAACCCTTGCGTAGCAAGCGGTAGCCTCCCCGAATCTTGACGGCCATCTATGTGACGTGTATACGTAATGCAATCGTTTTCAACGATGATCGATGTCTCGTGGTGCTCCCCGCCAAGCTCGACGAGCGACGAACGGACGAGAGAAACCGTGTGACGGCGCACCACGAAAGGGGCACCACGAATGACTCGGCAGCACTCCCGCCGGGACCTGTTGAAGGCGGGCGGCATCCTGGCCGGCGGTGCCGCGGCGGCCGGCCTGCTGATCGAGCCGGCCCGTGCGTTCACCACGACCCCGGGCGGCCTGGCCGTGCCGAAGGCCGCCTCGCCGTGGGACCAGGTGCCGGTCATCCTCGCCCGGATCAAGCCGCCGACGTTCCCGAGCCAGAACTTCGACGTGACCAGGTACGGCGCGAAGGGCGACGGCAAGACCGACGACAGCGCCGCGTTCGCCAAGGCCATCGCGGCCTGCACCAAGGCCGGCGGCGGTCACGTGGTGGTACCGGCTGGCGGCACCTTCCGGACCGGCCCGGTCACCCTCGACAACAACGTCGACCTGCACGTGCTCGGCACCATCAGGTTCAGCACCGACCCGAAGAAGTACCCGCTGGTGTTCACCCGCTGGCAGGGCATCGAGTGCATGAACTTCTCCTCGTTCGTCTACGCCTTCAACAAGACCAACGTCGCGATCACCGGCACCGGTACGCTCGACGGCCAGGGCCCGTCCGGCCCCTGGTTCGACTACGACGGCAAGCGCCAGCCGGACTGGGCCAAGCTGCAGCAGCAGGCCGTCGACGGGGTCGACCCGCACAAGCGGGTCTACGGGCTGGGCCACTTCCTGAAGCCCAACTTCATCCAGCTGTACCAGTGCACCAACGTCCTTATCGAGGGCGTACACCTGCGCAACTCGGCGATGTGGAACATCCACCCGGTGCTGTCGAAGAACGTGACGATCCGCAACGTGGCGGTGTTCTCCCGGGGCGGCATGGTCGACGGCTGCGACCCGGAGGCGTGCTCGGACGTACACGTGACCGGCTGCTCCTTCGACACCGGCGACGACGGCGTGGTGATCAAATCGGGGCGGGACACGGACGGGCGCCGGGTGGGCATACCGAGCCAGAACATCGTCATCGAGAACAACAAGTTCCTCGGGCGCTGGGGCGCGGTCACCGTGGGCAGCGAGATGTCCGGCGGGGTACGCAACGTCTTCGCGCAGAACAACACGATCGCCAAGGGCTCCTCGTACACCTCGTTCTACGCGGTCTACCTCAAGACGAACAAGCGGCGGGGCGGCGTGATCGACGGGATCCACGTCCGCAACCTGACCGGGGGACCGGAGTCCAAGGGCGGCTTCTTCATCGACATGAACTACAGCCTGACCGGGCCGGGCTTCGGCAAGATCGTCCATCCGGTGGTACAGAACATCACCATCGACGGCCTGGTCATCAAGGGTGCCCCGTACGCGATCAAGCTCTCCGGTGACGCGTCCAGCCACATCAAGAACGTGACGGTCAGCAACAGCACGTTCACGAGCATGGCCAGCTCGACGATCAGCGTGAAGAACGCGGACAACGTCAAGTTCATCAACGTGAAGGTCAACGGCAAGACCATCTGAGCGCTGCTCCCACCGTTGTCGCCCCGTGGCCGCCGGCCGCGGGGCGACAACGTGTGACCGTGATGGTAGGAGTATGTCCGTGGCCGAGACCGACACCCAGCCCGCCATGGCGGACCCGTTCCCGGCCACCCGGCCGCGGGTCCGGCCGCCCTGGCGGGTGCTCGGCATGGTCTCCGCGGGTGGGGTGCTCGGCGCGGTGGCCCGTTACGGGCTGGGCCTGGCGTTCCCGCACCGACCCGCCGGGTTCCCGTGGGCGACCTTCGCGGTCAACGTCTCCGGGTGCCTGCTGATCGGGGTGCTCATGGTGCTCGTCACCGACGTGTGGCCGGCCCGCCCACTGCTGCGCGCTTTCCTGGGTACCGGGCTGCTCGGCGGCTACACCACCTTCTCCACGTATGTGGTGGACACCCAGCACCTGCTCGCCGCCGGAGCCGCCCGTGCCGCCCTGGCCTACCTGGCCGGCACCCTGCTGGCCGCACTCGTCGCGGTGCAGACCGGCGCCATGCTCACCCGGCTGGTCATCCACCGCCTCAGCCACCCGCGCCGCCGGAACCGGGAGACGTGATGAAGCTCGAAGGACCCGCGGTCCGCCTGACCATCTTCGTCGGCGAGGACGACCAGTGGCACCACAGACCCGTGTACACCGAGATCGTGCACCGCGCCCACCGGGCCGGGCTGGCCGGCGCGTCGGTACTGCGCGGCATCGAAGGGTATGGCGCGTCCTCCCGGATCCACACCGCGCGGCTGTTGTCGCTCTCCGAGGACCTGCCGGTGGCCGTCATCATCGTGGATGCCGAGGAACGCATCCGCGCCTTCCTGCCCCAGCTCGACGAGCTGGTCAGCGAGGGACTGGTCATCATCGACCCGGTCGAGGTGATCCGGTACGTGGGCCGGGAGCGGCGATGAGCGTGCTGCTGGTCGCGCTCGGTGCCGCGCTCGGCGCACCCCTGCGCTACCTGGTGGACCGGGCGGTACAGGCGCGTCACGACTCGCTCTTCCCGTGGGGTACCTTCGCGGTCAACGTCACCGGCTCGGGTCTGCTCGGCGGGCTGGCCGCGACCGCCGCGCACCTGCCCGGCCCGGTGCTGGCACTGGCCGGTACCGGGCTGTGTGGGGCGCTGACCACCTACTCCACGTTCGGCTACGAGACCGTCCGGCTGCTCCAGGACCGGGCCCGGCTGTACGCGGTGTTCAACGCCGCCGCCAGCGTCGTCGCCGGGCTCGGTGCCGCCGCGCTCGGCGCCGGCCTCGTCCAGGCGGTGCTCGCCTGACCCCGAGCGTCGCAAATCTGTCACTTCCACCTGGCACGCGATTGCATAGAGTTTCCCCGTCCCGTCCCACACCGGCTGGAGTTCTGTATGCGTGTTCTCGTCACGGGCCACGAGGGATACCTCGGCAGCGTGCTGGTCCCCCGGCTGGCGGCCGCCGGCCACGAGGTGGTCGGCCTGGATACCGGCCTGTTCGCGGACTGCACACTCGGCCCGGCGCCCGATCCGGTACCGACCCTGCGCACCGATCTACGGGACGTGACCGCCGAGCAACTCGTTGAAGTGGCACCGGACGCGGTGATCCACCTCGCCGCGCTCTGCAACGACCCGCTCGGCAACCTCGACCCCGGGCTGACCTACGACGTCAACCACCATTCGACGGTACGGCTGGCCAAGGCGGCCAAGGCCGCCGGTACCCGCCGGTTCCTGTTCTCCTCGTCGTGCAGCCTCTACGGCGCCGGCACCGACGACACGCCGCTGGACGAGAACGCCGCGTTCGCCCCGCTCACCCCGTACGGCGAGTCGAAGATCCGGTCCGAGCAGGATCTGGTCGGGCTGGCCGACGACGACTTCTCGCCGGTGTTCCTGCGCAACGCCACCGCATACGGCTTCTCGCCGCGGCTGCGAGGTGACCTCGTGGTCAACGACCTGGTCGGCAACGCGCTGCTGGTGGGTGAAGTGCGGCTGCGTAGCGACGGGATGGCGTGGCGGCCGCTGGTGCACGCCGAGGACATCGCCGCGGCGTTCCTGGCCCTGCTGGACGCGCCGACCGAGGCGGTACACGCGCGGGCCTTCAACGTCGGCGACTCGACCGAGAACTACCTGATCCGGGACGTGGCCGAACTGGTCAGGGAGATCGTCGGCGGGGAGGTGACCTACGCCTCGGGAGCCGGCGCGGATGCCCGCAACTACCGGGTCTCCTGCGACCGGATCGCCAAGGAGGTACCGGAGTTCAGTCCACAATGGACGGTACGGAGGGGCATCGAGCGGCTGGCCGAGGCCTACCAGCGGTACGGGCTCACCCTCGACGCGCTGATGGGCGAGCGGCACCAGCGGCTGCGCCGGATCAACGCGCTGCGCGGAGCCGGCCGGCTCGACGACGCGCTGCGTTGGACGGAGGCGCACTAGATGCAGACCACCACTGCCCCGGTGGAGAACCAGCTCGACCTGCGGGTCGGCGACCTGGTCGAGGTGCGCAGCCAGGCGGAGATCCTGGCCACCCTCGACGAGCACGGCGAGCTGGAGTCGTTGCCGTTCATGCCCGAGATGCTGAGGTACTGCGGGCAACGGCTGACCGTGTACAAGGTCGCGCACAAGCTCTGCGACACGATGACCCGTTCGGGCATCCGGCGGATGGACAACGCGGTTCACCTGGCCGGCGTGCGCTGCGACGGCGCCGGCCACGGCGGCTGCCAGGCGGCCTGCCTGATCTACTGGAAGCACGCCTGGCTGCGCAAGGTGGACCCGACCGGGGCGGAGGCGACCCCGGCACCGGTGGCCGAGGAGCCGACGCTGCTGCCGCTGCTCACCATCGCCAGCCGGCGCCCACCGGCGGAGGACGGCACGGAGCTCTACCGCTGCCAGACCACCGAGCTGCTGCGCGCCGCGCCGGACGTGCTGCCCGGCCGCGACCTGGGCCAGTTCGTCCAGGACGTACGCACCGGCAACGTCGGTGTCTGGTTCGCCCTCCGGGCGTTCCTCGTCGCGGCATTCAACCGCTGGCAGGGATTCAGCAAGCAGGTCCTGCCGTCCTGGCTGTGGCTGCGGGGCGGGCGGAACTGGGGCTACCTGCGCGGCCTGGCCACCCAGAAGACACCGACCGCGGCCGGGCACATCCAGCCCGGCGACCTGGTGCGGGTGCGGTCCAAGGGGGAGATCGAGCAGACCCTCAACGCCGAGCTGCTCAACCGGGGCATGGGCTTCGACGCCGAGATGGCCCGGCTGTGCGGGCGTACCGCCCGGGTGGCCCGCCGGGTCGACCAGATCATCGACGAGAAGACCGGGCGGATGCTGCACATGAAGAACCCGTGCATCGTCCTGGAGGGCATCGTCTGCGAGGGGGCCTACAACGCCAACTGCCCGCGCGCGATCCCGCCCTACTTCCGCGAGGTCTGGCTGGACAAGGTCGAGGAGGGTACCGGCGACCCGACCCGCTGAGGACCTACTTCGGGACCTGCTGGTACACGCGCAGGTAGTCGACCTCGAGTTGCCGGACGAGGGTCGGATCGGTGAGGCCGACGTTCCACTGCCGCTGCCAGTTGTTGTCGACCATCATGTGCAGGATTATCTGCATCGGGCCGCTCTCGATGGCGGAGGCGTTCGAGAACTGCGCGCACTTCCTGCCGTCGATATACCAGGCGATGTGGTCCGGCTGCCAGTCGAGGCCCATGCGCACGAATCCCCTGGAGTAGTCAATCGCCGGGCAGGTGCCGTTGTTGTGCTTGCCGCTGTTCACGTTGTACGACTGGTCCCTGCCGTTGTAGCTGTAGGTCATGAACATCGTCGTGGGATCGTCGCCGAGCAGCTCGAGAATGTCGATCTCGGAGCGGTAGACGTGGCTAGGGTCGGCCGGCAGCATCCAGAATGCGGTGAAGAAACCGCGCGTCGCGGGGAACTTGAAGCGGGACTCGACATAGCCGTAGGTGAACTTGTAGAGGTACCCGGACCCGTTGTCCGCCCTGGCCCGCGCGGTCGACAGCAGGCCCGCCTTGTACGTACAGCTGCCGTTCTGGCAGGCAGAGGTCTGGTACGGCGGCGCGAGCGGCGCGGCTATCAGCTTCGCTGTGCCGTTCGAGACGACGACCTGCGACGGCTGGTAATGCTCGCGGCCCTGGTTGAAACTCGACGTGCATTCGCCGGTGTTCCAGTCGAAGCAGGGCGTGAGCTTCGAGTGGTTGTAGTCAGAGCCGTCGAACTCCTCGCTGAACGCGAGCTTCCATTGCTTGCCGGCGGCCAGCGGTGCCGGCGGTCCGGCCGGACACCCGGGCGTGCCGCCGGAGATGGCGCAGCCGGTGCCGGCACGCGCGGTCGAGGTCGGTGACGGCCTGGCCGGCGGGCTTGCGCTGGGCGAAGCCGCCGATGGCGTCGGGGACGCGCCCACGCCTGCCGCGTGGGGCGACGGCCCGACCGCGGACACCGCCGGGATGCGCGATCCCTTGGACGGCTGGGAGACGAGGACGTACGCACTCGTGGCCGCGATGACGATGACCGTGCCCACCACGGTCGCGGCGGTCCAGCCGCGCGAGCGGGGCCAGCGCCGCCGGCGCGACGCACGCACCGCGCTGGGAACCTGCACGCCGCGCATGGCCGAAATATCGTCCTTTCGAACTGCGATGAGGCCGCGGGCAACCGTACCAGTCAGTTGCCTTGATCGATATTGGCAGCGGCCGCCTACTCGTCCTGACCATCCGTGTCGTATCGTCGTCCGGGACCGCTGAGAGGAGGTGTTGCATGTCCGAGCTCAGGTCCTCGAACCATCGTCGCGTCCGTTCTGTTCGCCGAGTCAGCTATGTTGGTTTTGCTGCCACGGTGGGTGTTCTGGTGGTTGTGGGGGCCTTGCTGGCCACCGGGGTTTTTTCCGGGCCCGGGTCGGGCAACGGTCGCCACGTCGGCGATGCCGTGATCGCGAAAACACCCGAAGCGTCCGACGGCACAGGTATGACGTCAGGAGTCCCTACCCACTCGCCCAGTGCTACGCCTAGTCGCACGCCGGCCGCTCCGCGTGCCGGTGGGAGTAAGTGTCCGTTACCGAAGTATCCGACCCCGGCCTGTACCGGAGTGCCGGCCGGGACAGTTTTTGCTAAGACGGTCAAGGGCGACTACGACGCGACGGTGGCCGGCCAGGTGATCGACAAATGGCACATTACCGGGAACCTGAACATCAAGGCGCCGAACATCGTCGTCAAGAACACTCAGATTGACCATTCGGTGTTCAACCGGTTCGGGCCTGGCGGGAACTCTCAGACCAACACCTACCCGTACGCGATCAGCGACTCGACAATTGGGCCGGCCTCGGGCTGCATACGCGCCGCCGGATTGCAGGAAGCCAACTATACCGCCACTCGTGTACACATCAGGGGCGTCGACCACGGCGTGGACATGTCGGAGCCGGGTCATGTGCTGGTTCAGGACTCATACCTGGTGATGTGCTGGCTGCCCGCATCGGTGACGCCGCCCGACGGTAGCCACGTCGACGGTATCCAGGCGTACTGCCCGGAGGGCGCATGTACCGACCTCCGGCTGTTACACAACACCTTCGACATGCGACCCGATGGCAAGGGTACTTTCGTCATCAATCTCAATGATCCGCACGTTGCTGTGGTGACCCTCGCCGACAATCTGCTCGCGGGTGGCGACAACTACGTCATCTTCATCGAGTGGCGAACCGGTCCGGACCTGGTCGTGGGCAATAATCGTGTGGTCAACAACACGTGGGGCAACATGGCGCCAGCGTCGGCCGAAGGCACGTGCAGCCATCAGCGTTGGCAGGGCAACAGCGTTGTGGATATCGATAGTAACTACAACGTGACCAGGGTGGTACGGGCACTTCCTTGTATCCAGTGAGACCTGATCAATGGAACGGCGGGATCGTCGCGTCCCCCGGACGCTGCCGAGCCGACCCGGCGTCGTAATTCCGTCAACATCGCCGTTTGCACAACCGGTCGGCATAGAATCGCGTCGCCCGCGTCGCGAGTGAGGTGGAGTTCCTGCATGCACCCTGGCCCGATCGGCGACGAGAGCGACGCCATGATCACATCCGACATGTCCGCGGAATCGATCGGGCGCGAGGCCGGTCGCGGGCTGCGGTGGAGCCTTGCCGGTACGATCATCGGACGGGCCGGCGGGTTCGCCATGGGGCTGCTGCTCGCGCGATTGCTCCAGCCAGCCGATTTCGGCGTGTACGCGGTCGCGGTGGCCGCGATGGCGTTCGTCATACATGTCAACGACGTCGGGCTCATCGCGGCCACCGTACAGTGGCGCGGCCGGCTGGAGGACATGGCGCCGACCGCGGCCACGATGGCCCTGTCGTCCAGCGTGTTGATCTACGGGATCTTCTGGTTCGCCGCGCCGGCGATCGCCGGAATCGCGCACCTACCGCAGGCCACCGGGCTCATCCGGCTGGTCACCGTCGTCATTCTGGTCGACGGCGTGACCGCGGTACGCAGTGCCGTGCTCATGCGTACGTTCCGCCAGGACAAGCTGGTCCGGGCCAATATCGTCGGTGTCGTGGTCAACGCCGGCGTGGCGATCAGCCTCGCGGTGGCCGGCGCCGGGCCGTACAGCTTCGCCGCCGGTGTCGTCGCGGGCGCGATTGTCACTGGTGTGCTGGTCTTCATCGGAGCCGGCGTGCCGTGGCGGGTCGGTATCGACCCCTCGATCGCCCGCAGGCTCCTGGCGTTCGGAATACCGCTGGCGGCGAGCCTCGGCATCGAAGCCGTGCTGCTCAACGCCGACTACCTGATCGTCGGTCACCGCGTCGGAGCCGAGCTGCTGGGCTACTACCTGCTCGCGTTCAATATCTCCACCTGGGCGCTGAGCATCATCAGCAGTGCCGTGCGATATGTCTCGGTCGCCGGTTTCTCCCGGCTGTCCGAGGTGGACTCCGCGACATTGTCGGCCGGCGTGCAGCGGTCGGTGCCCCTGTTGGTCACCGTCCTCGTGCCCATCATCGTGCTCACCGCCACCCTCGCCTCACCCCTGGTGACAACCCTCTACGGCGATGAGTGGGCGCCCGCGGCGGCCGTGCTGCGCTTCCTCATGATCCTGACGGTGGTCCGCGTGCTGACGTCATTCGCGCTGGACATTCTCATGGGCGCCGGGGCCACCCGGTCGACACTATGGGTCAACCTCGGCTGGGCGACCGCGCTGGTCCCTGCGCTCATCTACGCCACCGGCCGGGACGGGATCCGCGGTGCGGCGGTCGCGCACGCGGTCGTCGGGGTGCTCGTGGCCGTGCCGGTGACGGTCGTCGCGCTGCACCGCGTGGGCGTACGCCTGGGGCCGATCGTGCCCGCGCTGGCCAGGCCGCTGTTCGCCGGGGTGGTCGCGGGCGGCGTCGCGCTGCTGGCGGCGAACGCGATGGGCCCGCATCCCCTTCTGCGGCTGTGTGTCGGGGGCACGGCCGGGCTGTTGGTCTACGGCGCGCTGGCCCTGGCACCGGCCGAGCTGCGCCAATCGCTGCGCCTGATCCGGCGGCCCGAAGCAAATGCGGTGGACTGACGTCCTCGCATCCACCTACGGGTGAGATCGGGGTCCCGTTGCTGGAGCCATCAGTTACGGATTGCCGTGATGGACTTGACCAGGCCACCAATCCGTTCGTGCCAGATCTGGGAAGACGGGAAATAGAACCGCATCTCGGTCAGGGAGAGCAGCTCAACCGAAGCGGCATTCTCGACCGCCTCCGCTACGGTGCTGGCACGTGCGGGGCTCAGCGGCCAACGCCGCGTCAGTGTTGCCCGCGCGCGCAGGGGTAGGAACTGCATTCCCGGACAAAGCCAATGCGGCTCGACCGGAAAGTAGCGGTAGGGCGTCTGTACCCAATGCCGGTCGGCCGCGGCCTGAACCGCATCGGCGAAGCGTTGACGCTGTGCGTGTCCTCCGACGTGTTCGATGACGGAGTTGGAGACGACCAGGTCGAAACGCTCCCCGGAAATAGCCGGTGGCGGCGCGCAGGCGTCGCCGACCACGGTTTCTATCCATGGTTCGGGGGCGTCGAGTTGCAGAAGATTGAGGATGGTGACGTGCGCTGGCTGCACCCCGAAACCGCGCCAGAACGGTGGTCCTCCGCCGAGATCGAGCACGCGCATGGAGGCGAGATCGGGGAAGGTGGCCATCAGCTTATCGGAGCGTTTGGCGCGAGCGCGCTGACCAAGAGACCCAGGACGTTCGCTATCCGCCAACATCCCCCGCACCGTTTGCCCGAGAGCCATACCGCCCCCTCCTTTAGACTGCCGGTCACTCTACTGCTCACGTTTGACCCGGGCCAGGCGGGTGGTGGGGAGGATCTGTCGTTGTTACGTCACCGACCGGTGGCTGGGTGCGTTGCGGCGCCGGGAGCCGGCCGGCGCGCTCGACTGGGCCACGGTCTCCTCGCCGTCCATGGTGTCCTGGCTCTCCCGGGCCAGGAACCAGCGGGTCGTCGACGTGCGGACGGTACGCGCCGGATGGGTCAACCGCCACACCGTGCCGCACAACCCGAGGGTCAGCCCGAGGATGGTGGCGTAGGTCATGAAGCTGAGCGAGTCGAAGGTACCCGCGACCGCGATCGCGATCACCTGCGTCGAGATCAGCCCGGCGCACAGGTGCTTGTCCTCGACCGAGGTGGACCGCCGCAGCGCCAATCCGGCCAGCACGATCCCGGTGACGTGCAGCCCGAGCACTGCCGCGGCACCGATCACCCCGTTGGTGATCAGCGTGTCCAGCCACTGGTTGTCGAGGATCTGGTACTGCGGGGCCACCCAGGTACCGGTACCTCGACCGAACCAGGGCCGCTGTCCGATGTAGTGGAACGCCAACGGGTAGCGGGCCTGGCGCACCGTGAACGCCGGGTTGTTTCCCGGGTTGTCGAACAGGTGCAGCAGGGTCCGGATGAGTCCGGGGCTGGCCGCGCCGAGCCCGGCGAACAGCGTGGCGGCGAGCGCCCCGACGTTGTAGCGGATGCGCCAGCTCCACACCGGGAAGAGCACGGCGAACATGAGCGCGACGGCGAGGACGCCGGTACGCGAGATGGTGGTGGCGATCCCGGCGGCGATCAGGATGCTGGCGAACAGGGCGATCCGGCGCCGCTTGGGCCGCTGGCTGTAGCAGGCGAAGTAGATGGCGAACGGCAGGCACAGCGCGAGGAACGCGGCCAGCTCGATGTAGTGCGTGGTGGTGCTGGCCACCCGTACCCCGTTGCCCCGCAGCTCGAAACCGGGCGTCCAGCCCTTCGCCTGCAACCCGGGCAGCTGGAGGTACCTGGTGACGTCGTATTTGAACACGTACTCCACCAGGGCGATACCCGCGACCACGGCGGCGCACGACACCAGGACCTTGAGCACCCCGCGTACCCGCAGCCAGTTGGGTACCCCGTCCGCGGCGGTCAGCGCGATGCCGGTGAACACGAAGAAGAACAGCATCGTCCGGTCCGCCGCGTTCGCCTCCATCGTGGTGAGCCCGCGCATGAACCCGATCGCGTAGGAGATCAGCACGGTCACCATGAAGACGAGCAGGGCCCACCGGATCGGCTGCGGGCCGGTCATCGTGAGGTGCGAGCTGAACCGCACCAGCAGCCACCAGCAGAACAGCAGCATGCCGACGATCAACCCGGGCCGGCCGAGATCGGTCATGCCGGGGACGATCAGCCGCGCCGGGATCAGCGTGGTCAGGCCGACCACCAGACTGAGCAGCGAGGCGGCGTCGACGTAGGTGGGCCGGCGCCGGGTCACGTACGTCTGGTCGAAGACCAGCGACGGCTCCAGGTCGGCCGGGCGAAGTACGGTCGTGGTGGTCACGGAGACTCAGACCCCGGTCAGGAGCGGGATTTCTTCTCGCGCCCGAACCAACGGGTGCGCTCCGGCATGATCAGAGGCGGCAGGATGACGGTGGCATCCGAGGATACCGGCAACTCCTGCTCCGCCTCGCCGGTCCGCTCGGTCGGCTGGCTGCTCTGCGGCAGCGGCGGGCCGAGCGCCTGGGTCCGCTCCGGGCTCAGCGTGACGAGCCGCTCCTCCTTGCCGTTGGCCGCCGGGATCGTCGCGGTGGGCATGTCGTCGTCCGTGCGCCGGATCCGGCCGGCCACCCCGGCCGCCCGCGCAGAGGGCAGGACCCAGTTGGTCACTGGCGGCGACTGCGCCACGGCGGCGGCCTCCTCAAGCCGCCTGCGGCGGCGGCGGACCCAGGCGTCGAAGCCGACCGTCACCGCCACGGTGAGCAGCAGCCCGGCCCCGGCGACCGCGACGAGGGCCCGCTTGACCTTCGAGGTGGACTTCACCACGTTGGTACCGAGGTCCAGCCGCCGCGCCGTGATCGAGTCGCCCACCGAAACCCCGTACGTGCTCTGCAGCGTGGAGACGCTCTTGGCATACCGGGAGACCAGCTGCTCGGCGGTGTCTCTGGCCTGCTGCGCGGACTTGCCGATCACCTCGAAGGTGATCAGCGGGCTCTGGCTGGCCATGGTGAGCGTGTACGAGTCGCTGTAGCCGCCGGCCTTCAACTGGTCGACGACCGACTGGTCGGTCACCGTCACGATCGCGGCGTTGCCGATGGTCTGCAGCCCCAGGCCGAGCCACGGATTGCGCTGGTCCGGCGTGGCCTGCCCGGGCTTGGTCTCCTCCAGCACCGGCGGGACGAGCTGGACGTACGCGGTGGCGACGTAGTCGGGCTTGACCTGACCGACGGTCAGCACGGCGAGGGCGACGGAGAGCGCGAGCATCGGCAGCACGATTACCCAGCGCCGGACCAACAACTTCGTGAGGTCCCAGAAGTCCACCGTCTCCCCCTTGTCGTTGGGGCGATCGGCCCCAGGGATGTGCCGTCCCACGCCGCGGTGGGTCCGCCGCGTGGGAGGCGACGCCTCCAGTGTCTGGTGGCGACTCCCCGGGTAGCAAGACGAGAACTACGCTAACTGCCGGGTTACGACGACCATGATGAGATCACGCGGGCATACCGACGCCGCAGAGTCGGAACGCTGACAGGGTACCGTCTCCAACTGCGAGGATCCTGTCGGCACCCGGATAGTTGGTTCGCCCGATCTACCGATGTTCCGCCCGCGGTTCGGCGACTGACGATGGCCGGGCCAATGATTCGGCCGAATCAAACGAATGGTGGGTGTTTTGCGCGGCGTCGTCCCGGCCTCGGTCGTCAACCTTACGGTCCATGGCATCGGCCCGACAGTTCGTCAACTCGATCCGGATGAGGATTCCGCGTGGGTGGAAATCGCGCAGTTTGAACAGGTGCTGGACGCCGCGGCCGGTCGGCCGGACGTCCGGATCACGTTCGACGACGGGAACGCGTCCGATCTGGAGATCGCCCTGCCACGGCTGCTCAAGCGCGGGCTGGTCGCCGAGTTCTTCGTGCTGGCAGGGGAGCTCGGCCAGCCGGGCCGGCTGGACCATGACGGGGTGCGCGAGCTGCGCAAGTCCGGCATGGCGATCGGCTCGCACGGCTGGGCGCACCGGGACTGGCGACGGCTCGACGCGCGGCAGGCCACCGAGGAGATCGTCGAGGCCAACCAGGTGCTGACCGAGATCGTCGGCGAGCCGGTCTCCCGGGTCGCCATCCCGTTCGGCTCGTACGACCGGCACGTGCTGCGCCGGCTGCGCCAGGCGAAGGTGACCCGGGCATACACCAGCGACGGTGGCCGGGCCCAGCGCGAGTCGTGGCTCCAGGCGCGCAACAGCCTGCGCCGCGATCTCGACGCCGAATGGATCGGTCAGGTCCTCGACGGGAAACCGTCACTGCCGCTGCGCGCACGGCGGGTCGTCGCGGGTACCGTCAAGCGGATCCGCGGGTGACCTCCATGGATGACGTACCCAGCCTCGCTGTAGTTATCGTCACGTTCAACAGCGCCGACGTGCTCGGCGACTGCCTGCGCTCGGTCACCCTGTCCCGAGGCGTACACGTGGCCGACGTGGTGGTGGCCGACAACGCCTCGAAGGACGGGTCCGTCGCGATCGCGCAGGCCGCGACCGACCTGCCGATCCAGGTCGTGCAGACGGGCCGCAACGCCGGGTACGCCGCGGCCATCAACGCCGGCATCGCCGCGCTGGACACCCGCAAACTGCGCGCGGTGTTCGTGATGAACCCGGACTGCCGGCTCCGGCCGGACACGCTGCACCTGCTGGCCAACGCGCTGCGCCAACCGGGTCGGGGCATCGTGGCGCCCCGACTGGTCAACCCGGACGGCTCGCTGCAACCCTCGCTGCGCCGGGCGCCGACGGTGCCGGGCGCGCTCGCCGAGGCGGTCCTCGGCGGCAACCTCGCCGGCCGGATCGGGCTCGGCGAGCTGGTCTTCGACGAGCGCAGCCACTCCCGGCCCGGGCCGGCCGCGTGGTCGACCGGCGCGGCCATGTTCATCTCCACCGAGGCGATCCGCGACCTCGGCCCGTGGGACGAGTCCTTCCTGCTGTACAGCGAGGAGACCGAGTACGCGCTGCGCGCCGCCGACCGGGGCTGGACGCTCTGGTACGAGCCGGCCGCGGTGGTCGAGCACATCGGCGGGGACTCGGGGACCAACCCGGCGCTGTCCGCGTTGCTGGTCGCCAACAAGGTCCGGCTGTTCCGGCAGCGGCGCGGCCGGGTGGCCTCGGGCGGATATTTCCTCGCGGTGGTCTTCGGCGAGGGGGTCCGGGCGCTGGCCGGCCGGCGCACCTCCCGGGCCTCGGTCGCCGCGCTGGTCCGGCGGGGCCGCCGGGACCAGATCATGCGCGCGATCGCGGGGGAGAAGTCATGACCGCCATCCGCGAAGCAGCGGTGCAGCCGAGCACCCTGCGCACGGTGTCCTTCGATGCGCTCACCGGCGAGGAGTTGGCTGCCTGGCACCGGCTGCGGGCGGCGAACCCCGAGCTGGACAGCCCGTACTTCCATCCCGGCTTCGCGGCGGCCGTCCATGCCAGCGGGCGTGCCGTACAGGTGGTGGTCGGGCGGGACGCACGGGGCGAGGTCTGCGCCCTGCTGCCCGGCCACCGCGACCGGGCCCTGCTACGGCCGGCCGGCTGGCCGGCCGCCGACTTCCAGGGGCCGATCCTCGCGCCCGGTACCGCCTTCCCGCCGCTGAAGCTGCTGACCGGCGGGATACGCGGCTTCGCGTTCGACCATCTCCTGCCGACCTGCCCCGACTTCGAGCCCTGGGTGGAGTCCAGCCGCCCCTCGCCATACCTGGACGCCTCCGGCGGGCTGGACGGCTACCTGGGTCGGGCGTCCCGCAGCGGCAAGGACAACATGGGGCAGGCGCGCCGGCGCACCGCCAAGGCCGAAAAGACCTACGGCACGGTGCGCTTCGCCGCCGACATCGTCGACGAGGCCGCGCTCGCCCGGGTGGTGGAGCTCAAACGCGCCCAGTACGCCAGCACCGGGGCCCGGGACTACTTCGCCGAGCCGGACCGGATCGACCTGCTGACCCGGCTGCTGCACACCCGGGACCCCTCGTTCGGCGGCGTGCTGTCCACCCTGCACGCCGGCCCGCACCTGGTCGCGGCGCACTTCGGGATCCGCTCCGGTACCGTCCTGCACTGGTGGTTCCCGGTCTACGACCCGGAGTTCGCCGCGCTGTCGCCGGGCTGGATGCTGCTGCGTGAACTGGTGTCCGCCGCTCCCGCGCTCGGCGTCACCCGGATCGACTTCGGGCGCGGCGACGACGAGTACAAGCGCCGGGCGAAGACCGGCGAGACAGTGGTGTACCAGGGCGTGGTGACCCGCAGCTCGACCCGGCGGATGCTGCGGCGCGCCCGCAACTCGATGGTCGTCGCGGCCCGGTCGTCGGCGCTCGGTCCGGGACTTCGCCGCGCGGTGCGCAAACTCCGGACCCTCAACCGATAGCGGAGGCAGTCAATCGTGAGGATCAGCGTTTTCGGGCTCGGTTACGTCGGTTGCGTCTCCGCCGCCTGCCTCGCCGCGCGCGGGCACGAGGTGGTCGGGGTCGACGTCAACCCGAGCAAGGTCGACCTGATCGCCAGTGGCCTGGCGCCGGTGGTGGAGGAGCGGATCGGCGAGTTGACCGCCGAGGTGGTCGCCAGCGGTGCGCTGCGGGCGACCACCGATGTGGCCGAGGCGGTCCGGGCCACCGGGATCTCCCTGATCTGCGTCGGTACGCCGAGCGCCACCAACGGCAGCCTGTCCACCGCCTACCTGGAGCGGGTGGCCGAGCAGATCGGTGCGGTGCTCGCCGAGCTGGACCGCTGGCACACCGTCGTCTTCCGCAGCACGATGCTCCCCGGTACCTGTACCGAGCTGCTCATCCCGATCCTGGAGAAGGCGGCCGGGAAGACCGCCGGGGTGGACTTCGGCGTGGCGGTCAACCCGGAGTTCCTCCGCGAGGGCAGCAGCGTCCGGGACTTCTTCGACCCGCCCAAGACGGTCATCGGCGAGCTGGACCCGACGAGCGCCGACCAGGTGGCCGCGATGTACGAGGGGCTGCCCGGCGAGGTGTTCCGGGTACCGATCGCGGTGGCGGAGATGACGAAGTACGCGGACAACTCCTTTCACGGCTTGAAGATCGCCTTCGCCAACGAGCTGGGGGCGATCTGCCACGCGCTCGGGGTGGACTCGCACCGGGTGATGGACGTGTTCCTGGCCGACCGCAAGCTCAACGTCAGCCCGGCATACCTGCGGCCGGGCTTCGCCTTCGGCGGCTCCTGCCTGCCCAAGGACCTGCGCGGCCTGGTATACGCGGCCCGGCGCGCGGACGTGGCGGTACCGCTGCTGTCGCATGTCCTGCCGTCCAACGAGGAGCACCTGCGCCGCGCGGTCGAGCTGGTGATGGCGACCGGCAGGCGCAAGGTCGGGCTGTTCGGGCTCTCCTTCAAGCCGGGTACCGACGACCTGCGCGAGAGCCCCCTCGTGGAGCTGGCGGAGCGGCTCCTGGGCAAGGGGTACGACCTGCGCATCTATGACGCCAACGTGGCCCTGTCCCGGCTGGTCGGCGCCAACCGCGACTACATCGAAGGGCGGCTGCCGCACCTGGGCGACCTGCTCAGCAACTCGGTCGACGACGTCCTCGCGCACGCCGAGGTCTGCGTCGTCGGCTGCCAGGACCCCGCGGTGTTGAGCGCGCTCGACGCCGTGGGCGACCGGGCCATCATCGACCTCGTCCGCCTCCCCGACGCGCAGACGCGCCGGGCACACCATGGGTACGTGGGCCTTGGCTGGTAGAGCGCTCATTCTCGTCGAAAATCTCTCGGTACCGTTCGACCGGCGGGTGTGGCAGGAGAGCCTCGCGCTGCGCGACGCGGGCTGGGAGGTGCACGTCATCTGCCCGCAGGGCACCAAGCGGGACACCGAGCCAGCGGTGGAGATCGACGGCATCCACATCTACCGGTACCCGCTGGTCGCGGCGACCGGGGGCCCGCTCGGCTACCTGAAGGAGTACGGCTCCGCGCTGCGCCACACGTACCGGCTGGCCAGGAAGGTCGGGCCGGTCGACGTGGTACACGCGTGCAACCCGCCGGACCTGTTCTTCCTGCTCGCCCGGCGGCTCAAGCGGCGCGGCGCCCGGTTCGTGTTCGACCAGCACGACCTGGTCCCCGAGCTGTACCTGTCCCGGTTCGACCGGGGTGAGGACCTGCTCTACCGCGCGGTGTGCTGGCTGGAGCGGCAGACCTACCGGACCGCCGACGTGGTGATCGCGACCAACGAGAGCTACCGGACCGCGGCGCTGACCCGGGGCGGCAAGCGGCCGGACGAGGTCTTCGTGGTGCGTAGCGCACCCGCGGTCGAGCGGTTCCGGCAGGTACCCCCGGACGCCTCGATCCGCCACGGCAAGCCATACCTGCTCTGCTACCTCGGCGTGATGGGCCCGCAGGACGGGGTCGACTATGCCCTGCGCGCGCTGGCCAAGCTGCGCGACGAGCAGGGCCGCACCGACTGGCACGCGGTGTTCGTCGGCGGCGGCGACACCTTCGACGCCATGGTGGCGCTCTCCGCCGAGCTGGGCCTGGCCGACTTCGTGGACTTCACCGGCCGGATCCCCGACGAGGAACTGTTGCGCTACCTGTCCACCGCCGACGTCTGCCTGTCGCCCGATCCACTCAACCCGCTCAACGACGTGTCCACCATGAACAAGATCATGGAGTACATGGCGATGTCCCGCCCGATCGTCTCCTTCGACCTGCGCGAGGCGCGGGTCTCGGCGGGGGATGCCGCGGTCTACGCGCCGGCCAACGACGAGTCTGAGTTCGCCAAGCTGGTCGCCTACCTGCTCGACGATCCCGGGGAGCGGCGCCGGATGGGGGAGATCGGCCGGGTCCGGGTCGGCGGCGCCCTGTCCTGGGAGCACTCCCGGGCCGCGCTGCTGGCCGCGTACGAGGCGGCGGTGGCGCCCCGGTCAGCGCGCGACCCGCGTGCTGGCGTCGCTGCCCCAGGTGGCGCCCCGGCTCCGGCGCAGCCGGGTCAGCGCCCGGTCGAGGGCCAGCACGGCCAGGTAACAGGACCCGTCGAGCGGGCTGACGGTGCCGGCCCGCACCAGCGTGACGAGAGAGCCGAGGCTGAGCCGGCCCTCGGGCATGGCGCGACCCAGCTCGGCGAGCTGCCGGTTGCCGCGCCGCACGCGTACCCGCCGGTTGAGATGGGCCCGGATGGTCCGGGCCGGCCGGACTGACGACCGGGCCTCCGGGACCACGACCCGTTCACTGGGAGCGAAGCTGGCATGTACCCAACCGTCGTCGGAGATCACGTCGGGCATCGGGAAGACCCGGGCGTGTCCCTGCTTGGTGAGCACGTACGCGCCGACGCCGGCCAGCGCCCGGCCCGGCGCGATCAGCCGCTCGTGGACCCGGTGCACCCGCTTCGCGATCCGGCCGACCCCGTCCAGCCGCAGCTCGGGTACTGGCGCGCAGGCCAGCACGCCCGGTTGGGCACAGGCGGCGACCAGGGCGCGTACCGACGGCGCGGTCAGCTCCACGTCGGCGTCGAGGTAGATGCGCGGAAACGTGGTGCACGCCTCGTCGCCCAGCCGCAGCGCGTTCGGCTTGCCCGGCACTCCGGTCTCGATGACCCTGACCCCGTCCACCTTCGCGGCGGCTTCGGCGGTGGCATCGGTGCACGCGTTGGCGACCACGATGACGTCGAACTCGCCCGGGGCGGTACCGTCGAGCAACCGGCGCAGGTTGTGCTCGATGACCGCCTCTTCGTTGTGCGCCGGCACCACGATGCTGACCGGCACCACGATGCTGACCAAGCCGACCGCCTCCCCTTCGCCGCTGGACAGGATAGCCGTCGCCGCCGTACCGACCCGGTCCGCCTATTAGCTACGAAATTGGAGCCCGTCGTCCATGACTGAGTTGGCTGTCATCACGCCGAGTTTCCGGGGCGACGCGGAGATCTTCTCCGACCTGCACCGGTCGGTGCTGGAGTTCACCCCGGCGGATACCGTGCACCACGTCATCGTGCCGGTGGGGGACAAGGAACTCTTCGCGTCGTACCAGGGTTCCCGCTGCCGGATCTGGACCAGCCCGGAGCTGCTACCCAAGCGGTACCTGCGGATCGGCCGGGGCGACTCGTACGTCAACGTGCGACGCCCGTGGCCACCGGTACGCGGGTGGATCAGCCAGCAGGCCATCAAGATCGCGGCAGCCGGGCGGATCGACGCCGACGTGATACTCATCGCCGACTCGGACATCGTGCTGGTCCGCCCGGTGCGCGCCGAGCGCTTCATGGTGGACGGGCAGCGCAGCCTGTACCGCGAGGACAAGGGCGTGACCGGGGACATGGAGCGGCACGTGATCTGGCACCAGGTCGCCCGGGACCTGTTCGGGCTGCCCTCGTCGCCCCCGCCGCCGCTGCCGGACTACGTGTCGTCGTTCAACTTCTGGGACCCCGCCGCGGTACGCGCGATGCAGCAGCGGATCGGCGAGACGACCGGACGGGACTGGCTCGACGCGTTCACCGGCCAGCTGCACATATCCGAGTTCATGCTCTATGGGATCTTCGTGGACGAGGTGCTGCATGCGGGCCGGCCGCGCCCGCCCGCGGATACCACCGTCTGTCACAACACCTGGCAGCGCACGCCGATGGACGGGGAGGCGGCGATCGCGTTCGCGGAGCGGCTCGGCCCGGACGCGGTGGCCATGATGATCTCCGCGAAGTCCCGTACCCCCGAGGACATCCGGCGGATCGCCATCCGGCGCTGCGCCGAGATCGTGAAGGCGGGATGACCGCGGTGACCGCGGCGAGCGGAGCCCGCGAGGCGGTCGGCCCGGCCGCCCCGGCGCAGCGGGCCCGACTGGTCGGGCTGGACGGGATCCGTGGCCTGGCCGCGCTGTTCGTCGTGCTGCACCACTGCTACCTGATGTCCTTCCCCGGGTACCCGGCCAACACCGGTCCGGTCTGGTTGGCCTGGCTGCTCTACGGGCACTTCGCCGTGGTCGTGTTCATCGCGCTGTCCGGGTTCTCGCTGGCCGTCGCGCCGGCCCGCCGGGATTGGCAGCTCGGCGGCCTGGCCCGGTTCGGGCACCGGCGGGTCTGGCGGATCCTGCCGCCCTACTGGGCCGCACTGGCCTTCAGCCTGCTGATGGCGTGGACGGTGGCCGCCCAGCCGGGCGCCGGTACGCCGACCGGCAAGTCGGTGGCCGTCTACGGCCTGCTGCTGCAGGACATCTTCGGGTCGCCGACCCCCAACGGCGCGTTCTGGTCCATCGCCATCGAGGCTCAGCTCTACCTGGTCTTCCCGGTCATGCTGCTGATCCTGCGCCGGGCCGGCGCGCCCGTGCTGCTGGGCCTGGTCTGCCTGATCGTGACCGCGATCGGGGTGCTCGCCCCGGTTGTGTCCATTGTGGACAAGCTGAACCGGCTGACCCCGCAGTTCGCCGCGCTGTTCGCGATGGGCCTGGTCGCCGCCGGGGTGATCAGCGCCAGCGAGCGGGTACGCCGGCTGCCGTGGCAGTGGTTCGCGGCCGCCGCCGCCGCTCCCGTCCTCGTGGTGCTCGTGCTGCACAGTTCGACGTGGTGGGACGCCAACCACTACTGGGTCGACTTCGCCGCCGGTCCGGCCGTGGCCCTGCTGCTCGCGGCGGTCGCGACCCGCCGGCCCACCCCGCTGGTGTGGCTGCTGGACACCCGGCCGGTACGCAGCCTGGGTACCTTCTCCTACAGCCTCTACCTGGTCCACGCGCCGATCGTGGTGGCGATCAACCAGAAGCTGGTCGCCCCGCACGTGGCGCCCGGCCTGCCGACCCTGTGGGTGACCCTGGCCCTGGCGGTACCGGTCTCGGTCCTCTCCGCCCGGCTGTTCGCCGCGGTCTTCGAGATCCCGTTCCAGCGCTACCGCAGCTGGACGGCGCTGCGCGCGGCCATCCGGGCCCGGCTGGCCCGGCTGCGCCGGGCGGCGCAACCCGCCGAGACGCCGGTCGGCGCCCCGGCGCTCGCCGAGGCGACCGCGACCGTCAGCGAACCGTAGCCAGCCGCAGCAACTTGCGGCTGCGGTGCACGACGGTCCGCTGCTGCCGGCGCAGGTACATCCGGTAGACGGCCACCCGGGCCCGGCGCCGCTGCTCGTCGGTCAGCTCGGCATCGGGCAGCCAGCGCAGGATCTCCCGGCACTGCAAGGTGTTGACGAAGTGCGACTGCCACACCGGTACGCCCAGCCGCTGCGCTATCGTACCCAGCCGCTCGTGCTTCCAGTTGCGGTGCGCGAGGACCTCGGGCACATGCCCCCACGGTCCGGCCAGGGCCAGCTTGGCCGCGAACACCTCGTCCTCGCGGAGCATGTTGCGCCGGGGGATGGCGGCCGCCGGAGCCCGCCGGATCATCCCGTACAGCGGGTCGATCATCAGGTGGCTCTGGTTGAGCAGGCGGAGGATCTCGGTGAACCGCTCGACCGGATCGTCCGAGCGCAGCCCGGTGCCGTCGTAGACCGCGCTCTCCGCCACCCCGTCCGGCCCGGTGTAGGTCACCCCGGTGGTGACCAGGATCAGCCGCTCGTCCTGCGCGAACTCGCGCAGGCAGCGGGAGACGAAGGTGGGCTCCAGCCGGTCGTCGTCGCCGATCCAGCGGAAGAAGGTACCGGTGGCTTTGCGCATGGTGTGGATGAAGTTGTTGAGCAGGCCGATGTTCTCCGGCTGGCGGTGGTATACCACCCGCGCGTCGGACCGCGCCAGGTCCCGGCACACCTCCTCGGTGTCGTCGGTCGACGCGTTGTCCGAGATCACCAGCTCGATGCGCGGATGATCCTGGGCCAGTATCGAGGCGACCACGTCCGCCACCCGGGTACCGGCGTTGCGTACCGGCAGGCCGACGGAGACGAGCAGGTCGGAGCTCATCTGATCTCCCGATCTGTAGGGTTCAGGTCGACGCGGCGGAGCAGGGCGAGGAGGGCGAGGGCGACCGCGGCTGTTCCGGACAGCGCGGCGGCCCGCCCGCCGGTGAGCACGGATGGCCCGACGAACTGGCTGACATTCAGGTCATCGGGGATGCTACCGATGACCGCGGCCGTGACACCGAAGGCGACCACCCCGACCACGGCGTACCCCACGACGAGCAGGGTACGGGCGGCCCGCCCGCCACTCGTACCCGGTGTCGCCTCGCCCACCCGGCCCAGCCGGGCCAGCACGGCGACCGCGACACAGGCATAGATCACCACGATGAGGTCGCTGCCGATGGTGTCGCTGGGCCGGTGCCAGCCGGCCGTCACGGTGGCGACCCCGACGCTCGCCGCCCCGGCCGAGGTGAGCAGCACCGCGGCGCCCCGGAACCGGTACGGCGCCACCAGCACCAGGGCACACATCACCGCCATCGCGACCGTGGCGTGCCCGCTGGGGAAGCTCTGGTCGTCCCGGCGCCGGCCGTGTTCGATCAGGATCGGCCGCAGCACCGAGCGCTGGAGCAGCTCGGTGGTGAGCACCGACGCGGCGATCACCCCAGTCGCCAGACCGGCCAGCAGCGGCCGGCGGCGCAGCAGCCCGATGGCCAGGACGGCGACGGTCGCGGCGACGAGTCCGGAGACGGTGAACGTGTTCAGGGTACGGGCGGCACTGGCGCCGCCCGCGAGTTCGGCGGCGCGCAGGACCGCGTCCTCGAAGCGCTGACCCGCCGGCGTCCACACGGCGAGCAGGTATACCCCGGCGAGCAGGACGGCGCAGCCACCACCGATGCGTACCGCCCGGCGCCGTACCCCGGCTGACAGCGGACTCAGTTTGCCGTCACCGGGCAAGCCGGGCGATGATCGGCGCGGCGGCGTCCAGGTTTCCGCCGAGATGCAGGTAGCTGATGCCGGTGAGCTCCCGGAGCGCGATCAGCTTCTCGACGCACTCGTCGACGCTGCCGTGCAGCACGGCCGGCGAGTTGGCGAGCACCTGCGGCGGGGCGGACCGGGCGAGACTGGAGGTCCACCGGTGCTCCACACCGCCGGAGGAAACCCGTACGTCAAGCATGCTGAGCTGGAACTCAAGCTCGTCCGCGGCCCGCCCAGCGGCCGACGCGCCGGCGCGGGCCCAGGCGATCTTCTGCCGTACCCGCTCGTCGCTCAGGTCGGCCACGGCGGTCCCGCGTTCGGTGACGTCGGCCAGCCGCGCGTTGATCCCGACGGTGTCCGCCACCCGTCCGGCCAGCTCCAGTACCCGCCGGCTGCCGCCCCCGACGAGCAGCGGGGGGTGCGGGCGCTGGACCGGCACCGGAACGCCGGGCAGGTCCACGAGGTGGTAGTGCAAGCCCTTGTAGGTGACCGTCCCGTCCACGAACAGGGCTTTGATGACCTCGATCGCCTCGGCGAGCCGTTCGATGCGGACCGGCGCCGGGTCGAACGGCAGCCCGATCGCCTCGTAGTCGGAGCGCAGCCAGCCGGCACCGAGCCCGAGTTCGACCCGGCCACCGGAGAACACGTCGAGGTTCGCTGCCGCACGGTGGACGAGTGCCGGGTGCCGTAGGTCATTCGCGAGCACCATGCTCACGACCCGCAGCCGGGTCGTCGCCTCCGCCGCTACGGTCATCGCCACCAGCGGGTCCATCGACCAGCCGCCGGTGATGTGATCGGAAATGGCGACGGAGCTGAACCCCAGGTCCTCGATCCGCCTGACCCGGTCCCGCCAGGTGTCGAGCCGTTCGTCGAGGATCGGCATTGATGCCATGAAACGAAACCGTCGCACGGCGCCGAGTCTACTGACCGTTCCCGGACGGGGGCGGGTCAGCCGGACGTGGCGCGGAAGATCATCGCCGAGGACCGGTGACTCGCGCGACCAGTACCCGCAGGGCACGCGCCTGTACCCGGAGCACGGTCTCCGGATGCGCGCAGATCTGCCGGATCCCCTCGTCGGGCGCGGCCGCCCAACCACGCGCCAGGTCGGCCAGCAGTGCCTCGTACGCCGCCAGGTGCTCGGCCGCCGCCGCCGCGTCCCCCTCGGCCAGCGCCAGCCAGGCGCGGTCCGCCGGGTTGGCCGGTACCAGGAACGACTCCTCGATCAACAGCTCGACCTCGCCCGGTTGCCAGCCCGGTATCCCGACCCGGGCCAGCCGGATCTCGCCCCGACCGCGCAGCGGCCACAGCTCGTCGATGTCGACCGGTGCCGCCGTCCAGGCCGCGTCGAGCTGGTCGAGCCAGCCCGGGTCGTCGTAGGCGATCGCCAGCCGGTGGCAGTCCACCAGCCGGTCGATCCGGTCCTGGATCGCCGATATCGGCCAGCGGATGATGCCCTGCCAGGCGGTGGCGGGCCCGGTGAGGCGACGCAGGTCCGTTACCGGCGGGTCGGTGAGCCGGCCGGTGGCCGCGGTCCGCAGTGCGGCGCGCAACCAGAGCTGTTCCAGCGGGCTGGGTGCGGCCCGGGTGGCCTGCGCCGCCGCGGCGGCATCGGCGAGGCTCACGGCAGGTCGAACGGCGACGGCTCGCCGGTCTCGAGCTCGCGCATCTCGTAGTACCGACGCCGGTCCTCCGGCGAGCCGAACATCAAGGTCTCCGTCTCGATGAGCGTCGCGGGGTTGCTGAGCTGCCGCATCCCGCGGGAGAAGTCCTCGCCCACGTTGTACAGCTCGTCGGCCGCCTCCTGCCCGCCGAAGAAGCCGATGGCGCCGCCGACGAGTGCCCCGAACGCGGCCAGGACGATCGCGCCCGGGCCGGTCTCGATGCCCAGGGCGCCGCCCAGGGCCGCACCCGCCTCGGCACCGGCCGCGCCGGCGGGCAGGCTGAGCGCCCAGCCGCCGGCCTCCTGAGCCGCGACCCGTCCCTGCTGCTCCGGCGGCGCCGACGCGACGCGGTACATCGACATCCCGGCGCCGACCACCAGCAGCACCCGGCCGCCGTACCGGAAGAACCGCAGGTTGCGCGCGAACGCCTGCTCGCCCGCGACCGCCTCGGGCAGCGATGCTCCCTCCACCTGGGAGACGGCCCGGCTGGGGATCGAGTTGACGCCCTGACCCTCCTGGAAGGTACGGGCGTAGTTGCGGGCCGCCTCCAGGGCGCGCATCCGGCCCTCCAGCCGGGCGATGTAGTTCCGGCCCCGCCCGGCCGCGCGGGCCGCCTCCAGCTGCTCGGTGAGGGTGCGACCGATCTCGTCGAGGTGGGCCAGCACGTCGCCCTGTTCGAGGAACTGGGCGCCCAGCCGGCGGGCCGCGTCGACGTCGACGCGTACCAGCTCGCCGGTACCACGGTCGGCGAGGATGGTCCGGAACGCTTCGAGGTCGCCGGCCGTGGAGATCCGGTCGGTACCGACCTGGGGCACGTTGCCGCCCGGACGCAGGTGCCGGAACGTCATCTCGGCGGGGTTGGCGGCGGGCTGGAAGGTGTTGCCGGGCGCGAGCGGAACCGGGAGCAGGTCGGCGCCGCCGAGGATCTGCGCCGCGCTCGGGTCGGTGGGCGAGAGCACCCGGTAGTACCAGTTCGGCTGCGGGACGGAGAGGGAACCGGCACCGAGACCGCCGGGTATCGCGGACACCGCGCCGGGCGCCGGGCCGGCGGCGCCGGGTTCGAGGTCGAGACCGGGGCCGGGCGGCAGGGCGTCCTCCGGCAGGGCCGCGGCGGGTTGGCCGGTCAGCGCCTGGTATTCCGCCTCGGTCATGCTGATCACGGTGATCGGCTGGCCGGCTCCCGGGGAGTTACCCCGACCCAGGAGAGCGGCGCGCTCCTGGGTGATCTGCGCTCGGTACTCGTCGGTGATGACCGAGCTGGCGAGCTGCTGTTCGATCTCGGCGAGCCGGGCCTCGTCGGCCGGGGTCCGCATCAGCGCCGTGCCGGTCTGCGGCTGCAGGGTGTGTACCAGCTCGTGCCGCAGGATCTCCTGCCCGGTCGCGGTCTCCGGCGCGAACCGCCCCTCGGCGAAGTAGACGTGCGAACCGACCGTCGCCGCCTTGGCCCCGACTTCCGCGGCGAACGCATGGGACGCCGCGTCGTTGTGGATGCGTACCCCGGACAGGTCGGCCCCGAGCGTCTGCTCGTACTCCCGGCGCAGCGGCGGCGGCACCGGGCTGCCCGAGCCGCCCACCGGCGAGGCCCCGGGCGGCGGCGCGGCCGCGGCGAGCCCGGCGTCGGCCAGCGCGCCGGGGTCGGTACTCCTGGCCAGTTCGGTCGCTTGGAGCTCGACCGGGGAGTCGGGCGCCGTGACGGGAAGGTCCGGTCCGGCGGACTGCCCGCCCGAAGCGTCCCGCAGCAGGCGCCGCACGGCCCGGTTACCCAGTACGCCGGCCAGGCTCGGCACCACCGGCCCCGAACCGTTGCCGAGCAGGCGGAGCATCTGCTGGTTTCCCAGGGCGGCGGTGTGGCCGGGTCGGTCAGCGGCCGGCCCGGCCTCGGTCTGCGGTCCGGGCCGTGCGGCTGTCGCCTCCCGGTCGGTGGCCTCGCCACGCTGACGGCTCATCTGTTCCCCACGCCACTTGAGATCCCAGGTCGCCCGAACCATCGCCAGCGTACGGCAACCGTGCCAGGGACCACCGGGTCAGTGCGGGCCGGCCGGCAGGCTGGACAGGAACTCCCGTAGGTCGCCGCTGACCACGTCGGCGCCGTGGGTCCGAAGCAGTTCCGCCTCGCCCCGCCGGTCCACCCCGACAACCAGGCCGAAGCCGCCGGCCCGCCCGGCCTGTACCCCCGAGATGGCGTCCTCGAAGACCACGGCGGCCGACGCTGGGGTGTCGAGCAGTTCCGCCGCCTTCAGGTAGGTGTCCGGGGCGGGTTTGCCCGGCAGCTGCCAGGCCGCCGCCTCGGTCCCGGTGACCCGGGCGTCGAAGAGGTCGAGCAGCCCGGCGCGGGTCAGGATGGGCACGCAGTTCTCGCTGGCCGAGACGACCGCCACCTTCGTGCCGTGCCGGCGCGCGGCGTGGATGAGTTCCACCGTGTCGTCGAAGACCTCGACGCCGAGCTGCGCGAGGCGCTCATTGAAGTACGCGTTCTTGCGGTTGCCCAGACCGCACACGGTCTCGGCCTCGGGCGGGTCGCTGGGTTCGCCGTGCGGCAGCTCGATGCCCCGGGAGCGGAGAAAGGTGTCCACCCCGTCGTAGCGGCGCCGCCCGTCGACGTAGAGCAGGTAGTCGGTGCCCACGTCGAAGGGCACGAACGGCTCGTCCCGCCGGCCGGCGACCTCGGCGAGATAGTTGTCGAAGAGGGCCTTCCAGGCCGCCGCATGCAGTGTCGCGGTACGCGTGATCACGCCGTCGAGATCGAACAGCAACGCGCCGTACCGGGAAAGATCTGTCATCCGGTCGCTACCGTCCGCCATACCGTCACCTCTCGTGCCATCGTGGGGCCCCGCCTTAAATCCGGCGCCGACAGTAGCTATCGTTCGCTCATGTTGAAGCGCGGGTACGTCCTGCCACCTGAGCACATCTACCCGCCGGACGAGTGGCGGATCGTCGAGACACGCTACTCCGACGACTACGTGGCCCGCGCGGAGACCGTCTTCTCGCTCAGTAACGGGTTCCTCGGGGTACGCGGCACGCACGAGGAGGGGCGCCCGGCGCTGTCGCCCGGCACCTACGTCAACGGGCTGCACGAGACCTGGCCGATCGTCCACGCCGAGGAGGCCCACGCGCTGGCGCGGGTCGGCCAGACCATCGTCAAGGTCCCAGACAGCACCATCTTCAAGCTGTACGTCGACGACGAACCGCTGTTCCTCGCCACCGCCCGGGTGCGCGACTACCGGCGCGTCCTGGACATGCGGGCCGGTACCCTCACCCGTGAGTTCGTCTGGGCCCTGGCCAGCGGGAAGCACGTGCGGATCCGGTCCAGCCGGCTGGTCTCGTTCGAGCACCGCCACCTGGTGGCGATGACCTACGAGGTGACCATGCTCGACCACGCCGCGCCGGTGGCCATCTCGTCGCTGGTGGTCAACCGCCAGGACACCCGGCCGGTGGACGAGATTCCGGAACAGCGGCCGAGTGACCCGCGGCTGGCCCGGGTGCTCCCGCAGCGGGTGCTCAACGCCCAGGTGACCGAGCAGGCCGACAGCCGCATCCTGCTCGGCTACCGCACCACCAACAGCAGGATGACCCTCGCGGTCGGCGTCGACCACGTCATCGACGCGGCCTGCCCGTACCAGGTCGAGGGCTCCGTCGACCAGGACGGTGGCGAGATCATCATCACCGCCGACGCGTCGCCCGGGGTACCGATCCGGATCACCAAGTTCGCCACGTACCAGGGGTCGCGGAGCATCCCGGCGCCCGAGCTGGTCGACCGCGGCCGCCGTACCCTCGACCGGGCCCTGCGGACCGGCTTCGACACCCTGGTCGAGCAGCAGCGCCAGCAGGTCGACCAGTTCTGGGACCGGGCCGACGTCCGGGTGGAGAGCCGGGTCGACCAGGTCCGTCAACAGCAGGCCATCCGGTGGAACCTGTTCCAGGTGGCGCAGGCGTCCTGGCGGGCGGAGAACGCCGGCATCTCCGCCAAGGGGCTGACCGGGCACGCCTACGACGGGCACTATTTCTGGGACACCGAGATCTACGTGCTGCCGCTCCTGGCGTACACCCAGCCGAGGATCGCGGCCAACCTGCTGCGGCACCGGCACAGCATCCTGGACCAGGCCCGGGAACGCGCGGCGGTGATGAGCCAGAAGGGGGCCCTGTTTCCCTGGCGCACCCTCAACGGGCAGGAGGCGTCGGCCAACTTCCAGGCCGGTACCGCGCAGTACCACATCAACGCCGACATCGCGTACGCCATCCGCCGGTACACCAACGTGCAGGGCGACCTCGACCTGATGGGCGAGGTGGGCGCGGAGATGCTGGTGGAGACCGCGCGGCTCTGGGAGGACCTCGGCTTCTACGGCGCGGACGGCAGGTTCCACATCCACGGGGTGACCGGGCCGGACGAATACACCACCGTGGTCAACGACAACACATACACCAACCTGATGGCCCGGCTCAATCTCAGCTACGCGGCGAGTTCCGTGCGCCTGCTGCGCGAACAGCGGCCGGACGCGTACACCGCGCTGGCCCACGAGGTCGGCCTGCGCCCCGACGAGGTCGAGTCCTGGGAGCGGGCGGCGGCCGCGATGTATGTGGCCTACGACCCCGAGCGGGGCATCCACCCGCAGGACGACACGTTCCTCAAGCGCGAGGTCTGGGACCTGGAGAACACGCCCCGGGAGAAGTTCCCGCTGCTGCTGCATTTCCACCCGTTGGTGATCTACCGGCACCAGGTGATCAAACAGGCCGACATCGTGCTGGCCATGTTCCTGCTCGGCAACGAGTTCTCCCGGGAGCAGAAGCGGCGCAACTACGAGTACTACGACCCGCTGACCACCGGCGACTCGTCCCTGTCGGCGTGCGTGCAGAGCATCCTGGCGGCCGAGATCGGCAACGAGCGGCAGGCTCTGCAGTACTTCAACTACGCGCTGCTGATGGACCTCGCCGACATCGCCGGGAACACCTCCGACGGGGTACACATCGCCTCGGCGGCCGGCGTCTGGTCGTCGCTGGTCTTCGGGTTCGGTGGGGTACGCGACTTCGACGGGGATCTGTCCTTCGAGCCCAGCCTGCCGCGGCTGTGGCGGTCGCTGTCGTTCTCGCTGCGGTTCCGCGACCGGCAGATCAGGGTACGGCTCAGCCACGAGGAGGAGCGGTACGTGGTCGAGGAGGGCGGGCCGCTGGAGATCACCATCCGGGGTGAACGGCACCTGCTGGAGCCGGGTACCCCGGTCACCGTCCCGAACGTCCCCCGCCCGCGCCGCCGTCACGTGGTCGAGGCCGTTCAGGGCTGAACGGCTGGACCGCTGCCGTTCAGGGCTGAACGGGGCTGGCCGCCCATCTCGCCAGGCATCCGGCGAGCAGGACGGCCAGCATCTCCTCGAGCGCGGTACCGAAGTCGAGTCGCAGGACTGCCATGGCCGGGTCCTCGTACACCCGCAGCATCGCCTCGGAAGGCTGGGTGAGTGGCCAGATCCCGGTGGTGGCGACCACCGCGCCGGCGGCGAAGTAGGTGGCGCCCTGCGGGCTGAGCTCGGCGAGGTGAGCGCGGACCAGGTCGGCGAGTGCGCCGATGTTCGCGATGGCGGAGAGCTTGTAGCTGCGGGCCACCTCGGTGGAGATGTTGCGTTCGAGTACAGCCGAGGACACGCTGATCAGTTCGCAGAACAACCGGTCGTGCACGAGCGAGGCGGCGATCGTGGCAGCGATCCGGGGATACCGGGTGGCTACCGGCGCGGACGCGTCGACCTCGCGCGGCAGGGCCTCCGCGAGTCGCTGGAGCCAGCCGCGCCAGGCGCTGTCGAGCAGTTCGAGCAGGACCGCTTCGCGACTTTCGAAATAGCGCAGCACGTTGGACTTGGCGAGCCCGACCCGGCGGCTGAGTTCGTTGAGGGTCAGCTCCGCAACCGGCATCTCCGCCACCATCTCCGCCGCCACCCGCAGGATCGCCTGGCGGCGTATCCCGCGTTGCTCGTCGCTACGGGCGCGTTGGAACTTCAGTGTGTTCACCGCTACATCTTATAGACCGCCGGTCCCTTGTTAGCGTACCGCCGGTCTGTTAGCGTTGCCGAATAACAGACCGATGGTCTTGAACACCGAAGGGGACACCATGTACGCGGTACCCGAGCAGACCGGCAACCTCGTCGTCGTCACCGGCGCCAACAGCGGCACCGGCAAGGAGGCCGCCAGGCGCCTCGCGGCAGCCGGCGCCCAGGTGGTGATGGCGGTGCGCACGATCGGCAAGGGCGAGGCCGCCCGCGCGGACATCCTCGCCGTCCAGCCGGACGCGCACCTGGAGGTCCGCCAGCTCGACCTCGCCGACCTCGCCAGCGTCCGCGACTTCGCCGATCGCCTCGGTACCGAAGGCCGTCCGCTCGACCTGCTGATCAACAATGCCGGTGTGATGACCCCGCCGACCCGGATGAGCACCGCCGACGGCTTCGAGCTCCAGTTCGGTACCAACTACCTCGGCCACTTCGCGTTGACCATGCGGCTGCTGCCGCTCCTGCTGGCCGCCCCGGCGCCGCGCGTCGTGACGATGTCCAGCGGTGCCGCCAACCTGGGGCGGATCCACTTCGACGACCTGCAGTGGGAGCGCAGCTACCGCCCGATCGGCTCGTACGCCCAGTCCAAGCTCGCCGACCTGTACCTGGCCCGGCACCTGGCCGTGGTCGCCACCCAGCGCGGCTGGCACCTGATCAGCAACGCGGCGCACCCCGGCTACACCCGCACCAACCTGCAGACCGCCGGTGCCAGTCTGGGCCGGGACAAGCCGCGGCAGGCCTGGTTCACCCGGCTGCCGATGCCCACCCAGGCACCCGAACAGGGCACCGAACCGTTGCTCTACGCGGCCACCAGCCCGGACGCGGTCAACGGCGGCTACTACGGCCCGGGCGGGTTCATGGAGCTGGTTGGCCCGCCGAAGGTCGCCAGGCTCACCCGCCGGATGCGCGACGACGCCGCCGCTGCTCGACTCTGGGCCGAGGCCGAGCAGCTCACCGGTACCGGCCTGCCGTCGCGGACCGGTACCGGTGAGCGAGCCTAGGGGCGTACCGGGTGGCGGTTGTACAGCCGCCTCGCCCAGAGGTAGGCGAACAGCGCGATCCCGGCGCACCACGCGATCGCGCTGATCGCGTGGTTACCGATCGGGGTACCGGTGAGCAGTCCACGCAGCGTCTCGTTGACCGGGGTGAAGGGTTGGTACTCGGCGAACCAGCGCAGCCCGGTGGGCATCGACTCGGTGGGGACGAAGCCGCTGCCGAGGAACGGCAGCAGTATCAGGAACATGGGGAGGTTGCTGGCGCTCTCCACGTTCTTGGCAACCAGGCCCAACGCGACCGTGAGCCAGATGAGCGCGAGGGCGACCAGCGCGAGGACGCCGATCGCGCCGATCCAGGCGAGCGGGCTGGCAGCGGGCCGGAATCCGATGAGCAGCGCGACGCCGATGACCACGGCGACGGCGAGCATGCTCTGGATCATGCTGCCGACGACGTGACCGGTCAGCACGGAGGCGCGGGAGATGGCCATGGTACGGAACCGGGCGACGATCCCTTCGGCCATGTCCATCGCCACCGAGATCGCCGTCCCCTGTCCGGCGCTGGCGATGGTGAGCAGGATGATCCCGGGTGCGAGGTAGTTGACGTAGGCGGTGCGTCCGGCTGACCCGCCGCCGATCCCGGCACCGAGCGTGCCTCCGAAGACATAGACGAACAACAGCATGAGGACGACCGGGATCCCGACCACGAACATGGTCAGGGACGGGTAGCGCAACATGTGGCGCAGGTTGCGGCGCAGCATCGTGGCCGAGTCGGTGGCGGCGTAGGAGAGGGTGCTCATGGCCGGGTGTCCTTTGGTGTGCCGGGGTGGCCGGTGAAGGCGAAGAAGACATCGTCGAGGTCGGGCGTGTGGATCGACAGCCTGTCGACATCTATCGATGCGCTGTCCAGCTGGTCGAGCAGTGTACGCAGCGCACGGACGTTGCCGTCAGTGGGCACCTGCAAGGTGAGGGTCTCGTTGTCGCACGGTACCGCGCCGATGATGTGGGCGGCCGACTCCAACGCGGGTGGGTCGGCGAACTGCAGGCGGACGTGTCCGCCGGGAATGCGGCGCTTGAGCTCGTCCGCGGTGCCCTCGATGACGATGTGGCCACGATCAAGAAGCGCGATCCGGTCGGCGAGCTGATCTGCCTCGTCCAGATCCTGGGTGGTGAGGAAGATGGTGACCCCGTCCGCGACGAGCTCGCGGATGATCTGCCACATGGTCCGGCGGCTGCGCGGGTCGAGCCCGTTGGTCGGCTCGTCGAGGAAGATCAGGCGCGGGTTGCCGACCAGGGTCATCGCCAGGTCGAGCCGCCGCCGCATTCCCCCCGAATAGATCGCCGCCATCTTCCGTGCTTCGTTCACCAGGTCGAAGCGGTCGAGCAGCGCGGCCGCGCGCCGCCGGCCTTCCCGCCTGCCCAGGTGGTGCAGGTCGGCCATCAGCAGCAGGTTCTCCTCACCGGTGAGCAGCTTGTCCACCGCGGAGAACTGGCCGGTGACGCCGATCGCGGCCCGTACCGCTTCGGCATCCCGCGCCAGGTCGTACCCGGCGACCCGCAGTTGGCCGCCGTCGGCGGGCAGCAGGGTGGACAGGATGTGCACGATCGTCGACTTGCCGGCACCGTTCGGCCCCAGCAGCGCGAAGACGGTCCCCTCGGCAACGGTCAGGTCGACACCGTCCAGGACCAGCTTGTCGCCGAACGACTTCCGTAGTCCGGTCACCGAGACCGCGGATCGGGTGCGGGTGGTTGTGCTCATGCCTTCCTCCTAGGAGCGGTGGATCACGATGTCGCCGTAGCTGGTCCGGGCGCGGACCTCGACGGTCTCGTCGGACGGCTCGGGGCGGTCGGCCTCGTCCATGTGGTTGCGCACCCTGCCGAACTGCGTGGCCACGTCGAGCCGGGCCGCGGTACCGGCATGGATGCCGATCGTGATCTCACCGAACGAGGTCTTGAGCGAGGCCGAGCCGCGGGCGACCTCGCCCACGCGGATGTCGCCGTTGGCGGTGGTGGCCGTCACGCCCGCGCCGGCCCGGTCGACCGCGATGTTGCCGTTGGCCGCGTTCACCCGCAGGTCGCCGGTGACCTCGCTGACCCAGCTGTCGCCGTTGGAGTTCTTGATCACCGCGGTACCGTCGATCTCGCGCAGCCGTACCCGTCCGGAGCCGGTGCTGACCTCGGCTGGGCCGGCCACCTGGTCCACCACGATGGCGCCGGCCCCGGTGTTCACCTCGAGCCCGCCGGTGTGGTCGAGCTGGATGTCGCCGACTGAGGTCTTGATGCGGCACTCCCCGAGGCGACCGGTGCCGTGGAACGCCCCTACCGAGGTGTCCGCCTGCAGGTGCGAGCCTGCCGGGAGTTCGATCGTCACCTCGATCGACCCGACCCGGCCGAACAGGCTCCGCCGGAGCTGCCTGGGCGCCTTGACCAGCAGCCGTCCGGCCGCGTACTCGACCCGGGTCTGCTCCGCGACCTGTACGTCCAACTCGTGCGCGCCGTCGCCGGGCCGTACCTCCACGACGGTGTCGGCGCGGTCGGTCGCGGTGATGCGAGCGTCGCCGGAGACGAACTCGAGCGCGACCGAGATCGGCTCGGGGGTGTCGAACGTGGGCATGGTGCTCCCTTTCGGAATCGTCGGTGCGCTAACGCACCCAGCCGGTGTAGCGCTGGCCGCCCTGGGGAGCGCGCCGGTCCGGGCGGCGGCTTGCGTCGTCCGGACCGAGTGCGGCCGCGGCCGCCCGGACCAGCCAGGAGTTGACCGAAAGTCCGGCCTGGCCGGCCGCCTCCTCGATGCGGGACTTGAGATGTTCGGGCAGCCGGAAGTTGATCCGGGCGGTAGCGCTCTCCTCGCCGTCCGACCCGACCGGCGGCAGAGCGCTTGGACCGGACACCTCCGCATCCTCGGACCAGTGCTCGGTGGGCGGGGCCGTCACCACGAAGGTGGGCTCGCGCCCGCGCAGGCGCAGATCCACCGAGCCGGGGGCGAGGTCACGGGTGATCTCGCCGGCCGCCGCCGACAGCACGTCCAGCAGCGCCAGCCGTACCGCCGACTCCAGCGGTGCGGTGAGCCGCTCGGCCAGTGCGCGGGCCTCTTCCCCGCCAGCGGCGGCGGCGGTCGCGAGCTCCCGGCGAAGGGTGTCGACATACGGCGCGAGGTCCATGGCGCCATTGTGGCACCACTATGGCGCCACATGCAACCCTAGACGCCACGTTATGGCGCAGGATGGCGCCGCTGCTTCCCCGCACCGAGCGGCAACGTCCTGAACCGCTGATGACCCCATGGGTCGACAGGTGGCGCCGCGGCGGGCAGAGTGCGTGGCAGGGCGACGGGCGCGCTCGGATCCGTCGAGACCGCCATCAACTTCGCGGTGCCGGCTGCGCCAGGACGCCCGCTGCGACGGGAGGGTTGGATTGCCGCGGCCGGTTTTCCTGGTGATCGCGGAGAACGGAGAGGTTCGAGAGGGGCTGTCCGCGGATCTGCGGCGCCGCTTCGCCGCCGACTACCGCGTTCTCGGCGCCGTCTCGCCGACTACGGCGCTGACCATGCTCACCGATCTGGCGCACGCTTCGGAGGAGGTGACGCTGCTCATCGCGGATGAACGGCTGACCGGGATGAGCGCGGTGGATTTCTTTGCGCGGGCCCATGAGCTGCATCCGGCGGCCAAGCGTGTCCTGCTGGTCGGACGCGGCGACTGGTCTTCGACGCATCCCGCGATATCGGCCCTGGCGCTCGGTCAGATCGACTACCACCTGTACAACCCGTGGCGCCCGCTCGAACGGATCCTGTACGCGGCGATCAGCGAGTTCCTTGCCGCGTGGGAGAAGTCCCGTGAGCCGACGGCCGTCGTGTTCCGGATCGTCGGCGCTGAGCAGTCCCGGCGCTCGCACGAGCTGCGGGACGTGCTCGCGCGCGGCGGCGTCCCCTACTGGTTCTTCGATGAAAACTCGGCCGAGGGTCGGGCATTGCTGGGTGAGGTCGGGTTGGACGGTTCACGCCTACCGGTGGCCGTCCACTACGATGGGACGGCGCTGATTGAGCCGTCATATCCGGACATCATCGCCAAGCTGGGTCTGCAGACACACTCAAACGTCGACACCTGCGACGTCGCGATCGTCGGGGCCGGTCCGGCAGGCCTTGCCGCCGCGGTCTATGCCGCTTCCGAGGGACTGAACACATTGGTCCTGGAACGGGCGGTTCCGGGCGGGCAGGCTGGAACCAGCTCGTTGATCCGTAACTATCTCGGGTTTCCGCGAGGGCTCAGCGGTGACGATCTTACCAACCGTGCTCTCGAACAGGCCTGGCTGTTCGGCTCCCACATGGTGGTGTCCCAGTCGGCGACCCGGCTTACCGCGCGGGATTCAGCGCGCGTGGTCCAGACGACCGACGGCAGCGAGGTGACCGCCCGTACCGTCGTCCTCGCCACCGGGGTCTCCTGGCGGAGTCTGGGCCTGCCGGCGTTGGAGGCACTGATCGGTGCCGGCGTCTTCTATGGTGCCGCCGCCGGCGAGGCGCGCGCGATGAGCGACCGGAGCGTCTACGTCGTGGGCGCCGGCAACTCCGCCGGCCAGGCCGCGATCCACCTGGCAAAGCACGCCGCCCGCGTCACGATGGTGGTACGCGGGGCTGACCTGGGCTCGAGCATGTCCGACTACCTGGTTACCGAGATCAGCAAGACACCGAACATCGACGTCCGGGTACGCACCGAGATCCTCGACGGCGGCGGCCGTACCCATCTGGAAACCCTCACCCTGCGCAACCGCGACAGCGACGCCATCGAGGTCACGCCGGCTGCGGCGCTGTTTCTGATGATCGGAGCCGAGCCGCACACCCAGTGGCTCGGCGACGGCATCGAGCGCGACGATCAGGGGTTCATCCTGACCGGACGCGACCTGTACCGGACCCGGGCGATGCCTGCCGGCTGGCCACTCGACCGACCTCCGCTCCTACTGGAAACCAGCCTGCCGGGCGTTTTCGCGGCCGGCGACGTGCGGCACGGGTCGACGAAACGGGTCGCCTCCGCGGTAGGCGAGGGCGCCGTCGCGATCCAACTCGTGCATGAGTACCTTCGAGACCTGTAGTCCTCGGCGTCGCCGTACGTCGCTTGACTTTTTGCTGGCTCCAGCGCCAGTCTAGGAGAACTCCTTCACCCGCCAGGACGTTGCCACAGGGCGACGCGATGCGCGTTGTCCGCGACCTCCACGCCGGTCGCGGGAGGAGCGAATGTCGCATCGTGCGGTCCGTCGGCGTACCGCCCTTCTGGTTCGGGCGGCGGTCCTGGCGCTGTTCTTCGGTGGCCTCGTCGCCTGTTCGAGCGGCGGCGGGACACCGGTGCTCAACTGGTACATCAATCCCGACAACGGTGGCCAGGAGCGGCTGGCCGCATCGTGTACCCAGGCCGCCGGCGGCAGGTACCGGATCGAGGTCTCCGTACTGCCCAACAGCGCGTCGGACCAGCGCGAGCAGTTGGTCCGGCGGCTGGCCGCCGAGGACTCGTCGATCTCGATGATGAGCCTCGACCCGCCGTTCATCGCCGAGGCGGCCAACGCCGGCTTCCTGCGGCCGTTCTCCGACAACGAGGCGGGTCAATTGACCGAAGGCATCCTCAAGCCCGCCGTAGACAGCGCGAGGTGGGACGGGAAGCTGTACGGCGCCCCATTCTGGGCCAACACCCAACTGCTGTGGTACCGCAAGTCGGTGGTGCAGAAGCTGGGCATCGATCCGACCGCGCCCGACTTCACCTGGGACAAGATGATCGACGCCGCGGTCCAGGCCGGCGGGACGATCGGTGAGCAGGGCAGCAAGTACGAGGGGTACATGGTCTGGGTCAACGCGCTGGTGGCCTCGGCCGGTGGCCAGATCATCACCGACACCGAGAAGGGCAAGGACGCCACCGTGACGATCGACAGCCCGGCCGGGAAGGCGGCGGCGTCGATCATCCAGAAACTGGCGAACTCCTCGGCGGCCAGCCCGACCCTGGCCACCGACATCGAGGAACAGGCCCGGAGCCTGTTCAACAGCAGCAAGGGCGCGTTCATGCTCAACTGGCCCTACATCTGGCAGGCCAACATCAGCGACGCCGGCAAGGGGGTCATTCCCAACAGCATCCTGGACGACGTCGGCTGGGCCCGGTACCCACGGGTGGACGCCGGGGTGGAAAGCAAGCCCCCGTTCGGCGGCATCGGCCTGGCGATCGGCAACTTCGGCCCGTACAAGGACACCTTCGCGGTCGAGGCGGCCAAGTGCATCACGTCGGCGGACAACCAGAAGAAGTACATGCTCGACTCGGGCAACCCCGCGGCGCGTGGCTCGGTGTACGACGACCCGGAGGTCATCAAGCTCTTCCCGATGGCGGCGCTGATCCGCGACTCGATCGAGGCGGCGGCGCCCCGGCCGATCACGCCGTACTACACCGACGTGTCGGCCTCGGTCCAGCGGATCTGGCACCCGCCGGTCAACGTGAACCCGGACACCACCCCGAAGAGCACCGCGGAATTCATCCCGCAAGTCCTGCACGACGAGCGGCTGCTGTAGCAAACGGTTGAGGGAGAAGCGAGGCGCAGATGACCACGACCCTCGAACGGCCGCAGCCGGCAACCGAGCCGGCCGGGCCCGTCGAAGTATCCGACCGCAGCCGCGCCGAGCGCCGCCTCGGGCTGCTGCTGTCCACCCCCGCCGTCATCATCATGCTGCTCGTGACGGGGTACCCCCTGCTCAACGCCCTGTACCTGTCGCTGTTCAGCTACCGGCTGACCGATCCTGCCGGTCGGGAGTTCGTCGGGCTGAAGAACTACGCGACGGTGCTCACCGACAGCCTCTTCTGGCAGGACGTCGGTACCACGTTCATCATCACGTTCATCACCGTCGCGGTGGAGCTGGTGATCGGCTTCGCCTTCGCGATGGTGATGCAGAAGGCGATCTTCGGCCGGCGTACCGTCCGGACCTCGATCCTGGTGCCGTACGGCATCGTGACCGTGGTCTCGGCGTACGCGTGGCGGTTCATGTTCGACAGCCAGTCGGGCTTCATCAACCAGTGGTTCGGCCTCGGCGACTTCGCCTGGTTCTCGCACCGCTGGTCTTCGCTGTTCGTCATCATCCTGTCGGAGATATGGAAGACCACGCCGTTCATCTCGCTGCTCCTGCTGGCCGGGCTGGCCCAGGTGCCGGTCGAGCTGGACGAGGCCGCCAGCGTCGACGGCGGCACCTGGTGGCAGCGACTGTGGAAGGTCACCCTGCCGACCATGAAAGGCGCGATCCTCGTCGCGGTGCTGTTCCGCACGCTGGACGCCTGGCGGATCTTCGACAACGTGTTCATCATGACCGCCGGGCAGCAACAGACCGAGACGCTGTCGTTCCTGACCTACCGGCAGACCATCACGCGCACCGCGATCGGCCTTGGCGACGCGGTCGGGGTGCTGTTGTTCCTGAGCGTGGTGCTCATCGCCGCCCTGTTCATCAAGGGGTTCGGGGTGGACCTGTCCCGCGTGCGAGGGGGTCGGTGATGGAAGGAAGGCGGACCCGATGGCTGTGGATCGTCGGCACCGTTCTCATCCTGGTGTGGACAATCTTCCCCATCGTCTGGATCATCTCGTTGTCGTTCAAGCAGCCGGGCGAGGTCGGTACCAACAACAACTTCCTGCCCCAGCACTGGACGTGGGACAACTACAAGACGGTCTTCAAGACCGACCTGTTCACCTCGGCGCTGGTCAACTCCATCGGCATCTCGCTGATCGCCACGGCCGTCGGGGTGGTCTTCGCCACGCTCGTGGCCTATGCGATCGCCCGGCTGGACTTCCCGGGCAAGAAGTGGATCCTCAACTTCGCCCTCGCCATCGCGATGTTCCCGGTGGTCTCGCTGGTCGGCCCGCTGTTCAACATGTGGCGCGGTCTGGGGCTGTACGACACCTGGCCGGGACTGATCATCCCGTACATCTCGTTCGCGCTGCCGCTGGCGATCTGGACCCTCTCCGCGTTCTTCCGGGAGATCCCCTGGGAGATGGAGCAGGCCGCCCAGGTTGACGGCGCCACCGCGTGGCAGGCCTTCCGGAGGGTCATCGTGCCGCTGGCCGCGCCGGGCGTGTTCACCGCCGCGATCCTGACCTTCTTCTTCTGCTGGAACGACTTCGTCTTCGGCATCTCGCTCACCTCGACGAACCACGCCCGGACGGTACCCGCCGCACTCGCGTTCTTCACCGGCGAGTCGCAGTTCCAGCAACCCACCACCGCGATCGCCGCGGCCGCCGCGGTGGTCACCATCCCCGTCGTCGCCATCGTCCTGTTGTTCCAGCGCCGTATCGTGTCCGGGCTGACGTCCGGCGCCGTCAAGGGCTGACCCGAGGAGCACCCATGGCTGCCATCACCATGAACCACATCGTCAAGCGCTACGGCGACGGCTACGTCGCCGTCAAGGACGTCAGCCTGGACATCAAGGACGGGGAGTTCATGATCCTCGTAGGCCCGTCGGGATGCGGGAAGTCGACCGTCCTGCGGATGATCGTCGGGCTGGAGGACATCACCTCCGGCGAGATGCGCATCGACAACAAGGTGGTCAACACGATCGCCCCGCGCAAGCGCAACCTCGCCATGGTCTTCCAGAACTACGCGCTCTACCCGCACCTGACGGTGTTCGAGAACATCGCCTTCCCGCTGCGGCTCGCCAAGCGACCGGAGGAGGAGGTGCGCCAGCGGGTCACCGAGGCCGCCGAGCTGTTGGAATTGCAGGAGCACCTGGACCGCAAGCCGGCCAACCTGTCCGGCGGTCAGCGCCAGCGGGTGGCGATGGGCCGCGCCATCGTCCGCCAGGCGGACGCGTTCCTGTTCGACGAGCCGCTGTCCAACCTGGACGCCAAGCTACGCGGCCAGATGCGCACCGAGATCGCCCGGCTGCAACGCCGGCTCGGCGTGACGACCGTCTACGTGACCCACGACCAGACCGAGGCGATGACCCTCGGGGACCGGGTCGCGGTGCTGCGCAAGGGCGAGCTGCAACAGGTCGCGACTCCCCGGGAGCTGTACGAGCAGCCGGTCAACCTGTTCGTCGCCGGGTTCATCGGCGCGCCCTCGATGAACTTCCTGCCCGCCTCGGTCGACGGTACCCACCTCGAAACGCCGCTCGGCCGGTTCGACATGAAGGACGAGCGCAAGGCCGCCACGGTCAAGGACAAGCCGGTGGTACTGGTGGGCATCCGGCCGGAGGCCTTCGAGGACGCCAGCCTGGTCGGCGCGGAGCAGCACGCGCGGGGCAGCGTCGTGCGGGCCACCGTGGACGTCACCGAGTGGCTGGGCAACGAGCTGTTCGCGTACGTGCCCTACGAGGCTCCCGAGGATGTCCGCAGGCAGCTGCGTGACCTGTCCCGCGAACTGGACAGCGACCAGCTGCGGACACAGGCGGTCGTGGCACTGCACCCGAACAGCCGGATCCGCGACGGCCAGGAGGCGGAGCTGTGGATCGACACCGCCTCGATCCACATCTTCGATCCGGCCACCGGGGAGAACCTGACCCGCGACGAGGATCGCGTGGCCGAGCTGGCGGCGCAGGCCGAGGAGCATCTGGTACAGCTGCGCAAGGCGCAACCCGCGGCCAGCGGTGGCGCGGCGGGTCAGGATGGTGGTCACGACCGGGCCCGCGCCAGTCGGAACCCTGAATAGCAGACCTCTCACCCGGGAGCGGCGCGACGGCGTTGCCTTGTTCTGCGTGCCCCCGGGAAGAGGTAAGTCTTCAAGTAGGGCTTTCAGGCCGGCGTGTACGCCCGTTCCGCCTCGGCGACGGATCGCCGGTCCAGCGGGAGGTGCGCCGTCTCCGGCGCGGCCAGCAGGGCGACCGCCGTGATGGCGAGCATGGCCGTCACGTACCAGGAGACGGACGTGGTGGCGCCCGTCCAGCCCACCAGCTTGATCGCGATGATGGGGGCCAGCGCGCCGCCGAAGATGCCGGCCACCTGGTATCCCATGGACGCGCCGCTGTAGCGCAGCTCGGTCGCGAACAGTTCGGCGACGAACGCCGCCTGCGGGCCGTACATCGCCGCGTGCGTGAGCAGCGCGACCGCGACAGCGAGGATGATCACCGGTCGGGAACCGGTGCTCAGCAAGGGGAAGAAGGCGAAGGCCCACGCCGCGGCGGCGACGGTTCCGGCGAGGTACACCGGGCGCCGGCCGTACCGGTCGGACAGCGCCCCGAACATCGGGATGAGCACGAGCTGGCCGGCCGACCCGACGAGGACGGCTACCAGCCCGACCTCCCGGGGCAGTTTCAGGGTCCCGGTGACGTACGTCAGCACGTACACCACGAACGTGTAGAACGCCACGTCGGTACCGATCCGGGCGCCCATGGCCACCAGCAGCTCGCGCGGGTGCCGGCGCAGCACCTCGACCAGCGGCAGCTTGACCTTGCCCCCGGACCGCGCCACCGACGCGAACAGCGGACTCTCCGAAATGGACAGTCGGACCCAGAGCCCGACCAGCACCAGCACCGCCGACAGCAGGAACGGCACCCGCCAGCCCCAGGCGAGGAAGGCCTGGTCCGGTAGGGTGGCGCTCATGATCCACAGCACCCCGGCGGCGAGCAGGTTTCCGGCAGGTACCCCGACCTGGGGCCAGCTCGCGGTGAAGCCGCGCCGCTCGGGGCTGGCGTGTTCGATGCTCATCACCACCGCGCCGCCCCACTCCCCGCCCAGCCCGATGCCCTGCACGAAGCGCAGCGTGACGAGCAGGATCGGGGCGGCCACGCCGATCGCCGAGTAGGTCGGCAGTACTCCGATCAGAGCGGTGGCGACACCCATCAGCATCAGGGTCACGACCAGGACGGTCTTGCGGCCGGCGCGGTCACCGAAGTGCCCGAAGACGATGCCGCCCAACGGTCGGGCCAGGAACCCGACCGCGTAGGTGGTGAACGCCAGCAGGGTGCCGGTCAGCGGCGCGAACGTGGGGAAGAACAGCTTGCCGAACACGAGGGCGGCAGCGCTGCCGTAAAGGAAGAAGTCGTACCACTCCAGGGACGTGCCGACGAGGCTGGCGAGGACGACCCGGCCCGTCGATCTGCGCTCGACCATCGGATGCTCCTTTCAACCGGGGGGTGGGTCGACGGTATCGGATTGTTGAACAATCTGACAAGACCTCAATCCTACGTTTTCGCTATGCTGGCGGTCGTGGACCCCGACAACCTCACCGCGTACCTCACCCATGGCGGTCCCGACCGCAGTAGCACTCCGGAGTGGGTCGCGGACACATTGCGTACGGCGATCACCGATGGACGCTGCCCGCCGGGCAGCCGGCTGCGCGAGGAGCGGATCGCCGGGGCGCTGAAGGTGTCGCGCAATTCGGTGCGGGAGGCGTTCCGGCTGCTCGTACACGAGCGGCTGTTGGTGTACGAGCTGAACAAGGGCGTCTTCGTGCGTACCCTCACCGCCGCCGACGTGGGCGATCTGTACCGGATCCGCCGGCTGCTGGAGGGCGGCGCCATCCGCACGGGCTCTCCCGACGCGTTGGCCGCGGCGCTGCCCCGCGCCGCCGCGGCGCTGGCCGAGGCGGAGGCCGCCGCGGCCCGCGACGACTGGCAGGCGGTCGGCACCGCGAACATGCACTTCCACGAGGCCGTCGCGACGATGGCGGGCAGCCGGCGGGTCGACGACACGATGCGGCTGGTACTGGCGGAGCTGCGCCTGGTCTTCCACGTGATGGCCCGCCATCGCCGGTTCCACGAGCCCTACCTCGCGGGCAACCGGGAGCTGTACGCGTTGCTGGTCGCGGGTGACCTGGTCGCGGCGGAGCGCCGGCTGTCCGACTACCTGGACGCCGCCGAGCGGCAGTTGATGGATGCGTTCGCCGCGGTCGTGCCATGACGAGCATCGATCTCAATGCCGACCTCGGCTGGTACCGCGTGGCAGGCGACACTTCCGGCGCCGCCGGCTTGGCGGCCCAGGTACGCGACGTGCTGTCGTGACCCGCCTGCTGCCTGCCGGACCGTACGCGATCCTGGCCGAGGTCGCCGACGTGGCGCAGGCCCAGACGCTGTACGCCGCGCTGCGGGACACTGACGGGCTCGACGCGCTCGTGGACCTGGTCCCGGCCGCGCGCACGGTACTGGCCGTAGCGCGCCCGACCGCCGAGGGCCGCGCGTGCCTGGATCGATTGGCGTCTGTGGTGGACAGCCTGTCGCCGGGGGACGCCGCGCCCGGGGACGGGCCGCTGGTCGAGCTGCCCGTGCGCTACGACGGCGCCGACCTCGCGGCCACCGCCGACCTGCTCGGCATGGCACCCGACGAGCTGGTACGCCGGCACGCCGAGGCCGCGTACCGGGTCGCCTTCTGCGGGTTCGCACCCGGCTTCGGGTACCTCACCGGGGTGCCGCCGGACCTGCGTGTGCCGCGCCTGCCGGCGCCGCGCATCCGGGTACCGGCCGGAGCAGTGGGGCTCGCGGGCGAGTTCTGCGGCGTCTATCCGCGTGAGTCGCCGGGTGGCTGGCGGTTGCTGGGACGTACCGACGCGGTGCTGTGGGACGCTGGCCGGCAACCGGCGGCACTGCTCGCGCCCGGCACCCGGGTACGGTTCCGGCCGGTGACCGGGTGAACCGCATGCGGGTGCTCGCCCCGGGACCGCTGACGACGGTCCAGGACCTGGGCCGGCCCGGGTACGGGCATCTGGGCGTACCGCCGAGCGGTGCGCTGGACCCGGACGCACTGCGCGTGGCCAACCGCCTGGTGGGCAACCCGGAGACGGCGGCCGGGCTGGAGACCACGTTCGGTGGCCTCGCGGTCGTGCTGGACGCGCCGCGGTACCTGGCGCTCACCGGCGCGCCGGCGCCGCTGACCGTCGACGGGCGCCCCGCCCCGCTGTACGCCCCGTTCCATGCGCCGGCCGGCGCCCGGGTCGCGCTCGGCACGCCGTCCGCCGGCATTCGCAGCTACGTCGCGGTCGGCGGTGGGATCGCCGTCCCGCCGGTATTGGGCAGCCGCTCCGCGGACCTGCTCGCCGGGCTCGGACCGGCCGCGTTGTCGGTAGGAGACCTGTTGCCGGTCGGCGAGCCTTCCAGTCCACCGTCCGCGGTAGATGTCGCTCCGGTCTGGCCACCGGGCGACGGCACCCTGCGGCTGTATCCCGGACCACGCGACGACTGGTTCACCGACGAAGCACTGGACCTGTTGACCAGCCGGCCGTACCGGGTGACGACGCACAGCAACCGGATCGGGGTACGCCTCTCCGGCCCGGCCCTGACCCGGCGCCGTACCGACGAGCTGCCCAGTGAGGGGCTCGTGACCGGCGCCGTGCAGGTACCCGCGAACGGGCAGCCGGTGGTCTTCCTGGCCGACCACCCAACCACCGGCGGGTACCCGGTGATCGGCGTCATCGACTCGCGCGACCTGGCGATAGCTGCACAGGCCCGGCCCGGAGCACAGCTTGCGTTCCGGCTTGCCTGAGCGGGCACCGTCCGCGGGCCGTGCGGTACCCGTTTCGCGGTGGACTGTAGCGGCGACCTGACGCCCAGCAGGTGGCGGCGCGGATCAGCGCGGCAGGGCGGTACCGCGGACGTACACCGCGCGGATGGCGTGCAGCGCGGCCGGATCCGACAGCGGGTCGCCGTCGACGGCGAGGATGTCGGCGTCGTACCCGGGGCGCAGCTGCCCCTTGCGGTGCCCGAGCCCGAGCGCGGTCGCCGCGCCCGCGGTACACGCGTGCAGTGCCTGCGCGGCGGTCATCCCGAGCAGTTGGAAGTGCGGGATCGCCCAGCGGATCACGTCCGGTGGCTTGACCGGTGCGATGCCGGCGTCGGTACCGGCGATCATCGTGACGCCGGCGGCGAGCATCCGCTGGCCGTTGGCGACCATGGCCGGCCTGCGGGCGATCATCCCGGGCGGCGGGGCCGCACCCGGTACCGGCGCCAGGCCGAACGTCATACCGACCGTCACGTTGCGGCGGGCGAGCGCGGTCAGTACCTCGTCGGGGATCGGGTCGACGCCGTCGGCTGTCATGAACGTGAGGTGTTCGAACGAGTCCATCCCGGCCGCGAGGCCGTCCACGATGGCCTGCGTGGCGTGGGCGTGCGCGGTGACGGGCAGGTTGTGCCGGTGCGCTTCGTCGACCGCCGCCCGTAGCTCGGCCCGGCTGTACTGCGGCGCCTCGGGCCGGCTACCCGGGGTCAGGTTGCCGCCGCTCGCCATGATCTTGATGATGTCGACGCCGCGTTCGGCGTGGGCGCGTACGGCGGCCCGGAGCCCGTCGACGCCGGCCGCGTCGCCGCCGAGGAAGTGGCAGTGGCCGCCGGGAGTGGTGATCGGCGGTCCGGCGGCGAGGATCTCCGGCAGGGTCGGGTCGGCGGTGGCGGCCTGCCGCAGGCCCAGGGCGAGGTAGCCGCGGTCGCCGAGATCCCGCACCGTGGTCACGCCACCACGTGCGGCGGCACGGGCGAAGCTCGTCATCGTCGCGAAGGCGGCGGCGGCGTCCCGGCCAGCGAGCGCGGACACCGGGTCGGCGGAGGCGTCGAAGCTGAGATGGACGTGCCCGTCGACCAACCCGGGCAGGAGTGTGGCGCCGCCGAGGTCGACGACCGTGGCGCCTTCGGGCGCCGCGACGGCCGATCCGACGCGGACGATGGTACGGCCGTCGACCACCACGGTGGGGTCAGGCATGAGCCGCTGGTTGGTGCCGTCGAAGAGCCAGGCGGCCCGGATCGCGGTCAGGTGCCGGCGCTCGGTCGCGGCGGTGGGTAGCGTGGTCATGGATCGCAGCGTGCCGCCGGCCACCACGGCCGCGCGTCGGTACCGCTACGGAGAACCGGTACTGAACTCTTCCGCCCCGGCCGTCACCCACGCCGCGATCCGGGCCCGGTTGGCGAACCCGAGCTTGTCCAGGATGTGCTGCACGTGGCTCTCGACGGTCCGCTCGCTGATGTGTGCCGCGGCGGCGATCTGCCGGTTGCTCAGTCCCTGGGCGACGAGTTGAGCGACCTCGCGCTCACGCCGGGTCAGGCCACCGGGTCGGTGCCCGGCCAGCGATCCGGCCAGGTCGCGGGCCTGCCGCTCGAGCGGGCGCATGCCCAGCCGGCCGGCTAGCGCCGCTGCGGCCGTGGCCAGCGCGGCCGCCTCGGCGCGGTCTCCCGGCCGGGTACGCCGGGCCAGCACCCGGGCCAACTGATGGGTGGCCTGGGCGACCGCGGGTGGCGTGCCGGTGCGTCCGCCGCTGTCGATCGCCGCGCGCAGGTGCCGGGCGGCGTCGTCCAGGCGGCCGACGGTGGCGGCCGCGACGCCGAGGGGGTACCGGACCGGGCCGACGATCAGGACGACCCCGGCGCCGCTGCACACGTACAGCTCGGCGTGGGGCAGCAGCAACCGGTACATCCGACCGGCGGTCTCCCGGTCGTCGAACTGCGCCGCGAGCTCCGTCATGGTGGCGTACGCGGACAGTTGCACGAACGGCGGCAGCTGACCGACGTCGGGCAGGCCACGATAGATCCGGTAGGCCTCTTCGCGCCGCCCCTCGCCCGCCAGCCAGCGGGCGTACAGGGCCCGCTGGAAGGCCGGTACCGGTGCCTCGTGGCTCGGTTCGACCGGCTCGAACGAGGACGGGCCCAGGGCGCCGATCTGGTCGTGCAGCATCAACAGCAGCCCGTGCGACGGTATCCGCGCACCCATGCCTCCGGCGCGCTCGGCCGCCAGCTCCGCCTCCCGGCCGTACGCCAGGGCCTGCGGGAATCGGCCGCGCGCCGCTGCCACAGCCGCGCGGCAGCGGGCCACGTGCCAGGCCGCCAACGGGGAACGCAGCCGCACCGCGACCGCGTCGATCCACTCCACCTCAGCCTCGGCCCCGTCCAGGTCGCCGAGCTGTGCCAGCGCATCGAAACGCCACAGCCGGCCCCACAGCACGGCGTCGTCATCACCGTCCCCGCCGAGGGCAACCAGCCGGTCGCCGAGCGCCAGGCGTTGCCCAGCCCCATCCGGTCCGCTCAGCGCCATCTGCCGGGCCCGCAACGCCTCCCGCAGCGCATGCCGGTCACCGACCCGCTCCGCCATGGCCAGCGCCTCGGCCGAGCGTGCGCCGGACTCCTCCGCGACGGCCCACCCGCCCGCGGCCGCGAGCAGGGCGAGCAGCCGGACCCGTAGCGCGTTGTCCCCGGCCGGCAGCCTGTCGAGGACCTCCGCGCACAGCGCACGGGAGGTCGGTTCCCAGGCGGCGTCGTTGACCCCCTCCATGGTCAACGCGGCCCGGGCCAGTGAGTCGACGTCGCCGCTGGTACGGGCTATCGCCACGGCGGTCAGGAGGCTGCGCCGGGCGTCGTCGACGTCGAAGGCGCGTACCTGTGCCTGCGCCAGGGCCAGCAGCAGCCGGCACCGGTCCGGCGCGGCGAGCACCCCGTGCGTACCGCCGGCATCGAGCGCCCGCCGGTAGAGCGAGGCGGCCTCCTCCCAGGCGAGCTGGGCCATTGCCCGGTCGGCGGCGCGCTTCGCCCACGCCACCGCCTGCGCTGCGTCTCCCGCCGGCAGCGACTCCAGCCGGTGGAATGCGATCTCCGCGATCCGGGTGTCGCCGTCGCCGCGCGCGACCAGGTGTTCGGCCATCCGCCGGTGCACCGTCAACCGCTGCGCGGTGGGTACGTCCAGGCGGGCCGCTTCCCGGAACAGGTCGTGGGCGAAGCGCCGCGCCGGTGGGCCGGTCAGGATCGCGGCCGCCGACGCCTCGTCCAGCGCGGCGAGGAGCGCCTCCATGCCGGTACCGGTGACCTGGGCGACCGCCACCGGGTCCACGTCGGAGCCCAGCACGGCGGCCGCGGCGACCAGGCTTCGGCACGCCGGCGAGAGCCGGCTGAGCCGGTCCCGGACCGCATCGCGTACCCCATCGGGCAGCTGACCGTCGGTCGACGAGAGGAGCAACCGGCCCAGCTCACCGACGAAGAACGGGTTGCCGCGGGTACGCCGGCAGATCGCGGCCACTACCGGGTCCGGTACCTCCCAGCTGGTCACGGCGGCCAGGTAGGCGCCGACCTCGGGCTCGTCCAGTCCGCCCAGCCGTAGCCGGGTGACCGACGCCTCGCGGGCCAGCGCGGCGACCGCGGCGCGCAGCGGCTCCTGCCCGATGGTCTCGGTGTCGCGGTACGTCGCGACGAGCATCAGCCGGGCCGGTGCCACGCCGGTGGCCAGGTGCACCAGCAGCCGTACGGTCGCCGCGTCCGCCCATTGCAGGTCATCGAGCACGACCAGCAGGCCGCCCGGTCGGGCCGCGGCCGACAGGGCCTCGGCGGTGGTCTCGAAGAGCCGGAACCGTTCGCGCGCCGAGCCGGCCGGCCCGTCGCCGCCCGCGAGCCCGCCGTACAGCTCCGCCGGCAGGTGACCGGCGAGCCCGCGGAAGACCTGCAGGAACGGCCAGTACGGCGGGCTGCCCTCGTCTTCGCTGGCCCGGCCGAGGGCGCAGACCAGGCCCAGCCCGCGGGCCTGGTCGACCGCCTCCTCGGCGAGGCGGGTCTTGCCCGCGCCCGGCTCGCCCGCGATCAGCACCACCTGCCGCCGGCCGTCGAGCGCCGAACGCAGACAGCCGGCCAGTATCGCCCGCTCCGCGACGCGGCCGACCAGTCTCCGCCCCGGCGGCGCCGCGCTCACCTGTCCGTCCGCATCCACCTCGCCAGTATCGCGGCTAGGGCGCGGGCCTCCGGGTCGACTTCGCGATCATGAAGTGTTGGTCGAGCGGAATGCCCCGTTCGGTCCGGATCCCGCGGAGGTGGTCGAACGCGCGCCGCTGGAACTCGTCGACCCGGTCGGCGGGCAACTGTTCCAGGTACCACCGCTGGCCGTGTGACCAGGCCCAGCGCCACCACGCCCGCTCGTCCGGGAAGTCAAGGTGCATGGTCTCGTCGGATACCTGTACGTCAACCAGCCCGACCCGCTCGTTGATCGCCGCGATCTCCGGCTGCGGTGGGACGTCCACGGGCATCGTGGCCAGTCCGAACTCCTCGCAGAGCCGGCCGAAGAAGTCCCAGTCCGGGCCGGCGCCGGTCGGCGCGGAGACCAGCAGCCGGCCGCCCGGGCGCAGTACGCGGGCGAACCCGGTCAGCGCCCGTTCCATGCCCAGGAAGGCCACCGCGTTGGCGCAGAGCACGACATCGAAGGAGGCGTCGGCGAACCTCAGCGCCCCGCCGTCCATGACCGCCGCGTCGCCGTTGGCATACCCGGCATCGCGCAGGGCCTGGCGGGTCGCTTCGACCATCTCAGGCACGATGTCCACGCCGGTGACCCGGCCCTCGGGACCGGTCGCCGCGGCGGCCGGCACGAGCGAGGCTCCCTTGCCGCAGGCGCGGTCAGCAAGGATGCGATCAAGGCGATGGGTCGGGAGATCCGGTCCTGGCACATCGCCCGCCGCAGTGACAAGTCCCTCAACGACCTTGCACTGATGTTCAACAACATCGTGCAGGGCTGGATCAACTACTTTGGGCGCTTCTACAAGTCCATGTTGTATCCCCTCCTACGGCGCATCAATGATCATCTGGTGCGCTGGGCCAGGCGCAAGTACAGACGGCTGCGCCGACGCGAGCAGCGAGCGAGGGAGTTGATGGCGGGAGCCTCCCGGCGATCGCCACGGCTGTTTGCTCACTGGCGCTTCGGCTTGAATCCTGGTGGCTGGACGATGGGAGCCGTGTAAGCCGAGAGGTTTACGCACGGTTCTGCGAGCGGCGGGGGTGCGATTCCCCCCGCCGACTCTCCTGGTGGTCCACTGCGTGACCGAACGTCAGGCGCACCAGGTGCGCGAGGCGATCGGTCGCCGGTTCGCCGACATCGGTCTGCAGTTGCATCCCGACAAGACGCGGATCGTGTACTGCAAGGACGACCGGCGCCGCCTGGCCTATGACCGGGTGACGTTTACGTTCTGCGGGTACGCGTTCCGTCCCCGGCAAACCTTCGTCAACGGCAGGCGCCGGACAGGCTTCCTGCCCGCGGTGGCCCCGGAGAAACTGGCTGATATGAGCCGCAAGGTCGCATCCTGGCGGCTACATCGACGCACGACTGACAACCTGGCCGACCTCGCGGAAGAGATCAACCCGGCCCTGCGGGGCTGGTTGAACTACTTCACCACGTTCTACCCGACCGCGGTGACCCCAATCGGCAAGCGCGTCGATCGCCATCTGATGCGCTGGGCGAGGTGGAAGTACAAACGACTCAGACGCAGCGAACCCCGCGCACGAGCATGGCTCCAAGACGTCCGGAAACGGTCGCCCCGCCTATTCGCGCACTGGGCACTGTCGTACACGACCTGACACCTGAGCGGCACGAGCCGGATAAATCGAGAGGTTTACGTCCGGATCTGTGGGGGCCTGGGGGTGAGATTCCCCCGGGCTACCCGGCAATCCGCCGGGCGGAGTATTAGTTCGGAACGCCCTCGGGGACGTGATTCGAGCCATGAATTCGAATTCATGGCACAGGGTGATTTATCCGACTTGCGAGGATCGTGCGCTGAGTCCGCTTATCGTCGTTTCTGCGGTAGCCGCCAAACTCGCGACGATGACCTTTGCGGTCTTCTTGACTCGTCTGCCGTCGGGGAGAAGCATAGATTACGGCCCAGGACCCCAGCATACATTCCCTCGAATGACGAATCACTGGCGCGAGGGGGGTCATGATGCCCACTTGACTCATCTTGCCAGGATCTGCAATCACGCGGGTCCACACCGTTGGCGGGAAAGACGTCGACCCATTTCAGGCCGGGCCTGCGACTATTAGCTGCGGCCTTATCGAGGAATTTCCTTGCGCTTTACGACAGGAATAAAGGGGACGACCTATGGATAATCCTGAGGCGACGCTGCGGGAACTGGTTTCCATTCGGGACCGCGAGGTTCATGAGCGGGCGGCAGCGCGACAGACCGCGCAGCGTGACCTGGAGCGCCGGGCGGAGCGCCGTACGCAGCGGGCCCTGGCGACGCTCGGCGACATGGCTGATGTCGTGCGCCGGATTGAAGACGAGTCGAACGAACTGACGAAGGAGACCGGCCGGCAGATCGCAGAGATCAAGGCACAGATGGCGGAGGCGCCGAAGGAAGAACGCGCGGTACGGCTGGCGGACCGCGCGGCGGTAGTAGCGGCTGCCCAGCTCTTCGCGGTCCTCTCCCCGTACTACGTCCGCCTGTACAACTCGGACGGCACGACCTACTACACCGGGTACAACCCCGGCAGCGTGGATCTGTGGGACGACGCCCAGGGCAGCGGTAGCGGTCTGTTCGGCAGCGGAGCCGCGTCGATCGACGTACTGGCGGACTGGTGGTTCTACTTCTATCCGAACACCAACCGCTGGTACAACTACACGATCGCCGCGCCGATGCACGGGTTCTACATCTGCTACGCGGATGACGGGTTCTGGGACTCCAAGGACGCGCATGTGCGGGCCGACATGTCGGCGACCGGATATCAGTATACGACGAAGGCAACCACCAATATCAATCTATTCGACTACGAAGGGCAGAACATCAACCTGGCGAACCGGTACGACAACGGCCCGATCATGTACTACTCGGACCTGCTCGGCGCGGATCTCGCGTACCTTCGGGTAACCCAGTCGCTGTACGGGTACGCCCGCGGCGGTGGCTCCCACGCCGAACTCAACTTCTCCGATGGAGCCGCGAACTACCTGGGCCCGCCGGCGGTATACGTCACCTGACGGGTTCGCCGGCAAGGGGCGGCGGCCGGGGCCTGGATTCCCGTCTGGACGGGACCCGGTCCGGCCGCGCCCATCGACGAACGTGCCCATATTCGTTGTGCCCCGGGCGGGCATGTCGTAGATCCGCAGAAAGTGGCCCGAGTTCAACTCGTCAGCGCAACGGCCTGTTGGGGCATAGCGGCCGGGTTCGGTAGCCGAGTGTCTTTGCGGGTCGGGTGTTCAGTCTCGCCGCGATCGCGACGCGATCGTCTTCGCTGTGCACTGTGTCTGCGAGAACACTGGCGGGCGTTTCATGAACCCTGATTCTTCATGGGGCTGATCTTGGAGGTCGCCAAACGGCGGACATCGTTGGCGGTGAATGTATGCGGTGGCTGGGTGCGGCGGATTGCCGCCGGTCGGCGTGGTCTCCGTGGGTCCCTTGGGCTCGTTGGGGCGGCGGGCGTCGTGGGTCAGGTGGCGGGCATGGGCATGCGGCGGATGCGCTCGATCGCGGTGGCCAGTTGTGTTGCCCAGGGCCAGGTTCGGGGTAGGCGTAGCCAGCGGTAGCGGCGGGCCCGGATCAGTCGGGCGGGGGTGTACAGCAGCCGGTAGCGCAGCGTTTTCGGTTCGGCCTTGGCCAGGGTGCCGGTCAGTGCGTATAGGCGTAGCCAGGCGAGCAGGTCGACCGCGATGGTGATGGCGGCGCACCAGGCCTTGTTCACCGCCCAGGATTTGGAGGGCAGCCGACCCAGGCCGGTGTCCTGGGTGGTGCGCACCCGGTCTTCGACGCGGGCGTGGACGCGGTGGCGGGCGTCGACGTACTGCACGCCCAGGCCGTGGGGGCCGGTGACGGGGGTGTCGGTGACGAAGCACGAGTACCGGTAGCCGTTGGTATCAAACAGGGTGGGCTGTTCGTCGTCGTACAGTCGGCGGCGGCGCACGATGACCCGCATCGTGGCCGGCCAGCCCAGATCGTCCAGGCGGGCCTGGAGCAGGTCGGTGATCTCGGTGCACTCCAAGCCCTCCACGAGGTCGCCGGTGGTGTTGGACAGGCACGGCAGCCACCACTGGTCGCGGCGGCGGTTGGCCGCGGCTCGAACGGCGTCGTCGACGTCGAACCCGACCGAGTACTGCACTCGCCGGCCGGGCACCCGGCCCAGGCTGTCCACCCAGTCGATCAGCGCGTGGGACGCGCCGGCACCGTCGCAGGTGATCAGCAGATCGCCGCGGCGGTCGGTGGGGATCTGCGCGATCGCTTGGCGCAGCACGTCGATCAGGTCAGCGGCGGTGTTGGAGCCGGCCCCACCCGGGCGCGGCATCAACCCAGCCAGCTCGCCGGTGTTGTCAACCCATACCCCGAGGCTGTGAAACCCGAACGAATGCTTGAACGTGCCCTCGGCCTGTTCCTTGCCCGAGTGGGCCACGGTGATCGTGCCATCCACCCGCAGCACGACCGTGGCACCCATGCTTACCCCACCCGCGTAGGTCGAGGCCGGTACCCCGTCGGGTAGCTGGCGCCACAGGTGCGCCCGGGCGGCCGCCCGCCGCTCATCGATGAAATGGTTCGTGTGGCCCCCTCGGACACCAACCATTTCCCCATATGGGTCCGCGCCAGGCAGCGCCTGGACGCGGACTTTCTGTTGGGTCGGGTGGTAGGTCAGGCGCAGTCCGAGTTGCTGGTACACCTCGGCGCGGTCGGCCGGTTCCGCCCTCGCGTAGCACGCTGATGATGTCGCCGAGTTTGCCGACGAGGTCGCTGATCTGGTCGCGGGTCATGCGCTGGGAGGACCTGGGCTTGGGCTGGTTGAGCATGGCCAGGGCTCGGCTGCGGTCGGCTTCGACTTCGGCGATCCACCCGGTGACGATGGTCGGGTCGGCTCCTTGCTCCAGGGCGGCCCGGTGGCGGGCAAGTTTGGTGTTACAGGCGGCGAGTTGGGCGCGGGCGCGGATGGCCTCATCGTCGGTGTCAGCCGTGTCGTCCTGGCTGTCGGTCAGGGCGGTGATGGTGTCGGTGATGCGGTGCGGGGCGAACGCGTCAGCGAGGGCCGCGTCGAGCGGGCCAACCAGGTCACGCTCGCGGAGGTAGATGTTGCGTGGATGGTGGATCTTGTTGGCGAGGGCGTACTCCTGCGCGTAGCGGCACCGGTAGTACGCCTCGCCGTTGGATTGATGGCTTTGCATCTTCCGGTCGCACAGCCCGCAGTACAGGGCGCCCTTGAACACGTAGAGGTGCCGGGCGCGGTGCCGCTTGTGCTCGTGGCCGGGGCGGTCGCCCCGGCGGTGCAACAGTGCCTGCGCGTTCTCGAACGTTTCCATGTCGATGATCGGTGGGTGTACGACCTCGGTGGAGACGATCCACTGCTGGCGTGGGTTCCACCGCATGACGCTCATGTGGCCCATGGCCACGTCCTCGACGTCGAGGAGGATCTCGTCGGTGCGCTGCTTGTTCCACACCTGACGGCCGGTGTAGCGGGGGTTGGTCAGGATGACCCGGATCGCGCTCTTGGACCAGGCGATCCCGGAGCGGTGCGGGTTGCGGGCGCGGTCGTAGGCCGACGGGCAGGCGATGCCATCGCGGGTCAGCCCTTCGGCGATGACGAACAGCCCGTTGCCGGCGAGGAACTCGGTGAAGATCCGCACCACGATCGGCGCGGTCGTGTCGTCCAGGGCCAGCCCGTGCAGCCGTTTGCCGTCGGCGGCCTTGCCCGGGTTGGGGTGCGGGCCGAGGTCGATCAGCCGGTAGCCGTATGGTGGGCGTCCGCCGAGGAAGCGGCCTTCCAGCTTGGTTTGCGCGGCCATCGCGGTCCGCACCCGGACCTTGATCCGGTTGCGTTCGCCCTTGCTCATCCCCCCGAACACCGACATCACCAGGTCGTGGGCCTCGTTGTCCGGATCCAACGGGCCACCGACCTCTGGTACCCACAGCGCCACCCCGTAGTGAGTGAACAGAGGGAAGGTCAGCCCGAACTGGTTGCCGTAGAACGCCCGGTGCGGCTCACCGATCACCACCGCCTCAAACCCGCGGTTCGGATCACGCAGAGCCTTGAGCAGCGCGCTGGCCTCGGGCCGCCGCTGCCACGGCAGCGACCGGCTCTGACCAATATCGAAGAACTCTGTGACGATGACCCCACCGTGCGGCTCGATCAGCCGGCACGACCGCAACCACTGCCAGTTCCGCGCCGAACGCCAGTCCGGCGACGTCGTACGACCATAGAACGCGAACGTTTCTACCATGCGGTCATCACCGCATGATCTGCCCCTGATCGCCTCGAGCACGACGCTGCAACAGCCGGACCGGACCGCATGAACAGCCTCAGCATTGACATCGCCCGGCCGGACCCTGGCCTGACTACCGCCTGACGATCAACGCCCACACAGCAGCGAGCGCACCCGAGAGACCTGCCGCGCCGCGAAAGTTGAGCTTCCCGCCGATGACTGATATGGACGCTTAACCTGTGGTCGGAGCTGTCGGTGTCCACTAGCCTTCCGGCCATGGTCCGACAGGTGTTCGACGAGCCGCGCGTCCCTCGCGTTACGCCTCTGGCTGCGGCCGAACCCAAGGTCAGCTGGTTCCTGGAATCCACCCGACCGGAGGCAGTCGAAGGCAGACGGATCGTCAACGACCTCTACTCGCGGTTCCCCGACGACGACGGTCGCATGTATGCCGACTTGCGCGGCCGTGACGAGAAGCGCCGGCTGGGCGCGCTCGACGAACTTCTCGTCCACGACCTGCTGATCCGGCGGTACCGCGTGGCCTATGAGGAGGGCGAGGGCACCCGCCCGGACTTCCGGCTGTACAACGGCGACGGCACGTACGTCGGCGCCGTTGAGGTGGCGACGCTCTTCCTGCGCGAGGACTGGGCCGGGGAGGAACGGCGCCACGCCGGGTTAGAGGACGCTCTGAACGCGCGGCTCCGGCTCACGACGCACTCCGTCGAGTTCGAGGTTTACCGCTGGCACGACACGCCGAGCGTGCGTCGCATGGCGACGTGGCTCCAACGCGCTCTTGACGACTTGCGCGCCGACCCCGGCGCGCTGCCGCGCGACGAACTGGGCATGCCCGAGAAGGTGTACGCCACCAGTGCCGTCGAGATCGCCTTCCGATTCCTCGCGCTGCCCGAGTCGTACGTTGTCGAGGATGGGGACCGCATCGTCCTGGGCGGCGCGCCGATCGGGGGGTGCGTCGACTCTGCCTGGCGGCTCCGGGAACGGCTGGACGACAAGGCGGTCAAGTACGATCTGCGCGGTAAGCCGTTCGCGATCGTCGTCGGCGTGCGGGACAGCATGTGCGACCTCGGCGACGTCCACCAGGCGTTGACCGGAACACCAGCGGTCGTGGTCGCTACCGGCGAAGGCGTGCGGAAGGGCGACGGCTTCTTCGGCACTGGGCAGGATCGCGCCGACGGTAAGCACAGGCGGGTGTCGGCCGTCTTCTCCGTCCAAGAGTGGTACCCGGGCGGGCCCTACCTGCCGCGGATCACGCGGTTTGACAACCCGTTCACTGCGGCTCCGTTTCCGGCCGACGCGCTGCCCTTCGGCGGTCACTGGGGCGAGGTCGACCGGGACCCGAAGCACGTCCGGGCCGACTGGCTGGTCCCGCCGGTGACGCCGATTCCAGCCTGAGCGGCTCGACCGCGGCGCCGTTCTGTTTCATGGTTTGGCGGCAACCCGCGTGACGGGAGGCGCCAGTGTGCCTCCTCGGTCGCTGGCCGTCAGACCACGTTGTGCTCTGTCACCGACATAGGGACGAGCTTCGCGTAAGCGGGCTGGATAATCCATCCAGCGACGCATGGGGTGAGCCAGTCGGCCGAGGTGTCCACGATGATGAGTGCGACAAAGTAGTCGAATGCGAGGTCGGGGTCGGCGAGGAGTTCCCGGTAGGTCGTAAGGTCACGTTCGCTGGGTATCGCGGGTGCGTCGAGATGCGTGTGCCACTCTCCGACCCAGACGCTCTGGTCGAGCTTGAACGCTTCGTCTGCGAAGCGCTGGGCGTTCTTGAGGTCGCGCAGAAAGAACGTGGGTTGCCGCACGGCACGAGGGCCCGGTTGCCCGGCATGGCGAACGACCATCGCATCGGGCTCTTCCGTCCCGAGGAGGACGCCTCCGGTCTCGGTGCCGCGATGATCTTGATGGCGGGTGGTGTGAGGATGATCTTTGATGGGACGCTGCCGGTCACGGCTGCCCGCATGTGGGACAGTCCAGTCGTGGTGGATTAGCGGGTGTCCACCGGACTTGACCCGTGAAGCCAAGGTCGAACGGGCCGGTCCAACCTCTCTGCGCCTGTAATCCGATGGTGAGGTGTTCGCCAGG
>WNGE01000483.1_pt1 | contig 118087 bp, 94 predicted proteins | sample 5400651 | NCBI WGS metagenome assembly WNGE01 (sample SAMN13153370, study PRJNA577476) | soil metagenome | isolation source: 60 cm soil or saprolite under grassland replicate 2 | place: USA:California | collected 2016-06-15 | reverse complement strand
GTGGATCCAGTTTCATGCGACGTTTGACTTCTTCTACTGGAACATGAGCTGCGGCTCGTGTGACTCTCGTTCCCACAACAGATTTTGTCCCCTCCTTCATTGTTTCCTCTATTATATCACTCGGAACGCAAGTTGGTATGAATGTATACGGATGTCACCGTAACATCAGTTTCTCTTTATTTACAACGTCAAACCTACCAGGTACCATAACATATCCTGAGCACGGCCCGTAGCAGTACCAGGCTGCATATCTGCCGCGTAGGTATACAACGCGTGGCCATCATAGAACACCTGCGCTCCATTAGAAGTCTGGTGCACTGACAACTGCCTGGGTAGAGCCATAGAACTGGAAACCGTCATCATTCCTTGAGGAGCCAGGATTGGAGGCCAGTCGTGAGCACACTGACCCGTGCAGGTGGCTTTGAACATGGTATCTGCCCTGTAATAATACACCGCAAAGCCTTTATTCGTCATGAGTACATTCACCTTATTGCCGTTAATGGTGGCCACTCCTGTGTGAATGAACGCGGCTATATTTCCACCCATCCCAGGAGTGATAGTAATACCTCCCATCATGTTGCCGTTGTTATTGTTCATATTGCCATTGTTGTTCGTGTTCATCTTGCTTGTGGCCGTGGGCGTCGCATACATCATCCCAGTATCAGTTTTGTTATTCATGGCGTTTTGCTTGTTCATGCTCTGGTTCGCAGTATTCGCCGGTGTTCCCTGCATAGCAGTTTCGCCACATGCTACCAGCAAGACGGTCAGTAGCAACGTAATCCCGATCAGTCCCGAGCTTCGAAGAGCTTTCATGGATTCTTACCTCCTACAGTGTCAAGTAACCTACTACATTCGTTGTAATTCGTTGTAACCATCATCTATATAAAAGGCGACAATCGTGTACTGAGACTCTAATTCATCATGTAAATTAACAAAATAAACTGGACAGCCGTAGGGGCTGATTGATCATGTCCACCGCCGATTCATCGGCCCTCGGTAGGTGTTCCTCTATTCCAATTAAATATGTTAAAAAGCATTATGAAGTTTCACCGCGTGTTATCAGTACCCATTGTGTTTCGCCACTAACGATCATCACGACCCCTTTTTACAGCATTTGCGAAAGAGGACTTTTTCTCTATAAAATTCAGGTCCAAATCTGTCACAATTTGCTCATCCATACGACTTTTTTAATGAGAGTAGTTATGTGAGAAGGAAAGTGTATGCAACAATTGAATATGGATAACGCTCAGAATGCAGTAGATAGCACATTCTATGATCGTTTTGCTGCCATCATCTTTCAATATTTATTACAACAGGTGTCAAATGAGCAGGATGCTGAGGACTTGCTGCTAGAAGTGTTTTTAGCTGCGTTACAAAACAAATCGCTAACCAATCTCCCAGCTGGGCGACAACTGGCCTGGTTGAGGCGCGTTGCCCGGTATAAGGTGATTGATCGCTATCGTCACGTTGCCTTGCTGAATTTGTTGCCGGTAGAGCAGGCGCTGGAGCTGGAAGATACTGCATTGACACCCGAACAATACACCGAGCAGAAGGAGAACTATGAGCGTCTCTATCAATCGATTGCGCAACTTACCACGCAGCAACAAGGGCTTATCAATTTACGCTATCGCAATGGCTTGCGTTTTTTTGAAATTGCAGCCATTCTCGAGAAACCTGAGGGAACGGTGCGCCAATTGTTTGGACGCACCCTACGTCAATTGCGTACAATCTACGATCAACTAGAAAGGGGGAATAGCAATGAATAGATTCGATGATCTACTCCCCGAAGAAAGAATTCCAGAGCATGAGGAACTGATAACCTTACTCAAACATGCCTATCGCTTTCCCGTTTCCTTGTCATCGACGAAGGAAGAGCAGGTGATTGAACGAGTGCGGGAACGTCTTTTGCAGATGGGACTTGAAGATTCTCCTCAGGAAGATATCCCTGCATCTCAGATTGGAGTGTTGGATTCAAATCCTCATATTACTGTATTACCTTCAAGAAAGCCTCAACGAAATCGACCACGTTTTCGTTTGGTTACGTTACTCGCTGCAGCCCTGGTCTTAGCAGCGATACTCATCTCTCCTCTGCTCCTCCTGAGGCATTCATCAACAGGTGGAGCAGGCGGATTCCCGACCCTGACACTTTCCTCCAATCCCGCAAAGGTTGGTGAAAGAGTTTTGTTTACGCTCAAGCATGTTACGCCATCTACGAGAGTTGTCCTGACCCATGATATCCAGGAGCCTATTCTGGTAAATGGCAATCCATCTATCACCACTGATTCGCAGGGGACTGCGAGATTCTCTCTCAATATTGATAAAGATTGGGAGTCGGGCTTCCACCTGGTTGTTGCCGAAGATGTGGCTACTCATAATACTGCCAGTGCTGACCTCCAGATCATCGGGCAAGGTTCGACCCCGCTACCGTCAGCTCACTTGCTCATAGATTCCAGTTCCATCCATATGGGAGCCGATGTAGTGGGCGCCAATACGATCCGTACATTCAATCTGGTGAATAGTGGAGGCGGCTCGATCATCTGGTCAGCCAGCAGCAATCAACCGTGGCTTTTAGTCTCACCCAGCCAGGGGAACTTTAGTCAGCATGAAACGATTTCTCTGGCCGTGCAGCGCGCTGGTCTCAAACCAGGCGATTACACCGGGAACATCACTATTTCAACGAATGTCAGTCCTCCGCAGCACATTGAGGTGGACATGACCGTTCGACCATTGCCTCCGAATGCCGCGCCAGTTCTGGCTTTACCGCCCGCGCTGCTCTCCTTTGTTGCTACCGATGGTGATCAAAATAATAGTAATATGCAATCCCTTACCATCAGTAATCCCGGTTCGATACCGTTGCATTGGTCGCTTTCCATAAATTCCCTTGTGACACCAATGACCCAGTTTTCGCTCACACAGGCGCAAGCATTTACATGCAACTGGTTGAGTGCTACACCCAATGTAGGAATTGTGCCTCCAGGGGCAACCAGCCTTCTCAACGTCAAGGTGAATAGTCAGTGTCTGCTTCCTGGAGAGTATGTCGGTACACTGAAATTTAACGCTGCCGGAGCTATTGACAGTTCCCAGGCGGTCAACGTCTCGCTGACGGTACAACCACACTGCGGCCTGGTCACCAGTAATGGCTATCTGGCTTTAACTGTCGTGCAGGGACAGGATAAAGTATCTAATCAGAACTTGAGTTTGAATACTACCGCTAGTTGTGCGGGAACGCCAATACAATGGCACAGCTCGTCAACAGCGTCCTGGTTGACGACCTCTCCAAAGAAAGGTCAGTTGAGAGATTCTGCCAGTAACCTTGTCCATATCAGAGTTAATGCAAAAAGCCTTATGCCTGGAATATATCCTGGTGATATCTTTTTCGTTACCGGGCATAGTACGCTCACCGTGAGCGTGGCACTCACTGTACAGGCTACATCGCCATTTGTGTCTCCGATAATGGGAGCCTCACCGCTCAGCCTCAATTTTAGCAATATCCAGGGACTACCAAATCCCACAGGACAGGTAGTGACCATCACCAATAATGGTCCCAGAGCACTCAATTGGCATGTGAGTCCCCAGGCATTAGCCTCAAGCTGGCTGGGTGCATCACCAATGGGCGGAAGGATTGCTCCTGGGCAGTCTGGGCAGGTTATTATCAGTACCAATACAGCACTATTGACTCCTGGTAATTATGTAGGGCAAATCATGCTCAACGGCATGGATGCAGAGGGGAACCTTGCTCCAGGTAGCCCGCAGATCATTGCAGTAAATATGGTGGTGCAGCCCCCTTGTACCATCTCTTCACCCTCATCGAGCGCCCTCTCCTTCAGTGCGGTGCAGGGGGCATCTGCCAGTCAATCAGCGCAGACCGTCATGTTCACTGCATGGGGTGATTGTCAATGGCCGGTTGCCTGGAAGACAAGTGTTACTTCTACGGCAAGCTGGTTGACCCTGGCATCTTCCGGTGCCACTGTCAAAGGCACCGGGCAAACTGGTAGTATGGTCGTCAGCACCAGCATTTCAGGTCTAGCTGCAGAGACGTATAGCACGACAGTGACCATTGTGGCCAGTGACGCGAGCGGTGTCGCTGTGCAGGGAAGTACGCAAACCTTCACGGTTACCCTCAACGTCCTGCCACCCTGTCTGCTCTCGACGCCTTCTCCCGCCACGCGGGCCTTCTCGCTGGCACAGGGACAGGCAACCGCGACCGCGCTGAATGTGGCGTTGAGCGAGAGCGGCACCTGTGCGCGTCCAGTCACTTGGCACGCCTCGACCAGTAACGCGTGGCTCGTGCTGACCGCGACCTCAGGGACGGATAGTGGCGCTGGCAGTTCGTTCGGGGTGAATGCAACTGCGGCAAACCTGCCCCCCGGCACATATCCTGGCATCATCACCATCACTGCCACTGATAGCACTGGCTCGGCTGTTGGAAGCGCGCAATCCGTGGCGGTCACCCTCACGGTGACAGGCTTCACCATCAGTGGAACCGTGATGGCCTGCGCAGACCAGACCTGCGCCACTCCACAGCCACTTGCAGGAGCCACGGTGACGGTCAAAAGTGGCAGCACGACGGTTGCTACCACGACTGCTGATGCCTCAGGCAATTATAGCTTTTCTAACATGCCACTGGGCAATTACACCATCAATGTTGCAGGCTCTGATGCCAGTAATACCCATTACGTGGGAAGTCTCTCGCTCACCCTAACAGGCAATGCCTCCAACACAACCATTCAGGCCCTGTCAGGGTAGTGACTTGTTGTAAGAGTGAGAGCTACTGCTACTTCTTGAAAATAGGAAGGGATAACTTGCAACTATGGGATATAAAGACGAGGAACCGGGGCAGATCGAAGTCCTGGGGGATCGATATCTGTTACAAAGTCGCATAGGTCGTGGTGGTATGGCCACTATTTATCGTGCTCGGGATCTACAGATGGATCGCGTTGTGGCAGTCAAAGTCCTACGCGAGGTCTACAGCGCCGATCCGAAGTTTGTGGCACGCTTTCAACGCGAAGCCAGGGCGGCGTCTGCCTTACAGCACCCCAATATCGTGCAGGTGTATGACTATGGGCAAACTGATGGCAATTATTATATCGTCATGGAATTGGTAGAGGGCACAGACCTGCGCAGTTATCTGTGTTCGCGTGATGTGCTCGATGTTGACTGTGCCATCATCATTGCGCATGATATCGCGCTTGGTCTGGGCGCTGCGCATCGTCGCGGCATTGTGCATCGCGATGTGAAACCACAGAATGTGCTGATAGGTATAGACGGATCAATTAAATTAACCGACTTTGGCATCGTTAGCATGTACAAAGATGCGAACGCTGAACGCATCACGACCAGTGGCATGACGTTAGGAACGGTGCAATACTTTGCTCCAGAGCAGGCTCAAGGTGAGATTGTCAGCCCTGCTGCCGATGTCTATGCGCTGGGCATCGTTATGTATGAGATGCTCGCCGGTCACTTACCGTTCGAGGGGAATTCGGCTGTTGTAGTAGCTATGCAGCATATTCAAGATCAGCCAGATCCTCCAGGTCAGTTCAATCCCAATATTCCTGCTGCTTTAGAGGAGATCATTCTGCACTGTCTTGAGAAAGCGCCAGGTGCGCGTTTTCCTGATGGATCTCAGTTGGCTCGAGCTTTAGAAAAGCTCGGCGATGCTAAAATGGGTGAAACAGTACCTATGGTTCACCATCTGAAGCCCCATCGTAATCATAGGAGCTTCGCAAGCATTATTACGACATTCATTTTGCTTGCGACATTGTTCTTGTTATGCTTTAGTCTTTACCTGGCAGTCCAGCCACGTTTCATTAATGTTCCATTTTTTACTACTAGTGGGACCACAACTTCCCCAACTGCAGGATTCATTGAAGTACCTGACCTCCGTACTATGAGTTGGCTACATGCAGTGGCTACATCTGAAAAATTAGGCTTTCGATTAGTGTTGATGGAGGGTCAGCCAAATGGTGTTGTGGTGGATCAGAATCCAAGAGCTCATTATAAGGCTGCTAGGGGCTCGACTATAGACGTCAAACTGGAAATACTGGCGCCAAAAATGGGACTTCAACTTCAAAACCTACGTGAATGATGATGATGGAAGAGGTATTTTATAATGCAATGTAACATAATAAGCGTTATATCAGGTTAAAGCATGACCAACCGTCCGTAGGAGCCGATTTATCGCGCTCACCGCCGATTGATCGGCCTTCTTTCGTGGTTTTCACGATATCCCTCTTATTTTGTAAAAGTTCATCATAACCATTGGTTTGTCTCAAACTGCAAAATCTAACCCCAACTTCAACGTCACTTGTATCCTATATTCATCCAGCAAAACCTTCTCCCCCTTATATGACTTGGTGCGTTGACCAGATGTCGGTTTCTTGGGCACCTCTGTCACACTTTGCTCCCTCAAACGACTTATTAGATGAGAGACAAAAATCACAAAGGAGCGTGTCTGCAACGCATGGATGAGGGAACACCGCGAGATGGAGGTTATGGCACACTCTATGATCGTTTTGCCCTGACCATTTTCACCTACATCTGTCAACACGTCTCGAACAAGCAGGATGCTGAAGACCTGTTGGTGGAGGTCTTTCTGGCTGCGTTCAAAAACGAAGCACTCTCTAGTCTTCCTGCTGACCGCCAAATGGGCTGGTTGCTGCGTGTGACACGAAATAAACTGGTCGATCGCCATCGACACTATGCCCTCATAACGCTGGTCCCACTAGAACTGGCCAGTGAAGTAGAAGATGAGGCTCCAACACCGGAGCACTATGCGGAACAACAGGAGAGCTATGAGCGTCTCTATCGCGCACTCGATCAGCTTTCATCTCTGCAGCGAGAGCTCATATGGTTGCGCCATAGCAAGAGTCTCCGCTTTTGCGACATTGCCTGTCTGTTCGAGAAATCCGAGGTGGCTGTACGGCAAATGTATTCGCGGACGCTTCAACAGTTACGGGGGATCTACCATCAGACAGAAGGGGGGAAGCAGCGATGAAACCCATTGATGAGAGGCAACCAGAAGAGCAAGACCCACAGTATGATGAGTTGATTACCCTCCTTCAGCATGCCAGCCTCGACCCTATGCTTGTCGATCCACACGAGCGAGCACACATCCTTTCGCAGGCGCGAGCCCGTCTGTTTCCGACAGACCCTGAGATCTTCCAACCCGAGCATATGGCTGCACCTGCGTTGAGAGAACTTGGATCCTTTCCAAGCAAACCAAAGACACTCGCAGACAAACCGCTACGCGGTAAACGACTCCTGCGCATGCTCAATAGGCTTGCAGCTGTCCTGGTGATCGCAGCTCTGCTTGGGGCATCTTTGCTCTTCTTCCAGCATAGGCTTCCATTAACCAGAAACCATGTCACGAATGTAACCCAAACATATGCCAGTTTTGTCGCGAAAAACGGCATTATGTTTGGCTTTGATGCCCAGCACACCAATGCCAATCCGTTTGAGCAGATACTCAATCCGACAACCGTCGGTGACCTGAAGGAGAAGTGGGCCTATAAGACAAGAGGCCAAATCGACTCCTCACCTGCAGTTACGGGTGACGTGGTCTACGTTGGTTCTGCTGACGGCAATGTCTACGCGCTCGATGCGGTATCGGGAGCCAAGAAGTGGGCCTTCCGCACCGGAAACAATGTCGCCTCCTCACCGGCAGTCGTAGGAGGCGTGGTCTACGTTGGTTCTGCTGATGGCAACGTCTACGCGCTCGATGCCGCATCAGGAGCGAAGAAGTGGACTTACCGCACAGGTAATCCTGTCCTCTCCTCGCCAGCAGTGACGGGAGGCGTGGTCTACATCGGTGCTTTTGACGGTATGATCTACGCGCTCGATGCAGCATCGGGGGCGAAGAAGTGGGCCTTCCGCACGGGTGGCCCCTTCACCTCCTCACCAACAGTGGCGGGAGGCATGGTCTACGTCGCCGGTTCTACTGACGGCAACGTCTACGCGCTCGATGCTACATCGGGAGCCAAGAAGTGGGTCTTCAACACAGGTGGCCAAGTCTTCTCCTCACCAGCAGTGGTGGGAGCCATGGTCTACGTCGGTTCTCATAACGGCATCTACGCACTCGATGCCACATCGGGAGCCAAGAAGTGGGTCTTCAACACAGGTTGGTCCGTCGTCTCCTCGCCAGCAGTGGCAGGAGGCATGGTCTACGTCGGTGCTTTTGACGGTATGATCTACGCACTCGATGCCGCATCAGGGGCGAAGAAGTGGACCTATCGCACAGGTGGCCCTATAGGCGTCGGCTCCTCACCAACGGTGGCGGGAGGCGTGGTCTACGTCGTTTCTACTGACGGCAACGTCTACGCACTCGATGCTACATCGGGAGCCAAGAAGTGGGCCTTCCGCACAGGATCTATCACCTCCTCACCAGCAGTGGCAGGAGGCATGGTCTATGTCGGTTCCATGAACATGGATATGTACGCGTTTCACCTCCCTGGTACATGATCTGAGATCATCTTGTCTTGCAAATCAGGAAGGCATTCTTAGCGGGACAGAGACGACAATCACAGCAGGGATAAAATGACATGCAGCGAGACAGGAACATGCATCAAGCTTGGTATCTGGTCTATATCTACTGATAATCACAGAAAGCAGATATAGAACGGTGAGGAGATCGTTTGTCAAACGAGAGGCGAAATCTGTTCTCCACATATTGTAACCTCATCGTTTTGGAGAAAAAAGGGTTTCATAATAATACGGCTTGCAAGAGCCGTGAAGGAGGAGAGTTTCTATGGAAGCATATCTTCAAGGCCCATTTGGACGAATAGTCCTGGGACCCGACATTGCAACTATTGGACGAGCATTGGACAATCGGCTGGTCGTCAACAGCCCTATAGCTTCGTCACATCATGCCGAAATTCGCCCTGGAGTCTCTGGCTTTAACCTTACCGACTTAGGAAGCACAAATGGTTCTTTTGTCAACGAACAACCACTTGCTCCACATCTTCCGCGCCTTCTTCAAGGTGGTGACAGGATTCGCATAGGAGACATGACGTTCCTGTATGACATAGACCATTCGAACTTTCAAAGTCCGTTTGGGCAGCAGCGTAGTCATAAAGATGTCCCTACTGCTAATGTGCGAGCAATCGATTTGAGAACATTCAGTCAGAGTGAACAATTTGGAAACCAGCCACCAGTTCCTTATGCTTCCTCCACTCCCCAGCAGCCATTTCCCCCAACCTTCACATCGGCATTTGAGCAGCCACAAGCACCTGTTTGGGCAGCAGATAGAGCTACTGGCTATGGTATGTCTGAACAGCAGTCAGTTCCTCAATCCTTCACCCCGGCATTTGGGCAGCCCAACACGCCGACTTGGGCAATGGACAGAGCTAACGGCATTGGTATGCCTGTGCAGCCGCTGCCCTATGCGCCACCACCCATCCAGTCGCCACCTATGCAGTCGAAGTCAAGCAATCGGCTCAAGGTGTTGCTCATCTTCCTGTCAGTCGTCCTTGTCCTGGGTGTGAGCGGGGGTGGTATCGTCGCCTACCTCCTCACCAGGCCACAACCAGTGATAAGCGTCACAAGTACCTACCATGTTGGATCGACTCCTGCTGGCTCAACTGGCACCGTCTTGCATGTCAGCGCTCGCAGCTTCTCCGGCTCCTCCGCTATCACCTTCCTGCTTGATAACGCGCCTGTCGCGAGTGGCCAGAATGTATCCAGCGATGCGAATGGCAATATCAAGGCAGACCTGAGGATCACGACTGCCTGGGCTGTGGGCAATCATACGTTGACTGCCAAAGATGCCAGTGGTTACGTCACGAAGGTTGGCATGGCTGTAGCAATCGTGCCCCAGGGTCAAGCTCACACCCCTGGCCCTAATGGAGCTCCACCGGACGATATGAGTTTTACACTGAACGCGAGTATGCAGGCCCAGGATGCCGGGACGGGGAAGCAGCTTGGGTCGACGACAGAAACTCTGATTATTACGGGAAAGCCCGATCCATCTGGTGGGAGCGTTTGTCAGTCCCTCGATGATGGTCAGCCGCACTCCTACAGTGGGAATGCCGGGAACGGCATCACCTATCGCGAAACCTTCATCTGGTCGTGTAGTGGTACCTATAAAGGAGGCAAGCTCTCCTATACTGAGACAGCGACCACTGATAAGGTAGATTTCTCCAACGGGATATCCTGCGTGGCGCACACGCATTATGTTTCCGAGCACCTGGAGGGAACTTTCACGAGTCAAAACACGATCAGCGGGACTCTCAGTAGCGACAGCATTACAGCGGACTGTAATCGGGGTATTGGTACCCAGCTAACGAATGCGAGTAAAGGGAGCTGGACTGCACAACTATAGCTGAACCAATAATATCAAATCCGCTTATACAGTAAGCATTACGATCAGCATAGTTTGAAAAAATCCATACCTGAATAGTTCGTATACTTATCGTTTTAAGCAATAGTAGTTTGCGCTAGCTTTGGCACTAACAGACATATGCTATAAAACGTCTCACAGATCAGTTTGGCCCAGTATTACAGAGGCTGCCACGAAGGGCAAAGTGATGGGCAACTAGTGACTTGACGAGATGTTACCTGTTGCAAGGGCCAGCAAGGCGCTTAGTGCCCAAGGAGTAAGTGGAATGGTTTCTTATCTCCCTCGCTACTGTACCAATTGCGGCGCTGCTAACCAGCAACAAGCGGCGTATTGCTTCGCCTGCGGCCAATCTCTCCAAGCTCAAGTGGATACAACTCCTATCAGCACTGCTACTGTTGGCTCTCTTGCCCCAGGTCACCTGCTCAAGGAGCGCTATCGTATCATTGCTCAGATAGGCAAGGGTGGGATGGGAACCGTCTACAAGGCGGAGGACACGTTGTTTCACGGCCACGAAGTGGCCGTCAAGGAGTTGAGTCAGAGCGGTCTGAGCGCGCAAGAGATGGTCGAAGCCACCACTGCTTTCAAACGCGAGGCGCACCTGTTAGTAGGATTGAACCACCCCAATCTCCCTAAGATCCAGGACTATTTTGCCGATGCCGGACGCTGGTACCTGGTGATGGACTTTATTGAGGGTGAAACCTTGGAGACCTACTTGACTCAGAGGACTGGCGGATATCTCCCGGTGAATGAAGCCCTCGACATCGGTATGCAGTTGTGTATCGCGCTGGACTATCTGCACACGCGCCAGCCGCCCATTATTTTCCGCGATCTCAAACCTGGCAATGTGATGCGAACGCCTGATGGCCGACTCTACCTGATCGACTTTGGCATTGCCCGCCACTTTCATCCTGGAAAAGTGAAAGATACGATTGCGCTTGGATCAGTAGGTTACGCTGCACCAGAACAGTATGGTAAAGCACAGACAACCCCTCGCGCCGACATCTTTAGTCTGGGGGCTGTGCTCTATGAGTTGCTGACAGGAGCTGACCCATCACAAGCATTATTCCAGTTTGCTCCGCTGCATCTCCACGCGCTATCCTTCCCTGCTGGGCTTGAGTCCTTGTTAATGCAGATGCTGGAGAAGGATGCCAACAAGAGACCGACGAGTATAGTTGTTGTCAAACAAGAACTACAACGTATTGCTGCGCGGGTTCCAGCCAAACAGGGCACCTCTCTGCCCAATCCTCTCCTCCAGAAAACCTTCATCCATCGTCTTTCACAGCCTTCCAAGCCCAAATTCATGGTACTAATGGGACTCACACTCCTGGTAGTGAGTAGCATCGGTTTCTTCTCCCTGGTTCATGCCAATCAAGGAGCTACCACTATTGCTAACGCTACGGCTAACGCCCATGCTACCGTTACAACTGCCGCCGTAAATGCAGCCCTTACAGCTGCGGTGAGTACGGCTGTGGGGTATGCCCTTACGACTGCCAATGCTACGGCCACAGTCGCTGGACTACAGAACATATATTACAACGCTACGCGTAGACCTCCGGCGCTAGATGACCCCTTGCGTGACAATAGCAAGGGCTATGGCTGGGAAGAAGTTACTACTACCCCTGGTGATACGTGCGCCTTCAAGGGTGGAGCCTACCACGTGATTAAATCAGACATAAACCTATTCCAGAACCAATTCCAGTACTGTACTGCCGGACCATCCTTCGGCAACTTCATCTTTGAGGTACAGATGAAGCTTATCAATGGCGGTAGTGGCGGAGTCATCTTCCGTGATAATACTTCAAACAATGATTTCTATGTATTCGAGGTCGGTCAATATGGAAATTACCAACTCTTTCTCTACACTGACTCTCAATGGTATTCCACGATACTGAACAGTACCAGTCCGGCTATCAAACAAGGTCTGAACCAGACCAACCTCATTGCCGTGATAGCACAAGGGAACAGCATTGGACTGTTCGTGAACCACCAGCTCATCGACAGTGTGAATGACAACACATACAGCTCTGGACGAATTGGCGTCATTGTCGATCCGATTGGAGGCAATGGTTATCCGACCGAGGTGGTATTTAGCAACGCGAAGGTGTGGACTGTGTGAAGGTTTGATACGAAAGTACAGTCCCATGTACAATCAGGGTGTCAGGCCGATCGCCGCTTTTGCTAACCTGAAATGGGCTCATCCTCATATTAAGTGAGCTTGCTTGCTTTACTGTAGAGGCATGTTTTTAGAAGGAGTGTCCAAATTAACTCGCTTCAGAAAGATGGATGGCCCAGTTAGAATGTCTTGGACAAAAACATGGTACATTCCAAGACAGGAGATAGTATCGGAGGGTACAGATCGATGACCTGGTTTGAAGACCTTTCACCATGTACATACTTTAACCGAGATGTAGGAGAAACAGTTCTCGCTGTGGGATGGCTTGAACGAGACCACATCTACAACAAAAGCCCTATCCGAGAAAAGGAAAAGGTTGTTGATACACTTGTCAGGCTACTCGATAAGCCATGGGCGCCAATGTATTTTAAGGGATCGCAAGGTTGCTCGTTATGTCGCCGGCCACACATGCCTCTGACGCTGTGGCACAAAAGGACGCAGATTTCCATGGGAGGTACCAATGTGTTTGTTCCAGGCAATCAATGCATATATGTGGCTCCCTCCCTGATTGTTCACTATATTCTCGACCATGGGTATGCTCCTCCTGAACCATTTTGTCAGGCGCTTTTAGCGTGCCCACCAATGGGCTCTACAGACTATTTTCAGGCCCTTGTCTCCAATGCTCCGGACTCCTTCGGTCAACTGGTATACAGAACGATAGTCGAATATATAAATGCCGTCGAATATATAAATGGCAGAGGTGGTGCTTATCTGGGCGGAGACGGGAGAGGCGATAACTGACTATGCGACAAGGCAGAGGAATACAAGAGATGTCACAGTACAAAAGCACTATGTTCTCGGATGCAGTGTACTTGTTTGGGAATACAATTGCCTCAGCTCCATCTTGGGGTGACTCTGAAGAATTACCAGATGGTACGCAGGTAAGCCAAAAAAATTAGCCAAACAGGTCGTTCTGGCCGCATTTGCCTACTTGTACCAGAAACAACGCATTGCTATTGCTCTTGGAGAAAGGAAACCTTTTTTTAGAAAATACAAGACGGCCATAGTGAAACCACTTCAATCAACAGCTCCTGATCTGAGCGGATTGGAGGCAGTTATTTTTTCCTCTATCCAATACAATGATTATATTAACGGTATTACAGGTTTTTCACATATGTACGGTCTTACACTAGCCTTAATACAACGAACTGATGATTTTACTAATCCTTGGCATGAGGTGTTGAAAATTGTGAAAAAGAATTTGGTGCAGAGAGGTATTGTGAAACGAGTTGTAAGGCAAGGTCTTTTTATCACGACATACAAGTACGTTGTGAATGAAGATATTTCAACAGAGGAGAAACAAATAGCAGAGCTCAAAAAGACGCTTGAGGAATTACAATCGCAAGCAGAGCTCTATGAACAAATGCTTTCCGATATAGAGGAGGGGATAACTTCGAGAGAGTGGCAAGGAGATTAGTTGCCATCTCGAATTTGATGTACTGGCACATAGCAGAAAAGCCCGAAAATCAGGTCTAGACTTGGTTTAACGCCTTCTCGTTTTACGTCGTCACGCAACATTCGAGATGGCATCAAAGATTACGCTCCGGTTTAGAAAATGGTTTTGCATCCCTGTCCTCTGCCACTTAACCAGGTATGATATGTATTGTGCTCGCGTAAGCAGGTGTTGTAGCGGTTTTGCTGGCGTATTATCTGGTTCATGAATTAAATTTTGCCTGTTTTCCCGATGAGAAGACTGTTGAGCTTGTTGAACGCCAGATTGCACGACAACAGGAACAGCAGTAACAGTCAACAATACCCTACTTCCCTTTTTCTTAGAGCTTTTCCCCTTTGAAGAAACTTTTACACCCTTTTTACTTGTAGAGGGAGTGACTTTTTTCGTAGCAAAAATTGCCATAATAACCTCTTTTTTTCATTTGCCTATCATAATATATTGCAATTCTTCCACTTTTTGACTGTCTAAAACAGATGCTGGCTGAACGTAATGCGCGCTACAGATCCTTCGCGGAGTTTACACTGAGCGCAGCCGAATGTGCTCAGGATGACACACTCCCTGGCTGTCATCCTGAGTGCAGCGAGGGATCTAGGGCGGACTTATTCATGCTGAATGAGTCTTTCTGTGTCGGGATGATCGCAATGTGCTGTTCTCTACCAGTGCCTCTGCAAAGCTATATACATCTGGAAAACGGTTTGCCGGGTCTTTCGAAAGAGCCTGCAACACGACTTTCTCAACTGCTGGCGAGATCGCTGGATTCTTCTGATGGAGGGGCACAGGGATCGAGTGGAGGTGCTGGTCGCGCAACGCAATTATAGAGCCGTGAAAGGGAAGATCGCCACACAGCCACTCGTAGACGAGTATAGCAAGGGCGTACTGGTCACTTGCTGGCTGTGGCTTGCCACGTATCTGTTCAGGTGCCATGTAGAACAGGGAACCAAACATCTCCGGTATGTACTCTGAAACTGTCGTAGAGGAAAGCAAGGCGATCCCAAAGTCACTGAGCAAGATCTCCCCATTGCGCCCAATAAGCAGGTTCTCCGGTTTGAGGTCACGATGGATAAGCCCATTTTTATGCGTATACTGTAAGGCAGATGCCACGTCACCAGCATAGGAGACGACCGTGGGCAAGGGAACTGCTACACCTTTGGGATGCCGTTCGCGCAGGGTTCCACCAGGAGCATAGTCCATTACCAGAAATGGGGTCTTTTCCTCTATACCGAAGTCGAGCAAGCGGACGATATGTGGATGCATTAATTTGCTCAAGTGACGTGCCTCGGTGAAAATGTCTTCGATAGCTGTAGGGCTTAGTTGGGTATGCAGGAATTTCAATGCAACCTGGGTATTGAGATAGCAATGCTCTCCGAGATAGACAACTGCGAAACCACCTGTTCCTAGCAGGCGAGTGACACGATAATTCCCTACCTGTTGGCCGACACGTACTATCATGCTCGCATCCCCTCTTGCGAATGCACCAAATGAGCCTGCTTTTAAAAAGAAAGCGTTAGGGTGTATAAAGTTCAAGTTGGAATATCTACTACTGGCACTACTAAACCGTACTACTTTTGGCACCTCTACAGTATACACTATATCAAATGCATGTGTTATTCTCATTTACGTATGAAATACGTCTCTTGACAGTTTTTCGCCAAAGAAAAAATTGAGTTTGTAATTTTGCTCCCAACTAACGTACTACCTATTAGAAATCTCCTATTTTCGTTGTATGCAGTTAAGCATTTCATAACCTTCATGTTTAAAGTCACAAACTGTCTTAACTCAATTCGAGCCATTTAGGAAAGAGCCAGGATAGATATAGGTGGTACATAAATGACTTACCAGGTGGGACAACAGCTTGGCAACTATCGCCTCCTTCGCTCCCTCGGACGAGGCGCTTTCGCAGAAGTATATCTAGGTGAGCACCTCTATCTAAAAAGATATGCAGCTCTCAAAGTCCTTCATACCTCTCTTGAGGACGAGGAAGTAGAGCGCTTCCTTACTGAGGGGCAGACCCTTGCTCAATTGACGCATCCTAACATTGTACGCGTGCTTGAATATTTCGTTGAGCAAGGAACTCCTGTTCTCGTCATGGACTATGCCCCGAGGGGAACGCTGCGCCAGTATCACCCAAGCGGCTCCTTACTTTCACTCGAAACGACAGTGGCTTTCACTAAACAAATTGCTGCGGCACTCCAATATGCTCATAATCGAAATGTAATACACCGGGATATCAAGCCAGAGAATATGCTGCTTGGAGCGAACCAGAATGTCATACTCAGTGATTTTGGCATTGCCTTGTTTTCTCCCTCGCCCCAACTACTGAGCACTCAAGATATGTCTGGTACCATCCCCTATATGGCTCCTGAACAACTCCATGGCAAACCCACTTTTGCTAGTGATCAGTACGCTTTGGGAGTCGTCGTTTACGAATGGCTTTGTGGGGTACGCCCCTTTGAGGGGTCTTACTGGCAAATAGCCCATCAGCATCTATCCGGTGAGCCTCCACACTTGCGAGAGAAAGATCCCTCGCTGCCTGAAGCGGTCGAAAAAGTAATCCTCAAAACGCTTTCAAAAAATCCACAACAGCGCTACGTTAGCATGCAAATGTTTGCGAATGCCTTGGAACGTGCGTATCAGGAAAGCCGTGTGAGAGAAGGTATCGTCCTTGATGATCTTCAGATAACCGCTCCACTAGATGCTCTCTTACGCTCACCCTCTGCTATACCTAAACGAGTCTTTCTCTCTTCTTCACCTGGTGATGAGGCCTTTGTTGCGCGCCTGAAAGCCGACTTACAGAGTCGTGGGGTCGATGTCTTGAATGCTACTAAACAGGGCATACAGAACATGCCTGAAGACGAGACAGAAGCAGTGCGAACGGCAATCCGCGCTGCAGATATCGTGCTGGTTGTTGCCTCTCCCCAGGCACGAGCCTCGCGCGCTATCAGAGAACATTTACGTATTGCTGACATGTACAAGCGACAACTGGTATTCGTATGGATAGAAGGCAATGATCTGATAGAGGCGCTTCCTCTTGTGGAGGAGAAGTCAACCCTGATTGATGCCCGTCATATGCGCTATGAGCTGGCACTGAATGAGCTTGTTGTCTTGCTTGATCGTCAGTTATCTATTCCTGATCCGCCAACACTTCCACTACCGATTGGAGAACCACGCAATCCGTATAAGGGACTGCGTGCTTTCACCAGGAACGATGCCCATGATTTCTTCGGCAGGGACACACTCATTAAGGAACTTGTCGATATGCTGAAAGGAATGCTGATAGCAGAAAAGCCAGGCAAGCCTGGCTCGCGATTGCTAAGTGCCATCGGACCGAGTGGGTCAGGTAAATCGAGCGTGATGATGGCAGGCTTGCTTCCACACCTCCAGAGAGGCGCCATTCCTGGAAGTGAGGAGTGGGTCTACCTGGAGCCAATGGCGCCAGGACACCATCCCATGGAGGCGCTTGTCCTTACTCTCTCGCCTTACTTCTCAAACAGAAGCCTGAAGAGTATTCGTGAGGATCTGGAAGGGGACTCGGCACGCGGCCTTCATCTGCTTGCAACATATCTTGTGAAGGAACCAAAGCAAAAAGTGGTGCTGCTTATTGACCAGTTTGAAGAGCTATTCAACCTGACAACATCTGAGAAAGAGCGGCAGCACTTCATCGATCTGTTGGTTGCAGCCGCAACGGAGCCAAATGGACCGGTGCTCCTTCTGCTGACACTTCGAGCCGATTTTTACGATCGACCATTCCCCTATCGAGAACTGAGTTGGCTCATCCAACGAAACCAATCTGTGGTGTTACCAATGGAAATGCGGGACCTGCGTGCAGCCATTAGACAACCTGCCGCCCTTCCTGATGTTCAACTAACTTTTGAGGGGAACCTGCTGGGAGATTTGTTATTCGAAGTCCAGGGACAACCAGGGGCTTTGCCCCTGCTGCAATTTACCCTTGATCAATTGTTTGAGCGTCGCCAGAATCATATGCTGACAGTACAGGCCTATCAAGAGATTGGGGGTGTGAAAGGCGCGCTGGCGAAGCAAGCCGAGGCTTCTTATACTGCATTACCATCAGAGGAGCACCGTAGGCTGGCACGCTCCTTATTCTTGCGTTTGATCGACCCCGGGCTGACAGAACTGGATACGACCCGCCGTCGTGCAGCTTTGACAGAGTTAACCCTCTCTACTCCGCAAGAGACAGAGCTACTCCAACAGGTCACAGCCCATTTTCTTGCTGCACGTCTGCTCACGACAAGTGAGATTGCAGGGATCCCTACGATTGAAGTTAGCCACGAGGCTTTGATTCGTGAGTGGACACGTCTGGATGATTGGCTGTGGGAGGCACGTGAGGACATTCGCTTGCAACAGACCATCAGCAAGGATGTCGCGGAGTGGCAGCGGCGTGGCAAGCCCAAAGATCGACTCTATCGTGGCTCACAACTCAAAGAAGCGAAGGTTTGGGCCAGGCATAACACGCCAAGCAAGGATGAATCCGTATTCCTCCAGATCAGTGGTGCGCGCACTGTACGTTATCGTATCAGTGCAATTGGGATTCTGCTTCTTGTTCTACTCTTGTCAATACCAACTTACCTGTTATTTCAACCCTACTTTACTCCAAGCGTTACCAATCTCAATGATAATGGACCTGGATCGCTGCTCCAGGCTATTGCTACAGCAAGTGCAGGCAGTACGATCACGTTTGACTCGAGCTTGAGGGGCCAAATTGTGCTCACAAGCAGTGATCTTGTCATTTCCAAAAATCTGACCATTCGAGGACCAGGTGCTCAAAATCTCTCAATCGTTGGTGGCAAGCACGGTACTCATAAGCTTCACGTCCTGGCAGGGGTCACTGTAACCATTTCCGGCCTGACCTTTTCCTCACTCAACGACAGCGGCGTCAAGAATTACGGCAATCTCTCCTTTATTGACAGCATAGTCTCAGATAACACCACACCTGGCAATGGCGCGGGAATCGAGAATTTCGAGGGAGGCTCACTCACGTTGGTTCACAGCCAGGTTCTTGGCAATAATGATGAAAGTGATTATACAGACTTTGCCAAAAACAAGGATTTTGGAAATGGCGGGGGAATCGCCAACCATAGCATACTCAAGATCATTAACAGCACAATCTCAAATAATACAGCATCTGGAGACGGTGGTGGCATTCAGAATGATAATAACTCGCAGGGTGCAGTTACTATCATCAACAGTACGATTTCTGGTAACGAAGCTTGTAGAGGTGGTGGCGGTATCTTTAACCGTAAAGGTAGTGTCACGCTCACCAACACCACTGTTTCAGGTAACAAGGTTGGGAATTGTGTCGGCTACACCTTCGGTCCTATCGGAGTCGGTGGGGGCGTCAAGAATTTTGGTAGTCTCACCCTTAACAATGACACCTTCTCGAACAATACCGCTCCAAACAATGGTGGTGGCATTTACAATGGCGTCAACAATACTGATTTTGGCAATCTCATACTCAGCAATAGTACCATCTGGCACAATACAGCATCTGTTGACGGGGGTGGCATCGATAATGATGGTGGTCAGGCTACTATTGCCTTTGGCACCACTTTCGGCAATACTGCACATATAGGTGGGGGAATCGCTATTGAGAATAACATCCACAACACTTTTGGCCTGGTAGTAGCAATGAGCAATAGCATTGTTGCCGGAAATCATGCTGATAGTGCTGTAGATATCTCAGGAAACCTGACTTCAAAAGGCTATAATCTGATTCAAGATACCTCCGGTGCAATTTTTGCTTCAAACAATCATCCTCCCGATATCTCAGGAGAACAGTTTTCCAGTCTGGGCATTGATCCTGAACTGCGAAATAATGGCGGGCCTACCTGGACTCTTAAGCTGTTACGTGGTAGCACGGCTATCGACAAGATTCCTACTGGTGCTTGCCTTGTAAACGGCCCGATCACTGACCAACGTGGCGTGAAACGACCCACAGGGCCTGCTTGCGATATTGGGGCCTATGAGTACGTACCATCCGCATGAAATACAGAGGCAACTCCATCGACCATCTGTGACTCGTAGTGTACGATGGAAGCCGATACGAAAGGGACCGCTATGAAAGGTACATCTATCACTTGTTTCCGATCAGTTGCTTTCCTGGCGCTGATGTCACTTATGTGCCTGTACCTGGCTGCTTGCGTTCCTGGCATCAGCACGCCCTTTGTTACTACCAATCCCACTGCTATCCCTCTCCCTCCTCAATACCTCATCTTCACTTATCTTAGCCATGCAGCTCGGGTGTTTGCCGTAGCGTGGTCCCCCGATGGACAGCATATTGCCTCGGCAGGCGAAGACCAGACCGTGCAGATCTGGGACGCAACCACGGGACGCACTCTCCTCACCTATCGCGGTCATTCTGATATAGTAACTACTGTTGCCTGGTCCCCCGATGGTAAGCGCATTGCCTCTAGCTCCTGGGACCATACGGTGCAGGTATGGGACGCTACCACAGGTCACAACATCCTCACCTATCGCGGTCATCTTGCCAGAGTGTATGCTGTCGCCTGGTCCCCCGATGGACAACGTATTGCCTCGGCAGGAGAAGATAAGATGGTGCAGGTATGGGATGCCAGTACAGGAAATACTTTCCTCACCTATCGCGGTCACTCCGATTCGGTAAATGCTGTCGCCTGGTCGCCTGATGGACAACGTATTGCCTCGGCAAGCGGAAGTTATCCCAGTCCTGGTGATAAGACCGTGCAGGTATGGGATGCCAGTACAGGAAATACTCTCCTCACCTATCACGGTCATTCTGATGGAGTATATGCTGTGGGGTGGTCACCTGATGGCAAGCATATTGCCTCGGCAAGCCAGGATCAGACTGTACAGGTATGGGACGCCGCTACTGGCAAAACCAACTTGATCTATCGAGGTCAATCAAATAGAGTTTTTGCTGCAGCCTGGTCACCCAATGGGAAGCGTATCGTTTCTGGAGACATTGAGGGATTGGTAAAGGTATGGGATGCATCCACTGGTCAAACCATCCGTAGTTACAGGGGACATACAAATTATGTATTTGCTGTCGCCTGGTCGCCTGACGGACAACGTATTGCCACTGGCTCCTGGGATATGACGGTGCAGGTGTGGAAAGCCCCGTCGTAGCTTGGTCGCCCAATGGCAAACTCCTCGCTTCCGAGGGCTTTGATAATACTGTGCAAGTATGGCAAGCCGGGTAAGGAATTATATACGGAGTTTTTTGGTCGTTCAGCGGTGTTATATTTTAATGTTTAAGTGTAAGGGAGGTCGACTGAGCAAGAAAACTGCGATCATAATCCGCCTTATCGAGCCAGTAGAAGTCCTATCAATTCGGTTGTGCTCTTCGCTGATTAGACAAACATTTTCTGTCGTGTAATTCTTACCCACCCAGGAAATTATCGACCCAGGTGAAAGCACTAAGAAAGTCTGTGCCAATATCAGGTGTGTTGGAAATGACTGCTATAGCAATGGTGAAAAGTGCAAGGGCCTCTTTTCTCGTCTCAGCCTGACGCCACGAACGTTGGATCAAATGCAATAATTGTTCCAGTTTATCTGTTCTTGCCATCATTGTTACCATGTTCCTCAACGCGCCAGCTTGCTTAGAGCTGTTCTGGATGGTGCTGATGACACGTTCAGCCTCAACCCACTGCTCGGTCTGAGCGAAGGCAGTGCCCAGGGCACTTAAGGCTTCAGCTTGCTGAAAGCTGTTCTGGATGGTGCCGATGACGCGTTCGGCCTCAGCCCACTGCCCGGCTTGTGCTAAGGCAGATCCCAGCTCACTTAACGCCCTGGCTTGCGCAGAACTGTCCTGGATGGTGCCGATAACGTGTTCGGCTTCAGCCCACACCTGTGATGCTTGCTCCACTTGTTCAGCTTGTACTAAGTTGGTGCCCAGCTCACTTAACGCCCTGGCTTGCGCAGAGCCGTCCTGGATGGTGCGCACAACTTCGCCTGCACGCATGAGAAGCTCGAGCCACTCAGATTCCTGACTCGCTTGCTCTCGTAGCTGCTTGGCAATTTGCTGCAAGACACGTGCTTTAACATCCAGGTTCGTCAACAGTTCAACTAATCCTAGCGCCTCCTGCTTTCTCCCCAATAAGATGAGCAGCCGAAATGCTTCCTCAGGATATTGATCAGCGCGACTCGTCAAGCTACAGCGGTGGAGGGTATACTGCCATAGACGCGGGAGTATAGCAATACCCTCGTCTATCGTCCATCCCTCCCACATCGTCGCTTGCCGACCCAGGTCCAGATCAAGCGCATAGGAACGGGTACTCGGATCGTCGCGTATTTTCGCCTGCCCATACTGCACAGTGTCCAGGACTTCAAAGATCCGCTGCTGCTGAGGCTGCTGCCACTCGTGTGAAAGATACAGGTGGGTGACGTAGTGCTTGCGCGCATACTCCCGACGATCCTGTTCTACCGGATCATGCTTGGCATGTTGCCAGATGAGCGAGAGATCTCCTTGCTCACACCAGCGAGCAAGGGTGTCATGCCAGCCCTCTTCCTCATCCCTGGCAAATATATACTCTTTATGCGGCCTCTTCTCATCCTGGCGTAGGTAGTCATAGAGTTTCAAGTGAAACAGGCTGTAGCGATTCTTGCCATCATCAGCGACGAGTCCACCGAGACGTGCTATGCCTTCTCGAAGGTACTCGTCATCAAGGTTCAGTATCGCTCTGAGCTGGTGTCCTGTCAGTGGCTCACGCGCGACAAGTAGCACCCCCAACAGTGGCTTGAGCACTTCACGCCATTCGCCCGCATGCCGCTTCAGCCGGGTCGTTGTGAGCGAGAAAATGTTCTCGGGGTCATCTGCGACTCGATCACTAATCGCTTTGGATTTCAGCGCACTAGCTTGTGCGAGTTCTTTCGCGACCAGGTCCAGGTAGAGCGCATTCTCCCCCATCGTCTTGTAGTATCGATCGGCCAACCCTAGCTCTAAGCGTACATTGCGATGCTGCAAGATGAGGTCAAAATCGTGTCGAGTAATACCCTGTAAGTGATAGGTGTGAAGCGGTTTACGCAACTCCAATTGATGCAAGGTTTCGTTGGGGCGTGATCCCACCACAAACACAATCCCCTCTGGGGGGTAGTTCGGCAAGAAACTCAGGTCGCGCTCTCCACTTAGGTCCTCCATCAGTTGGTCAAGGCCGTCGATGAAAATCACCTCTTGTGTGCCTTTGGCTGCTATCGCCTTGAGCACTTTGGGGAAAAAATCTCGTAGGGCCGGACGGCTCTCACTAGCGACATAATAGTCGCTGAGATCGTGTTTGAGGATGAGTTGAGCCATCAGGTCGCGCAAGAGGCTTACCTGGTGGTCAGGGCCAGGATTGAACGGAATAAAGTGATAGGCTACCTCATTCGGATTGGAGTCCTGTACGAGTCGAGCGATGATACTACTTTTACCTTGGCCTGCCTGACCAGTAATGGTGAGATAGCCTCCTGTTGGCAGCAGTGCGCTGATGTTCTGGCATATAGCTGCAAGTTCTTGCTCACGTCCGACGAAGCTCTCGAGACGGCTCTGGATGAAGCCGCTGTGGTCAATAATCAGCGCTTTGAGGCGCTCCTCACGTTGTGCTCGCTCTGACTTCTCTGTGCGAAAGTAAGGAGGTACTTTTGAAGTATGTGCAGTGGGCAGACTTTTTTCCCAAAGGTGAACAGCAGCACCAACGAGGTTCGCCAGTTCTTTGGGAGTCTTAAAAAAACTGACCATCTTTTCTTGAAGCTCATCACGCAGCTCCTTGATACACGCTCCACCATTGCCATCATCAGTGATAGCATCCATTGCTGTGGATGGCCATGGTGCATCTTTATCAAGGAGAAAAAGAAGACAAGATTTTCCTGTCTGTTGAGCCTGGCGGTATTCTAGTTCGGTGATGGATTTGTGCTCGGGGTTCATGTTAGAAGGAATGTAACCATAGCGCCAGGCAAAAATGCCAATGTAAAGATCGGAAGCGGCTACATCAGCCAGGCATTTCTCTACGGGACGCTGATCTGCGGCAACATAGTCTTCCATCGAGATCACATCGTGTCTCATCTGACGTAGTGCGTGGTAGACAGCCTTACGACATGCTTTCAGGTCATTGTACGTTGAGGAAAGGTAGATTGTTGCCACATTCGACCCCAAAAATGGAAATAATAAAGGTGTCTCCACCAGAGACTTTCATACGTCTACTTAATCAATGGGTAGCGAGCTGTTTATTCTTTTGCATGAGTATAAACCATTGAGTAAAGTACATCAAGTATGCAAATAGAGCAAGAGAGAACTCTCTGCTCTTCCGCATCCAAGGTATCAAAAATAGTACGGAGTGTAACATCTCATGTATGCAAAAGTATGGATGGGCCTGTGTAAGACAGCAACGTTGACAGAAAAACCCACGACGAAAAGCGAACAACAGCGAATCCTTGCGAACAATGAGATCGCTATTCGAGCGTCATCGAGTCAATCGAAAAAGGCCCTGTCCCCTACCTTGCACTCTTATTATTGTTCACGTACAATAACACATACTAAGCATTAATGTCCTCCTAATGCCACCATCAGAAATTGCGATACAGGCACAAGACAAGCAAGGAGCTTTTCAATTATGGCACAGCGCGAAGCGGTTATTGTAGCAGCAGTCCGAACTGCGGTTGGACGCAGGAACGGGCGTTTAAAGGATTGGCACCCGGTAGACTTGATGGCAGAAGTGCTTTCAACGTTGGTTCAGCGGACTGGTGTTGATGCAGGCCTGATAGAAGATGTCATTGTAGGATGTGTCAGCCAGGTTGGAGAGCAAAGTTTAAACGTAGGACGAAATGCCGCACTCGCTGCTGGCTTTCCGGAGACGGTGCCGGGCACCACTGTTGATCGCCAATGTGGGTCGAGCCAGCAGGCGATCCACTTTGCCGCGCAAGGTGTGATCAGCGGAGCGTATGACGTTGTGATTGCAGGTGGGGTTGAGGCGATGACGAGAGTTCCATTAGGATCATCCTACCAGCAAGGCCCAGGAGCGCCCTTTGGCAGCCGCATGCTGCTTCGCTACGATAATGGGTTGGTACACCAGGGTATTAGCGCTGATCTGGTGGCCCAGAAATGGGAATTGAGCAGAGCTGAACTGGATGAGTTCAGCCTGGAGAGCCACCGCCGCGCGGCACGGGCCACGGCTGAAGGACGCTTCCGCAGCCAGATTGTACCGGTTGAGGTCAAGAATGAAGATGGCACAACGAGTATTTTTGACCAGGACGAGGGTATTCGCACCGATACCAGCCTGGAGAAACTGGCAAGCCTCAAGCCAGCTTTTAAACCTGATGGACTGATCACAGCAGGCAACTCCTCTCAGATCAGCGATGGAGCTGCGGCTGTGCTGATCATGGAACGTGCAACCGCCGAACGACTGGGGATAAGGCCACGTGCCCGTTTTGTGGCGTTCTCCCTTGCAGGCGACAACCCCATTATAATGCTGACTGCGCCTATTCCCGCGACGTATAAAGTGCTGGAGCGGGCGGGACTCACGATGGATCAGATCGACCTGGTTGAGATCAATGAAGCATTCGCCAGCGTTCCCCTGGCCTGGCAGCGTGAGACTGGAGCAGATATGGAGCGGGTCAATGTCAATGGCGGGGCCGTTGCTATCGGTCATCCTCTGGGAGCTTCTGGGGCACGCCTGATCACCGTTTTGCTGCACGAATTAGAGCGCACTGGCGGGCGTTACGGTCTCCAGACCATTTGTGAAGGCGGCGGTATGGCTAACGCTATGATTATCGAAAGGATCTAGGTCTATGCTCAACTTTGCCCCAACGGAGGAGCAGGAAGAGATACGCAACCTCGCGCGAAGCCTTGCTATCGAGCAATTGCGCCCACAAGGAAGGGAAGCAGAGCAAAAGGGCGATATTTCACCAGAATTGATGCAAACACTCACACAAACTGGTCTAGCCACGCCCTTTCCGGAGGAGTTTGGTGGGTCAGGCGCAATCGAAGCCATGACCTATACGCTGATCGCTGAAGAATTGGGTTTTGGAGATGGCGCACTCGCAATGAACATTATTGGGTCTTTCATGGGTCCAGTAACTGTATTGCTGGCGGGGGATGAGTCCCAACAGCAAGAGCATATTACTCCATTCTGTAATCCACGAAATGGGTATAAGATGCGAGGGAGCTTGGCTTTTGCCGAGCATACAGGTGGGTACACATTAGCAGATGTAGCTATGACCGCGCGCAGAGATGGTGATAGATTCATACTTAATGGCACGAAACGCGATGTAATTCACGGATGGGAGTCGAGTACACGTGTAGTACTGCTGCGCCTGGAGAATATGGTAGAAACGGAGGGATTGTGCGCGTTCATGGTTCCGGCGAAACTGGAGGGATTGCAGATCAGCGCGGATGTTCAGAAATTAGGGCTGATTGCAGCACCAAGCGTCTCATATAGCCTTACCGATGTGGCGATTCAAGAGGCTTGTATGTTAGGTGAGCCAGGTAATAAAGGCGTGATCCGTGCAGCAACGTTGTTCAACATCTTGCGTGCAGGTGTTGCCTGTGGCATGGCTCGGGCTGCATTTGAGTACGCAATGGATTATGCGAAAGAGCGTATCGCGTTTGGACGCCCAATTGCTTCCTATCAAGGCATTGCTTTTATGGTGTCGGAGATGGCAATGAAGCTCGATGCAGCCCGTCTCTTGCTCTGGCGTGCCGCGACGAGTTGGGATCGTATGGGCGTGGATGTAGGGATACCCCTTGCGGGTATCCAGCACCTACACCCATACGATCCCTTGCGGTCGCCCTGGCTTGAACTCGTACGCGAATCAGAATCAGCCCAGCGCCAGGCAGTTGAGATTGCGAAATCCGCTACCATTGATGCTGTTCAGATCATGGGTGGCGCTGGTTTTATGCAGGATCATCCCGTCGAGATGTGGATGCGCAACGCTGCAGCGATGGAGTAACGTATAATGATTGATTTTACCCTCAGTAAATCGCAAGAGGAAGCGCGGGATTATGCCCACCAGGTTGCTTTAGAAGAAATGCGACCAATCTCATTGGAATGTGATCGCACAGAGAGCATCCCAGAGTCTTTTTTCTGGAATATGCAACGACGTTTCTGGGCAGGCGCTGCTGGTCAGGCTCGAAAACAGGCACAGGCAGAGGAAGAGAAACAGGATAATGTGTTCTCGATTCTGTCGCAGGAGGAAATGGCATGGGGTGATGCAGCACTTTCCACGGCTATTCCTGGACCTGGGCTGGCTGCTCCACCAATCCTTTCGCAAGGTACGCCCGAACAACAAATGCGCTTTCTTGGCCCCTATATGGATGGACAATTACACTGGGGCGCGCTGGCATTAACCGAGCCAGGTATCGGTTCCGACGTGGCGAGTATGTCTACTACAGCCGTCCTGGATGGTGATGAGTGGGTTCTCAATGGACATAAACACTACATTACGAATGGGGTGCGCTCAGACATTGTCGTCACTTTCGCCACCATTGATAAAAGCCTGGGCAGAGAAGGCATTCGCCCTTTTGTAGTGCCAAAAGGGACACCTGGCTTTATTGTTGGGCGTATCGAGGAAAAGATGGGTTTACGAGCCTCTCAAACTGCCGAACTGATCTTTGAAGACTGCCGCATACCCAAGGATAATCTTCTCAGCGGGCGTGAAAGTAGCAAAAAGGCAGGCTTTAAGGCAGCTATGGGTACGCTTGATGCCACACGTCCCATGGTTGGTGCCCTGGCGGTTGGTATCACGCGAGCAGCTTACGAGACCACACGCGAGTGGGTATGCGAAGAATTACCAAAGGGATATGCTTCGCACAAACGCCGCCAGATAGAAGGCGAGCTGGATGAGTTTGAACAAAAAATAGAAATGGCGCGTTTCCTGGTCTGGCGCGCGGCATGGCTGGCCGATCGACGCATACCGAACTCTAAAGAGGCGTCGATGTCAAAGGCTTATGCGGGTGAATTAGTCATGAAAATGACGGCAGCGGCAGTACGGATTACAGCTCCAGGTGAAAATTCTGAGCGTAAGCAATTCATTGCAAAATGGTTTCGTGATGCGAAAGTGTTTGACATCTTCGAAGGAACCGCACAGATTCAACGCCTCGTTATTGCTCGGCGCTTGTTCCCCGAGTTAGATATCCCATAAAAACCCAATAGTGATAGAGTAGGAGTGTCGCGGCCCGCGACACTCCTACTCTATCACTATTGGGTTTCATTTATTGTAGTTACCAGTTGCACATCATCTTCATCAAGCAAATAATCTTCTTCAAGATGCTGGATGTGCAAGATTGAAATACGGCTCTCGCGCTTTGGAGGACGACGACGTTCCACCTGTTCCCGCTTGATACGATCCTGCCTGGAATCTGAACGCTTGTCGCGTAGCTTTCCTCTTATAGTCTCACCTCCTCTCCCTCACCTCCACTTTACATTCCTGCATACTCATTTTTGCTGCATTCACTAAGCAACGGTCAATCTATGAATGAGTGTACTGGCAGAGTTTATAAAAGTCAAGGGAAATTTGGTTAGGAATGTTAAATTTCTGTTAATTGACCACAAACACGTATTTGCTCCAGTTCGCAACCTCTGTAGACCAAAAAGAGAGCTAAACCAGGCCATTCCGAACCCACTTAAAAAGCTTTATATCAGTATATCCATATATGTGTTATGGAAGTAACTTTGTCTCGTATATGTAATATATGCTCACAATTGAAGTAATATTTGCTTACATTCAGATGAGAAAGATGCGACCGCATCTTACTCAGGTTTTTCGAAAGTCGAGTTAAGCAGGGTTTCAAGGGGCAGCTGCCCCTTGACGGGGTGTGGGGTGTCCCCACATTTCCCCTTTTTCCGATGGGTGGGGAGGGTAAAGGAGGAATTTTCGTATAGCCATCACAACTTACTCATCTGAATGCAAAAAATACCACTTAAGAAAGAAGAAAAAGATGCTTTTGAACAAATCTATCACTTTAGGAATTTCAACTACCAGGAAACAACTCAAACCAGTCTTATTCTGCCTGGTCGCACTGAACGCACTTGTGCTTCTGGCTGCCTGTGGAGGAAGTTCTACAAACACAGGGACAACACCAACAACAGGCACAACCAGCGCACCAACTGCTACAGCCACTCAAGCGGGCAATGCCCAGACAGTCATGATCATTACAGATAGTAGTGGCTCATTTGCTTTCAGCCCCGCAACCTTGACGATTAAAGCTGGCACAACAGTTACGTGGAAGAATACAACCGCGGCCTCACACACAGTAACGAGCGATGATGGAAAGTCCTTTGATTCGGGTACCTCAAATCCGATAACTGCTCAAACTGGGACGTTTAGTTTTACCTTTCCTACCGCTGGCACATTTGCATACCACTGCGCCATTCACCCCTTTATGAAGGCGACGATAATTGTGCAGTAGTGGTAGATGTGTTGGAGGCATCTCTGACATCCATTCATAAATCAGGGGTGCAGGGGACAGAGTCCCCTGACGGGGAGCGGGGTGTCCCCGCTCAAGTTCTCTCCTCAAAGCAGGCCGCAGGCCTGCAAGAATACTTATGAGTGGATCTCAGATTTAGAACATTGACACATTTTGACCGGGTATGCTAGCATGAAGCCATGAGAAGTCAACAATCCTGGATGATACACCGCAATAGGAATAGAAAAACAAGCCACTTCGTCGCGTAAGCCTGGCACATTTGCTTACGCGACGAAGTGGTGCCATACCACGCGCTGCAAGGCGCTGGCTTATAACACCAGTGTACTTTTTGTATGCTGCGTATCTGCTGGAAAAAGCTCTCCCACTTCTTGTCTTAAACTCCTCATCTGTGACCGGGCTATCATCGTTTCCATGCTGGCAGCCCGGCTCTTGTTGTTACTTTGATATAGCTTGCTCTGCTCAGCATTTGAGACGTCTGAATTTCCTTTTATCCCAGTGAACTCTCTTCAAGTGCTTTTTCAGGAAAGGAAGAACACATGTCAACCTCGCAGGGCAACTCACCAGATCAAAGGCAACGTATCCCATCCGGTCCTTCGAAGTCCTTATGGCGCAACCGTGATTATATGCTCCTTTGGAGTGGGCAAGCGCTTTCTGATATCGGAGGCGCAATATCAGAACTAGCATTTCCACTGCTGGTACTGGCCGTCACGCATTCTCCAGCGCAAGCTGGCTTTGTCGCGGCCCTGCGTGCGCTGCCAGCCACACTTTTTAGTCTCTTCGCGGGTGTGCTGGTGGATCGCTGGGATCGCAAACGGGTCATGCTCGTGTGCGATACTGGTCGCGCATTGAGCCTTGCCAGCATCCCTATCGCTTTCGCACTCGGACATCTGACAGTCTGGCAGTTGTACATCACAGCCTTTCTTGAAGGTACATTGATGATCGTGTTCACGCTGGCAAAAACAGCTGCTCTGTCGCAGGTGGTTACACCAGTGCAACTCACGACTGCCGTGGCACAAGAGGAGTTTGTTGAAGGCACCACTGCTCTGTTTGGTCCACCTCTAGCAGGAGTACTATACACGTTGGGCACAATGTTGCCGTTTATCACGGATGCTATTTCCTATATCATCTCTATTGTGACAATGTTGTTGATTGGCACTCCATTTCAGCAAGAACGTGTATCAACCCGTCGTAGAATGTGGTCAGAGATCGCCGAAGGTGTGCTCTGGGTATGGCATCAGCCCTTTATTCTCACTATGACGTTACTGATGGGAGCAGGCGCGTTTGTCTTGTCTGGCAACGTGTTAATTGTTATCATCCTGGCGCAACAACAGCATGCATCTGCGGTAGTAATTGGCCTGATCTTCGCACTTGGCGGTATTGGTTCGATTTTGGGTTCGCTGCTCGCTCCCCGCCTGGAACATCGTCTGACGGTTGGGCAATCCATCCTAATGTGTCGCTGGTATTTTGTATTAAGCTGGCCCTTATATGCGCTTGTTCCGTTGCCACTTGTGCTTGGCGCGGTTGAATTTGGCATCGGCTTTGTTGACCCGATTGAAGATGTGCCCTACTTTAGCCATCGCTTAAAACTGATTCCTGACGAACTAAGAGGTAGAGTGTTGAGCGCTTGCCGGCTTTTTCCTGGCATGTTGCGTCCCCTAGGGCTGGCATTGACAGGCATCCTGATCCAACGTATCGGTATCTTTCCTACCATCTGGCTGGCATGGGTCTGGCTACTTGTGATTACAATCATTGTGACGGTGATCCCACAGGTGCGTCGCGAACGTTCACATTAGTACACTGAAGCTTAAAATGATCCTGGCTATTAAAGGCTGGCCAATACTGATGCTTTCAGATCACAAGCGTGAGAGTGAAGGAGGGGGTGTCGTGTCTTCAAAAATCTATCGAACGACAAGTTGGTATGATGCGCGTGTCGAAATTCGTCCGTCATTTATTCAAGGCGGCGGCATGTTTGCACGGAAACCGATTCAAGCAGGTGAAATCGTGGCTATTGTTGGGGGGACCGTGATAACAGAAGACGAATTCCATGCCTTTATCTCGACCACCCCGCGTTTTAATGCCACCCAGATTGGAGAACACCTGCACCTTGTCGATCTCATCCAGGCACCAGAGACCCTAGCCGGCTCCATTAATCATTCCTGTGATTCCAATTTGTGGTTGCAAGATGAAGTAACGATTGTCGCACGCTGGGCGATTGCATCAGGAGAAGAATTAACGTTGGACTATGCGCTGACTACTGTCGAGCCTGATTGGCAACTCGATCAACCCTGCCAGTGCGGAACAACTGCCTGTCGTCATATCATTAGGGGCACTGATTGGCAATTATCAGATGTCCAACAGCGATATCAAGGACATTTTGCACCTTTCATCAACGAGCGTATCCGCAAAAGCAACCAGAGATAAAGGGAAGTCAGAGTGTCTCCTTGGTGACCTTTGTGGTTGCCTATCAAACTTGCAACCAATGTCCGCTCCATGTTAGACTTGTCTAAGAACAAATATTCGCGAATTATGATAAGGAGTTGACAATGGTTGTCGCAGTACCCAAAACAACGGAACTTTATTGGAGTAGCGTCTCTTGCCCGCAAGGGTTGATTATAGTAATGGCGACAGAACGTGGAGTGTGTTGGACAGGGACACCAGGTACGCCAAAAGACGAGGGCTTCGCATGGCTCAGACCTAAGATGCAGTTTGATCGCGTGATCGAGGGAGAAGAGATTGTCCCTTTACAACAGGCAATGGACGAGCTAAGGCGCTATTTAGCAGGTGAGCGCATTCAGTTCACCTGCCCTTTGGATTTACATGGTACTGCATTTCAAATAGAAGTTTGGGAGGAATTGTATCGTATTCCTTACGGTGAAACACGCACTTATGCTGAGATTGCGCGTGCAATTGGTCGGCCTGCGGCTATTCGGGCTGTAGGAGCGGCTAATGGCGCAAATCCGGTGGCGATTATTGTGCCTTGCCATCGTGTTATTGGCAGCAATGGTACCTTAACGGGTTATGGTGGGGGATTGCCTACCAAAGTGTGGTTGCTTGCCCTGGAAGGTATAAAGAACAAAACCTGGTAAATGCGAGACTTCATCTATCTTTGTGCCATCCTGAGCGAAGCGAAGGATCTCGTTCGCTATGCTGAGATGCTTCGTTGCATTCAGCATGAGAGTGCTCTCCTACGCACTCGACGAAACATTCAAGTTACTTGCTTGAATAACTGCCTGCAGTCGTCATAAAAATTTTTATCAAACCTCTGATGACAATAGCGATGATAGCGGCCTCAATAATCACCATCGTAATCCAAATCCATGTGAGCGGGGTATTAGCAATATTGGCAGCGGCATTCGAATCCAAAGATTTAAAAAATAGTGGTGTTAAGATAATCAGCGGAAATGAGAGCAAAATCAGACAGCAGACCACTACAAATGCTGGTAGTATGATACGCCATAAGCCGTTATCACGTAAGTTTTCGGTTTTTGCTGTGCCATACGCTTCTCTATGTTCTTCTGCAGGTTTTTCTAATGCTACATTCTGGCCTGATGTCACGTTATCCATTATAATTCTCCTGAAGTACTTAGCCCTGGATGCTCGCTACAAGTATCCTGGTGTTGCCTTAAGTATATCACAGGAAACAATATGATATTCAAAAAAGTATGTACAGAAAAAAGCAATTGCTGTGCTAAAAAATACCGCTCATTTTGAGCGGTATGTGAGCGGTATTTTCTCTCTATAGCATAATTTACTCTACAAATGCATGAAAAACAGCAACTTTTTGGTCACGGTTGCATTTTGTAGCTCTTTCGACTATGCTCGGGTTGACTTTTAACGCATATGAACATGAGAAATGAGAACAGAGCATCTGGTGAATAACGATAAAAAAGCAAATCCACTTAAGGATAATGGACAACAACAAGGCGTAGTGATTGCTAAATGGCATTGGCGCCCAGGTATGAAACCACGCTTTGCGCTTACTATTGGAGTGTTGTTCAGCGTTGTGGGCCTGTTGTTCGTCGCCATCGGACTGGTATCGTTGATTGCTGGTATACTGGATAGCCACTCGGCGCCCATACAAGTTCCCGGTGTAGTAACAGGGTACACCACAAATTTATTTGACAGTCTTCCACATGTCACTATTCGGGTAGAAAAAGAAAACTCAACGACAACTATTGCGCCAGCGGTTAACCATGTGACTGCACAATCTCTGCATATCGGAGATACTGTAATCGTGGATTACTCACAACGCCTCCATTTCCCTTACGCGCTGGAAAGTGGAGGGCAACGTTATTTGCTGCCCGGAACGAGTTCTGCCGGTAATCCTTTCGGATCTATAGCTCTACTAGTATTAGGCCTGGTGATATTTCCCTACCCTGCGTTCCTGGCTTTTTGGGGATGGCGCGACCTGCAGGAACAAGGTGGAAACAGAATGACGGCCAGAATTGTGGACCTACGCTCTTCAAAACAAGCTCGCGCTCCCCAACCAGGAATAACTTCCCGCGTTTTCCGCACTACTTACACAGTTGCACTTGAGCCAATAAATGCCTCCTTTTCACAAGCAGTTATGACATTTTCTATTAAGGAAGAGATGTACCTTACACTCCGTGCGAGAGCGGTAGTACAAATCACATATTCTCCGAATCTGCACTACGTATATGCGCTGAAACAGGTGAATGAGAGCCGTAAATAAGCACCATCATCAAGTCTTCATCATTTCCGCATTAAATCTCAACCAACTCTGGCTTTTTGGGAAAAAGTGTAACCAATCCTTAACCACATCACAACCCTCATACCCTTATAAAGACTGTGTCTATCTTCCATAATTTGGGTAGCTAACTATGGTCTTTCAAAAGTTAGAAAGCAACTCATTTCAATCAAGGTGTTTTCCAAACTGTTTCAAATTTATTTTAGAAAGTGAGAACAATCTATGCATTTTACTTCTCGCTCAAAGATGAGTGTCGCAATCTCATTAGCCGCCTTTGTCATCATTGTTGCAGGCCTATTGGCGATGGGAGCCTTGCGTGGCGCTACATCCTCTGCACGCGCAGCTAATGCCAGTACTGCCCATGCGCACATTGATTGTGCAGGGGGAGCCATCACCTGTACAGAAGTATGGGACTCCGAAAAGGTCTTCGGTGAAGGAAAATATATTGGACACGATGAGCCATCAAATCTCTTCTACTCCAATGTGCCAGGGTCGGGTAATCAGATGAGGTATCAGCTCACACTCCCCAAGGACCCTTCGCCATCGGCGCCGACATCACCAGGCAAATCTTTCAACTTTGAATTGCACCCTGCGTTCTGGTTCGGTATGGCCATGTGCGACACACAGTCCTATCCTGAACTACTCAAGAACTGCACGCCAGACAGCGATACGAACATCGTTGATCCTGCGATTAGCCCCAGACATCCAGGGGTAGCGTTCATGGAGATGCAATTTTACCCACCAGGTTGGGCACCCTTCCAGTTGCCTGGCGGGATTAGTTGCGACCCGACCAAGTGGTGTGCTGCACTCAACATCGACAGCCTCTCGGAAAATCCGGTCAACGGCCAAGTTCTCAATTCTACTTGTGCTGCTAAAACGGGTCTCGAGTATGTCAACTTCGCCTTCATCACGAAGAGTGGAAAACCACAGCCCGGTTCACCTCCTAACCCGGTGAATTCGACTCTAAATACCTTCACGCCCAATCCGACGGCCGACCTGTTTATGAACTCTGGCGACAAGCTCTCGGTTACCATGCATGACACCGCCCATGGCCTGCAGATTGTCATCAATGACCAGACAACGGGCCAGAGTGGCTCGATGACGTCCAGCGCTGCCAATGGGTTCGGCCAGGTGCTATTTGCTCCAACAGGAACAACGTGCCAGAATATTCCCTACGACTTCCATCCGATGTACAGCACCTCGTCAGAGAAGACCCGTGTGACGTGGGCAGCACATTCCTACAACATCGCGTTCTCTGATGAGATCGGGCACTTCGACCTCTGTACCGCCATCTCAGCTCCTGGTGGAAATTGCAAGGGACTCGAGGGCATCAAGTACGATCAGGAACCCGCCGATGCCGACGACGTGGTCTGTCAGCCTGCCTCTGCATCGCTGCTGGTTCGGGTGACAGGCTGTGTCAACCCGGCCGCCGTCAACCTGGGCTTTGACGGTACCTCCTATCAGGATCTCTGGCCTGATGGTAACACTACATTGCGCCCAACCTCGTTTCTGTTCAGCAGTCCATTAACTGGAAGCGGCTATAATGTACAGTACAGCCGCACAGCATTCGAAACGGATCTGCCGCGCATCGAGAATCCTGCCGTCTGCGATCGCTTCACCGGTATTGGTTGCACATTGATCCCGACGACTGATGACCTGGGTCCAAGTGGTGGCTTCCAGCCTGCCGTCTTCTATCCATTCTACAGTATAGCTAACAGAGGTGGTGGATGTGTCTGGCAAGAAGGCAACCATATCCCGGGAAGCAAGAATGACTTCGGTCAGAATGCTCAATATGGTACGCTGCTCAATCTAACCTACACAACAATCGGTGGTGGGCCGACCACCCGCTACAACGATTTCCGTGGCATACTTTCCAAGAATCCTTGTCAGGCATAAGGCAGATTGAGCCTTTAGTCTACAAACTGGAAAGAGAAGAGGGCTACTTCTTAACTGAGAAGTGGCCCTTTTTCTATGATTTTATTCTGTATAGTGGAGTGGTTATGAAATCAAGGGTGATCTGGCAACATTCTCGAGGTGTTCTACAACAATTTCTGGATGTGCTATTTCCTGTACATTGCGCGGGTTGCCAGAGAAGCGGTCATGTGCTTTGTCCAGCCTGTATAGCACAAATCCAACTACTTCCTTCTCCATTTTGTGAGTTTTGTGGTACTCCTTTGTCTACTTACGGCATTTGTAAAAATTGCCAGTATTATCTTCCCAAACTTAATGGACAGCGTGCTGTGAGTCTTTATCAAGAACCTTTGCGTGGAGGTATTCATGCACTGAAATATGATGGAAATACCCGTCTTGCAGAGCCTTTGGGTCTTCTACTGGCTCAAGCTTATAGACGCTATGGCATGCAAGCTGATATGCTGATTCCCGTACCTTTGCATAGTGAACGACAGCGGCAACGTGGCTTTAATCACGCCTCATTGTTAGCTGAAGTCTGCTCTGCGCATTTGGGTGTTCATATGAACAACAACATTCTAGTACGCCATAGAGCAACAGTGGCACAGGTAGACTTGCATCCGAGGGAACGTTATCAAAACGTTGCTGGAGCATTTGCCTGTTCTTCTTCATCCGCAAATAGTGTGCTCAATGAGCGTAGAATTGTAATCATAGATGATGTTTCAACGACCAGCGCTACATTAGAGGCTTGCGCAATGCCGCTATTTGCAGCGGGCGCTAAGGAGATTTGGGGGCTTGTGCTGGCTCGACCGCTGGTTTAGTATAAAGATTATCTACGAGGCAGGTAGGAGAGTGTGTTATAATAAGGCCAAAAATGGGTCAAGCAGCGGAAAGTATATATGATGAGCTTAGACCGTTTGTGTGATATAAGAGAGGAACTCCCATGTCTAGTGGTGGGAAATGGTTGAGAACCAGTTTTATCTGGCTCATATTGGCGCTGGCGCTCGTACTGATAATTATTGTGTTTTTTCGACCGTCTTCCGATACAAATTCGGTCAATGTGTCGACCATCTTGAATGATATCAAGATGGATGTGGCTAAAGGTCAGAAGGATACTCTGTCGGTCTCTACTAATGCTATTACGCTTACACGAGGCCAGAGCTCAACTAAAGATGTTGCTAATATCAATGATTCGTTTGATATAACGAAAGTACTGAAAGATAACGGTATTGATTATACGAATAGTCAGTTGTTGGTACTTCAGTATGAACCACCCAGTGCGTTAGGTACCTGGTTGAATATTCTGGGAGGACTGATACCCTTTATATTGATCGGTGGCCTCCTTTTGTTTATGATGCGACAGGCTCAAGGTAGCAATAACCAGGCGTTGTCGTTTGGTAAGAGTCGGGCGCGCATGTTTATGGGTAATAAATCTACGGTGACATTTGCAGATGTTGCGGGTGTAGAGGAAGCAAAACAGGAACTGCAAGAAATCGTAGAGTTTTTAAAGTATCCTGATAAGTTTGTTGCTCTTGGAGCGCGCATACCAAAGGGTTTGTTGCTCGTTGGTCCTCCTGGAACAGGAAAGACTTTGATTTCACGTGCCGTGGCTGGTGAAGCTGGTGTGCCCTTTTTCAGTATCAGCGGTTCTGAATTTGTAGAGATGTTTGTTGGAGTTGGCGCGAGCCGAGTGCGTGATCTCTTCGATCAGGCTAAACGCAATAGCCCTTGTATTGTCTTTGTGGATGAGATTGATGCGGTTGGCCGCCAACGCGGAGCAGGATTAGGCGGTTCGCATGATGAACGCGAGCAAACGCTCAATCAGATTCTTGTAGAGATGGATGGCTTTGATACAAATACCAATGTGATCGTAATTGCTGCAACAAACCGTCCTGATGTGCTAGACCCGGCTCTACTGCGTCCAGGTCGCTTCGATAGACAGGTAGTGCTAGATCGCCCCGATATTCGTGGACGCAGTTCTATTCTACAGGTACATGCGAAGGGAAAACCTCTTGAGACCAGTGTCACATTGGAAACATTAGCAAAGCAAACACCTGGATTTTCTGGCGCTGACCTTGCAAATCTGTTAAACGAGGCGGCTATTCTGGCGGCCAGACGTAACAAGCGCAAAATCGGCATGAGCGAACTTGAAGAGGCAATTGATCGTGTAGTTGCTGGTCCTGCACGCAAAAGTCGTATTATTAGCGAGCGTGAAAAGGCTATTACCGCGTATCATGAGGTAGGCCACGCTCTTGTAGCTCGCATGCTTCCCAATACTGATCCGGTTCACAAGGTTTCGATTGTAGCGCGAGGACAGGCAGGTGGCTTTACGATGTTATTGCCGACTGAGGATCGTTACCTGTGGAGTAAGCCGCAATTTGAAGATATGCTGGCGTATGCTCTGGGTGGGCACGTCGCTGAGTTGATTATCTTTGGCGATGTGACAACAGGTGCGTCGAATGATATTGAGCGCGTCACAAAGATTGCGCGCTCTATGGTAACAGAGTATGGAATGAGTGGCCGCATTGGTCCGATGGCTCTGGGACACAAGGACGAACTGGTGTTTCTGGGTCGTGATTTTGGCGAACAGCGTAACTATAGTGAGCAGACGGCACGTGAAATAGATGAAGAAATTCACCGTATCATTCAAGAAGCTTTTGATAAGGCATATCATGTGCTTCAACAGAACAAAACACGTCTAATTATGATTAGCGAACGCTTAATTAAAGAGGAGACGTTAGAAGGTCCAGTTTTCGAGTCGCTCTTTAATCAGCCTATCGATAATGGCCAGTATGAATCACCTTCAATTCTTGCGGGTATGGCTCATTTAGATACTTCGGGGAATTCTGAGCAAGGTCTTTTGCCTGAGCCAGGAGTTTCGTATCCGTTGCCTCCACAATTACAGCCACCGTATAGTAATGGCGAATGAAAAACAAGTTGCCTTTTGCGCTCTTTTCTTTGGAGCGCAAAAGTCTAAGCTTCCAGAGCTGTTTTCATACGCTGCAGCGCGGCCTCGATGCGTTCCTCCGGAGCTGTAATTGAAATGCGAACATAGCCTTCACCAGCATCACCAAAGTTAGTACCGGGCGTGATATAGACTCCCGTCTTGTCGAAGAGCCAGCTAGCGAAATCACGCGTTGTAAAACCTTTGGGTATCGCAGCCCAGACATAAAGTCCTGCTTTGGGATTTTGGGTATGCATGCCAAGAGCGTTGCAGCCATTTACTAGCAGATCTCTGCGGCGGCGATAAATAGCATTTCGTTCTTGTAGCCAGGAATCGGGTAAATGCATTGCTTCAATGGCCGCGTATTGGATAGGTCGGAACATGCCACTATCGATGTTGCTCTTTAAGCGTCCAACCGCGTTGACGATATCAGAATTTCCAACCAGCATACCCACACGGAAACCAGCCATATTGTATGTCTTGCTTAACGAGTGCAGTTCAACAGCGACTTCGCTCGCTCCAGGCACTTGCAAAATGCTAATGGGTCGATACTCGTCAAAATAGACTTCGGCATATGCCATATCATGAATGATGGCAAGATTATGACTGCGAGCAAACTCGACTGCATGCTCAAAAAAAGCCAGGTCAGCACATGCGGCTGTGGGATTATTAGGATAATTGAGCCAGAGCAAGCGGGATTTTGCAAGTATGTCAGCGGGGATATGCTCCAGGTCTGGGAGGTAGGCGTTTTCTTTTAGAAGCGGCAACTTGTATGCTTCTGCCCCGACATTAGTGCTCGCCGTAGTATAGACTGGATAGCAGGGATCGGGGACCAGCGACACATCCCCGGCATTGAGGATAGCAGTGCCTACATAGGCAAGACCCTCTTTTGAACCGAGGAGTGGTAGTGTATTACGTTCAGGTATGAGGCGAACGTCAAAGCGCTGCTTGAACCAGGTAGTGAATGCTATATGCAGAGCGCGCATGCCAAAATATTCGGGATAGCGGTGGTTTTCGGAATCTTTTAAAGCAGCAGAAAGGCGATCAATGACTGGCTGTGGTGCGGGTAAGTCGGGGTCGCCCATTGAAAGGTTAATTACGTCTACACCTGCTGCTTTGCTGTCGGCTATTTTCTTTTTCGCGTCAGCGAAGTGGTAAGGTGGTAGGCTATTTATTAAGTTAGATAGGTGCATAAAATACTCCTTCAGGTGATTGTGTGTTACTCCATCGTCTCCGCTTCGTACCAGTTCTTGCCGACCTTCATTTCAACCTTAATAGGCACATCCAGCTTAGCTACGCCTTCCATCAAATTTTTAACTAGGTTTTTTATGCGATCGAGTTCTTCGACAGGAACTTCGAAGACTAGTTCATCGTGTACCTGGAGAATCATACGCGTTTTCAGGTGCTTTTCCTCGATGGCATGTTGTATGCGAATCATCGCAATCTTAATCAGGTCTGCGTTACCCCCCTGGATAGGCATATTGATTGCTTCTCGTTCAAGCGCCTGTCTTTCATTGTGAGACAGGCCATGCATATCTGGGAAAAAGCGTTTTCTGCCAAAGAGGGTGTTTACATATCCTTGTTTGCGTGCTTGATTGAGTGTTCTGTCAACATATTCTTTGATGTGTGGGAATGTTTCATGATAGCGTTTAATGAAATCTGACGCTTGTATGTTAGTCATGCCCGTGATTTGCGCGAGTCCAAAGGCTGATTGTCCATAGAGTACGGCGTAAACCACTGTTTTAGCCAATCGCCGCTGATCTTTGGTCACTTCAGATACTGGAACTTCGAAGAGAGACGCTGCTGTAATCGTATGTATGTCTTCATTCTTAATTCGAACTGCGAATAATCGGCAGTGAGTAGGACATAGCTTGGGTCAGCGATGAACGCACGCCTGATTTGCCGTCCCACTTCTGTACGCACAGGAATATTCTGGAGATTGGGATTACTCGATGAGAGTCGACCACTGGATGCCGTTGTCTGACTAAATGAGGTGTGCACGCGTCCTGTAATCCGGTCCATTTGTACAAGCAAACCGTCAACATAGGTAGATTTCAGCTTAGTAAGTTGGCGGTATTCCAGTAAATAATCAACTATGGGATGTTGACCGCGCAGACCCTCGATCACATCAGCACTCACTGAGAAGCCTGTCTTAGTCTTCTTGCCTGACGGAAGTTTTAATTCTCCAAAGAGAATATCGCCTAATTGCTTTGTAGAATTGATATTAAAACGATGGCCAACAGAGTCATAAATCTCTTTTTCAAGAACACTGATCTGCTCGGCAAGTTGCTCATTTAAATTACGTAGAAATTCGCCGTCTAACGCCACCCCATATATTTCCATCTGCATCAAAACCGGTAGGAGTGGTAACTCGATATTGTTAAGAAGATCTAATAAACTATGGCGGCGCAGTTCTTCCATAATTGGCTCAACAAGACGCAGGGTCATATCGGCATCTGCACCGGCATAATCCGCAACCTGGCGTATTGGTACCTGGGCCATACTGATCGCCTTACTGCCCATGCCTATAAGTTGAGAAATAGGGGTCATCACATGTCCAAGTCGCTGGAATACCTGGTCTTTCAGACCAAGCCCACGTCTGCCGGGATCCATCAGGTAAGCGCCCAGCATCGTATCAAATGCCAGCCCGCGAACCGTGATGCTGGGACTTGAGAGTAGCAAAAGCAACATGTCATACTTTGCATTGTGCATGTACTTGTGAATCGAATCGTCCTCAAGTACCGGACGCAACTTCTCTAACACGAATGTAAACGGCAATTGTGTGCTTGCTTCATGACCATCGATGGTCTGGATATGTCCAATGGGTATATAATAAGCCTCACCTGGCTCCATTGAAAGAGAAATACCAACCAGTTGCGCATGCCAGGGATCTTCAGAGGTGGACTCGGTGTCAAGCGAGAAGCTACCCTTGTCACGCAGGCTTTTCACAAGTACCTGCAATGCTTGCTCGGTGTCGACAATAAAGGTATTGGTTTTGAAAGCTTCCTTCTCATCAAGAAAAAGTGGTTCAGCCTGATGTATCGTTGGCAAGCGTAATTTACGGACTATTTCTGGGCTAGGCTCTAAAGTACCGAAAAGACTGGGTTGCATGAGTTCTTCTACTGTCTCAGTTGAGTCCTGGGCACTTCTATACTGCGCAGTTTGCTCGTTAATATGTAAGTTGTTTGCTGAATTTCGAGACATTTTCAGGTCAGCCATCGTAGGGGGTGCTGGAGGTGATATGATGGAAACAACACCGACAGGCGGAGCAAGCAACAAGTCTTCATCCTGCTGTTCAACCGGCTCAGGCTTCCTCTTCTCCACTCTAGATGTTGAAGATGTATCATTTGTCCCTCCTGGAATCTTATCAACCAGAGTACGAAATTCCAATTCGCGAAAGAGGGCTATGACTTTATCTCGGTTAAATTGGCCAGCGCGACATGCTTCCAGGTCAAGTTTGACCGGTGCGTCTAAAACAATAGTCGCAAGATACTTACTTTGGCGAGCTTGATCACCCATTTCGCGCAGCAAGCGTTGCTCTTTTGGCGTTAAATCATCAATGTGGGCAAGAACGCCTTCAAGATCACCGTACTCTGTGAGTAACTTGCAAGCTGTTTTCTCACCAATACCGGGAACTCCAGGAATATTGTCAGATTTATCTCCAACCAGACCTTTGAAGTCTGGCAGCTTGCTGGGAGGCAGGCCGTAACGGTTGAAGACCGCTTCCTCATCGTATTCTGTTGCTTCGCTGATACCTCGTTTTGCAACCAGGGCATGTACATGCTCGTTGACGAGTTGCAGCGTATCCATGTCACCTGTAAAGATGATGGTATCAACTCCCTGCTGGGTAGCTTGAACGGAGAGTGTTCCCAACACATCATCAGCCTCGAAGCCATCTTTTTCGTAGATGGGAATATCGAAAGCCTCGACTACCTCACGGACACGGCTAAATTGGGGTCGCATGATTTCGGGAAGTGTCGGTCGATGTACCTTATACTCGGCGTAATTTTCGTGGCGGAAGGTCGGAGCAGGCCGATCAAAAGTGACAGCGATATACTCGGGTTTGATATCTGTAAGCGCTTTGATTAGGATGGAGGTGAAGCCAAATGTAGCATTGACTACTTCTCCCTTGCTTGTGGCCAGCTCTTCCGGTACTGCGTGAAAGGCGCGGTGTATAATTGCATGTCCATCTATCAGTACGAGTGTCTTGCGTTTCATTTGTTGTTCTGACATATCTTACCCTATCCATTCTAAATGGGGCTTTTAGAATCTCTAATTGGAACCTTCATCCAAGCCATCTTTTTATGAGCAGTCTAGCATGATGCTGTGCCTATGTCTATATATCTTAGCAATGTACCCTTGGTTGTAAATTGCTCTCGGTAGCGATGTTGTCGAGGAAAGTTTCTGCAAACTGCATAAAGCGGTATACATCAGCGAAATTTGTGGCGAGGCCAAGAGAAACACGCACAGCGCCACCACTTTGCATACCCAGGTTGGCGAGGAACTGATCCCAGGTAATGCCTTCCTGGCCCTTATAGAGCTTTGGTAGTATATCTTTGCCTTCATCTTTGAAGATGCCTTGCAGTTTTTCTTTTGAAAGATGAAATGCAACTTCACCAGCACCAGGATTACAAAAACAGCCTGTTCGCAGAGAAAGAAGTTCTTTGCTTGCTCTCTGTTCAACGATGCGTTCATCTACGATTGAGCCATCCGGGTTAAGGAAGTTAAGCGCAATCGTTCCTCCACACATATGGCAGTCATGGGGCCCGTATACTTGAACCAAGGATGTTCCATTGCTATGGCGCATGGCTAACAGGTTGTCTAGCAACCAGCTTGTCAGGCTTATGACATGTTTATGTATTATATCGATGCCAATCTTATCGAGATATTTGAGGCCGATTTCTATTGCAGGAAGGCTGAGGTAGTTGATAGAACCATCTTCAAAAGCTTCCCCGTCTTCAAGCATCACATATCCATCGCCTTGTACCGAAATACCCCAGATAGTGCCCCCAGCAAACCAGGGACGCTGTAATGTAGCTAGAGCGGATTTGCGTGCTATTAGGCAGCCTACACCTGTAGGATAACCGAACATCTTATAAAACGAGATGGGCACAAAATCGGGGTGCCATTTGCTCAGGTCCAGACGATTCGTGGGTACAAATGCAGCACAGTCCACTAATACATCCCAGCCCCTGGCATGAGCCTCTTCGATCCATTCTAATGGATGCTGAACTCCTGTGAAATTTGATTGGGCCGGATAGGCAAACAGGTTATGCCCTGCATCTTCACGCGACTCAAGGAATGAGAGGAGATGGGAGTCTTCTACACGTAGTTCTGGAGGTATGACGGGCAGGTAAGTGATGGTGGCGCCTTTAGCGCGAGCGAACTCACGAATGCCATTGACAGAGTTGTGGTTATCGAAGAGCAGCAAGAATTGTCCATCTGACGTGAAGGGATAAGCTTCACCAACCAACTTCAGTGCATTACTAGCATTAGATGTGAAGATAACAGTATATTCATCGGGTGAAGCATTGAAAAATTTGAGCACAGAGACACGCGCCTGATCGCACAATTCAGTCATTGCTCGTGAGGTTGGATTAAGCGAGTGAGGATTACCAAAGACGTTGCTGCGGAGTAACTCCATGTGATCGCGGATCTGGCAATCGGCGTACAAGCCGCCCCCCGTATAATCGAGGTAGATGTGTCTCTGTTCGTCCAGGCGAGCGTACTCGGTTGCCCTCAGTTCGTCAAGAATAGAGATATTATTAAAGTCCGGGAAGGATTCCCGGAATGCTTGTTCTGCTGTGCCCATCTCGGTTGAATTATAGTGAATGGGACTATTTATACTTTTATTCTGCATAATTAAGGCCTCCTTTTAAGCCAGAACATAGTAAGTCCCTTTCACTCCACCTTGCCAAACACATAAATTGACGCTTGATGGTGATCCATCCTCAGCGCGAATGAGGGCAAAGATGAGTTGAGTCATATTACGCAAAGGTATTGCGTTCCAATCCGGTTTGCTTAGCCATGCGATTAGCTCAGATGTTATTTCATCTTGATCAGGAAGTGCATAACGTGTTGTCCAAGTTCCTGTATTCAAGTAGACCTGTGAACCGTCATTGATTGAATTGATTCGATGCATATGAGTATGCCCGGCAATAGCGTAGCGAACTGAATGATCATTATGTAGAATATGCTGAATCCCTTTAGCTGTACTCTCCGCCATACGGTAGACGGTGGGTACGAAGATGGCCTTAATAGCATCAACAAATGGTAGAGATAAAGCTTCAAGTATGGCAGCAAACTCAAGCATCGCATCGACTCGAGTAGTTTCACCTAAAGGTTCAATAAAATCGGGATGTTGCACAACAAGATCTTCTTGAAAAGTTGCAAATTCACGCATTGCAAGTTCAAATAATCTGACGGGTTGGTTCTCTTCTTCGAGGGCTAATCCAGCAAAGGGCTTACGAGAGTAGGAGAGCATTTCCATAGCATTTTGAACAGTCGTTATAACTATCTCGGGGTTCAGCAGACAGAGTAACGCGACCTGGGGCGTAAGATTCATTGCTGGCTCGAAATAATCAAAATAGGGGTACTGGACGTTGATGGGATAAGCGGCGCGTTGAATATATTGAGTGCCCAGGGGCAGCGTGATTTTGCCGGGATTGAGCGTGAGAGGCCGTCCCTGCTCGTCCCACAGGTCAGTTACACAATTCCAGAAATCATACTGGTTACCGTGTTCAATATGGACATCAGGCAATGGTCGGTAGAAGTAGGCGTGACAGAAGTTTACTCGCTCTTTCAGTCCTGGTTCATTACATATGACTTCGCAAATACGTGCTTGTACATCTTCGAAAGCAAGTTCGACATCATGGTTACCGATGATAAAGTTTATGTGTCGTCCTGTTTGGGAGATGAAGCGTTTAAGCGCATCAAAGAAAGGGTGATGTCCATCGATCACTCTCTCAAGTTTAGACAGGGCAGTTGCAGGATACGTAATTCCTTGCTTCTCATGGGGTTCCATAAACAGAAATTCGAAGCAGTCGCCGTTTATGATCAGTTCAACATCATCAGCATTGTCAGCAAAGCCATTAGTAGATGCTGCAGACAATAAGCCTTCTAATGCGGACTGTTGTAAATCGCCGAAGCCCTCGAATATTGAATGGCTGTCGGCGAGATGAAGGTCGCTAATAACTAGTTTGATTTTAGGCATATATTCCTCAGGTCTTTATTGTTGCAATCCGCTTACGACACGAGCATACTTTTCCGCGAGGGCCTGAGCTTGTTCATTCGAAACTGATTCTGCTACTACATGGAAGAGTGGCCGGTCAGCGTCTGGTAGGATAAGCACCCACTCTTTACCAAGGTCGATTTTAATACCGTCGATAGGCTTAGAGCGACGTTCGCGATATTGTTCGCTGAGAATACGCATGACCTTGCCTTTGCTTTCCCAGGGGCAGTTTACCATCGTGCGGCTCATATAGTAAGCTGGCAGGTCGTCCACCACATTTGAAAGTCGCATATCGAAGGTTGCAAGCAATTCTAGCAATTTTACTATGGCAAGTAGACCATCAAAAGCAGGATGGAGAATCGGGAAAACGAAACCGCCTGTTCCATCTCCAACCAGCACCACCCCCTCACGGTTGGCAGCCGACATCAAAGCATGTGCCAGCACTTTTGTCTGAATAATGTTGCCATCATAACGTTTCGCGATATGTTGCAACGCGCTTGGAGCCGAAACAGGAGCCGCAACTGTGCCGTTTGGATGTTTTCGAAGGAGCAAACTGGTCATTACCGCCAGCATCTTCATGCCATCAAGGATACGACCGCGATCATCTACCACCCAGATGCGTTCTCCACCTGGATCAATACGAATTCCCATGTCATTATCAAGCGATGCTGTAATTGTAGCGAGTCGTTGTATATCTTTTTCCAACTCTTCTGTCGTTCGTGAGAAACGTGATTCCTCCATGTTGGCATTCAGTACTATCACTTCACAACCCAAACGGTTGAAGATATTGGGAAGTAGTTGCGTGGCGCTACCATTCGCGTAATCAATTACAAGTCTGAATCTACGATGTTGCACAAGTTGTTTGTCAACGACCCTCATAAGCCCTTCGAGGTAAAGGTTGGTCACATTAGAATTCTCCAAGACCTCAATTGAGCCAAGATCGTCAAGATATACCCGACGGAAGTCTTCACGGAAATACAGATTCTCAACCTTACGCTCGGTAGTTTTATTGATATCCAGGCCATGTTGATCAAAGAATCTGATATCAACGACGCGCTGATCATGCGGTGAGAGGCGCACGTGTACTCCCCCTACAGCGTCAGTATTGCGAATGAAATAACGTGCTACTGGTATTGGCACCTGGTTGATATCATGTACATTGATGCCAGCTGAAGGGAGGCCTGCTATCACGGCGCGTTTAATCATGCGTGATGTGCGGTGTGAGGAGTCACGATTGATACAGACAATAGAGCCTTTGGGAAGAATGGCTCCATATGCAGCGCCTAATTTAGCTGCAAATTCTGGGGTGAGATCAACATTTACCAGCCCAGTGACACCAAAACGACTAAACAGGCTGCGTTTGCCTTGCGAACCCCAAATAATACTGCTATTGATTACAGCTCCGGCTTCAATTTCTTTATCTGGCCAAATTTTAATGTTGGGTTGTATGATTGCAGCTTCTTGAATGATAGAATTGTCACCTATAACAGAACCTTCAAACATCACTGCCTTACTTTTGATGCTGGTTGAAGAGCCGACGATTGCTCCGCGTAATTCTGCTCGCTCACCAATGAAGGAGTTATTCCAAACGATGCTGCGGTCAACCTGTGCTCGTTCATCGATAATGGTATAGTGTCCGATGGTGCTTGGCCCATGAATAATGCTACCAGCTTTCACCTGGCAGTCGTGAGCCAGGTAAATCGGACCATATAGCTGGGCATCCTCGTCAATCTGTACTCCCTCTTCGCACCAGATGTTTTCGCCGATGTTCTTTGCTGGAATCTCAAGTTCGACAATACCCTCCAGCGCTTCAGCGTTTGCACGCATATACTCGCTCAGGTTTCCTACGTCACACCAATAACCATCAGCTATATATCCGTAAATTGGATCGCCTTTTTTAAGCATGTAGGGGAAAAGTTCCTGGCTGAAGTCGTACTGTACATTCTTCTCAAAGTACGAGAAAATCTGTGGATCCAAGACGTAGATGCCTGTGTTAATAGTATCACTAAAGACCTCGCCCCAACTTGGTTTCTCCAGAAACTGAGTTATGTGTCCCTCTTCATTCGTGATAATAACACCATACTCCAATGGGTTTGGAACATGGGCGAGCGTTAACGTTGCCAGTGCCTTTTTCTCTGTGTGGTATCGGATGATGTCGGTTAAGTTATAATCTGTCAATGCGTCACCGCTGATAACCAGGAAAGGTTCAGTTAGTTGATCTTCGGCGTTTTTGACACTGCCTGCGGTACCCAGGGGAACATCTTCGCGTGAGTAAGTGATGCGCATTCCGAACTGCGACCCGTTGCCAAAATAATCTTCTATGTTGCTAGCCAAATATTGGACAGTGACAATCACTTCTGTAATGCCGTGGCGTTTGAGCAGATTGAGGATATGTTCCATGACAGGCTTGCCTGCAATCGGGACCATCGGTTTTGGACGACGAATCGTTAACGGTCTTAGCCTCGATCCTTCCCCTCCGGCCATGACAACCGCTTTCATAGAGGCCTCCTTAGTGATGAGATAAGAAGCATAAATGTAGGACGGCGTAGCTAGCGCCACGCCGTCCAAATTGTACAACAAAGACTAATAGTGCCGCAAGTTGGCAACTCACACTACTACTCTACCAATCACTTAGACGACCATCCTCGATAAGCCAGCGCACGAAACGATGATAATTCGTTTCTTGTCTGGCATTTCGTTCCTCATGTTGTTCGCGTAGTTGGATGAGCTTGCTGGCCTCTTCCACAGTAAAGCCCTCGTCCAGGAGGGCATCGATGAGCAAGTCGATATACTGCTGCATATGTGTTATCCTCCTTTGATTATCCAGTCAGTTAACTTCTAACGTTAGAACTTCCTACGAGACTACAAAGGTTTTCACTTATGAAAAAACAATGTGAAACTTGTTTATGCTGAGAGAGACGCCACATTGAGCAAATTTGGATAAAGAAAGTAAAAGGAGTTTGTAGAAGCAATGAAACATTTGTACACCCTTGTACAATAATTCTTTACTTTTGCTACCTACTATACATGGTATAGCGTAAGTTCTAAGAAAAATGTAGGGTAATAATTACATATTTCGAAAAAATATGTGTCTGCTTTTTTATGGCTCATTATGGATAAAGTGTTCGATTTCGGCATCGTTGTCGTAATAAAAGCTGAGGGCGTCATAAACCTGGGCAAGAGTGAGACGATGAATGCTGGCTATTTCTTCGGGGTCTTTACCTGATTGAAATAGTAAGATGACATGTCGAACACCTGTACGAGTTCCTTCAACGATAGGCTCACCGTTATAAATGTTTGTATCACGTATGATGTATGGATGCGTAGTGCGTTCAATAGCCATAGCAAAGCTCCTTCCTTCATCTAAAGGTAGTGTAGCCCAATGGCAAACCTTCGTCAAATATGTCCCAACAAATGTCAGATTGGATAAGTTTTTACAAATTTTTGATGTTCATTAGATGGCTTGAGAAGTCTTTTAAACGTATTTTACGTTCACTAATTGCCAGCGAAATTGGGAAAAATATCTTGACAGGGTCAAAATTGCAAGGTACAATAAGCGCAATGAAAGGAGGTGGTGTGTAATGGACCAACGTAATCGCTGCACAGGCAGCGAGGTAATTTCCAACACCTTCCAGATGAGAGGTGTCCGACGTTAAGTCGGCGCAAGCTCGCTGGTAGGTGAATTTATAATCCCTACCTGTGCAGCGTTCCCCAGAGTAATGGCGAAATCAGACATGCTGTTGCTCTGGGGTTTTTATCCACACAATCTGTCAATGGGCAACCTATTCCATATGGTTTTATGTTATCAGAACATATTTAAAAAGCTATAACTACTTCGTCTAAATGGTTGACTCAGATTGATTTTCTTCATCTAAATTGGCTGCTTTTTTTGACTTTTAGTGAGGTAGTAGTGTGGGATTAGATTTACAAGGCGTTTCTCCACTTAATCTTGAAGCGCTGCAGCGTAATTTACAAACACAGTATTTTGGGGTTGGAGATCGTTTACTGTATCTTTCAACCGTAGAATCAACAAATACAATGGCTATGCAACTGGCTTATGAGCGGCCAGAAGAAGGGCTGGTGATACTTACTGATAGTCAGACTGCCGGTAAGGGCAGGCGGGGTCGCCGTTGGGTAGATGTGCCTGGATGCAATGTGTTGATGTCCATATTGTTCCGACCACTTTTCCCACCTCATATACTGGTGATGATAACTTCGCTTGCTGTGGTTGACACGATTGCCGATATTTGTCAGGTTTCAGCAACAATAAAGTGGCCAAATGATGTGCTTATAGAGGATCAAAAGGTTGCAGGCATCTTAATTGAAACAAGCCATGACTCTAGCGGACGTATGGTCGCAGTTGCTGGGATTGGTGTCAATGTCAATGGTAGTATCGAGGAACTTGCAAAACATTCTTCAATACAGGTTCCACTTACTACAATTGCTACAACTCTTGAGTCAGCGTGTGGTCATAAAGTAAGTCGAGAGATATTTATCGCTCGTCTGTTGCAATTCATCGAGAAAAGCTATTTTGCGTTGCAACAGGAGATTACAGAACTACCTGCTGCGGGTACCGTGACTACGAAACCATTCTCTCGTTTGATTCGAGGAAGATGGAGAGGTCAATTGGCAACACTTGGTTGCACTATTACAGTGCAACAGGGAAATTCAGTAATCACTGGGATTGCTGAAGATGTGGATGAGAGCGGAGAGCTGTTACTTCGCCGCCATTCAGGAGAACTGGTTAGTATTACCTGGGGGGATGTGGAATATCCTGTCAGGTAGGAACCTATCAACTTAGATGGGTGAACTAAATCTGGTAGGATTTGGAACTCCACCAGACTTTTTAAGAAGGGAAACAGAGATGGAAACACAGGATGTATTCCTGACAGATGATGGCAGACAACGTGCAATTGCTCAACTCGAGTTTTTACGCACTGTCCGGCGAGCTGAGGTGGCCCAATACCTGCATGATGCGAAAGAGTCAGGTGACGTTGTTGATAATGCAGCTTACGAAGATGCAAAGAATGAGCAGGCACGTCTCGAAGGGCGCATTTTGGAACTTGAGCAGTTGTTGGCGTCGGCAAAGCCAATTACTAAATTGCCAACTGATGTTGTCTCGCTCGGCTCTATTGTGCAGTTGCGCACTCCTGATGAAAAGGAATACTGCTATACTATTGTAGGCGCTTTTGAAGCAAAACCAAGCGCCGGGTTAATTTCTAATGAATCTCCCGTGGGTAAAGCGCTGCTGGGTCACAAGGTGGACGATCTCGTGATTGTCTCTACGCCTGGCGGTGTCAAAGAATATACCGTCCTCAACATCGAGTAACCCTTCCCAGGCGATAACAGCAGTTGATCGACCTGTGGCCCATTTAAAGGTGCCGCAGGTCGATTTTTTGGCTTATTACATCGCTTGCCAAATTGGTTAAAGCAGTGCAAAAGGGAAGAAACAATGTTAAAATGGATTGCAAAATCTTGAGGAGAAAAAAATTACATGGCGGAAGAACAACAAAGGGATAATCAAGTTAGATTTACCCTCATATCTGAACAAGAAGCACGTCGTCAAAAGCTTCTGGCATTGCGAGAGAAAGGGATTAATCCTTACCCTAATCGTGTACAGAGAACGAATACAATTACAGATGTTCTGGAACACTTTGATGAGTGGCAGACAGATGAAAGAGACGTATCACTAACCGGACGTATTCGTCTGATGCGTGATATGGGTAAGGCTGCATTTGCTCAGATAGAAGATGGCACAGGCCGAATGCAAATCTACTTCCGTATCAATGATATAGGAGAAGATGCTTACAAAACTCTCAAGTTGTTGGATATTGGCGACTTTGTGCAAGTACGCGGCTTTCTCTTTATCACTCGTACGGGAGAGCGTACGCTGCATGTGCGAGAATATCGCATTCTTGCGAAAGGGTTACGCCCTTTACCTGAAAAGTATCATGGACTTGAGGATGTGGAGGTACGCCAGCGCAAGCGTTATCTGGATTTGGTTGCAAATGGTGAGGAAGCGAGGCAGATTTTTGTGATACGTAGTCGTACGATTTCTGCCATGCGTCGTTATCTAGATGAGCATGGTTTTCTCGAAGTTGAAACACCAATTTTGCAGCCTTTGTATGGTGGAGCTACTGCTCGCCCATTCATCACACATCACAATACATTGGACAGAGACTTATTCCTGCGTATAGCTGTAGAACTCTATCTCAAGCGTTTGATTGTGGGTGGGTTTGAGCGAGTTTACGAAATTGGACGTGATTTTCGCAATGAAGGTATTGACCGCAGTCATAATCCTGAATTTACAATGATGGAATGTTATCAAGCATATGCTGACTATAACGATATTATGAGGCTGGTCGAGGAGATGATCTGCTATATTGCTGAGGAGGTGAAAGGCTCTGTTCGTATTACTTATCAGGGAACCGAGATCGATCTGACTCCACCATGGAATCGTTTACGTCTGCTCGATGCAATTGAGGAATTCACGGGTATAGATGTCAACCGTTATCCCGATAAGGAGAGTCTTGCTGCTGCGATGCGTGAACATGGTTACGAGGCCGATCCAAAGTTGGGGCGTGGTCGCTTAATCGATGATCTCAAGGGAATTATGTTCCGCATGGGCAATGCAGCTTTGCGGCAGGCATTGTTCCTGACTGACTATCCTCTAGATGTCTCTCCATTGGCAAAGCAGCATAATGAAATACCGGGGTTAGTTGAGCGCTTTCAGCCGTTCGTGGGTGGTCTGGAACTTGGCAATGCTTTTACCGAATTGAATGATCCGCTTGATCAACGAGATCGCTTTGAGGATCAGATGCGTCAGCGTGTACAAGGTGATGAAGAAGCTCAAGTGCTGGATGAAGATTTTCTGGAGGCTTTGGAAGTGGGTATGCCGCCAACTGGTGGACTTGGTATAGGTGTTGATCGGTTAGTCATGTTGCTGTCAGACCAGGAATCAATTCGTGATGTAATTCTGTTTCCGACGATGCGGAAGACGATGGAAGAGCAGTAGCAGTGTAGAGATACGATCTCCGGTTGAAATTGCATCTCCACGAGATTTTGTATGAAAAAGAATTTGCTTGACATCCACTCGCTCTGATGCTATAGTTTCTTCTGTCAACAAGGGCGCTTAGCTCAGTGGGAGAGCGCTTCGTTCACACGTGCGCCGTTGAGGCGTGCAGTTCGCAGTCACGATAAAACGTGGCACCTCTGGTGTCGAGGAGGTTAAAGCAGCGGCTATACCTGGACCCGAAAGGGCGAGGGGACAATAGCATGCCGCGAAAAGGCCGATTGTCGTAAGTACCTAAGACACGTCGGTCAGCTAAGCTGTATATGGTCAAGCCTGGATTGGTTGAACGTCATCCGAGCGATCTAGCGAAGGTTCCACGCCATCACGGTACTATAGGGCGTGCGCGACGGTTCGGTACAAACGGTGTGAGTGCACCGAAAGACACTACGTCGCGGCAATACTGCATTGGGCAGTAACCGGAGAGTGACGGACCTAAGTACAGCGCGAGCGGATTGCATGAGACTACGGGATCACCTAAACCGCGAGAGCGGCATGGTGACAGAACACCCATAGTAGTCAAATGATCGGGGTAATGCCCGGTACAGGGCGAAGGGGTGTAGAAGGTACTCCGCCTACCCGTTAAGGCTGCGATGGATGTCGCAGGAGGCCGGCGACGGGATAGGTGGCTAGGAAGCCCTAGTGACGGTAGGTTTGGTAAGGAGGATTTGTAGAGCGTCAGCCTGAAACAACTGAAGATCGATAGGAGACCCACATGCAGGATGCGGGTAACTTGAAGAGTCTGGAAAGATTAGAAGTTATCCGTAAACTCAACGGCACAAACCGTGAGTGGGTTAACGATGATCTTTACAGACTGATGCTGCGAAAGGACATGTATGTCCTGGCGTACGAGCGTTTGAAATCAATCCCGGGCAACATGACCCCAGGGACGGACGACGAAACGCTGGACGGGTTCTCAGAGGAAGAAATCGGCAAGATCATCGCACAGATGAGAGACGAGAGCTACCGATGCAGGCCCGTTCGGGAGTCGTTCATACCGAAGGCCAACGGCAAACTCAGGAGACTGGGCATACCGTGCCCGCGGGACAAAATCGTGCAAGAGGTGGTGCGGATAATCCTGGAGGCCGTCTACGACAGCCCTCACGGTCCGTACTTCAGCGAGCACAGTTACGGTTTCAGGCGCGGCAAGTCCGTACACGGTGCGTTAAAGGAAGTCCAGAAAAAGTGGTCAGGCGTGATCTGGCTGGTTGAAGGGGACATAAAATCCTGCTTCGACGACATCGACCATCACATTCTGGTTGATGTTCTGAGAAAGAAGATCAAAGATGAACGGTTCATAGCGCTCATCTGGAAATTCTTAAAGGCAGGGTATCAGGACCTCGAGCGGGCCAGGCACGACTCACTGGCTGGAACTCCACAGGGAGGGATAGCATCGCCTATACTGGCTAACATCTACTTGCATGAGTTAGACGCGTTTGTCGAACAATTGCAGGCAGAGCTGGAAAAGGGCAGGCAACGCAGACCCAACCACGAATATGAGCTCGTCTCTGATAGGAGGTACAGGCTGGCGAAAGCTGGCAAGGCCAACACGGAGGAGTTCAGAAGGTTGGGAACGCAGATGCGAAACCTTCCATCGCTGGACACACGTGACCCGAACTTTGTCAGAATTAAGTATGTACGCTATGCCGACGACTGGCTAATAGGGGTGATCGGAAGTCACGTACTGGCAGAGGAAATCAAAGACAGAGTTGGCGAGTTCCTGAAGGACAAGCTAGCGCTGACCTTGAGCCAGGACAAGACCAGGATAACCAACGCCAGGATGGAAGAGGCCGAATTCTTAGGGTATAGAATTCGCAGAGGCAGAGCGAGGGATGCTCAGAAAGTCACGGCATCCACGAACGGTTCAGGGAGGCAGTTCAAAAGACGGTCAACCGGAATGGAAGTGGTGCTAAAGGCTCCGATGGACAGGCTGATAAAACGGCTTGCCTCAAAAGGTTTCTGTGACGGCAAGGGGGTTCCTAAACACAAGGCGGGTTGGACAGTACTCGACGAGGACCAGATAATAAGCCTGTACTCCTCTATTAACAGGGGTATACAGCAATTCTATCGCCCCGCCGACAACTGGCCCCAACTGCAACGAGTGCAGTACATACTGAAATACTCTCTGGCCAAGACTCTGGCGCTGAAGAGGAAGGTCTCTATCACCAGGGTCATGAAAGCAAGGGACATAGGCGTCCGGGTGACGAACAAGAACGGACAGGCGAGAAATGTCGTGTTTTTCAGAAACACGGACTGGACGGTCAAACGGGATGCCTTCAAGGACAGCCCTGAAATTGATCTCGTCAGAATGAACGTGAGACTGAGGACGCGCAGTAAGTTAGGACTACCGTGCGTGGTGTGTGGAGACCCCGACAGGGTCCAGATGCATCATGTACGGCATATCAGAAAGTTCGAAGATGGAGCGCCACGTGGCTTTACAAGAGTTATGGCGGCTCTCAATCGGAAACAAGTACCGGTATGTAAGGCATGTCACGAGAGGATACACAGGGGAGAGTACGACGGTCTGAGCCTCAAAGACCTGGCATACGACCTGCGGAAAGTCAGATTTTTAGCTGATGGACCAACGGTAGTGCCGGTCGCAAAAAGCAAAGACCTGGGCCTGACCCCCGTAACGTCCTGAAGGGATTCGACCTTAGTACCTGAACAACCGAATACGACAACGCACCAGTGAACTCATCGTCTTTGTCTGTCGCCGAGTTACTCGCCGGAAGCCGAAGTCACTGGAAAAGCGCGCAGTTGTATGCATGTGGCTACGCAAACTACAACCTGTAAGGATGAATGCGAGAGTTTCCCGCCGACGATCTAGCCCATCGTTATCGCAGTCCGAAATACGGGTAGTGGGTAAAGCGCAGACGCGGCAGTCCGAAGAACTCCCCACAAGGGTTGAAGGGCATCCGGCTCCATACAACGACGCGAAACGTTGCAGTATGGAGTTGTTCTGAATTTCAACCTTTACAGGAAACCTATAGTCATTAAGGCTTCCTAGTGGGTGCCTTTGGAAAGCCGTGTGCTATGAAAGTAGCCCGCACGGTTTGGGAGGAAGGGACTGGAAACGTGCCTGGAAACAGGTAACGCGCTGATCTCCAACCTCATCGAAGAGGTCACTGGTTCGAGCCCAGTAGCGCCCATGTAGTCAAGCCAGAGGGACGCCCTAAAAAGCGTTCCTCACCTACCTGCTAGAGCCCTCTAGCGGGTGCCTTCGGAAAGCCGTGTGCTATGAAAGTAGCCCGCACGGTTTGGGAGGGGACAGATGGAAACGTGCCCGGCATCGGGTAACGCGCCGTCTGTCTACCTCATCGAAGAGGTCACTGGTTCGAAACCAGTAGCGCCCATTATAACCTTCAAGATACTTTATATAAAAGTGTGAAGGGCGACAAACATCTTCACCAGATGATCCCTGCTCTAATGCAAACAGGCATGAAATCACATGGACTACACAGAATCCATCGATAAGCATCCATAATCCTGCTTGACTATCTGAGTTTCACATTCTACACTTGAAAGAAAGATCCCTGTACCGTTATTGATTTTCTAACAAATTCATAATGCGAATTTTTCCTCTCATCCTCGTTTATTTGGGGAGACAAATATGGCTCATGACATGGAGAAGCAACGACAACATCTTATAGAATCTCTTCACAAGAATGGGATCACTGATGAACGTGTGTTAGCTGCAGTAGCAGACACTCCTCGTGAGATGTTTCTTCATGAAACTCAATATAAAATAGCGTATGAAGATCGAGCTCTTAGCATTGGTATGGGACAGACAATTTCACAGCCGTTGATAGTTGCCACTATGACACAGGCGCTACAATTACATGGAAATGAGCGAATACTTGAGATTGGTACTGGCTCTGGCTACCAAACAGCCATTCTGGCACGTCTGGCTGGTTACGTTTATAGTGTCGAACGTATTCAGCAACTTGCTTGCCTGGCTTTAAAACGTTTGGAGAAGCTGGGATGTTCAAACATTTCGGTATTAGTCGGTGATGGTTCGTTAGGATGGCCAGATAAGGCACCATATGATCGCATTATGGTTACTGCAGCAGCGCCTGAAGTATCTGAACATTTATATAGACAGCTTGAACTTTGGGGAAAAATGGTGATACCTGTAGGGGGACAAGAACGCCAGGAATTGTTTGTAATTCATCGTGCACCATGGGGACCGGAAAAGCTCTCTTTAGGTGGGTGTATTTTTGTTCCGTTAGTTGGAGCAGCAGGCTGGAGTGAGTAACTATTGCCGAATGCGTAAAATAGCTTATAATATATGGTGAGGAAAGTATTGCTCGTCTGTACACGAGTTCAAGGAGAGTAAGCATGCCAGGCACTATTGCCAGTTTATATGTTACGAGTATCCCGAGGCTGGTTACTTATTTGTTAATTTGGATTATCCTGGTCGAGTGTGCGAGAATACTTGTGAGAGTGTATAGAAATGATCCACTACTTGGTTGGGCTGTTGGGCCACTGGGGGTGTCAACACTATATTTGTCCGAACCGTCGCCAGTGTTTATTTTATTCAATGCTCTCTTTCCAGCAGTAGTATCAGCTTTTGTTCTTTATCTGGGACTATTTAGCGCTCTACCAAGCCCGCTTGCTTTGCCGGGTAATCCTTTAGTTGAAATACTAGTGATTACTATTGGGGTTTTGATCACAAGTACTGTAGATTTTTTAGACGCTCTGCGTGATTTGCGTTATCCTCTGTGGGGTGAAGCTCGTATCTTACGCAGCATTCAACTCTTACGCGCAAGTTGGGCTTCAATTCATTTCACCCCATTTGGCCTTACTTACTTGCGCGTGCATTTCGGCTCTAACCCGACCGATTTACTGCAGTCATTTAGTAATAAGGTTTCACATTTGTAGTTTGCTGGTGCGTGGCATACGCGGTAAAGTAAAGTAGAATGTGCTACCACTATCCTGATTGCTGGAAAAGCCGATACGCCCTCCATGAGCTTCAACGATTGCCTTTGCAACAAACAACCCCAAACCAATTCCTGTGTATTGACGATTAGCAATATTACGAATGCGGTAGAATCGCTCAAAGATGTGGTCAAAAGATTCTGGGCTTACTCCAATACCCTGATCAATAACCCTGATCAAGTATTCGTCATCTTTTTCCTGTAGCTTTACTGTCACTTGCTTGCCAGGAGAAGAGAATTTGATTGCATTATCCAGAACATTACCAAAGACTTGTCCTACACGTAGTTGATCTGCAACGATTCTGCTATCTTGCGTGTGGATATCGAGATAAATTGCATGTTGTTCGGCACTTATCTGTGCTAAACGTACACACTCGGTCAACACATCGGCAAGGTAAAAACTGGAATATTGGAGATCCAATTCTCCCCATTGGACACGTGAAAGATCGAGCAGATCACTTACGAGCCGTTCCAGGTGTTCAGTTTCACTTTGTATGATGTTTAAACTCCGAAGATCGTAGCTCTCCGGAAGTTCTACCATGGGGCTGGTACTTTCTTGTTTTTGACGTGCCTCACGTAGACGGCGCTCAATTCGACGAATGAGATGTTGCGTATAACCTTTTACTGCAGTGAGTGGAGTACGAAGTTCATGAGATACGATGGATACAAACTCGTCTTTCAGTTTCTCTATTTGTTTGATAGAGGTAATATCATTGAGTACTGTCACTACACCAATTGGCCGTGTTATATTTTGGTTTGCATCGTGAAGAGGCGCGGCGCTTATACTAAGTGTCAAAGGCACAGTTTCGCTATTTGTGCCAGCAGTTAGTTCTTTGTGCATAACTACATTACCGGCCAGGGCCTGGTCTACAATTTCTGCAAAGTCGAGGAGCCAATTGACCTTTGTAGTAGCTGCCAATTGGCGGAGTGAAGTAAGAGGCTTCTGTTGTAAATTCACTTCAGCCAGTGAAAATAAATGTTGAGCTGAACTATTTAGAGAAGTTATTACACCATATGCATTGGTGATGAGCAATCCTTCAGCCATACTACTAATAATGAGTTCTAGACGGTAACGTTCATGTTCGGCTTCTTCCCAGAGCACTCTCTGGCGTTCACGCAGACGAACATTTTCCAACGCAACGGCGGCATAATCTGCAATCATGGTAGTAAGCTGGAGCAAGTCAGTATCAAAGGTTCCCTCATGTTCATCAAAGAGGCTCAATATACCAATAATACGGCTTTCAACCGTCAAGGGTATATTGAGAAAATCGCCGATCTTAGTTGCTACCGAAGGAATTTCGTGTGAGGGAGAGGCTAAATCGTCAGGGGCATCTAAATCAGCAACCACCGCTAATTCTTGAGCTGACACACCTGGAAAATCAACGACGCTTGCGGCTCTGGCTATACTTTGGATCATTGCTTGTAAAAAAGCACTGGTGATGGGATATCGTGGGATGATGGAAAGTTCGAAAGGATCGCCTTTTAATAAGATGGAGCAGGCGGAAAAGCTGTATAGTTCCTGAAGGGTGGCAAGTAATGCACGATGTACTTGAAAACGGTCATTTGCTGCCACAAAGCGTTTACCAATGGTATTGAGTTGTTCCATTTGCTTACGAAGAGCTGTTAAATGATCCCCATCATCGTTTTGTGCTATGAAGGAGCGGTACGCGCTTTCCGTTGCATGCGACTGTGGTTGCACGTTGCTCTCCATTTCGTTTCGCTAGGGCATCTGCTCCAGTTGACGAGTTACCTCGTCGAGGAGCGGTGGGCCAATCAATTCCCCGGTCAGCTCTCTCAAACCTACAAAGCACTCGTGCAATAATGCCTGCAAACCCTCAGTAAGTTCCTCAGGTGAAATAGAGCTCCATTGTTCTGTAATGACTGCTGGAACTACTTCGGTATAAGGCATCTTTTCTAAGAAATGTAGGAAGGGGTAGTCTTTCGATACCCGTTTAGCGGCACCTTGTACTAAAACACGAGTGGTAGTTTTCCCTAAAAAAGGGGTAACGCGATCATCAATGAGTTGTATGGCCTTCAAGTAGGATTCTACAACTTTTTCATTGTATGCTGAAGAGGAGTTGTCAGACATATTGGGCACATGCATCATTGCCACTCCCTTCACTGCTTTAATGATTTCTCTTTTCCATTATTATACCATATGTTAATTATAATTTGTAAGTGGGTAGCCAATCAGTAACTTTTCAAGTATTACGGATGTTTGCGTATATAGGTGTGTTTGTATGCAAGTAATTCGTTTCCACATATATACTTTTGAGCGTTGATGTGAATACATAGCGAGACGTGAATGTAAGCATTTGTACCGCTAGATGTGAAGCAACCCAATTGAGCTTTACTCGTATGTCCTATGGGACTAAACCGAATAAGCGTGCCAACCATAGCCGAAAACCTCGAAGGCGGGGTTTCTCATTAGTATTTAAATCTGCTGCCATTTCAATTAAACGCTGTCGTCCAGTTTCTTTGCGCGATCGAGCCTGCTCAACTGCTGTTTGCGCCGTATAGCGAACATTTTGCTCATCAATGGCCTGGAGAAAGTGGTTTCTCCGAATCTGGAATTGTACGTGTAGTGCGCTAGTCAAAGTACTCTGTATTTGTTGTAAGTGAGCTTCAGGGGAAGTCATCGAGTCTGCAGTGGAAGCGCTAACTGTAGATGAAAAATCATCTTCGGTTGCTTCAATGACCTCTACATGTTGCATATTCAACCTTGGAGCAATCCATTCGCGCATGGCAAGAAGGGAGCCTCGGCGGCAGATTGCTTCAATATCTGCGCCATTGCGTCCTTCGGTGAGACGGGCCAATTCTTCTATCGAAATTTCGTGATCAACAGGTCTGTCTTTGGTATGTATCCCAAAGATTGTAGAGCGTTCACTTTGATCAGGATAATCTAGTTCGATCACAAGATCAAAGCGGCCAGGGCGCAAAAGCGCAGTGTCGATTAAATCTGAGCGATTGGTGGCTGCCACCACGATTACTCCTGTACGTCCTTCAATGCCGTCCATCTCTGTTAACAATTGCGCTATAACACGATCAACGGCGTGTCCATCGATCTCGATGCCGCGTCTAGCAGCTATAGCGTCAATTTCATCGAAAAACACAATACATGGCGCTGCCTGTTTCGCTCGACGGAAGACCTCTCGTATGCCTTTTTCTGATTCTCCAATCCATTTTGAAAGTAACTCTGGTCCTTTAATCGAAATGAAACTTGCTTCACATTGATTCGCTAGAGCGCGGGCCAGAAGAGTTTTACCCGTTCCGGGAGGTCCTGAAAGCAGGACACCGCGTGGAGCCTCAATTTTTGCACTTTCATAAAGCTCAGGAAAGCGTATAGGCCATTCTACCCCCTCTGTAAGAGTGGCTTTGGCCTTCGTCAGCCCCCCGATATCATCCCAGGAAGTTTCGCTGACCTCAACATAGACTTCGCGGGTTGTTGATGGTTCGATTTCACGCAAAGCTGCCTGAAAATCAGCCATAGTTATGATAAGGTTTACCAGTGTTTCGTATGGGATATAACCACGTTCGTAATCGATGTGAGGTAGAACACGGCGAAGAGCAATCATGGCAGCTTCGCGACAGAGTGCCTCCAAATCAGCGCCAACAAAACCAGGTGTAAGCTGTGCAAGGCGGGCAAAATCAATATCGGCGGCCAGGGCGGCATCTCGACAATGAATTCCTAAAATCTCCGCGCGCCCACGTAAATCAGGTACATGTAAGGATATTTCGCGATCAAAGCGACCAGGGCGGCGAAGCGCAGGATCAAGTGAGTTAGGTTGGTTCGTGGCTCCTATTAGCAAGACTTGCCCTCGCGAGGCTATGCCGTCCATTAATGCTAATAATTGCCCAACAATGCGCCGTTCTAGCTCACCATTGGTTTCTGAGCGTTTGGGAGCAAGGGCATCCAACTCGTCAATAAAAATGATGCTGGGAGCTTTTCGCTGTGCTTCCTGGAACACTGAGCGCAAGCGTGACTCGCTTTCGCCATAAAGCTTGTTCAAGATTTCAGGCCCGTTGATTACAAAAAAGGCTGCATTGGTTTCAGATGCCACGACGCGAGCGATAAGCGTTTTTCCTGTACCAGGAGGACCATATAGAAGTACTCCTTTTGGTGGTTCAACGCCCAGGCGATCAAAGACCGCCGGGTATTTCAATGGTAGTTCAATCATTTCGCGGATACGTTGTAGTTCTTTGCCAAGTCCGCCGATATCTTCATAGCTTACTCGTCCCAGTCCTCCAGGTTTAGTTGCTCCACGTGCCTGTGCACGTACAATGGTTCCTTTCTGCACAAGTACCGCCTCGGTATCATTTACGGATTGAGGGAGTGTAGGAGGGATTAGTTCTTCGAGTGTATCAGAATTACGCTTGTGTACTGTATAACTGGGAGTAGTAGGAGTGGTTCCAATGATCAGAAATTCACGGGGTGCTGTACCTGGTGTGCCAACACGCAGAAGGTCACCAATTACGACAGGAAGTCCTATTAAATAACGTGAGATATATTGCAGGTCGCTCTCCTGTATTGGCGCTCCTCCAGAAAGAGGGAGTAACGCGATCTTTTCTGCGTCCTTCACTTTCGCTTTATGAACGGCAACGCGCTCACCAAGACCTGAAGCGCTATTTTGCCTTACCTGACTATCCATCTGGATGATCTGCTGACCTCGATCAATGAGAGCTGTAGGAACAACTTTAGCAGCAGTAGTGCGAGCACCAGTGATCATAACTATATCGCCAGGCTGACATCCCAAACGCGTCATATCGGCCGGGTCAATTCGTGCCACTCCACGTCCAACCTGGAAGCCTTCAATAATGATAAGTTGCAGACTATTATTCGGCCTGGCTGGCTGGTCTTTATCACTATCGGTGCTATGATAGATATTTGAATGATTTGTTGTGTCTTCCGAAGGAAGTTTAGCGGTTGTTCTTTGAGTGCTAATCGGGTTGTTGCTAGTGGCAGTTGGCTCTTCCATATGCCTTTCCTGTTCCCCTCATAAGAAATATGAATTGCTTATAATTTATTACATGTACGTGAGGGGAGGGGAAAAGTTGAACTTTAAACATAATAACATCACAGGAGCTGATCAACCAGTTTGCGTGCAATATGCAACCACTCTTCGGGTGTATCATCGGGCACTGAACAGCCATTGGCCAGGATCAACCTTCTTCCTTTGGTCTGAGTTACAGCCGCCATGATTTCGTTTTCTATTTCTGTTTCTCCACCGTGTGTTAATGGACCACGTTCAGCTAAACCACCCATGAGGCATTTATCGGTCAAAGTTAGAGCTTCGCTCAGGCTTGGCCCAGTGAGCCGATCACTCCAGCTCATCACTTGTACTGGATAGTCAATGAAGTTTTCGAAGTAGATTTCATCGTCCTCTTGAGTGGGATCGGCATGCACATGTAAGATGTTAAGCCAGCCAGCTTTCATACCTTCAAGTACCTGTAGATCGTATGGTCGACCGAAGCGTGCATATTCCAAAGGCGTGAAGTCGATGTTAGTTGCACCCATGCAGGAGAAAAAGATACCGCTTGCACCAGCCTCAATAGCTGCACTAGCTAGCAAACGTAGATTGGTGGCCAGGGTGGTCAGGCCTTGCTCAAAGGCCAGAGGGTTCTCACGGGCGTGTGCAATTGCTTGCGTTTTGCCGACGAAGCGGAAGATTTGCGTGAGTGGACTAAATATGGTGAGAATCAGGGGAAAGTCCTTTCCCAGTTGAGCTCGCAGTGTACGAATACAGATAAGTTGCTGTTGAAACATGGATGTATCAAGTCCCAAGCCTGGTAAGCTGCTCCATTGATTGGCATCTGTGATGGTTTGTTCAGGTGCGGGATAAGGCAAGTCTGGCATGATTTTTACAATGTCCAGATCGAATTTCTTACGGAAAAATTCCATTGTGAGTTCGGCCATACGTGTTCCTGATCCTTCGGGTTTAAAGTGGTGCCAGAAGCAGAATGGGACACGGTCTACAATTTCTCCTACCAGTGCTGCTTGCACACGTTCGGCTGGTGTCATTGTATGATGTGGTGTTGTCATGTTGTCTTCCTTTTGTTATATGATGATTCTTTAGTTATTAGATTCGTGTTACGTACGGCATTGAAATGAAGGAAATAGAATTTTTCTGGGACTTTTTGATTCCTGGCAAACGACATATATAGAGTATACGCTATGTATCTGTATTGGGGAAAGGTGAGACACAATCCCACTCAATGGAAAAGCGTTCCATATATCTGTCTTGAAAATGTATACTTAAGAACAACGTCATTCTTTAAGAAAAAAGCCTCGCCAACGCTCGACTATAAACTGAGATTCTGATAGGATGTCCAGCAAAAGCATCAGGAGTCATTGTACTATTTTAGACCGGAGGATGTATATTTTATGTACGAACTTCAACGTCGCATTCAGATTGCGCGTGGAGCGATCCCTGCAGATCTTGTATTACTTAATGCTCAGCTCGTGAATGTGTGTAGCGGCGAATGTTATCCGGCTGATGTTGCTATTGCTGATGGATTTGTGGTTGGTGTAAGTGCCCCAGGTGAGGGCTATCGAGGGCTTAAGGAGCGCGATTTGCAAGGACGTTGGTTGGCTCCTGGGCTAATCGATGGTCATATGCATATCGAAAGCACCATGCTTGTGCTTTCAGAGTTTGCCAAAATCGTCACACCGCGCGGGGTTACCAGTGTTATGCTCGACCCGCATGAGTTTGCCAATGTTATGGGTGTAGCTGGCATACGCTATGTTCTCGAATCCGGTCGTGGACTACCACTTACCGCTTATGTGTTGATCTCATCCTGTGTTCCTGCTTCCTCTTTTGAAAGCCCGTATCGTGTACTGATGGCTGACGATCTCCTGCCACTTTTAGATGAAAAGCAGGTGCTTGGTCTGGCCGAAATGATGAATATGCCGGGCATATTGCAAGGAGATGAGCAATTGCTTGCGAAGATTGTTGCCACCCAGAAGCATGGCCTCGTCGTAGATGGTCATGCTCCCGGACTTAATGGACGAGATTTGTGCGCGTATGTCATATCCGGTGTGATGTCTGACCATGAATGCTCAACATTTGAAGAGGCTCGTCAGCGTATTCGCCAGGGTATGTGGCTCATGATCCGCGAGGGGTCAGCAGCACGCAATCTCGATACGTTACTCCCACTTGTCAAAGAGTTACACCCACCGCGCGTCTTCTTTGTCACTGATGATCGTGATCCACAAGATTTAACGACGCGAGGACATATCGACTCGATGGTGCGCCGAGCAATCGAAATGGGACTTGACCCGGTTGAGGCAATTCGCCTCGCAAGCTATAATACTGCACAATATTTTCGCTTGTATGATCGTGGCGCAGTTGCTCCCAATTTTGTTGCTGATCTTGTAGTATTGGATGATCTTAACACGTTCAAAGTCGAGTCGGTATACAAGGAAGGTAAACTGATTGCTCAAGATGACAGACTACTAGTTGATGCGCCTGCAGTTACATTTACAGGTGTGACTGATACTGTACACATCGGAAACATAGACGAAAATGATTTGCGCATACCTGGGAAACCAGGGTTGATAGAAGTGATTGGGATCGAACCAGGGCAAATTACGACAAAGCATCTACAGGAAGAGGCATCTATTAGAGACGGAGAAATTGTAGCGGATCCTGAACGTGATTTGCTCAAGCTTGTGGTGATCGAACGGCACCATGCCAGTGGTAAGGTAGGTCTGGGGATAGTTAAGGGGTTTGGTTTGAACAAAGGCGCCCTGGCTTCCAGTGTTGCCCATGATGCTCACAATTTGGTGATCGTGGGAGTGAGCAACAGTGATATTTTGCGGGCGGCACGGGTTCTAGAAGAGATAGGTGGTGGTTTTGCCTGTGTGGTGAATGGAGAAGTTCGTGCCAAAGTTCCGTTACCATATGGTGGTCTAGTCTCCCCGTTACCTGCCAATGAATTGGTGAAGCAACTACATGCGCTAGATGCCGCCGCCGCCGAGCTTGGTTGCAGCTTGCAACATCCCTGCATGGCACTTAGCTTCCTTTCGCTGTCGGTTATTCCGTCTCTTAAGCTAACTGACCAGGGACTCATTGATGTTGAAACTTTCAAGTTGATACCACTACAAGGATGAAGACAATGTTATTGAATCTTTTGGAATATCACTGGGTGGAAGACATTGATGATGCACTTCTGTTGTTAGCGCGTACAGATACCAAAACTGTGCCGTTGGCAGGAGGAACCTATCTGCTTGGGCTAGAGGATGACAATATCCTGGCTGTGGTTGATTTGCGCGATCTCGAACTTGCGTATATCACTGAAGATGCAAAAGGAATTCATATTGGCGCGATGGCCACACTACAAACAATGGGTGATTCTCCACTGCTCAAAGACCTTACTACGGGGATACTAGCGCGTTCGTCAATCGCCTCGTCGTTTTCGCGCCTGATTCGCAATAGCGCCACTCTTGGCGGAACGCTAGCAGCAGGAGCCGCTTCACAGGCTGACCTGTTGACTGTGTTAGCGGTAATGGATGCCGAGGTCGTGTTGCGCTCTGGCTCAAAGTCACAAGTAAATCTGAGTGGAGGTACTACCGATCGCCCTGGTCTCGCGCTGCCTGACGTTACATTTAAAGGCAAACAGGAGCGACGTGTTCCCAGTAGATCTATTGCCATGGAGCGCAAACCAAACGAACTCATTATTGAAGTGATAGTTCCCCGGTTTGCCTATGGTTGTGCTGCATCTTTCATGCGTGTCGGACGCACTCCTACGGATGTAGCACTAATAAATGCGGCAGCTTTCGTAGAGGTGAATGATGGTGTTTACAGGCAAGTGCGTTTGGCTTTAGGTGGAGTAAATATGGAGCCAATTCGTATTGAAGCTGTTGAGAAACTACTTGAAGGAGGAGCTGTTGCTACCTCAGGAGACGCAAACACTGCCCTTGATACTCAACAAATTATTGCAGCGATTCAAATGGGCATGGCGGACTTTTCGCCACCGGAAGATTTTCGTGCAAGTGCTGCATATCGGAGGGTAAGTGGCATGAACCTAGCATTTCGTGTGCTCGAGGAAGCTGCTACTATCTCACGTTGGCGTAATATGGTTTCATCTAAGGGGAGGCAATAGATATGGAACTTGAATTGAGAATCAATGGGATGATAAAGAGCCTGGATGTTGCGTCTAATGAATCATTGATGACTGTGTTGCGACAAGAAGGTTATTATAGTGTCAAGCATGGTTGCGAGACGGGGGAATGCGGAGCTTGTACTGTATTAGTTGATGGTATGCCTCGGCCTAGCTGTGTCACACTCGCTGCTCAGGTAGGGGGGTGTACGTTGACCACCGTTGAAAGTCTGGGCTCTGCGAGAAATTTGCATCCTTTACAAGAAGCCTTTATTGATACTGGTGCTATTCAATGTGGGTTCTGTACTCCTGGGATGGTACTCTCTGCACATGCATTACTTAAGCGCAATCCCAATCCAGCAGAAGATGAGATACGTGATGCGCTTTCGGGCAATTTATGCCGCTGTACAGGATATGTCAAGCCTGTTCAGGCTATACAACGTGCTGCTGCAATTTTACGTGGTGAAAAGATGTCACCGATTAGTCTTCCTGATTCTGGTGGGAACTTCCAACCTTGGGACCCTGGACGCTCCCCACTTGAGTATCCAGATCATGGGGCAAGCGTCCAGGGAAATGATAGCGGTTCCGCTGGTGTTAGTGGAGAAAAAGACCAATCCTCCCAAGACGATGGATCGTCAGGTGGAGGAACAGCAACACTTGTGGGCACTCGTGTTTCCACTGATCTGAATGTTGTTGGCAAAGCCGAGCGCAAGGTAGATGCTGTTAAGCTGGTTACAGGAAAGCCAGCTTTTGTTGATGATATTGAATTGCGTGGCTTGTTACACGGACGCCTACTCACCAGTCCTCATGCACATGCTATCATTCGTAATATTGATGTATCTCGAGCAAGAGCTTTGCCTGGAGTGCATGCAGTATTGACGTATAAAGATGTTCCAAGAATCCCATATACAACTGCTGGACAATCATGGCCAGAACCAGGCCCACATGACCAATACTGCCTCGATTATCGAGTACGCTTTGTTGGCGATCGTGTTGCAGCAATTGCTGCTGCGACGCCGGAAATTGCTGAGCAAGCTTTAAAGCTCATTGATGTCGAATACGAAACTTTACCAGCACTATTTGATCCACGCAAAGCAATGGAACTTGATGCCCCTCGATTACATCCAGAGCCAGAGTCATACCACATTCATGATGCATCACGTAACATTGCAGCGCATCTGCAAGCAGAAGTAGGTGATGTAGAGCGCGGTTTTGCCGAGTCAGACCTGGTCGTCGAGGGAGAGTATATTGTCCCACAGGTACAGCAAACTCCAATTGAAAATCACATAGTGATTACTTATTGGGATGAAGATGATCGTCTTGTAGTAAGAACTAGTACACAGGTGCCTTATCATGTGCGCAGGATTATTGCTCCTGTCATAGGATTACCCCCTCGTCGCATTCACGTCATCAAACCGCGAATTGGCGGCGGATTCGGTGTAAAACAAGAGGTTCTACTAGAAGATATTTGCTCACTGCTGACTATTGCTACTGATAGGCCGGTGAAATTGGAGTTTTCTCGTGCGGAAGAGTTCCGCAGCAGTCGTTCACGTCATCCACAAATTCTTCACATGAAAACCGGTGTAAAGCGTGATGGCACTATCATAGCCAATTCGATGACTATACTCGCTAACACAGGAGCTTACGGTACGCATTCTTTAACTGTTCAAAGCAATACTGGATCGAAGCCACTCCCAATTTATCCGTGTCAAAATATTCGATTTGAAGCAGAAGTTGTCTATACAAATCTACCACCTCCTGGCGCTTTTCGTGGCTATGGTGTCCCTCAGGGCTTTTTCGCTTTGGAAAGCCACATGGACGAAATAGCTAATCAGATAGGCATGGATGCGTTAGAGTTCCGGCGAAAGAACTGGATTAAAGTTGGCGACGAAAACCCGTTGGCGAAGGCCCTAGGCGAAGGTAAAGAGGGCTATACACAGGTTATTGAAAGTTGTGGTTTGCCGGAATGTTTACGCATAGTTGAGGAGAGATTGGGCTGGAAGGAGAAACGTGGAAAAGGTGGAACTGGACGTTTTAAACGAGGCGTCGGCGTAGCGCTTGCTATGCACGGTACAGCTATTCCTGGTCTAGACATGGGCGGTGCCAGTATCAAGCTTAATGATGATGGCTCGTTCAATGTACTAGTAGGCGCTACGGATATCGGTACAGGGTCAGATACTGTGATTGCGCAAATTGCCGCCGAGGTTCTGGGGGTACGTGTTGAAGATATCATTATGCACTCTTCTGATACTGATTTCACACCCTTTGATACAGGAGCCTATGCCTCTTCAACGACATATATCAGCGGTGGAGCAACGAAGAAAGCGGCAGAGCAAGTGCGCTCACAGATTCTCGAAGTGGCAAGTCACATGCTGAATGTCAATCCAGAGAAGCTAACTATTAAAGACCGCATCATCACGTCTCCTAATGGGCAAACAGTGACGGTTTCGCAGGTCGCATTGCACTCTTTGCATATCGAGAACCAGCAGCAAATAATGGCTACAGCATCATGGATGAGCTACGAATCACCTCCGCCTTTTGCTGCGCAGGGAGTAGAGGTTGAGGTAGATACTGAGACAGGTGTAGTGCGCGTACTCAATGCAATATCAGCCGTCGATGCCGGGCGTGTTATCAATCCGATTACTGCTGAGGGTCAAATTGAAGGTGGGGCAACTCAGGCGCTTGGCTATGGCGTTTGTGAAGAGATGGTTTACGATGAGCGGGGAGCATTGCTCACTACTAATCTTAGCGATTACCGTATTTACAGTGCTCCAGACATGCCAAAAATGGAGACATATATTGTTGAGACGAGCGATCCCTTCGGTCCCTTTGGCGCCAAAGCAATTGCTGAAATTCCCATTGATGGTATGGCTCCTGCTGTAGCAAATGCAGTCGCTGATGCGTTGGGGATCCGAATTCATCAGATTCCGTTGACACCTGAGAGGGTATTGCGTGCCATTCATGCTCAGGGGGCGAAAAAATGATTGGAGCTTTATTTGGACCCGATCAATGTATTTGATTATGAGAACCTTGCCCGAGCTAAAATGGATCCCACACACTGGGATTACATTCAGGGTGGTAGCGACGACGAGGTGACGTTGCGATCTAATCGTGCTTCTTTAGAGCGCATTCGGCTTCGTCCACGTGTGCTTGTAGATGTCAGCGCCAACATGCTCGACACACGTACCAGCGTGCTTGGTACTCCTGTAAGCATGCCTCTAATGGTAGCGCCAATGGCAATGCATTGTCTGGCACATCCTGAGGGAGAATGCGCGACTGCACAAGCAGCAAGTAGAGCAAATACGCTAATGATAGCCAGCACTACAGCGACTCGATCACTCGAAGAAATTGCTCAGGCAGCAAGTGGCCTATTGTGGTTTCAACTATACATTTATCCTAGCTTGCAGTTTGCAGAGAATCTTGTACACCGCGCGGAGTCCGCTGGATATCGCGCTATTGTTCTTACTGTGGATCTACCAACTCTTGGTAATCGGGAGAAGGACAGGCGTAATAATGTAATAATCCCACCACCGCCATTTTTTGAAGCAAATTTTGTAGGTGTTGAAAAGAGTGGACAAGAGTGGGTATCACTCACCTGGGAATCGCTGTCCTGGTTACGCTCGATTACCTCATTACCTATTCTACTCAAAGGCATATTGACGGCAGAGGATGCGCTTTTAGCGATTGAACATGGTATGGATGGCATTATTGTTTCAAACCATGGTGGTCGCCAACTCGATACAGCTCTGGCTAGTATTGAAGCATTACCTGAAATTGTCAAAGCAATTGCGGGACGATGCGAAGTTTACTTTGATGGAGGTATACGTCGAGGCACTGACATACTGAAGGCACTGGCACTTGGTGCGCGAGCAGTGCTGGTTGGTCGTCCAATTCTCTGGGGACTGGCTGCTAACGGTGCTGAAGGAGCCTATCATGTGCTGGAAATACTGCGTAAAGAACTTGAACTGGCGATGGCTCTTTCTGGTCGACCGACACTGAGTAGTATCGAACAGACTTTAGTGAAAATGTAGGAATAACTTTGGAGGTATGAGAGTCTGGCGGAGGCAAACTTGTCCCTTCACATGTACTGTACTTGAAGGGACAAGTTTTGTTGACTGTCCCAATATTGTTTATTGGAGGTAATAATTGATGGTTGACTGGAACCGTCGTGCGCGAATTGCCGAAAGCATCCTTGATACGGCAGGGATTACGCCAATGGTGCGACTAAGGCGTGTGGTAGGTGATGTTAGACCTACTATCGTGGCCAAGGTTGAGTATTTCAACCCTAGCGGAAGTGTCAAAGACCGTATTTTGCCGTTCCTTGTATCGGAAGCTGAACGTAGAGGCGACTTGCGCCCTGGTATGTCCATTATTGAAGGTACGACGGGTAACACTGGTATAGCTACCTCTTGTGTAGGTGCTGTGAAAGGGTATCCTGTTGTTATTGTCATGCCAGATGGTATGAGCGAGGAACGAAAGAAAACAATCCGTGCCTACGGAGCAGAATTAGTGCTGACTCCTGGAGCCGAGAGTGATGTAGATTTGGTGATCGAGAAGGTCAAAGAACTCAAAGCTGCATCTCCTGGTAAATATTGGGAAGTCGGTCAGTTTGTCAATGTTGATAATATCGAGGCGCATTATCGTACGACAGGTCCGGAGATCTGGGAGCAAACCGAGGGTAAAATTGGGGCACTAGTGTTATCACAAGGAACCGGTGGCACAGTAACAGGAGCAGGCAAATATCTTAAAGAGCAGAATCCTAAGATTAAGGTATTTGCTGTTGAACCTGCAGAATGTGATATCCTCGCGGGTGGCTCTTGGGGACCGCACAAAATCGAGGGTATTGGAGATGGCTTTATCCCGGAAGTGTTGCACGTTGAATACCTTGACGGAGTAGTTACTACCACGTCACATGAATCTATCCAGATGGCTCGTCGCTTGTCGCGTGAAGAGGGTATCTTCTGTGGTATCTCATCTGGTTGTAATGTTGCGGCTGCCATCAAAGTTGCGCAACGTTATCCAGACCTTGGTATGATTGTAACCGTGCTCTCTGACAACGGTCTGCGCTATTTCTCAACCGAACTCTGTGGTGTCTCCACCGAACTAGAGGTGCCAGACCGCGAGCATCCAATCAGCGATGAAGACAAGGCCAAATTGGCACGTGTAAAACTTGAGGTGATTCACTAGAGGTCAAATAATGTCTGCTGACCATATTCGTCACCTGCAATGTGTGCTCTGTGGAGCCAGGTATGATCCCAGTAAGATCGAGTATACTTGTCCTGTCTGTGGCCCTTTAGGAGTCCTGGAAGTCCACTACGATTATGATAGGGTAGCGCAGCGCATCAGTCGTGATACGCTGATGAATGATCACGATTCAACATTCTTGCGCTACCGTGCGCTCCTCCCGGTTTCCTATAGCCTTATTGGTATTCCCGCGCTGGCGATTGGTGGAACCCCACTCTATCCAGTGAAGCGTCTACGGTCACATTTGGGGATGGGAAACCTCTGGCTTAAAGATGATTCGCGTAATCCAAGTGCGTCGCTCAAGGATCGTGCAAGTATCATTGCGGTGATGCTGGCAGACGGAAGAACGTTGGCCTGTGCCTCTACGGGGAATGCAGCTTCTTCCTTAGCTGTACAGGCGGCTTCGGTAGGTCTACCGTGTTATATTTTCGTGCCTTATAATTCGCCGCGTGCAAAGATTGTACAACTGCTCATGTGCGGTGCGACTGTCTTTGCAGTACAGGGCAGTTATGATGATGCCTTTGATCTGTGTATTGAGGCCTGCAATACCTTTGGATGGTATAACCGCAATACTGGCTACAATCCTTATCTTGTTGAGGGGAAGAAAACGGTTGGCTTAGAGATTGCAGAACAACTGCAATGGCAGGTCCCTGACAGCGTACTCGTACCAACAGGTGATGGCTGTATTATCAGCGGTGTCTATCGAGGTTTTGAAGATTTTTATCGTCTAGGGATGATCGATTGTATTCCGCGTATGATCGCCGTACAGGCTGAAGGATCGCCTGCGATTGTGCGTGCTCTGGAGGGTGATGGCATTGTGCGTCCTTATCCTGCACAGACAGTAGCAGACGGTATTTCTGTTAGTTTACCGCGCAATGGAGCAATGGCAGTAAAAGTTATACGCGAAAGTGGCGGATTCGGCATTACTGTATCAGATCAGGAGATACTCGCAGCAGAAAAAGAGCTAGCCAAACTGACAGGTGTATTTGCTGAGCCATCAGGTGCAGCCAGCTATGCCGGGTTGGTACGTTTGTTAAGAGATGGCAGAATTGAGCGGGATGAACGAACGGTGCTGCTAGTAACCGGGAGTGGCCTCAAGAGTATTGATGCTGTTGTTGGAAGTGCTGGCAGTGTAGTGCCTATTGAAAAGGGGGCTGAAGGGATGCAAATGGTAGAGAAGGTAGTGAAAAGGTCATGATACATTGTATCCAGGGAGAGGAGCATAAATCAATGACAGATATCCTCATTGGCAACGGGACCGTTGTCACGCTTGGCACACAAAACCAACTTATCGAGGATGGAGCCGTCCTGGTACGTGATGGTCGCATCGCGGCTATCGACAAGGATACTACACTGCGCCAGCAGTATCCTGATGCTGAATATACCGATGCGCACGATGGCTTGATAATGCCTGGCTTTCTTTGCACCCATACGCATTTTTATGGCGCGTTTGCACGAGGTATGGTTATCCCAGGTGACCCACCACGCAACTTCCCCGAAATCCTTGAGCGACTGTGGTGGCGCCTCGACAAACTCTTAACTCTGGAGGATACTCGTGCCAGTGCAGAAATATTTATGGCAGATGCCATTCGTAGCGGTACAACAAGTGTCGTCGATCATCATGCCAGCCCAAATGCAGTAGAGGGAAGTCTGGATGTTATCGCTGATACCGTTGAACAAGCTGGCATTCGCGCTTGCCTCGCATATGAAGTCTCAGACCGTGACGGACTTACTGTAATCGCGGATGGCATTCGAGAGAATGAACGTTTCATCCGTTCGCTACGTGCTGAACGCAAGCGACAGGCGGAAGCTGGTTTGATTGCAGCGAGTTATGGTCTGCATGCATCCTTTACATTGAGCACAGCTACACTCGAACGCTGCGCGTCTGGAGGTGCTGAACTGGGTGTTGGCTTTCATATCCATGTTGCCGAATACATATCAGACGAGAAAGATAGCACTACACGCTATGGAATGCGTGTGGTGGATCGGTTAGAAGCAGATCGTATTCTGGGACCTCACAGTATAGCGGCACACTGTGTGCATGTGCGTAGTGGTGAAATGAGCCGCCTGGCCGAAACTCATACCAATAGCGTTCATAATCCTCGCTCAAATATGAACAATGCCGTAGGACGTATGCCTGTCGAGGAGATGGTTGGAGTCGGAGTAAATGTTGGACTGGGAAACGATGGTTTCAGTATGAACATGATGCAGGAGATGAAAGCGGCGTACTTACTTCATAAACTGGCGCTTGAAGATCCACGAGTTATGCCTGGAGACCTGGTGTTGAAACTTGCATTTCAGCATAACGCCCGAATTATGGATGCCGTCTTTAGCCCATTCTGTCCCGATTTCCCCCGAGTCGGCGAACTGAGTGTTGGCGCTACTGCAGATCTTGTGTTGCTTGACTACCTGCCCCCGACGCCGCTCACCAGTGGAAATTTTCCCTGGCACCTGATCTTTGGTATGGACGGACATCAAGTCAACTCAACCATGGTTAACGGCCGCTGGTTGATGCGCAATCGCCAGTTACTTACTGTAGATGAAGCTCGTATTCACGCGCGAGCAAGGGAACTATCACAGGCTCTTTGGAATAGGATGTAGACGGTATTTGTCAGTATAAAAAATATGTAAACAAAACAAGAAAGGGTAGTTATGGACATTCGTGAAGCACAAACCACAGTTAAGCAAGAACTGGCAAAGCATCATGACACTATGATCCAATTCCTGCGAGATATCGTAGCAATTCCAAGCTTCGATAGTCAGATTGGTCCAGTTGGGGATGCTATAGGCGCACGCATGATGGAACTCGGTTTTGACGAGGTGCGGCGTGATTCAATGGGCAACATCCTGGGGCGCATAGGTACTGGACCTCATGTAATGCTCTATGATAGCCACATCGATACGGTAGGCGTAGCTGATGCTGCGCAATGGGAATGGGATCCTTTTAAAGGTAAATTAGAGAATGGCATCATCTACGGCCTCGGTGCTGGCGATGAAAAGTGTTCCACTCCGCCTATGATCTATGCGATGGCCACGTTGAAAAAATTGGAGTTGGCCAAAGACTGGACGCTTTATTATTTTGGCAATATGGAGGAGTGGTGTGATGGAATCTCAGGGAATGCACTTGTAGAACATGAAGGCATCCGCCCAGATTTTGTGGTAATTGGCGAATCCACCAACATGGAAATTTATCGCGGGCACCGTGGACGCACCGAGATCAGTGTCACCTTCAAGGGAGTTAGTTGCCATGCAAGCGCACCTGAACGTGGGGATAATGCACTCTACAAGGCCATCCCATTTATTCAAGGCATCGAGCAACTGCATCAAGAGTTAAAGAGCCGCCCTGATCCATTCCTGGGTGCTGGTTCTGTCACTGTGACCAGTATCAACACGCATAGTGTCTCGCTCAATGCTGTTCCTGATGAATGTTCCATCTATCTTGATCGTCGTATGCATCCAGCTGAGACAAAAGAAGTAGTGCTGAATGAATTACGAGCTTTGCCAAATGCTCACCTGGCTGAGATCGTCGTGCCAAAGTATGCTGAGCCGAGTTATACAGGCTTTGTATTTCCTGTCGAGAAGGTATTCCCTGCATGGTCATTAGCCGAGGATCATCCCTTTGTGCAAGCCGGCAAAGCCACGTTTGAGAGCTGCTATGGCCGTCCCGCGAAAACAAGTAAGTGGGTCTTTTCAACCAATGCCACGTATTGGATGGGCAAGGCGGGTATTCCAGCAATCGGCTTTGGCCCTGGTGAAGAGCATTGGGCACACACTACTCTTGACCAGGTGCCTGCTGCCGAAGTTGTGCAGTGTGCCGATTTCTACGCTCTGTTGCCGATTTTCCTGGAGGAGGTCAGATGAGTAAATTAGCTGTTGTTGCTATTGGTGGTAATTCATTGATTAAAGATGAGGCGCATCAAAGTGTGCCTGACCAGTTTAATGCTGTACGTGAAACAGCGGTACATATTGCGGGGATGATCGAACAGGGTTGGAACGTGGTCATCACGCATGGCAATGGGCCACAGGTGGGGTTTATTCTATTGCGCTCAGAACTAGCGAGCAAAGTAATGCATACTGTGCCTCTCGATTCGTGTGGGGCAGATACTCAGGGCGCAATCGGCTACATGATCCAGCAAGCTCTATACAATGAATTTTTACGACGAGGTATTCAGCGTCATAGTACAACGTTGGTCACACAGGTGGTTGTGGACCTCAACGACCCGGCAATGCAGAATCCCAGCAAACCCATTGGCACTTTTTATAAAGAGGAAGAAGCACGTGCGAAGATGAGTAAAGAGGGTTGGATAATGGTCGAGGATGCCGGACGAGGTTGGCGTCGAGTTGTGCCATCGCCCATACCAAGAGAAATCGTTGAGCGTGATGCGATAGATATTCTGATTAAAAGTGGCTTTATTGTGATTGCTGTTGGCGGAGGAGGCATTCCCGTGGTGCGCGATGATTCTGGAAATCTCTCAGGAGTAGAAGCTGTTATTGATAAAGACCTGGCTTCGAGTTTGCTGGCCAGTGAATTAAATGCTGACCTCTTACTGATATCCACAGCTGTCGAGAAAGCTGCCCTCAACTTCAAGAAGCCTAACCAGATCGATCTTAATCGTATTACCCTAGACGAGGCTAAGCGATACTTCGAGGAGGGTCATTTTGCTAAAGGCAGCATGGGACCAAAAGTAAAAGCTGTCATTAACTATCTTGAACGTGGTGGAAACGCGGCTTTGATAACTATGCCCGAAACTATTGGCAAGGCTCTCAAAGGAGAGACAGGAACGTGGATTGTACAGGAATAGAAAGGACTTTATAAAATGAAAACCAATTTGCGTGGTCGAGACTTTATCAGCACACAAGAATGGACCAAAGAAGAATTGGAGACTGTGCTGAATCTCGCTTTTGACCTCAAAATGAAATGGGGTCTTGACCTGCCCACCCGTTTACTCGAGGATAAAACGCTATTTATGCTCTTCTTCTTCTCTTCGACACGCACTCGCAACTCATTTGAAGCAGGGATGACCCGCTTGGGAGGGCATGCAGTTTTTTTAGAACCGGACAAGATGCAAATCTCCCATGGTGATACCCCTAAAGAGATTGGAAAGATTCTCTCGGCGTATGGTCACGGTATTGCAATTCGCCACTGTGATTGGGGTGATGGAAATAGATACTTGAGAGATGTAGCCGAACATGCAAGCGTGCCAGTCATTAATATGCAATGCGATATCTATCATCCATGCCAGGCTATGGCTGATCTCATGACGGTCATTGAGAAGAAGGGAGACGTTCGAGGCAAGAGAATAGTGATGTCATGGGCATATGCCAAATCCTATACCAAGCCACTTTCACTACCTCAATCAATAATTGAGCTCTTCACACAGTTCGGTGCTGAAGTTGTGCTGGCACATCCGCCTGAGTTCGAGTTGATGCCTGAGATTCTGGATAATGCGGCCGAAAACGCACATAGAACGGGCGGCAGTTTTAAGATTGTTCATGATATGGATGAGGCATTTGTTGGCGCTGATGTAGTGTATCCCAAGAGTTGGGGGCCTCTGGTCGCGGTTCAAGATACGTCAAAGATGGTAGATACAATTGGACAATACGCGCACTGGATCTGTGATGAGCACAGAATGTCATTGGTAAAAGAGGATGCTATATATATGCATTGTCTACCTGCAGACCGAGGTATCGAGGTAACTGATGCAGTGATTGATGGCCCACAATCTGTTGTGTATGATCAGGCGGAAAATCGCATGCACGCCCAGAATGCAATTATGGCTCTTACAATGGGAGGACGTTGATTTTACCGCTTCACCATCTCCTCCTGTGATGTATTTGTGAGAGAAGTGTATATGAACTTGGAGATGCATTAGCTATACTCTCTTTAGAGGATACCTGTTCATTATACTAAATACCAGTTCATTTGGTGAAGAACCTGACTGGTGATACATAAAGTGAGGCACTGTATGGACAGTACATTAGTAAATGCATATGTTGATTATATTGTAGTGGATGACGAGGCGAGAGCCATAATCACATTCACATTCGTGCATATGAGCGAAGACACGCATCTGACTCTCATCCACGATAAGGCAAAAAGTGGTATAGAACCATACGTAATCAACAGAGGTTCACCTGCACTGATGTTGAGCGCACAGCACGATGAGGGAATCCTGGTTAATGTATGGCTTGAAAACAAAGCCATTGCAAGCGGAGTGTATCGGGTAGATACTAAAAATGATGACTATATTCTAGAGACTATCTGTGATTTTGGTATACATTTTATGCAGGAAGGCAAGTTATCCTCAACCGCAAATGAAGACTTTGAGTGGGTCTGCCGGTTTGCAGGGGATTAGAAAATACCGATGATGTGCCAGGTGGTGGTGTTCCAGGAGTTCTTCAACAAATAGGGGTTCCGTTACCAACAATGTAAGCAATATATGACCAGCAAACAAACATATTCATAGAAAAGCGAGGAACTTGCTTTAAAATCAAGCAAGTTCCTCGCTTTTCTATTGTTACAAGGGAGAACTCAACGTAAGGCGTGTTCTCTAATTACTTCCTCGACGGTTTGTACAAGAGCTTCATCGGAGAATGGTTTGGGTAAATAACGGTCTGCGCCCTGACGTAAACCCCAGGAGTGATCAAGGCTCGTATTTTTAGTACTTACCATAATGATTGATAGGTTTCGCTGTGGATCTAAGGCGCGTAATTGGCGGCACAGGCCAAATCCGCTGATTCCAGGAAGCACAACGTCGATTATTACACAATGTGGGCGTTCCTGGAGGGCCTTGGTCAGTCCCTCGTTTCCATTCGAAGCGATAATTACTTGATATCCAGCTTTTTCAAGCGCGCGAGCCATAATTAGACATAGGGTAGTACTATCATCAATGACGAGAACTTTGGCGGAATTTGGCACGAGATAATGATCCTTCTTTCGAATTATACTTATCTGAATGTAAATAAGTATCAGGTATTTTGTACAAGTATACCGTAAAAGGTGTCACAAAGTACAATTTAAGAGGCAAGACAGGTATTTTGGCCTATCCAAAAGTAGTGCATAAACCAAAGCTACCCACTATGCAAGTTGATTCAAGAGGGGGGCGTGATACCTGTGATAGCTATTATATTGCGTAACTGACATGCAATAATCATTGAAGTTATCCAGTTATGAGCATCCTTAACGTAGGTTACCAATAGCTGGAGAGAAATTCAAATGGCATTACTGGAGGGGAAAATCCTTGATCATTATGAGCTGAGAAGGTTGGTAGGTAAAGGTGGTATGGCGAATGTTTACGAAGCACTAGATCTACAAGTGCATCAGAAAGTAGCTGTCAAAGTCTTCAAGCGTGAAGATGAAGAAATGTTGCGCCGCTTCATTCGTGAAGCACATGTAATGGCATCGTTACGGCATGAACATCTTGTACCGATCATTGATTCTGGTCAATATCAGTTACAAAGCGACACGCATTACTACATCGTGATGCCTTTTTTTGACGGGGGTACACTGCGTGCTCGAATCCGACGCTCATCGCTCTCTTTGCAGGAAACCTGTCATAGTCTACGAAGCATTGCTGGCGCTCTTGATTATATCCATAGTCAAGGAATCATTCATCGTGACATAAAGGCTTCAAACATTTTGCTCAATTCCGACGGGGAGGTTTATCTCACTGATTTCGGTATTGCTCGGGTAGCTAATGATGCAACGCAACTCACCAGCACTGGTGATGTGCTTGGCACCGTCGATTACGTCGCCCCAGAGCTGTTTGAAGAGCATCGCCGAGCGGATGCACGCAGCGATCTTTATTCTTTGGGCGTGTTACTCTATGAGATGGTAACGGGCCGTTTGCCATTTACCGCAGAGAGTCAACTGGTTGTAGTGTCGATGCATATGAACAAGAGGCCGCCATCGCCTCGTAATATTGTTCCCAATGTTTCCTTACAGATCGAACGTGTTCTATATAAAGTATTAGAAAAAAGGCCGGAACGACGTTATGCAAACGCGACTGAGTTAGCTGAGGCTTTTTGCAACGCTGTTACTTCTAACAGGGAAGGGAAGGAGATGGATAGTGTAAATAAGCCGAAGGTTGAGCAAGGTGAAGTTGCTGCCTTACCTGAAGTAACAACTGAATCAATAAAGCCTTCAGTAACCCCTATTGCTACTATCGATGCTTCATCCAGTCCTTCGCCTCCTGTAAATGCTAGAGTAAGCCACCAGTTCAAATCTCCGCAGGCTGATTTTAAGATTGGGCCTGTACAGCCAGAATTACCACTAAACCCATTAACACCTTCCCCTACACAGGAAGATTTTAGACATCCGAATAGAAACCGCTGGATTGCTGTATTTTTGACATTCTTAGCTTTGATGATTCTTGTAACCTCTGTGTTTTCAATTGTTCTTCAGCGTACGAATTATGGGCATACTAATCTGCATACAACGGCCCAAATTTCTACCAAAGCAAGTGCTGAAGTTCAGAAGAATAATCCAACGGTAACACCAAATTTAACTACGACAGCTATGGCAGCTCAATATGCTACTGCAACAGCCAGGGTCCAGGAAACCGCTACTGTTATTGCTGGGATGACTGTTACGGCTGAGGCCAAAGCGAGCGCTACTGCAGGTGTTATTCAAATGGCTACTTCTGGAAAGCCCATATATATGGATGCATTAAATAATGCAAATAGCACAAATACAGTGGAGGCGAATTGGGATCAGAATAGTAAGTGTGTTTTTGGAACAGATGGCTACCATGTTAGAGAGGGAACCGATTGGCATGGGTGTAAAGAGTCTTCAAATACCTATCGGAATGTAACATTGACAGTGAATACGCGTATTCTTAGTGGATTATCAGGCGGCCTCTTTTTCCGCGTTAGCACGGATGTGTTCGGCGAATATAGTGGTTATTTGTTTGAGATTACTGCTACCGGTAAATATAGAATTTCTCTTTTTTCTCAACGCATTAGCGCGACTATCACTCCTTTGAGGGATTGGACATCTTCACCCGCTTTACGACAAGGTTATGCTGCAAGTAATACATTGCAGGTTATTGCACAGGGTAGTAACTTATCTCTGTATGCAAACGGCGTATTTCTTGTTCAACTAGCTGATTCAACATATACGTCGGGTTTGATTGCTTTTTTTGCTACAACTGATGGTATAAAGCAGGCTGATGTAGTATATGGTAATCTGAAGGTGTATCCAATGGCGTGAGTCTTGGTTTTGGTGAAGGAGCTTGTTTATGCGTACAGTTATTACTAATGGCCGTATCATTACAGCGACCGATGATTTTCAAGGTGATATTCTCATTGAGGGTGAGCAAATTGTCGCAGTTTGTTCGCCAGGTACCTTCGCTACAATGCAAAGCGATTCGGTACTTGATGCACAGGGGAAGTATATCTTTCCTGGTGCTATCGATGTGCATACACATATGGAACTACCGCTGCCTATGACTGTTGCTAGCGATGACTTTGAGTCAGGAACAATTGCTGCTGCCTGTGGTGGAACCACCTGCATCATTGATTTTGCTAATCAGCAGAGGGGGCATAGTCTTTCTGAAGCTCTACAATCCTGGCATACGAAAGCGGCAGGAAACGCGGTAATCGATTATGGCTTTCATATTACAATCACTGACCTCACTTCGGCGCCTGAAGAGGCAATGGATGAAATGGTAGCCGCAGGAGTGACAACATTCAAGCTGCTAATGGCCTATCCAGGCACATTCATGGTCGATGATGAGACGATTTATCGTGTCCTGCGTCGTTCTGCTCGCCTGGGAGGGTTGGTCATGGTGCACGCTGAGAATGGTATCACCATCGATTTTATAGTGCGAGAAACAGTTGCTGCCGGTCATACCGCCCCAATATATCATGCTCATACGCGACCTGCTATCCTGGAGGGAGAGGCAGCAGAGCGTGCCATTACACTTGCAACGCTGACAGAGGCGCCGCTCTACGTTGTACATGTCAGTTGTGCCCATTCGTTGTATGCTGTCGCTGCTGCTCGTGTGAAAGGTTTACCAGTCTGGGGCGAGACATGTCCGCAATATCTCTTCCTGGATGACAGTTGCTATATTGCTCCTGGCTTTGAAGGCGCAAAATACGTTTGTACACCGCCTATGCGCAGTGATTCTGACAAGGAAGCACTCTGGATTGGCTTACAGCGTCGAGAACTACAAGTGGTTTCAACGGATCATGCGCCTTTTAACTATCATGGACAAAAAGAACTGGGGTTGCATGATTTTACAATGATACCCAATGGTTTGCCAGGGGTGGAGCATCGCGTAATGCTTTTGTATAATGGTGTGCGTATGGGAAAACTGGGTATTCAGCATCTTGTGGATCTGGTTTCAACTATGCCGGCCAAACTCTTTGGACTTTTCCCCCGCAAAGGTACTATTGCCCCAGGCAGTGATGCCGACCTGGTTATTTTTGATCCTGAACAAAAGTTGACGATTAGTGCCGCGAATCAGCATCAGCGTGTCGATTATACTCCTTATGAGGGTATGCATATTCAAGGGGTACCAGATACAGTGCTGCTGCGCGGAAAGGTGATAGTACGCAATGGTGAGTACGTAGGTGGTAAAGGAGGAGGGCAGTATTTGCCACGTAAGACTTTTACTGCGCCTTAGTCCAGTCCCTACAACTCGTCTATATGCTGTTCTCGTGGTGGCACGAGCTTATGTTCGACGGCAAATGCTGCTGCTTCACTACGTCGAGAAAGCCCAAGTTTATCGAGAATGTGACTAACATGATTGCGTGCCGTCTTTTCGCTAACGAACAATGTATCTGCAATTTGTTTGTTGGTATAACCGCGAGCGACCAATGCCAGCACTTCTCGTTCGCGCTCAGTAAGTTCACTGCCGGGTACCTGTGTCAGGCGTTCCATTGCGTGTTTAGCAGTATTAGAGTCGATTAATGAGTGACCTGAAGCTACCAATCGAATAGAATGTAACAAGTCTGCCCGACTCACATGTTTCAGCAAGTAGCCACTGGCTCCGGCAAGAATCGAAGAGATCACGGCATCATCATCAGTGTATGAAGTGATCATCAAGATATGTACATCGGGATTGCGACTTTTGATTTCGCGACATGCCTCGATACCATTCATCTTCTCCATACGTACGTCCATGAGTATTACTTGAGGATCAAGCACGGGCATCTTAGCTAGAGCTTCTGCACCGTTACTAGCTTCTCCGATTACTGTGAGATCTGGTTCTGCTTCGAGCGCAGCACGCATGCCAAGGCGTACCATCTCGTGATCGTCTACAATCATGATGCGTGTTTTTGTCATATAACCTCCTTAGATAGGAATGCGGGCCTGTACACTAGTGCCTCCTTCATGTCCCTGCTTTATCTCAAATGTCCCACCTAATTCTTCTGCTCGTTCACGCATGCCTCGCATACCATGTCCAGAATAGATTCGTTCTTGTCCTCCATCAGTCCCAAGTGTGTATCCATCGGCCTTTGTACGCAAGCCTTTTCCATCATCTCTAATCTGGACTTCTATACATTGAGGTAGATAAAGGAGATATACCTTAACCTGTGTTGCGTCTGCATGTTTGTAGGCATTGGTAAGGGCTTCCTGGGTAATGCGGAAAATTGCAGTGCCTACCTGTGCTATTTTCCGTGAGTGCCTTTGATCTCCGTTGGAAGATACTTCGGCGCCCTGGACTTCTAAATGTGTTGATAAACCGCTGATTGCTTCAAACTCGCGTAATTGGTTTGTAAGCATCTGTGTCAAAGTAGTCGAGCCGCTCATCAATGGTTTGAGTGTAAACATATAGTGGCGTGTCTCCCACAGTGCCTGCTTTGAGATGGTTACAAGCTTATCAAGTCGCTCGGCAACTGGAGCTAACATAAGCGCTTCTTCAGTGGAAGTGTCGGCTATCCGCCTTAGAAGAGCAACGCACGTTTCGCTGCTCAGACTCAACATGTAGATAAGTTGGGCAATACCGTCATGAATCTCGCGTGCGATACGACCTCGTTCTGCAGCAGCGGCAAGGTCAGCCGCATGTTCGGTCAGGAGTAAGTTCTCTAGCGCCATCATAAGTTGTGTTCCTGCGATTATTAAGAAGTTCTCTTGCCTTTCTTCCACTGGTGTATTGCGACTCATTTCGGCCCCTATCACCATGTATACCTGGTCTTCTTTTTTAAATGGTAGATAGAGACGAGCCAGGCCAACTGACTCAGCCTGTCCTTCTGTGTGCTGTGGTTCGAATTTGATCAGTTTTCCCCCTGATTGTGCCACTTGATGAATTAAAGCTTTGCTTGCTTCGGCAGGTGTTGCTTCAATCCGCCCTGACTCTACAGACGTTTCTATCTGGGGATGCGGATGATTAGTGTTTTCTCCATAGGTAATAATTGCGATAATGAGATATTCAAAATGACCACCCTGCCGAATCTGCTTAACACTTTGCTGTAAAAGTTGTTCAATATTGCTAGCCCCGGCTACTAACGTCTCACTAACACGTAATAGTGACCGTTGCCTCCGTACGCTGTCTTGCTCACGCCTCTTGAGACGTGTAAGGCTGTTAAGTAAAGTCGTCATATATGCGGTTAGGATAGCGACAAGTGGTGCGTCAAGTATCGAGCCTAGCAGTTCCTGTGGCATGAGTGTATAGGGCAGATGAGCCATAGGAGGTGGATAGAACAACCCGAGTACTACGAATAGATCGTAACCAATGGCAGCTGCTAAACCTCCGCGATAACGAAAGGCGAATGCGGCAGCAAAGATTGATGAGAAACCATAGCGATAAAATGGTGAACCATCGCCGAAAGGGGGAGTTCCCACAATAGCGCTAAAGTACATCACAAGCCCACAAATGATCACGTCTGTACCATAGATAGCAATGTCTCTGTAGGGGTTATTTGAACGACCTATTGGTGGGATTATTTCTGCATCTTCATCAGCTGCGAGTAGTTGCTGATTATTGCGTTTCCATAGGAAATGACGCACTGATCTGATTCTTCGCCAACTGTCTTGTTTTGGATTTTTTTTCTTACTTTTGAGCGACAAACTGGGAAAAAATATTTTGAAAACGGGGGTATAAAGAGTGGCTAGTAAGGATTGTATAAAAGTTATAGCGAGGAGAACTAATAGTAGGGATTTTGGCCTGGTGGGTACTACCATAATCCATACTAGAGCATAGAACCAGAAAGTCCAGCGCCAGATTAAGAAGAAATATGTAGGAGTGTATCGTAGACGGCGTAAAGTTGTATGAGGTATGGCTCTGAGCGTTTTATTTTTCTGGCTCATGACTCTTTCCATTGCCCTTAAGGTGCTGATCTAATCTGTAGGCAGTATGCATTGTTTTAGTACACCTGTCAATAAGTAGTTGCTTGAAAAACTGCTTTATGAGATACTATTTTTGGGAGAAAACACTTGCTAGAAAGGGTCCATATTATGCCGGGAAAGTTGAAAAGCCCTGTTCGTTCATTAGGCGTACTTACTGGGGGGGGCGATGTACCAGGGCTAAATGCTGCTATTAAAGCGCTTGCCTATCGTGGGGAATCAATGGGTATCCATATTATGGGACTGCGTGAGGGGTGGAGAGGTATCACCTATCTGAATAGGTCACATAGCATAGAGTCTCAAATTTTCAATCTCGAGGTACCCATCACGTGGCAAGAAGGATATCTACTGCCTTTACATAGGCTCAATACGCGCACAGTCGATAGGCAGGGAGGCACTATTCTGCAATCTTCACGTACCAATCCGGCAAGTGTACGGGTGAGTGAGCTTCCACCACATCTGGAGTCCTACGCTGAAGGCCGAGCGCCAGGTGATCATGTTGACCTGACTGCTGAAGTGTTAAAGAACATGGACTTTCTGAAATTGGACGGCCTGGTGGTGATTGGAGGAGATGATACCCTAAGCTATGGAGCGATACTTTCGGCGAAAGGTGTGCCAATATGGGGTATACCTAAAACAATGGATAATGATGTACCAGGTACGGATTATTGTATCGGTTTCCAGACAGCAATAAATCGAGCTGCAGAATTTATTAATCGTGTTCGCTCTACAGCGGGGTCTCATAGCGAGACCATACTATTTCGCTTGTTTGGTCGAGATGCTGGTTTCACCGCGTTCGAAACGGCGGTTGCTACCTGGGCTGATCGTCTGCTCATTCCAGAAGTTGCGGCCAGCATTGATATCCTGGCTGATTTGATAGTAGAGGATAGGCAGAATCCGCATAACTATTCAACTGTGGTACTCTCTGAGGGAGCAAACTTTGGTATACCAGTACCCGAGGTTGGTCTGCCTGATGCGTATGGCCATCGAAAAAAAGCTAACGTAGCTGAATTTCTGGCTGATCAGCTCACACAACGCTTGCCTGGAATTCGATTTCTACCGATTGACTTAACATATTTTCTGCGTAGCGGCGAACCTGATGTCTATGATAAACATATGGCTATTTATTACGCCAACCTGATTATGAGCCTGGTTGAATCTGGTATCCACGGGGTGATGGCAGCGTACCGAAATGGCGCATTTATTTGCACGGACATTCCCGGCAAGGATTTACACGCGAACCGTGTGAATCCTGAGGATTATCACTCCACGCGTTATCGTCCTCGTTTTGAGCGAATTACTGGTCCCTATAAACCACAAACTAGAAATTAGTTTGTTGCAGCAGGATAAATGAGGCAGGAGAAATTTTTGGAAGACTGACCTTCCAGGATGAGTTTGAGAGGAAAAAGATATGGCAAACAAAGCTGCGACCAAAGAAGTTTCAAAAGGCGTATGCAGTTTTTGCAAAGGTGAGTTTGAAAAAGCAAAGATGACCCAACACTTGAAATATTGCAAGCAGAGGGCTACTGAAATTGCGACCGAGCTAGAAAGCACTCCTGCATTGAAGAAAACCAGGCTATTCCATATCCTGGTTGAAGGGCGTTACAACCCCCAGTATTGGATGCATTTAGAATTGACTGCTTCTGATACTCTGGCAGACCTGGATGATTTTCTCAGGGCTATCTGGTTAGAATGTTGCGGTCATCTGAGCGAATTTACTATTGGAGGAACTTCCTACTCATCAGAGCCAGAGGATTACTTTTACTTTGTAGAGGATGCAACTGATGAAGAGGCGGAAATTGAAGAAGAGGAGGAAGAGGAGTTAAACGTTGGCGAACTACTTCAGACTTTTCCACCTGAGTACTTGAAAATGTTACCTAAAAATTTTCTCTCTGAATTTCAGAAGTTTGAGACCATCGATGATCTTGTTACTTACCTGAAAGAAACGCTGAATTCAATCCCCAAAAAGGGGGTTCCACATTCGCAAGAAGAGTGGGACGCGTATCGAGAACGTTATTTTCAGTCCCAGGTGCTAGAGGCGCTTCTTGAAATGGTGGAGGATCGAAGTCTGGATGTAGCTCTAGAAAAATTACTCAAGGTTGGCCAAAAATTCTCTTACGAATACGACTTTGGATCTTCGACCGATCTAACACTCAAAGTGTTGTCAGAACGTGAGGGAGCCGTTCAAAATGAGGATGAAGACGAGGATACCATCGAAATTCTTGCCCGGAATGTCGAACCTGTAATGCTGTGCAAAGTGTGCGGAAAACCTTCTAAGTTCGTGGTCGGAGGGTATTTTGATGTGGAAGAGAACGCATTTTGCAGCAAAAAGTGTGTGAAAAAGAGTGGTGAAGATGCTGATATGTTGCTGCCCGTGGTAAATTCTCCCAGGGTTGGAGTATGTGCGTATACAGGGGAAGATTAGTTCAAATGAGATTTTTAGCATTAGGATAGTGAGCGAACAAATATGGCAAGAGAAATATCAAAGGGGAAATGCGTTTATTGCGATCGCGAGCTGAGCAAGTCCGCCATGACCAATCATCTGAAATCGTGTAAACAAAGAGCAGCCGGCCCTGAAACTGTAAGCACAAAAAAATCGCGCAAAACCAAATTGTTGCATCTTGTAGTTGAGGGACAATACCTTCGTATGTACTGGATGCACCTCGAAGTACCTACTACTATAACATTGGCAGACCTGGATGGCTTTCTCAGGGATATCTGGCTGGAGTGTTGCGGTCACCTGAGCGCATTCAGTATTGATGGTATATCCTATAAATCTCACCTTGATCCGGAATACGATGACGCTGTTGATGAAGTCGAATTTCAATCTAATACCCAAAATCAACTCTTAGAGGACATTCAAGCTCAAATCGCTGAGACTTACCCTCCTGAGCGCGTAGCCGACCTAATGAAATTTGTCCAGGCGCAAATATCAGAGGTCTCCTACAGGCCTATTCGAGAACGTAGCATGAATGCTGAATTTGGGCAGGTTCTCAAGCTGGGCCTGAAGTTCACCTATGTGTATGATTTTGGCTCGTCTACTGAGCTTGCACTCAAGGTGGTAGATGAACGCGAGGGTGAAACTCGAGGGCGGGGGAAGAAAGCAATCAAAATCATGGCCAGAAATGAGCCTCCTACAATACCCTGTGATATTTGCGGTAAGACTGCTACTGGGATCTATACTGACTGGGATGGTTACGAAAAGTGGTTGTGTAATGAGTGTGGAAAGAAACAGAAAGATAGAGAGATGATGTTGCCCGTAGTGAATTCTCCAAGAGTGGGAGTTTGTGGTTATACCGGATAGGACTAGCACTGTTATATACGAGGTTCCATGTCAACCATTATGCGTATCTAGCCTTGTCTCAGTAAAGAATTATCATGATTAAGAAGCCCTGGCTGTTAGTTCCATCAATCGTACTGTTGCTTGCCACCACATTATTAGTTGTTGCAAGCTGCAACCTCGTACAAACATCCACTGATACTACATCTCGAATCAAATGCAATGGGCAGCAGACTAATCTTGACGGAAGCGGCACTCCTGTTACTAACAATTCATGTTCCAGGCGACTGCTTGTATTTTCCAAGACGAGTGGATTTCGTCATGCCTCGATCAAAGATGGGAAAATAGCTCTCCAAAAGCTTGCTACTGAACATAACTTTAGGGTTGATTTTACTGAAGACGCTAGCGTTTTTACCGATGTGAATCTGGCCCATTACGATGCTGTTATTTTTCTCATGACTACTGGCAACATATTTGATGATAATCAGAAGGCAGCGTTTGAGCACTATATTCGGGCCGGTGGTGGATATGTGGGAGTACACTCTGCAAGCGACACTGAATACGCCTGGTCCTGGTATGGTGGTCTGGTGGGAGCGTATTTCGATCGTATACATGGACACTCGAAGGTTGTACAGGCGACTATTCATGTGACTGATAGAACCCATCCATCAACAATGATGTTACCGGCGATCTGGATACGTACCGATGAGTGGTACAACTTTGCTACAAATCCTCGTGGAAGAGTCAATGTACTGATGACCATCGATGAGAGAACGTACAAAGGTGGAACGATGGGTATTGACCATCCCATTGCGTGGTATCACGGGTATGATGGTGGAAGGGCCTGGTATACTGCATTGGGTCACACATCAGAAAGTTATTATGAGCCTCTATTTTTGGCTCATTTGTGGGGTGGGATTATCTATGCGGTTGGAGGAAGGCAAAGAGTGATAGCAGCATCTCAGGATGACAAGCAGGGGCCCTCCATGGCAGCCGCGTTCTGGCCGCCTTTTCTGGGACTCCTGAACGAATAGGTTGGAGTCAATCCGCAAGCGTCCCCGTTCCTACGCGCCAGAGGATTCATGGGTTCTTTTCCCAAAATTTCCCTTAGCACAATAGCCTTGCGTAAACATCATATACTTGATAAGGACCTTAAAACAGTGATGTTTACGAATAAAGGTGAGTGAATATGATAGATAACGATAAAATACAAACTGCGCAGCAATTGGTTACTCGGTTTTTTCAAGGAGATTTTGAGGCAGTTGTGCAAAGTTTGGATGAAAGTATCAAGCAGCAATTTCCAGTGGAGAGACTGCAGGCGACAAGGTTATCGCTTGCAGCACAAGTTGGGGAGTTTAAGGAACAAGTTGGAGAGCACACTTTCCAGATACCCTCTGCTGAACTTGTGATTGTGACCTGTGCTTTTGCAAATGCCAGTCTTGATTTCAACGTGGCTTTCAAAGAGCCAGGTAAAATTGTAGGCTTATCCATTACTCCAGTTGGAAGCGTTGAGCAACAGTATTCAGCAGTATATGAACCTCCTGCTTATGTGAATCAGGATTTATTTAAGGAACAAGAGGTGCAGATTGGTAAGGGTGAGTGGGTCTTGCCAGGGACACTGAGTGTCCCAGTTGGTGAAGGACCATTTGCAGCAGTATTACTGGTGCATGGCTCGGGGCCGAATGATCGAGATGAGACAATCGGACCTAATAAGCCGTTCCGCGATCTTGCTTGGGGTCTGGCATCTCAGGGAATTGTGGTGTTGCGTTACGATAAGCGAACAAAGGTGTATCCTGAGAAGATGCGTGATCTTGTAAGCACCCTAACTGTAAAGGAAGAGGTGATCGACGACGCGCTGGATGCTGTATCCTTGCTACGCGGTATTGCGGAAGTGAGCACACAGCGTATTGTTGTACTGGGACATAGTTTGGGAGGATATTTGCTACCGCGTATCGCAGCAGATACGGGAATTGCAGGCCTGATTGTGCTGGCTGGTTTGTGCCGACCCCTGGAAGATACAATACTAAATCAATTTTCATATATTTACTCACTATCTGGAACGCTTTCTGCAGAACAGCAGAAACATTTGGATGAACTCAAGAAGCAAGTTGCCCTTGTGAAGTCGCCAGATTTGTCTTTGTCGACACCCGCTTCAGATCTGCCGTTGAGCGTACCTGCATCGTACTGGTTGGATTTACGAGGGTATCATCCTGAGAAAATCGCTAGAGGCTTACAGCAGCCCATGTTGATTCTTCAAGCCGAGGGCGACTACCAGGTTACCATGGAAGACTTCCTGATTTGGAAGAGTGCACTTACTGGGCGGAGTGATGTTCAGTTCAAGAGTTATGCTGGACTTTCCCACCTGTTTATGCCGTTTGAGGGTGGGGAGAAATCAACTCCCGCAGTGTATAATGTGCCGGGTCATGTTATTGAAGAGGTGATTCAAGATATTGCGCAGTGGATCAAACACGTCTTTTAAGATGCATCGAATGAAAATTCATTCAGGCAATCGTTGCTTCGTATGCGATAGGTACGGTTGATACTATTGTTGCCAGGAATGGAATTCGACTTTTTATCTCAAAACTAATCCTCGCTGTTTTTCTCTTCATTAGCGAAAATACCGCTCATATACCGCTCATTTTGAGCGGTAATTTTTAGCCCAACCATTGATTTGTTGCATGCATGATATTTGATATTTTTTTGAAGCAAATATTACAGAATCCTGATTGAAATTTCATGGGCATCTCATAAACATCGGTTATAGTACGTGTAGGATCGAATTCATGAGTAGTTGAGCCGGGCATCCGCAAGGGATGCCCCTACATTTCACATGTCACATGAAGTTTGACGGACTAATGCAAAAGTTGGAGGCTATTACGAATGGTTTATCCGGATGCAGATGATCCTTATAGACAGCAAGCAGTACCTTATCAGCCTTATGGGGGGCAGAATGCTCAGATGATGCCTCAGCAGAATAACGTTGTAGCATCAACTTCTGCAACGCGAGGGATTCCACCATATCCTACACAAGCTCGTCCCATGCAGGCAAGGCCGGTAACGCCCCGTAAATCCAAGACTGAGACATTGACATTTGCGCATGAATGCAAAAAGTGGTTGGTAGCAGGTTCTATTGTAACCTTTACTAGGTGGCCTGGTTGCTGGACATGCGGTCGGAACAACATCTAATCAGGCAACTCCAGCAAATAATACACCTGCTACATCTCCTTCCACGAATGGTGGAGATGGTGGATTTTTCAATCAGCAACCTGGACAACAGCAGCAGCAAGGTGGGGGAGGATATGGCTTTGGAAATAAAAATCCTTCACAACCACCTATATCCGGTTCTCATACCTCCTGAGACATTGTATATTCTAAATTGGGATCGCTACTGGCATTGGTATATGGCTATGACCCCAAATTGGCTATAAATGTTGCGACGATTACATATTTTGACGATGCAACTCGAGCTCAGTGTTCACAATGGGCAATAGGGACCCCTTAAGGTTTTGTCAAAAATAGAACCAGCGGTTCAATAAGAACAAAAGATAACCCAAACAAGCTAATTATAGCTCCTATAATTCCCAGCTGCTTTTCACGCAAGTGATGTACTTTCCAGATTATATACTTTGAACTGCCGCAAACAAGACTTGCTGGTGCTGCTCCAATGAACAAATCGACAAAATAGAAAAGAAGGTCTTGCGTTAAGCCGAACTGAAGTATATATAGAACTGCCCAGAGAATGATGGACAGACCTCCGACAATATACCAAAATAGCAGTGCTCTGATGAAGTCTGTCACAGAAAAGAAGGAAGGGAGAGGTTCATCTTTCCTCTGCATAATCCTATCAGCATGCTGAATTGCCTCCTCTTCTTCTGATACATCTGAAAGGGTGAGATGAGGACTCTGGCCGTATCTGCGCCAAAAACCAGCACCGGTAACACCCATAAGGACAAAGAACAAAAAATCTGGAATTTCGTAGTTCACATTGTTCATATCGTTGATTGCAGTATGAAATACTACGTACTCATCAATACTAAAGAAGACCAATGCAAATAGAAACCCTATCAGGCCATCTCTCCACAGAAACCTTTTGACTGTCCTGCTATGATTAGGGAAAGCTATCAACGTTCCCTGGAGGATTCCTATCATGAGTGTAAAGACGATAATTTCACCTATCTGCTGGCTAGGGCCAACAATATTAGATCGTAGGTGAGTTACCCTAAGGGTTTCTTGAAACAAGAAGAGCATGGCAGGAGCAAAGATTGCCAAAACCAAGATACTTACCACAAAATGGGTGAAAAGGATGAGTAACCCCTTGAGTATTCCTTGTGGCTTGCCGAGCAAATCATAGGAGAGATAGAGAAAACCTAATAATACTAATGAGTGACCAAGAAAAGTGATGCCATTTAATATATGCTCAGAGAGGAACAATTGAAAGAGAGAATTAGCCGTTCCTATTGCTGCTACATCCAAATTGCACCTCCATGTCTACTACAAAATTTGTTGGTGACTTCAGTGAATTCAACCCTATTCTAGCACACCAACCATCGAGCGCATTGGGTCAGTGTAAATATAGATACTTGACTTCGACACGACCAGGAAGGGATATTAATACATGTCTGTTGTAAAATAGAAGTTGATAAAACAGCCTAGCAAGTGCCAAAACGTTGTGCATCATTATCGTTGCAGACGAGGAAGAGGTCAAGCCATGACTAGCAACTTCGAAGTCACATCTACTCAACAGACTCTCAGTGAAGAAACGGCAAATCGTACTAATGAGCACCAACTTTTCGAGGAACGCCTGGAGAGGGCGCTCGAAGACGATAATATGCACCAGGCTCTGGAACGCTTTGCCCCATCGTGGCGGATTTCGCGCTCAAATGTATTTGCTTCCGAGGAGGGTGATTACGGCTCTGAATATAGTTTTGCTACCATGCGTTCTGCCCTACGCAAAGCGAAAGACAATGCGATTGAGCAACAGGAAGAATTGATAGCTCAATTCAAAGCCCAGGCAGAAACGGCAGGGGCAATCATTTACGAAGCACGTACAGCAGAGGATGCTAACCGCTATATTTACGAACTGTGCCAGCGCAAGGGCATTGACCTTGTTGTCAAATCTAAGACGATGGTGAGCGAAGAAACCGAGTTAAATGCGTATTTGGAAGAACGCGGAATTAGTCCTGTTGAAACCGACCTTGGTGAATGGGTGGCTCAGCTTGCGCACGAACGTCCCTCGCATATGGTGATGCCCATAATACATAAGACGCGCCAGCAAGTTGGCAGCTTACTCACAGAAACGCTTGGCCGTGAGATTTCGCGTGAAAATGTTGCCGAACAGGTTGCGGTCATTCGGGTAGAGCATCGAAAATCATTTCTTAACGCGGGTATGGGTATAAGCGGAGCGAATGCTCTGATTGCTGAAAGTGGTACCGTGATGATGCTCACAAACGAGGGGAACGGCCGTCTGGTCACTTCATTGCCCCCTGTCCACGTTGTTATGGCTGGCTATGACAAACTGATCGGCACGTTTGCCGAGGTAATGGTACAGTTACGTTTGCTAGCGCGCAGCGCCACGTCCCAGCATATTACAAGCTATACCACTTTTATCACTGGTCCTGCGACGCCGGACAAAGAGATGCATATTGTGCTTGTCGATAATGGACGCAGTGAGATGAGAGCTGATCCGCATTTTAGAGAGGCTCTGCGCTGCATACGCTGCGCTGCTTGTGCCAACATCTGCCCTCCCTACCAGCAAGTCGGAGGTCACGTCTTCGGCTACATCTACAGTGGCGCAATTGGCCTGGTTGTAACGCCTTACCACCATGGGCTTGATGCAGACGCGGGACCTCAGAGCCTGTGCGTAAGCTGTAACGCCTGTGAAACTGTCTGTCCTGTCGAGATACCTCTGCCAAACCTGATCCTTGATGTGCGCAGTCGAGTTGTTGAAGCGAAAGGGTTGCCATGGCTTAAGAAGGTGATTTTTGCTGTGATGGCTCGCCCTCGCCTGTTTGATAGTGCGGTGCGGTTTTTTAGTTTAGCCCAGTTACCAATGACTCGTGGCAGTAAGTACATTCGTACGCGTAGTCTGGGTATATTTGGCAAACTTCCTGGAGTACGTTCAATTGCCAACCTGGCACGCTGGCGCAGTCTACCAGCCTTCGCGTCAAAGCCGCTGCGCGATAGGTTGAAAGGAGAGTTGGTGAAGTCTTCTAGTAGTACAACGGACCAGGTTGATGTAGAACAGAGAGGTATAACAGTCTGTTACTTCGCGGGATGTATGATAGATCGTCTTTTCCCTGAAATGGGTGAGGCTGCGATCAGAGTGTTGAGTGCATGTGGTGTCCAGGTGACATTCCCACAGAAAGAAAATTGTTGCGGTCTGATTGCTCTCAATTCTGGTGATCGTGCGAATTGCACACGAATGGCGCGCCAGACAATTGTGATGCTGGAGCAAGCTTTAGCAGAAAGTAATGCCGATTACATCGTAGGCGCTACGACGAGTTGTGTAGTAACGCTGACCCAAGACTATATCAGGCTTTTTGAGGACCTGCAGCAACAAGGATGGAAGAGACGAGCGCAGGCATTGGCCGAGAAGGTGATGGATTTTGCGGGCTTTGTGGATCATGTTTTACTGGCGAATGGTACAAAACTGCCAGTTAGGAAAAGCAAAGGCGAAAATGTTGTCGTAACATATCACGATTCTTGCCAGTCGATCAATTGTCTTGGGTTGCATACAGAGGCGCGACATATCATCCAGGACGCGTTGGGGTTGGAGTTGCGAGAGATGCCACAATCAGATGTATGTTGTGGTTTTGGAGGGGCAACTTCGATCGAGCATGGTGATGTGTCGGAACGCATCATGAATAATAAACTGAATAATGCTGAGAGTACCGGAGCAACGATACTGGTGGCAGATAATCCAGGGTGCTTGATGCATCTGCGTGGAGGGGTTGATGCTAGTAGACGGCGAATACGTGTCGTGCATTTGGCGCAGCTCATTGCAGAACAATTAGAGTTGTGATGATTGGACTTTGCTAGATTAGGCAAAGTTAGAAGTTGGATAAAATCAAGGAGGATGTTCATAAGCGATATTCGTGATGACTGGATTGCAATGATGCAGAAGTACCGACTCTCGCCTGAGCGACCGGATAGCGAGCAATTCTGGTGTACCAGGCTCGATACTGCGTCTCGAGAGGAACTGCGAGAGATGCAGAGTGAGAAACTGCGGGTAGCGGTTCGCTATGCTTAATTTGTTCTGTGCTGGTGAGCCTGGTTTTAGTATCCCATCAACCCGGAAGCGGCTGGAAGAGACCTGGCAGGCCGAATTACACGAGTTCTATGGCTGTACTGAGGCGGCTCCGTCTGCTGGTGGGTATACTTGCGCGGCTGTTGTTGCGCAAAAGGAGGGCGTAGTCAGCACGCATTTGATGGAGGATGTCCAGGTCTGGGAGGTTGTGGATGAGAATATGCACGCACTGCAAGATGGAAACAGGGGATTGACTGTGGTAACCAACCTGTGTTCGGAAGCATCTCCCCAACTACGTTTCCTGGTTGGCGATTATACTATTTTGACACATGAACCCTGCGCCTGTGGACGCACGCATGCTCGTGCGGTAGGAGGGATGTCAGGCAGGGCAGATGATATGCTGAATGTGCGCGGTGTGACACTTTTCCCTCTAGCATTGAAGATGTGGTACGTGGTATTCCCATGCTAGGTCCTGAATTTGGCATAGTCCTCACGAAGGAACGCGATCTCGATGTACTAATTGTGCAGGTAGAAGCACTTCCAGAGGTCTCAACGGAGCGCTATGCTGAAATTGCTGACCAGGTTGAACGTGAGATACGTTCTTCGTGTGAATTGCGGGCGGTTATCGAGGTGCTACCACAGGGAACACTGCCGCCAACGCAGTTTAAAGCCAAACGAGTGCGGGATTTACGCTAACTTGATTTCAGCATACAAATGGGGAGCAAAATGGTAAATGAACATCGGGTGTTCTTATCGTTAGCTGAGTACTTGACGATCATTTCCACGTTTCTCTTTTTCCTCATTTCCCGCTCAATCAACGTCGTTGATATATAAACATCGAAGCAGTAAAAACCACCTAGCCCCCACTTGTTTAGCTTCCCTCTACAAGCTCATATTTCAACTCATAGGACTTATTTTGGTTGCCAATTATCCCACAATCCTTCCTTTGGTTCGTAAGGAAGCGGATAAAAGTCTTTGATTGTGTATTTTTCTAGTTTTGGAAACGTCCAGCCTGCTTTTTCTTGAATGTATTGCTTGAGGATAACTGTTGTCTCTGGTGTTCCTTGTGACCAGATAAGATGACGGCAAGTTCCCCATGGCGGTCTACCATGTTCTTGAACCTCTGGCACGGGATCAGCTACTACGATACTTTTAATCTTGGCTTTATATGACTCTTGAAGGATCATGTTTGCAATAGCATATCTCTCGCCACAAACTGTAGCAAGAGCGAGATTTGACTCATAACAAGCGCCCTCATGGATTTTACCGCTGTCTGAAAGGAGGAAAGAATATAATGTGTCGGTACCCCCATTTGCATGACGGATTTTATTGTATTTCACAATAGCTTCTTTTGCGTATTCAACGAGCATTTTTTCTTCAGAGTTTAAATCCATTCCCATAAGTCTTTGAGCTAAAAACTAACGCCCTTGAACGCATTATACAGAACACGAGTGTGTTTTCAAATTCTTGAAAATACAGGCAGGGTTTCACGTCACCGTTTGTTCTTGCGCATCTAGACGTAGAATCTCTGCCCCTTGCACACGAAACAGAAGTCGGCACCCATCCGGTAAACGCGGCTGTTCTTGGTACTCATCAATCTCGGCATCGGCGCGTGCCCGTTCTTCCTTAATTGTTTGACGCACCTGCCAATGATCCCGGCTTTCGCATGGGAATCCTGGCATTCCAGTTCTCTCCGCGTTCGCAGAGAACGGCGTAGTAGGCCCTACATTAAGGATCGAGCCTGATTACCGCAAACGAGATAAGTGCGGCACAGTTACGTTATTGAAGATGCTGTTGCATTAGCTATGATTATAGAACTCGATTTTCCACCGCCACTCGCTGCCATCGGCAGCATTCCACGACTGGAGTAAAACCCTGACAGGGTGGTTGTGTACGTTCTGGTCGGTCTAAAAAGTTGGTCGAGATAAGAGGGTTGAAATGTCGGGTTGTGTGAAATGTATCCACCAGTACCTGAGAAGTACCAGCCAAGTGATAAAATACATCAGGAACAAAGGAATTTCGTGAATGCTGGCGAAGGCCGATACATCGGCGGTGAGCGCGATAAATCGGCTCCTACAAAGGGCAGGGGCATTTTGTTAATCAGTACAATCGCCCTTAAAGATGAGATTAACGGAGAGAGAAGAGATATGACAGAAATGTCTCCTTCTGAAATTACTAACAGGTTGCATATACAAACAGAGCTTTTCCGGCCGTCATTACAATATCCATCCCATTCATATGCGGAAATCTTGTCAAAGACTGCCGAGCGATATCCAGAGAATGAGGCAATAATCTTTTCATCTCCAATTCGTACTGTTAAGGACATTGATCGGAGACAGAGTGGGAACGAGAAGGACGTAAACCTGAGCTATCGGGAATTAGAGGCGCTGGTCAATGCATTTGCCAATGCTTTACTCGATCTGGGCATACAAAAAGGTGATAGGGTGTGCTTACTCATGACGAATCGGCCAGAGTTTATAGTGAGCTGGTTTGCACTTGCGCGTATTGGCGCGATTATTAGCCCTATGAATCCATCTTACAAGGAGCGAGAAGTAGCCTATCAATTGAGCAATTGCGAAGCGGTCGCAATTGTTGTCCAACACGAATTGTTGTCGCTAATAGAAAAGGTACGGGCGCAAACCCCGACATTGAAGCATATCATTGTCGTTGATGATGAGCATCAGCTTCTTCTGTCGCATATGCACTCCTTCAGGCAGATGGTGTGTGCTTATGCGTCTACCCCTCCCATATCCCCAGCACTTTCAGAAGAAGATTTACTCACACTTCCATATAGCAGTGGTACAACAGGATTGCCAAAGGGTGTCATGCTCAGCCATAAGAATGTCGTATGCAATGCCTACCAATCTGTGGCTACTGCTCGAATTACTTCCCATGATCGCATGCTGGTTTTCGTGCCTCTCTACCATATCTACGGCATAATGCTTATTGGAACCGCTTCGATATCAGGCGCCACAATGGTGCTGATGGAGCGTTTCGATCCAAACCGATGTTTGCAGCTCATTCAAGAGGAACGTATTACGCTGCTGTACACCGTTCCTCAAGTGCTGGCGCTGTTATGTGATTGGCCACGATTGAAAGAGTATAACCTATCTACCGTTCGGTATACTCAGTGTGGCGCGGCTCCTGTTCCGCCTGCCATGGCCTACCGCTTCCAAGAGCGAACCGGTATCACCGTGATGACCTCTTACGGCTTAACCGAAGCTTCGCCGGGGACGCACTCGAACCCTGTCTACAACCGGCGGCTTATTAAGGTTGAAACTATTGGACTGCCGATTCACGATACAAAGCAGAAGATTGTTGATATTGAGACTGGTCAAATAGAATTGGGGATAGGCGAAGTAGGCGAATTGATTGTACAGGGACCACAGATTATGCAAGGATATTGGAAAGCGCCTGATGCTACTGCCGAGGCATTACGCGATGGTTGGCTTTACACGGGAGATATTGGTTGGCGGGATGAAGATGGATATGTGACGATTACTGATCGTAAGAAGGAGATGATCAAGTTCAAAGGGTTCAGTGTAGCTCCTGCACAGATTGAGGCTTTGTTGCTCGAGCATCCCGCTGTTGCCGATGTGGCAGTCATCGCTAAGCCAGATGAGGAAGCCGGAGAAGTGCCAAAAGCTTACGTGGTTCTACGAGCAGGTTACGAACAACAATCCGCTGATGATTTGATGGGATGGGTTAATGACAAGCTTGCCACGTATAAAAATGTGCGTGAGGTCGAATTCATCGATGCCATTCCCAGGAACCCCTCGGGTAAAATCTTGCGTCGTATCCTAAAAGAACAAGAGCGGCAGAAGATGGGTGAATGAAAAGAAACATAGGAATTTTGCTTATATGGATATAAAGAGCCTGGTGGCGATTGACATGCATACCCATGCTGAGGTTGCGGCTTACTACCGGGAACGCAAGATGGCTTGCGTCATTTTTCCTGTAGACATGGAATCGACTACCGGGATAAAACGCGTCCCGAATGAGGAAGTTGCCGAAGTTGCTGCTGAGAATGCCGATGTGCTTATTCCATTCGCCAGTATCGATCCTGCAAAGGGAAAAATGGGAGTACGCGAAGCTCGTCGTCTCATTACGCAGTTCGGTGTGAAAGGATTCAAATTTCATCCATCAGTCCAGGAATTTTATCCGAATGATCGGAATGCTTATCTCCTCTATGAGGTGATCGCAGAGGCCGGTCTACCAGCAGTATTTCATACCGGGCATTCTGGTATTGGTGCTGGGATGCGAGGTGGTGGCGGTATTCGCCTTAAATATTCCAATCCTATGTACCTGGACGATGTGGCAGTGGATTTTCCCGATATGCCGATTATTATGGCGCATCCATCTTTCCCCTGGCAAGATGAGGCTCTCTCTGTAAGCCTACATAAGCTCCAGGTGTATATTGACCTTTCAGGGTGGTCACCGAAGTATTTTCCGCCACAGCTCGTGCAATATGCAAATACTCTTCTCAAGCATAAAGTGCTCTTTGGTAGCGACTTTCCCTTGCTTACTCCTGATCGGTGGTTAGCTGATTTTGAACAGATTGCAATTAAACCGGAAGTACGACATTTAATCCTCAAGGAGAATGCTGTCAAGCTACTGCGCCTGGATACACAGTAATCATAGTGAGGGATACTTATGAAACACAGCACAGAAAGAATTTTGACAACACATACCGGAAGTTTGCCTCGTCCGGCAGGCCTGGCGCAACTAATGATTGCCAAAGAGCAGGAGAAGGCGATTGATGTACAGGAACTTGCAAACAATGTGCAGAACGCAGTAGCCGAGGTGGTCAAGCACCAGGTTGACGTTGGTATAGATATTATTTCAGATGGTGAGATGAGCAAGATTGGCTTTGCGAACTATGTCAAAGACCGTCTTACTGGTTTTGGTGGCGAGTCAAATCCTGTTGTAGCGCAAGATGTGCTGGATCATTCAGACCTGCGCGTGCGCATGTTCAGGCGTAATGAAGGAGGCGAAAGCCGTTATTTTACCCCGGCTTGCAATGGCCCTATCACTTTGCGTGATAAGGATGCAGTGCATCAGGATATTGCGAACTTGAGAGTTACCCTGCAAGGGGTACGAACTGAGGAAGTCTTTATTCCAGCCGCATCGCCTGGAACGATTGCTCAGGTGATGCAGAATAACTACTATCCAACCCAGGAAGCCTATCTCTACGCTCTGGCGGACGCGATGCGCTATGAATATCAAGCCATTGTTGCGGCTGGTTTCCTCATACAACTGGATTGTCCAGACCTGGCAATGCAGCGACATACTCGTTATGCCGCTGCCAACATCGACGAATTTCGCAAGCAAGTGCAGCAAAATATCGAAGTGCTGAATTACGCCTTGACCGGTATTTCATCGGAGCAGGTAGGTGTGCATGTGTGTTGGGGCAACTATCCTGGTCCGCACCACCGGGACGTGCCACTCAACGACATCATTTATTTACTCTTCATGATACAAGGCGATGCTTTCTCCATCGAAGCTGCCAATCCGCGCCATGAGCACGAGTGGAAGGTGTTCGAGAAGGTGCGTTTACCCGAGGGAAAAATATTGATCTCTGGTGTGATTGATACATGTTCCACATATATTGAGCATCCCGAGGTTATTGCGCAACGCATCGTGCGTTTTACGCAGGTTGTTGGTCGAGAAAATGTGATTGCGGGTACCGATTGTGGTTTTGGGACTTTCCTGGGAACGAGTGTAATTGCACCTAGTGTTGCATGGGACAAGCTTCGATCACTAACTGAGGGTGCTCGGCTGGCTTCAGAGGAATTGTGGTAACTTCTTAGTCTGTAAAAACTTTCGAGTGATACAATTCACGAGGAGCATGCATGAACCGACAGTTTTGTTTGACCCATACCATTCGCTATGACGAATGCAATTGTGATGGCGTTCTGACGCCTGCTGCTTTTTTACGCTATATGCAAGATATCGCATCGCGAGATGCCGAGGATGCCCAGCTTGTAGGAGAAGGCTATTGGGTCATCAAACGAACTTTGATGTCTTTCGACTCGTCTATTCCCCTGCATGCTAGACTTGAATTAAAAACATATGGCATTGGCTTTTCACGTATTACGGCAATGCGAGGATATGAGGCGCGCCTGGTTCTCGCACCTCAAGACGAACCGCTGGTTAGCGCACGTACACTGTGGGTCTATGTTAATTCAAATGGACGGCCTGTACGCTTACCAGAACGGACGGCTGAGATATGGATGCCTGATGGTGTACTTTCACCCCAACCAGTACAGTCCTTTCCTGTCTTTCCTGAGCGTCAACCGGTCACAACTTTGGCTGTTGTGCAATTCTCTGAGATCGATCTTATGCAGCATCTGAATAATGCGTCTGTGGTTGAAATATTAGATAATGCGGGTTGGGAAGTATTGGTAAAGAGTGAGATTACCCCTGCCGATGCCAGGTTCACAATCCGCTATTATGACATTGAATATGGTGATAGTCCTCGCTTCGGTGAACATTTGGAAATACATAACTGGTTTGAACCATTCCCAACGCCGGGACATGAATTTACCAGGTACCAGCACATGACACGCGGGGGTAAAACGATGGTTCGCGCTTGCTCTCGCTGGTTCTGGGAAGCCGCTGAGTTATGATCAATCAGGGCATTTCGTGCCTTTACGTCTGCTGTGCTTTATTATAAAGGGCGTACCAGGTATCATCATAATGGGGAGAGAACATATACCCAGGCTGAAGAATGCTGATGAAATCGTTGTGTCCATTAAGGTACAGGTTGCCATCGATCTGAATGAACCAGGGGCCACCGCTGGAGCCACCGGTCATGCCACAGCGGATGGAGACCACATTCCCGCCTCCCTGCTGCCAGGTGGTGCCGACCAAACGCTCGCAGGACTTTCTGGTCTGGCCATCGAAAGGGGGGGCAGCGGGATAGCCATAGGCGTAGAAGGTTTGATTGGCAGGCTGATTGTAGGCCCAACCGGCACCACCAACCACATCAGTTAAGACACCCTCATTATTTGGGGCAACGATTATCATGCCAAAGTCATGATGATAATCATTTGGTTTGGCATTTATCCAGTCAGAAGGGACTTCTAGATCTCGCGCGGCCCAGCATCCATAAGGTGTATTGCCGCTCTCGTATAGAGGACAAAAGATCACGTTCCGCATCCAACTACCATTCAAGTAGAGACAATGTCCGGCGGTATCAACCACACTGCCGTTACTGCTTACGACAGCAGTGCCAGAACATGCGAGATTTTGACCGGCAGCATTCGTCAAAAAGACTTTTCCGATGGTCGAAAGTGGATAAGAAATGTTCCCATTGCGTGGAGGTTGTCCCTGTTGCTGGGCAGCTTTTCCCACGCTAGTGTCGATGCTTGCGTGTGTTAAATCAGAAGCCAGGCTGATTTGCTGATCAGCGTTGCTGGCAGCTTGCATACTTGCCGTTGTCCAATATTTGACAGCAAGGTCGGGGTTCGTATTCACCGGTTGCTCAATGATCGTCTCTGAGGGACCGAACAATGACTCGGACAGAACATGCCCAAATGCAACCAGGTATATCAAGTATGCACTTACGAGCAAGGAGAGAAAGATCTTGCCAGTCAAGGGGTGTAGAATGAATCGATCCAGTTGCGGCATTATGCCTCTCTCTTTCATCAAGCGTCTTGTGGTCGAGAAGGACGTGGAGGGCGTTGCGGATCTTGCTTCTCTCGATCGAGAGTATTGACTCTTGGTAGCGGAGCAGCTTTGGCATTGCGCATTCTGTCCGATGTCCAATACTTGAGAGATTCATCGGGAGGAGTCTTAATCGTATGCTTTGTGACCTTGTTCGATGGAGTTGACTTCGAAAAACGCTTCCAAGCAGCCAGGTACAGACCAACAAGCAAGCACAGAAGGATCGTGCCAACAAGAGGCAGATAGATGAGTCTCCGTTGTTGTGACATCACAGCTCTCTTTCAGAAAAGATGATATGGGCAAAGCACGTACGCAGGATATCATGCATGCCTTTTCTTCCTTGCACGTTCTAGCAAGTAGAATTTGTCCGGGATCAGGATTGTGTTTTCTCCAAGAAAATTATATCAGCATTTCACGATTTTATGAAGGTAGGCAGAGCAAACGAATTTAGACCCGATCATCGTGATTTTCACGACCAGCACTTTTACAACCGTTCTATTTGCGGATGCGGTCAATAACCTTCATTGATGGTACCAGTATGGCATATTGTTCGCCTCACACCCTTGACAGTTTCAGCACAGATTTGATATTATATAAAATATCAAATATAGACCAGAGGAGTGACATGGTTCTTTCAGCGTATCGTACAAAACGAGAAATTGCTGCAACCCTTTTGAGGGATGCCATAATACGGGGGGAATTAACCCCTGGTACGCGCCTTCTTCTAGAGGATCTCAGCCGGAAATTTGACCTGAGTATGACCCCTATACGTGAAGCTATTCCTATTCTTGAAGGTGAGGGATTTGTCGTTCAATTACCGCATAAAGGGGCTGTAGTTGCTCAAATGGATCGTGAAGAGATCAGGGAAGTATATGCGATTCGAGGTGCAATGGAAGGGCTTGCAACCTCGGAAGGGGCTCCAAAGCTCACTAGCAAAGATCTCACTGATATGGAAGCATTGTTAGCTACAATGGAGGCATTCCAGGGGACAATGGGGGATTTTCTGGAGGTAGATAGAGGTTTTCACCTCGTCCTGTATCAAGCTGCCGGGAGTCATCGTTGGGTCGAGACCATCCAAGCGCTTTGGCGACGTAGCAAGCGGTATATGCTCATCGCTATGTCATCCGACGAACTCGCGCATTTTGTTCAAGCTGATCACCGACAACTCCTGAACTTTTGCAAAGAAGGTGACGTTTCTCAAGCGGAAGCTACTATACGCGCTCATCTGAAACGTTCGGAAGAGTATCTGCTTCTTCATTGGTCATTGATCCACGAGGGGCGATGAAACTGATTTGTGCAGTCGAGTTGGTTACTTTGTCCTTCAGAGGTCTCGTTCGCTCACTATGGGCAAGAAAGATGTGAGAATATGGTGACGCAAATCGGTCAACGCTTCAAAAATAAGGTAGTGCTAGTCACAGGGGCTGCACATGGCATTGGGCGGGCTATTGCTCTTCGTTTTGGAAGTGAGGGTGGGCAGGTCATCGTTAATGATGTCAACGCCCAGGGCACCGAAGATACTGTCCAGACGATTATTACAAATGGCGGGTTTGCCATTCCCGGTATTGCCGACGTTTCGGATAAGAGCCAGGTCGATCACTTATTTGATACTGTGCTTGAACACTTTGGAACGGTGGATGTGCTGATCAATAACGCTGGTTTAATCAATGTCGAGCGTCACTTCCTTGAGGCGGACGAAGCCTGGTGGGACCGGGTCCTCGCGGTCAACCTCAAGAGTGTTTTCCTTTGTTCCTTCCGCGCGACTCAGGTGATGGCCCCCCGGCATCAAGGCGTCATCATTAACATGTCGAGTGGAGGGGCCACTCGCGCTCACCGGGGGATGGCTGCCTATGACGCATCAAAGGGCGGTATAGAAGCCCTTACTAGAGCCATGGCACTCGATCTTGCTCCTTACGGCATTCGCGTGAACGCCCTCATCCCCGGCTCGATTGATTCTCAAGGCATGAGCCCCGAGATAAAGCGAGAGCGAGGCGCATCCATACCGCTTGGGCGCGTGGGTGAACCTGAAGAATTGGCTGGGCCGGCAGCCTTTCTGGCCTCTGAGGATGCCAGTTACATCACCGGACACATTCTAGCGGTTGACGGCGGTTTCCTCTCCCAACAACGCTCACCGCAAGTCGATATTTTTCCGTTGAGTCGTTTCCCCAAACTGGAGGTTGAGTGATGGAAGATCCCTCCAGGCATCGCAGGATAGGAGTGGATATCGGGGGCACGTTCACGGACCTCGTTGTGTTCGACGATGCTACCGGCAGCTTCGCGGTTGGCAAAACCCTCACCACTCCTCGCGATCCATCCCGGGCCGTCGAAACGCTCGTGCGCGAAGCGCTTGGGCGCGAGGGGGTTGCCATAGGAAGCGTGCAGCAACTCATCCATGGCACAACCCTGGTGACCAATGCAATCATTGAGCGCACTGGCTCGCATACCGCACTGCTCGCCACGCTGGGTTTCCGCGACTCCCTTGAAATTGGGCGCGAGAACCGCTACGAACTCTACGACCTCATGCTGGAAATGCCGCAGCCACTCGTACCGCGCTACCTGCGTTTTGGGGTGCCGCAACGCACGTTGGCCGATGGTACATCTCTCCAGGAACTGGACGCCGCATTCGTCGAGCGACTGGCCCTCGAACTCTTTGCGAACGGGATAGAGGCCGTTGCCATCGCCTTTTTGAACAGTTTCGCTAACCCCTCTGCTGAACGGGAGGCCCGTGTTATCATTCAGCATGTCGCGCCGGGCATGCGGGTCTCTATCTCCTCGGAGGTGGTGCCCGAAATACGCGAGTTCGAACGCACCTCGACGACGGTTACCAACGTCTATGTACAAGACCGTGTCGAGAAGTACCTGCGCGAGTTGCAGGCTCGCCTGGATCGTATTGGCTTCACTGGCAGCCTCTTCCTGATCATTTCCAGTGGTGGGATTGTCACGGTCGATACAGCCATGCGCTTCCCGGTCCGCCTGCTCGAATCCGGTCCGGCAGGCGGGGCATTGGCAGCGGCCAACCATGGTGCAGCATGTGGGTACGATGACCTGCTTTCCTTCGATATGGGAGGAACCACCGCCAAGTTCTGCATCATCGATCGGGGTCAACCACTGATTGCCCGTGAATTCGAAGTTGATCGCAGGTATCGACTGAAGAGAGGGTCAGGACTCCCAATAAAATTACCAGTAATCGAAATGATCGAGATTGGCGCTGGAGGGGGCTCCATAGCTCGCATAGATCCTATGGGGTTATTGAAAGTTGGGCCAGACTCTGCGGGTGCCGAGCCGGGTCCAGTCTGCTACGGCCTCGGTGGAACCGAGCCGACGGTGACTGATGCCGACCTGGTGCTTGGCTACCTTGACCCCGACTACTTTCTCGGAGGCCAGCTCCGGATAGATATCGAAGCCGCTCAGCGAGCCATTAGGGAACGAATCGCTGACCCGTTAGGCCTTTCCATCGAAGAGGCAGCCTGGGGCATTCACCAGATTGTGAATGAAAGCATGGCGAATGCCGCTCGCGTTCATACATTGGAGCGCGGTAAGGACCCACATCGCTTCCCTATATTTGCCTTCGGCGGTGCCGGGCCAGTGCATGGTTTTCGCATTGCGAAAGCACTGAGTTCGCCGGCCTTCATTGTGCCGTTTGGAGCGGGAGTCATGAGTGCGGTTGGTTTCCTCACCGCTCCGCTTGCCTTTGATTTCGTGCGCTCCTGGCCCGGTCGCATCGATTCTCTGAACTGGCAGGAGGCCAATGCCTTGCTCAGTGAGATGGAGGTGCAAGGCCAGACACTCCTGGAAAAATCCAGCATTTTGCCTGAGCACATTAACCACAGGCGTGTGGCCGATATGCGCTATGTCGGTCAGGGCCACGAGATTCAGGTCCCTATGCCAACAGGTCAGCTTAGCAGCGAGAGCATCCCTACTATCATCAAATCGTTTGAGGAGATCTACCGCCGTCTCTATGAGCGGCTCAGCCAGTCTGTGCCGGTTGAGATTATCAACTGGCGCGTTACATCGTCCGGACCGGCGTCCCAGATACGCTTGCAAGTAGTGGAGAATGAGCCGAAAGTTGCTCAAACTGCTCGCAAGGGGAGCCGCAAGGCGTATTTCCCGGAGTTGGGTGGCTATCATGCTGTATCTGTCTATGACCGCTATGCTCTGCTGCCCGGTACAAGCCTCGCCGGACCGGCTATCGTTGAAGAACGGGAATCGACGGTGATCGTCGGACCGGATTGCCATTTCCGTATTGACGAGCAGCGGAACCTTATTGTTGAACTATAACATATCCAGCGAGGATTCTCTTCAATGAAAAATACAATCGACCCGATCACACTGGAGGTACTCTGGAACCGCCTGCTCTCCGTGGTGAATGAGCAGCAAGTGACTCTGATGCGAACGGCCTTTAGCACTGTTGTGCGCGAGTCGCAGGATCTTGCCTGTGGGGTCTTTGATACGCGCGGTTCAATGATTGCCCAGTCGCTCACCGGTACTCCCGGTCACATCAACGCGATGGCGACCGGAGTGCGCCATTTCTTAAAAGCCTATCCGGCAGAAACTCTCCAGCCAGGCGATGTGCTGATCACCAACGATCCCTGGCAGACCGCCGGCCAGATCAACGATATGACGATACTCACGCCGGTCTTCAAAGGCGAGCGTGTGATCGGGTACTTCGCCAGCACCTGCCACGCTCCCGATATCGGCGGGCGCATTTTCTCAGGTGAGGCGCGCGAGGTCTACGAGGAAGGTTTGCGCATTCCGATCACAAAGCTGTTCATCCGTGACGAGCCCAATCATGAGCTTTTTAAGATCATACGCGCGAATGTGCGCACTCCCGATGAAACTATTGGTGATCTTTATGCTCAGACCTCCTCAAACGCGGTGGGAGCGCGCGAATTGCTTCACTTTATGGATGAGTTCGACCTGGATTCGATTGATCCACTTGCTGATGAGATCATTATGCGTTCGGAACGAGCCATGCGCGAGGCGATCCGCGCACTCCCCAATGGGCGTTATGAGAACGAGTCCTGGAGCGATGGCTTTGACGAACCGATACGCGTCAAAGTGGCCGTGATCGTTGAGGACGAAGACCTGTTCATCGATTTTGACGGTTCATCTCCCCAGAGTTCGCGAGGGATCAACGTGGTGCTGAACTATACTCACGCCTATGCCTCGTTCGCGATCAAGGCGGCAGTAAGCCCTGAGGTTCCACATAATGAGGGGGCATTTCGCCCGGTTCATGTGACTGCGCCGCCTGGTTGCATATTGAACTGCCTGGAGCCTGCTGCAGTTGCCTCGCGTCATTCGATCGGACATTTCCTGCCAGGGGTGATCTTCGGGGCGCTGGCTCCTGCCATGCCGGGAAAGCTCATGGCCTGCGGTGCAGATCCGATCTGGATCTCCGTCTGGCAGGGGAAATGGCCCGTATCCCAGGAGGCCTTTACCTTCAGCCTGTTTCAGTGTGGGGGTACCGGGGCGCGGGCGACCAAAGACGGCCTGAATACGACTGGCTTTCCCAGCGGAGTGGCAGGAGTGCCAGCCGAAATATTGGAAAGCCTGACCCCATTGATCCAACACCTGCGCGAGTTACGCACTGACTCGGGTGGACCTGGCACCTATCGCGGAGGGTTAGGGCAATGGACTGAGGTGAGTTACCGAGGTGAGGCATCCTGGGGCATTTCGGCGCTTGTTGACCGCACCCGCTTTCCTGCCACCGGGCTTGAAGGCGGGAAATATGGTGTATCTGGCGAATTTCTCGTGAACAACATCACGCGCCCCCAACCAAAGGCGTTTATTCCCCTCGTACCGGGTGATCGCGTCCAACTCAATCCACCTGGAGGTGGTGGTTATGGTGATCCGTTCCGGCGCCCCCTGGAGCTAGTTCTGAACGATGTCATCAATGGCTATGTATCACTTGAAGCTGCGGACCGCGAATACGGCGTGATCATTCGCTATATGGGCAATCAGAATCAGCTTGTGCGGCCACCTGAGTTGTATGTAATAGATGAGGCTGCAACGAAGCTTCGACGGGCCATAAAGCAAGACGCTTGACGAAAAGCCACTTATGACAGTGGTTTAAGCCTTCGACTCGATACGAAAGGAGACAATAAACAGTGGACGAGTCATACACGGGTGGCGATGTCATCGTTCATACGTTGAAAGCCGCGGGAGTTGAGTGTGTTTTTGGGATCATCAGTATTCATAACCTTCCCATCTACGACGCAATCGCCCGTCAGCGCGGTATCCGGCCAATTACCAATCGTAGCGAACCAGGGGCAGTCAACATGGCTGATGGATACGCCAAGGCAACTGGCAGATTGGGAGTAGCCATTACCAGTACCGGAGCAGGTGCGGGCAATGCTGCGGGTGCGCTGATCGAAGCCCAAACTCACGGCACCCCCCTCTTGCACCTGACGGGCCAGATTGACCTCCCGTATCTCGACCAGGGAAAGGGATTTATTCACGAGTGCAAAGACCAGCTTGGGATGCTCAAAGCGATTTCGAAAGTCGCTTTCCGGGTGCGCTCAATACGTTCGTTGGCCGCGACCATCCAGCATGCTATAGAGCTGGCTCAGACAGCACCGACCGGGGTAGTGAGCGTTGAAATACCAATTGATTTACAAAAGATGCTTCTTTCGGCTCCTGAATTGCGCTTTAACTTGCGCCCGTGTCTCGCTCCTGACCTCTCTTGCGTGAAAGAAGCCGCTGACATCCTCCTTTCAGCCAAAAGACCGCTGATCTGGTCGGGGAATGGTGTCATTGAAGCGAACGCGTCTGAAGAATTGACGCACCTTGCCGAGATGTGGGGGGCGGGAGTGCTCACGAGCCAGGCTGGAAGGGGCGCTATTCCTGAAGACCATCCTCAATGTATCGGGAATTTTGCTTACAACTCGGCTATTCGAGACTTTATCGGATCATGCGATGTATTGCTTGCAGTTGGAACGCGCTTTCGCGGGGCAGAAACAATGGTCTGGCGACTTCCGCTCCCCAAGACGATTGTCCAGATCGACGTTGATCAACTGGCAATCAGTCGCAATTATCCAGCTACGCTTGGCTTAGTCGCGGATGTGAAGCTGGGATTGCAAGCGCTCATTCCGGAACTCGTGGGTAGAGTGAAACCAGACCCGGTCTATTTAGTGGAGGTGGGAGCAGCTAGGAATGCGTGCCGGGATGCGCTGAGAGCAACCCTCGGACCTTACGGACGACTGTGCGATGATTTGCGGGTCTGCATGAAGCGAGATGCCCTGCTGGTAACTGACGTCACGATCTCTGTTACCACCTGGGGAGCGCGTCTCTTTCCAGTGTATGGGCCGCATCAGTACATTCACGCAGCAGGCGGCGGAATCGGGCAGGGCTTGCAGATGGGGCTGGGCGCAAAAATCGGGCAACCTGAGCGGCAGGTAGTCGTGGTGGTAGGCGATGGGGGTCTTCAGGTGAATATCGGTGAGTTGGGAACGGCTGTACAGGAAGAGATCGCTCTCGTCATCGTTTTGTTCAATGATGGTGGCTACGGGGTACTGAGAAACATTCAGAATCGCGCGTATGGAGGACGCCACATCGGGGTAGATTTGCATGGACTCAACTTTGAGAAACTGTGCGAGGCATATGGGATACATTACTATCCGGTAACGCGAGTAGCAGCGTTCCGTCCCGCAGTGGAGACGGCCCTGGCAAGCGGACGCCTGAGCCTGGTTGAAATAGACATGGGAGCAGTCGGGCCATTTAGCGTTCCCTTCGCGGGGTATGCTTTGAACAATTAATGTTCGTACTCGCCGTAATCAATGACCTTTGCAGGACGAGGCGCAGGAGTAAGGCACACATGGACTCGTTGAAAAGGAGACGAATATGTCGCGAAACGTAAAGGTTGATGCCTTAATCATCGGGGCGGGCATTATGGGCGCTTCCTGCGCCTTTCGACTCAGTGAGCGTGGGCTGAGGGTCGCTGTTCTGGAGGCGCAAATTTCACCCGCGATGGGGTCGACCGGGCGAAGTACCGCAGGGGTACGAGTGCAATTCACGGAAGAAGTGAATATTCGTCTCTCTTGGGATAGTATCCAGGAATATCAACATTTCCAAGACTTATATGGGGAGGATGCTGGCTATCGCGCAATTGGCTACCTGCTCCTTGTCCCGCCCGAACGATTGGAAGTGCATATTGCCAGCGTCAGATTGCAGGAACGAATAGGCGTACCCGTGCGCATGCTTTCTGTGGAGGATGCTCAACAGTTCGTTCGATTTGATCCTGCAAACATCGCTTGTATAACCTATGGACCAGCAGACGGGGTCGTTGATCCTCACAGTATTACTTTTACTTACCTGAGGCTAGCAAAAGAAAGAGGGGCTGAGATTTACCTGGAAACCCCTCTGACGAAGGCCCACCGGGTAGGAAGTTCCTGGCAGGTGGAAACTTCTAAGGGTATCTTTGAGGCCGAGTACCTCGTAAATGCTGCCGGAGCTTGGGCTGGTGAAGTAGCAAGACGAGCCGGTCTGACAGTACAGGTCCAACCGGTAAGACGCATAGTGTATGCTACTGTTCCGACTGCCTGGTACCAAACCTATCCTCTCACTATCGACCTGGCAAGCGGTTTCTACCTGCGGAGTGAAGGTAATCGTATACTTTTTGGCCGTTCAAACCCGGACGAGCCACCTGGATTTACGGAAGGAGTAGATTGGGATTGGTTTGAGCCAACGATAAGAGTAGGCTCGACACGCTTTCCCTGGTTAGCTGAAGTGAGACTAGATCATCGGGCTTGTTGGTGGGGATATTATGAGGTAACCCCTGACCACAATCCGATTCTTGGTCGGTTGCCGGCAGCGGATAACTGGATCAACGTGGCGGGTTTTTCGGGACATGGAGTACAACAAGCTCCAATGGTAGGACGACTGATTGCTGAAGAAATTACTTTGGGGAAAGCCCGATCTCTAAATATCGATCCTTTAAGAATCGACCGGCTTCTCAATCACCAACAGCAAAAAGAATATAACATCATCTAAGCATGATTGTATCAGCTTAGGTATATCTTGTGAGCAGGGCAAGGTGCATCTCAATAACAGAACGAGAATTGGGAAAGCACATGTGTACTTTCCCAATTCTCGTCTCCATCGGCCTGGAGTGGCTCCACAGGGCGTTTCAGCTATACCGAACTTAACACTCGTTATATGGGGTTGTAAGTGTGTCCCATCATGTGTCCTTTGAGGATTTCCTTCGTAATGTATGATGAGGTTGTCGCTGCGAGTGCTCACTCATGATATTCCCGTCAGTCCCTTGCGCCTTCTGCATACGATTTGGATCGCATAAAATAGGTGCGGATTAAGTGGGAGCTTCTCAGGCATGATAAGCCTACTGCACGCTCAACGACCGACCCCATACCCGGACGGTAGAGGCATCACATCGCACGACACTCGACGGCAAAGCGTCCAGATGCGAGCCGTCCTGCGGCCTGAACCTCGAGCCCGGCCTCGCGGGCCAGCTCTCGAAACTCCGTAAGTGTGCGGTCCCTGCCTCCCAGCAGGACCATCATCAGCAACTGAGGGTCAGCGCGGTCATCCGGGAACACTCCCCCCAGGATTACGATGCGACCGCTAGGACGTGCTGCCTCGGCACAGCGGCTCAAGATCATTTTTGCTTCACGGTCGGGCCAGTCGCTGAGAATGGACTTGAGGAGATAAAGATCCGCACCGGCTGGAATGGGGTCGAAGAAGCTCTGCCCGACGATCCTGACTCGTTCACCCACACTGGCAGCCTGCAAGAGCGAGCCGGCGCGGGCCACCGTCCTGGGGAGATCGACCAGCGTGCCGTGGATCGCGGGTCGGGCGCGCAGGATCTCCGCGAGCAACGCTCCCGTCCCTCCGCCGACATCCACCACCGTCTTGACCTCCTCCCAACCTCCCGTGACGAGCACCTCCGGGTCGGGAGTGCCGTGACCAGGAGGTCCCATCAGCGCGTCAAAGCTCGCAGCGATGTCCGGATGCGCTTCCAGGTCCTCCCAGAAGGGCAAGCCGAACAACTCATGGTAGGCGGAAGTGCCTGTCCGGACGGCGCTGAGGAGGCTGCCCCACGCGTAGGCCATGCGGCCGCCGATGCCACCCAGGTCAAGACCGAGTTGCATCGAGGGGTCGAGCAACTCCAGGGCTGCTTCATTGAGCGCGAACCGACCGGGCGAGGGCTCCTGAAAGACGCCCTTGTCCACCAGATGTCCGAGCACCCTCAGCAGGGAGTCGGGATCACACCCTGCCTCCTCGGCCAGGGTCTTGATGTCGGTGGTATCAGCGGCGATATGGTCGGCGATCCGCAAGGTCGCCACCACATGGATGCACCAGGGCGTGCTGAGATCGCTGAGCGTACTGAGCTTGGCGCTTGCTCCTGGTGTCTTGTCACCTGTCATGTCTTTTCCTCCTCACCGGTTTCATGATGGGGATGCTCCTACGGCGTAAGTGGCTTGCCCACCTCCCAATGATGCCCCGATGGGTCGGCGACTCGTCCGATTCGCCAGCCGTGTTCTTCGGCGATAGGTGCGACTTCTCTGGCTCCGGCACCGACGGCTTGTGCGAATACAGCGTCGGGGTCCTCTACGGTCAAGATCATGCGGACGGGCGATCTGTCGCCCAGGGCGTGCGGGTTCGTCTCTTCGTCCTGCTGGACCCAGAAGTCGGCGCCTCCAATCGAGAGTTGAGCGACTACCACACTCCCCGATTCGTCTGCGAGACACTCCAGTTCGAGCGCGCCGAACGCGGCCTTGTAGTACTCGACGGCCCTCGTCGCATCGGCGACTGAGAGCCACGGAGCGATCTTCGCGGTGGTCGACTGAGTCCTCGTCGCGTCACTGCTCATACATACCTCCCTCTTGGTGATCTGTCATCCACATCATTGTAGCAGTTTCGCCCATGGAATTCTACCAATCCGCGGCCAGGGGCAGGGCTTTCCCATGCGAAAACATCGAAGAGCTCCCGCGCGTTTGGCAAGCATCCTCTCCCAGCGTCACATGTCGTCTCCAATGGAGCCAGTTTTCGCTTTTCCAATGATGAACCTCTTCCCTGACCGCAATCTCTTGGTCTGCTACGACTTTAGCGATCCCAGAAAATCCAGCACGATCTGGTTGAACTCGGCTGGTTTCTCCATAAAAGGATGATGCGCTGTCTCTGCCATGATCACCTTTTTCGCTCCCGGGATCTCCGCTGCCAGTTGATCCAGCGGATTTGGCCCGTCCAACTCTCCTAGAATGACGAGCGTCGGCACTCCAATCTTCGACAGACGTCCAACGGCTGGCGGCTCTAATGGCACTGGCGGCTTCTCAGCCTGCGCCGCATCATCTGGGCGCTGCCAGTTGCGAGTCGTCATCTCGCGTACCCGCTTGCGCACCTCCGGAGCCGCCTGCCCCGGGAGCCGGCCCGGCCCATCCGTCCACAATTCTAGCGAGATCTCAACTGCTCGCGCAATGTCGTGTTTCTCAAATGCTTCATCCAGGCTCGTATACATACGCACCACATCTGGATGCTTTTTCATCACTTCTTCTGAGGGCCGAAATCCGCTTACGCCTGCCGTGACCGGGATCAGCGCATCTACCATCTCAGGATGCTCAAGCGTAAAATCGATAGCCAGCGCACCTCCTCCAGAGACTCCCATCATAGAGGCGCTCTCGATGCCGAGGAATTTCATCAATGCGTAGAGTTCCTGGCGATCAGAATAAGACTACCCTTTCGTAATCAGCCCTGAATCGCCAAAGTCTCGCTGATCGTAGCGGATGACTCTGTATCGTTGGGCGAAGACGGCGAACTGATCGTCCCACGATCTTCTATCCAGAAGGTGTCCATGGACGAGAACGAATGGATGCCCTGCACCTGCAACCTCATAATACAGTGTTGTGCCGTTTATCTCTGCAAAACCCGTCTGCATGGGTTTTGTATTTGACATATTGCTGCTCCTCTCTTTATACTGTGTCTCTCTCGAGATGATAGCATCGAAAGCGGTCAGGAACGACCCTGTATAGGGCTCTCAGAGCTTTCCCATTAGCGTTTCTATAACGATGTCATGTTGCCTTGTGAGCAGGAAGTTCAAGTACATTCTAGCGTACTGTCCAGGCAACCACAAGCGAGACTCTTGCATTGAAAGGAGGGGTCAGCATGGCAGCCATGACGTTCATGATACCCATTCTGCCGGGGAAGCTGGAGCCGTGGAGGCGCTTTTGCCAGGCTCTACAGGATCGCGCCGCTGCCAGTATGACGAGTTTTTAGACCTGCGCCCGCAGGCGGAGCTTCCGCTTTTGTCTGGCACAAGAAGAATACTTCAGTAGAACTTCTTCTCGCAGTTCTCGTTCCGTTCGCGGAACAGTGCCTGGAGATGGGCGTGAGTCGGAAGCGAGAGTAGCAACGAACGAAAGAAGAGCAGTGTGCTCGGAAGCGCGGATGTCCTCCACGCGACTAGTTCGTCGGCTCGCACTTCTGTTGGTCTCCAACTATGTCCCTCTCGCGAACAGAGTGCGAAGAGTTGGAACGACAGCAGAACCCCCTTCATTTATGCTGAGTAGTCTAAAAGAAAAGAAAAACCGTACCTTCTTCAGAAAACGACAATGTGACTCGGGCGAAGCCCCGATCCGATAGGGAGGAAACTATGGCAACTTTTAGGACTCTTGCACCAACAACACGAACCGCGCTCCTCGCGGACCTCGAAGGCCTCTGGCAGCGCTTTGATGAACTGCTGGCTGGACTGGGACCAGGCGACTGGTCGGGCAAGCATGGCCAGCACTGGACTTTTACCGACGTGCCCTATCACCTGGCCTACTTCGACCTGGACGTGATTGCCACCGCTATCAGGAGGGGTCTCAATGTCCCTCTCCGCGAGCAAGTGCTGCGCAGCGAGGCCGAGCAGGACGCCTGGAATGAGATCAAGTTCACCCAGCGCCCGGCTGATACCACCCCACAGCAGTGCCTGGAGCAGATGCGGTCCAGCCGCCAGGCCATTCGCGATGCCATCGCCGGGCTGAGCGAGGCCGATCTCGAACGTCCCGTGTTTATTCCGCTAGTAGGTCTGGGCTGGGTGAGCATCCGCGTAGCACTGGAATCCTGCTACAGCCACACCTGGAACCACTTTTTGCAACTGCGCCTGTGGATGAAATGCAACACCCCGGCGCTCAGCCCTGAGCAGAACCAGCGTGCCCTGTCCTACTTTATGACCTCGTTCGCAGAGAACATCGATCGTACACAGGCGACACAAACCCGCTTAACCGTCGTGATGGAATTCTCCGGTTCAGGAGGCGGGACCTGGACACTACACGTTGGAGGAGGAACCTGTCGTGTCAGCATAGGAAGGCCGGCATGTGCCGACCTGGTGATTACCCAGAGTCCTGAGACGTTTGTCAAAACCAGGACTGGCATTCAGAAGCCCTTCCTGGCACTGTTGACGGGCAAGATCAGAGTGCGCGGATGGCGAAACCTGGGGACGTTCGGGAATCTATTCCCCATCCAGAGCCTCGATTTCGCTCCCTCCCCAGTATGGGCATTCGACCTCATGATGCTCGCTCACGCTGATCTGCTCATGCAAGCAAGCGCTGCTTGAGGCACAGATATCATACCTTTTCTAACGTGCGCCGTACAAGCGATGAAGCAAGAAAGTTTATCCTTATAGCGATCAACGAGCATCTGGGCCTGTTCCCGCGTTTAAATAGCAAGCTGAGCGCACAGGGCGGCAATATCTTCAGTATCGCGTTCGCAACCCGCGAGGAGCTTGAGGGCCAACATACAATCGGCCTGCGGGACATAGATCTGCAAGTTGGGGGAGTAACGCCAGAGCATGAGAGATTCGGCCGGGAGCGATGGGGTGAATGTGGCCACAACATCGTTCATCCGGTCGCGTCGGAGCCGGTAGGTTTTAGCGATGGCATTGACAGCCGAGCGAAAGATTTTGTCTCCCCGTTTGGGTTTGTGGTATCAGGGAAGTCCAGGGGAATAATATCGACATCCTTCGTCGCCGCTCTGTTTCCTGAGAAACAGAGCGTGAAGTAGGCAGCCAGCGCGGTGCATTGCTGTCCGTTTCCAACTGCCCCTTCCCGAACCGTGCATGCACCTTTCAATGCACACGGCTCTCCAGTATCGCAGTCATTGCTTCCTTTCGGAGAGCTTTGACCTCCT